>Ga0209266_1000500_pt1 | contig 30134 bp, 31 predicted proteins | sample GraSoiAngelo_132_FD_185889 | JGI IMG/M metagenome (GOLD analysis project Ga0209266, IMG submission 185889) | Grasslands soil microbial communities from the Angelo Coastal Reserve, California, USA - 14_0929_02_40cm (SPAdes) (version 2) | ecosystem: Environmental > Terrestrial > Soil > Grasslands ...
AGACGCTCCCGCTGTAGAGATCGGGGTCAGGGAGCGCGAGCGGCTCGTGCCCGGGCCGCCCGCAGCGGGCGCCCGCGCGCCGGGGGACGCACGGTGAGCACCGGCACGGGCGAGGGTCACCGTAGCTACGGCGCGACCACGACCTTGCCGTAGCTCTGCCGCGACCCGAGGGCCTCGAGTGCCGCGGGCAGCTCCTCGAGCGGATAGGTCCGGTACACCACCGGCTCGACCTTGCCCTCGCGGTAGAGTGCGAGCAGCGCGGCCAGCGTCTCCGAGATGCGCTCGGGCTGGTGGAGGGCGTGCGCGCCCCAGTGGAGGCCGACGAGCGCGATGTTCTTCAGCAGCACGCGGTTCAGCTTCACCTCCGGGATGCGTCCGCTCGCGAAGCCGATCACCAGGAGCCGCCCGTTCCAGGCGATGCACCTGAGCGAGCCGTCGAACACGTCGCCCCCGACCGGATCGTAGATGACGTCCGCGCCGTGGCCGTCGGTCGCCGCGCGCACCTGGTCGACCCAGTCGGCACCCCGGTAGTCGATGGCGACGTCGGCGCCCGCGCGGCGCGCCACCGCGAGCTTGTCGGCGCCGCCCGCGGTCGCGATGACACGCGCGCCGAGCGCCTTGCCGATCTGCACGGCGGCGATGCCGACGCCGCCGGCCGCCGCGTGCACGAGGAGCGTCTCGCCGCGGCGGAGACCCGCTCGGAACACGAGCCCCGCGTACGACGTCGGATAGACGATCGGGAAGGAGGCGCCCGCCTCGAACGACATGCCCTCCGGCATGCGCCACGCACCGGGCGCCGGCACCACCGCGCGCTCCGCGAAGGCGCCGAGCGGCACCGAGGCGAGGACGCGGTCGCCCGCGGCGAAACCCTCCACGCCGGCGCCGACGGCGCGCACCACGCCGGCCAGCTCGGCGCCCGGGACGAACGGGAAGGGCGGCTTCACCTGGTACTGCCCGCGCACCATGAGGAGGTCGAAGAAGTTGCAGCCCGCCGCCCGCACCTCGACGGCGAGCGTCCCGGGCGCCAGCTCGGGTTCCGGCGCCTCGCGTACCCGCAGGTCCGCGGGCTCCATCCAGCGGTCGACGACGATCGCGCGCATGCGCTACTCTATCGCCGACGACGCGGGGCCGACGCAACCCGCGCGAAAGGAGCGCCACATGCTCGAGGCCGCCCAGCTCGGCAACGTCGCCACGCGGCTCCTGTTCGAGAACGAGCGCGTGAAGGTGTGGGAGATGGGGCTCGAGCCCGGCGAGTCGTCGGACCTCCACCGCCACACGCTCGACTACCTCCTCTACATCCTCGAGGGCACGAGCATCGACGCGGACCGGCCGGACGGCGAGTCGTTGCGCTTCTCGGTGGAGCCCGGCCAGATCTTCTTCGTGCCGCGGGGCGGCACGGAGCGCGCCGTCAACCGGAGCGGGACGCGCTTCCGCGAGTTGCTGGTCGAGCTGAAGGACGGGGGTGCGTGCGCACCGGACCCGCTCACCTGATCGCGTCCACCACCTTCGTCCCGGCCGGCGGGTCGAGGTCGACCGCGGTCGTCTCGAGGAGGCGCGCGATCATCATGTAGTAACCGACGGTGAGGATCAGCTCGACGATCTCCTGCGCGGAGAGGCGCCGGGCGAGCTCGGCGAAGGTCGCGTCGGAGGCGCGCACGTCGCGCACCACCTCGGTCGTGAAGCGGAGCACCGCGCACTCGAGCGGATCGAAGGCGTCGGCCGCGATGTCGCCGCGCTCGAGGGCGGCGATCTGGGCGTCGGCCGCACCCGTCGCCTGCGCGATCGGCACGTGCTGCACCCACTCGTAGCGCGCCGGGGAGAGGGCGGCGACGCGCAGGATGGCCAGCTCGCGGAGCTTCGCCGAGAGCTTCTGGCGCCCGAGGATGGCCGTGCCGAGCCCGACCAGCGGGCGGAAGTCGTTCTCCGCGTGCGCCATCATGCGGAAGACGTTCAGGTTCACGGGGAGCCGGTCGAGCACCTCGTGCACGTGCTCCGGCGCGCTGGCGGGATCGACGTAGGGGAGGCGGGCCACGCGGTTCTCCTTCAGGCCATGAAGAGGCCGCCGTTCACGTCGAGCGAGACGCCGTTGATGTAGGAGGCCTCGTCCGAGGCGAGGAAGGCGATCGCGGCGGCCTGCTCGTCGGGGGTCGAGATGCGCTTGATGGGCATGAAGTGGCCGTACGCGGTGAGGCGGACAGAGCGCTCCTCCGGCGTCTCGCCGGCGCGGCCGGCACGCAGGAGCGGCGTGTCGACGCCGCCCGGGCAGATGGCGTTCACGCGCACGCCGCGCGGGCCGTAGTCGAAGGCGAGGTGACGCGTGAGGCCGAGGAGCCCCGCCTTGCTCGCCGTGTAGGCGGCCCCGGCGTTCGCGCTCTTCGAGCGCCCGGCGAGGGAGGAGACGTTCACCACCGCACCGCACCCGCGCGCTGCCATGCCCGGAAGGAGTGCGCGGCACCAGTAGAAGGTGCCGCTCAGGTTGACGGCGAGGACGAGGTTCCAGCGCGCGTCGTCGAGCTCCGTGATGTCGCTCCCGACGGCGTCGCCGATGCCGGCCACGTTGGCGAGCACGTCGACGGAGCTCAGGTCACGCTCGATCGCCTGCGCCGCCGCCGCGACCTGCGCGCTGTCGGCGACGTCGCAGGCGTAGGCCCGCGCCGTGCCGCCAGCGGCGCGGATGGCGGCCGCCGTCTCCTCGGCGCCGACCAGGTGCCGGTCGACCGCCGCGACCCGGGCGCCCTCGCGCGCGAGGCGGGCGGCCGTCGCCTTCCCGATACCGCTCGCCGCGCCTGTCACGACGGCGACCCGGCCGGCGAAGCGCGTGGACTCACCCGCCATGTGCGTCGGCAGGCTAGCCAACGACGCGCGCCCGAGTCAACGCGGTGGGAGTCATCAACGCGGGTGGGAGTCTTGACCGGGCGGCATGTCCCCGAGTAAGCGCGACCACATGACGCGCGTGGCCGGGGCCTTCCTTCTCTCCGTGCTCGTCGCCGCACCCGCCGCGGCCGGGTGGACCCCGCGCGCCTGGGCCGACGCGAGCACCATCGAGCTGCGCACGACCGCCGCCGGCGAGGCCGCGCACTGGTTTCGCGTCTGGCTGGTGGTGATCGACGACCAGGTCTACGTCCGCCTCGGACCGCGCGCCGCGGGGCGGATCGAGAAGAACCAGACGGCGCCCTTCGTCGGCGTGCGGATCGCGGGGGAGCAGCTCGAGCGCGTGCGCGGAGAGCCGGCGCCGGACTACGCCGAGCGGGTGGCGAAGGCGATGGCGGCCAAGTACTGGAGCGATGTCATCGTCCGGCACTTCTCACATCCCCTCACGCTCCGGCTGGTGCCGGAGCCAGGCGGCGCTCAGCAGCAGTAGCCCGATCCCGGCGGAGCGATCATGGCCGTTCCTTCGGCGCGCTCGCCGTGCAGCGTGAGCCGTCGCCGACCTCGGGCGCGGTCGCGATCACGCGCGTGATGTGGCGCTTGGCCTCCGCCACCGCGTCCTCCAGGCCACGTCCGAGGGCGAGCGCGGCCGTGATCGCGGCCGAGAGCACGCAGCCCGTGCCGTGGAGGCGTCGGCCCTCGATGCGGGACGCGCGCAGCTCGCGGAACCCGCGGCCGTCGTAGAGCACGTCGACCGCATCGCCCGCGAGGTGACCGCCCTTGAGGAGCACGCCGCGGGCGCCCAGCCCGACCAGCGCGCGCGCCGCCTCGCGCATCTCGGCGACGGTCGTGACCGCGCGGCCCGTCAGCACCTCCGCCTCGTGGAGGTTCGGCGTGACGAGCGTGGCGAGGGGCAGGAGGCGGTCGCGGAGCACGGCGATCCCGGCAGGCTCGAGCAGCACGTCCCCGCTGGTCGCCGCCATCACCGGGTCGACGACCAGGGGCGGCAGCGGCCGCGCCCGCAGGCGGGCGACGACGGCGTCGATCACGCCGGCGCGGTGGAGCATGCCGGTCTTCGCCGCGCGCACCTCGAGCTCGTCGAGCACGGCATCGAGCTGCCGGGCGACGAAGGCCGGCGCGACCTCCGCGATCGCCTGCACGCCGCGCCTGTCCTGCGCCGTGAGCGCGGTCACGACGCTCGCGCCGTACACGCCGAAGGCCGCGAAGGTGCGGAGATCGGCCTGGATGCCCGCCCCGCCGCTCGGGTCGGAGCCCGCGATGGTGAGCGCGACGGGGACGCCGGTCACGCCGCCCGGCCGGCGCCGGCCTCGGGCCGCGGCGGGAGGCCGTAGGCCTCGCGCACGTTGTCGCCGAGGAGCGGCCGGCGCGCGGAGGGCGGCAGGAGCCCCACCAGCTCGGTCAGCTCCTTCACGTACTCCGGTGGGTGATCGGGGTGCGGAAAATCGGAGGCCCAGAAGAAGCGCCGCTCGCCGACCAGCGGGATCACGCCCACGAGCGAGCGCTCGTCGGGATCGCACGAGATCCAGCACTGGCGCTGGAAGTAGAAGCTCGGCTTCTCCTTCAAGGGGACGCTGCGGCCGAGCGGCGAGGCGTGGACCGCGTCCATGCGCTCGAGCCAGTGGCCGATCCAGCCCGCGCCCGACTCGAGCACCACCACCTTCAGGCGCGGGAACTTCTCGAACACGCCGAACTGGAAGAACGAGGTGAAGGCGTGGCGCACGGCGTCCGGCGCGGTCACGTTGATGAGGAAGGCGAGCGAGGCGTCGGTCATGCGCCCGAAGCGCCCGGGCGCGGCCCAGAAGGGCTCGAAGGTCGGGTGGATGCCGACCGGGAGGCCGGTCTCCTCGGCGAGGCGGAAGACGCGGTCGTGGTCGGGATGACCCGGCGGCTTCCTCGTCATGACGAAGGGCGCGACGAAAACGCCCTTCACGCCGTCGCGCGCCGCGCGCTCGAGCTCGCGCTCGGCCGCCTCGGGGAGACCGAGGGAGATGTGCGCGATCGGCACCAGGCGGCCGCCGCCGTCGCGGCAGAAGTCGACGATCCAGCGGTTGTAGGCGCGCGTGTAGGCCTGCGCCAGCTCGAGGTCCTCGCACTCGGCCTCCCACAGGACGCCGAGCGTGGGGTAGAGGATGCCGGCGGCGAGGTTCTCGCGCTCGAGCCGCTCGAGGCGCTCCTTCGCGTCCCACGCGCCGAGGCCGGCGTTGTCGAGGTACATGAGGCCGGTCGGCGCACGGGGCGGGGGCGGGATCTTCCCCACCAGGTCCATCGCGCCCAGGCCGGCGGGCAGGTTCTTGCGGACCATTTTGGACGGCTTGCCGGCGATCTCCAGGTACTCGAGGCCGTCGGACCCCCTGCGCACGCCGAGCGGGCGGTCCCGATGGGCGGGCTCGAGGTAGCGGTCCCAGAGGTCGGGCGGCTCGAGGATGTGCCCGTCGGCATCGATCGCGCCGTCCCAGGGCAGGCGGTGAAGCACGCGGGGAGGATAATGGAGGCGGCCGGCTGACGAAAGCGCCCGGCCAGGAGGTGCACTCACGCCGCCGCGCAGTGCCCGCCCCGTTGACGCATCCCGTGGCCCGCGCTACGCATCGCCTTCGAACCACCACACAAGGAGGATTGTCATGGCGATCCAACTGGGGGACATCGCGCCCGACTTCGAAGCGGAGACCACGGAGGGGAAGATCCGCTTCCACGAGTGGGTCGGCAACAAGTGGTGCCTGCTCATGTCGCATCCCAAGGACTTCACGCCGGTCTGCACCACGGAGCTCGGCTACGTCGCGAAGATCAAGGCCGAGCTCGAGAAGCGCAACTGCAAGGCCATCGCGGTGAGCGTGGACGACATCAAGTCGCACAAGGGCTGGCTCGGCGACATCGAGGAGACGCAGCACGCCAAGATGAACTTCCCGCTCATCGGCGATCCGGACCGGAAGGTCTCGAACCTCTACGGCATGATCCACCCGAAGGCGAACGACACGCTCACCGTGCGCTCGGTCTTCCTCATCGACCCGAACAAGAAGGTGCGGGCGATGATCACCTACCCCGCGAGCACGGGGCGCAACTTCGACGAGATCCTGCGCGTCCTCGACTCGCTCCAGCTGACCGACCAGTACCAGGTGGCGACGCCCGTCAACTGGAAGCAGGGCGACGACTGCGTGATCGTGCCGTCGCTCACGGATCCGGCGGAGCTGAAGCGCAAGTTCCCGAAGGGCTACAAGGCACTCAAGCCCTACCTCCGGATGACGCCGCAGCCGAACCGCTGAGCTGGCGCCCGCGTGACGGCGGCGCCCGCCGCCGTCACCGGAGCACCGCCGCCACCAGCATGAAGCCCGTGACGTAGGTCCCGAGCGCGCCCACGAAGCGCAGCGGGTCGGTCCGGTCGAGGCTCTTCGCCAGGATCATCCCGAGCGCGTGCAGGTAGCGGCACGCGGTCGCGGCCACGAAGGTCCATGTCACGAAGCGCCCCGGCTGCTGCGAGCCCAGGTACAGGATCAGGATGGCCAGCATGGGTGCGTATTCGGCGGCGTTCCCGTGCGCCCGCACCATCTTGTAGAGCCGGTCGGTCGGGTCGACCGTGTAGGCGAAGTTCGTCCTGGTCGACCCCCGCAGCGCCGACACCCCGAACCCGAGTCCGAACACGAGCAGCCCCAGCATACCCGTGCAGAAGACGGCGACATTCATCCCGGCCCCCCTCCTTTCGTACCCGTCCAGCGAAAACACCGGATTTGGGAGAAATGCAAATCCTCTGCTAAGAGGCGCCATGCCCGGCAACCTGAGTCGCGAGGCCCTCGAGAAGCTCGTGCGCGGCGGCGAGATCGACACGGTCCTGGTCGCCTTCCCCGACTTGCAGGGCCGGCTCATGGGAAAGCGTGTCACCGGGAGCTTCTTCCTGGACCAGGTGGCGCGCGGCGGGATGCATGCCTGCGCCTATCTCCTCACGGTCGACGTCGACATGACGCCGCTCCCCGGCTACCGCATGGCGAGCTGGGCGACCGGCTACCAGGACTTCCACGCCGTGCCCGACTGGACGACGCTCCGCCGCATCCCCTGGCTCGAGAAGACGGCGCTCGTCCTGTGCGATCTCGAGGACGAGCATCACCAGCCCATCGAGGCGTCCCCGCGCCGCATCCTCCAGCGCCAGGTCGAGCGCGCGGCCGCGCGCGGCTACCGGGTCCACGTCGCCTCCGAGCTCGAGTTCTTCCTCTTCAGGGATTCCTACGAGACGGCGCGGAGGAAGCGCTACAGCGGCCTCCAGCCGATCGGCTACTACGCCGAGGACTACCACATCCTGCAGACCACCAAGGAGGAGTTCGTCCACCGCGACATCCGAAACGGCATGCTGGGCGCCGGCATCCAGGTCGAGTCGAGCAAGGGCGAGTGGAGCGCCGGGCAGCAGGAGATCAACCTGCGCCACGGCGAGCCCATCCCCACCGCCGACGACCACGTCATCTACAAGAACGGCGCCAAGGAGATCGCGCACGCGAAGGGCGTCAGCATCACCTTCATGGCGAAGGTCGACATGAGCCAGGCCGGGTCGAGCTTTCACCTGCACTCGAGCCTGTGGAACAGGGCCGGGCGGCGGAACCTCTTCCACGAGCAGGGGAAGCCGCACGGCTCGGCGCTCTTCGGCCACTGGGTGGCGGGCCAGATGGCGTGCGCGCGCGAGCTCGCGTGGTTCTATGCGCCCTACGTCAACTCTTACAAGCGCTACCAGGCGGGGACGTTCGCGCCCACGCGCATCGCCTGGTCGTGGGACAACCGTACGACCGGCTTTCGCCCGTGCGGCGAAGGCCCGTCGCTCCGGGTCGAGAACCGCATCCCCGGCGCGGACGCGAACCCCTACCTGGCCTTCGCCGCGACCATCGCCGCCGGCCTCCACGGCGTCGAGAAGAAGTTGAAGCCGCCGCCCCTCTACCGCGGCAACGCCTACGAGGACGACCGCCTGCCGCGGGTGCCGGGCTCGCTGCGTGAGGCGGTGGCGGCCCTCGAGAAGGGCAAGGTCGCGCGCGAGGCCTTCGGCGAGGAAGTCTACGAGCACTACCTGCACACGGCGCGGCTCGAGCTCGAGGCGTTCGACAAGGTGGTCACGAGCTGGGAGCTCGAGCGGAACTTCGAGAGGATCTGAGGGATGCGGCTGGCGGGCAAGATCGCGTTCATCACCGGGGCGGGGATGGGGCAGGGACGCGAGGGCGCGCTGCTCTTCGCGAAGGAGGGCGCATCGGTCGTCGTCGCCGACATCGACCCCAAGGCGGCCAGGGAGACGGTCACGATGATCGAGCGCCGGGGCGGGCAGGCGCTCGCGGTCGTGGGCGACGTCGCGAAGGAGGCCGACGTGAAGCGCATGATCGCCGCCGGCGCGAAGCGCTTCCGCGGCCTGCACATCCTCTACAACAACGCCGGCGTCCTCTGGAAGGACAAGGACAGGTCGGTCCTCGACACCAAGGAGGCCGACTGGGACCGCGTGCAGGCGATCAACCTGAAGGGGCCGTTCCTCGTGATGAAGCACGGCATTCCCCACCTGATCCGCTCGGGCGGCGGCTCGATCATCAACGTGGGCTCGGTCTCTGCCCTGGCCGGCTTCACCGTAGCGCAGGACTCGTACACCAGCGCCAAGGGCGCGCTCATCTCGCTCACGAAATCGATCGCCATCCAGCTCGCGCGCCAGAACGTGCGCTGCAACATCATCCACCCCGGGATCATCGACACGCCGATGCAGGCGCCCCATCTGAAGGACCCGGCCAAGCGGAAATCGTTCGAGGACGCGATCCCGCTCGGCCGGATCGCGCACCCGCGCGAGATCGCGCACGTCGCGCTCTTCCTCGCCTCGGACGAGTCGTCCTACGTGACGGGCGCGGAGATCGTGGCCGACGGGGGGTTCACGGCGCAGTAGACCCCACGCTTCACCCGACGGCTGTTTGCACCAGCGGCGCGAAAAGTGACAAGCTCCCACGCGTTCGCGTGACGCCCACCACCCACCTCGCGCTGGACGACATCAAACTGGGCGACCTGGCGCTCTGGCTCCGCCCCGACCGCGAGGGCATCTTCGCGAAGCTCCGCGCCGAGCGCCCGGTGTCGTTCCACGAGGAGGCCGACTTCCCGGGCGTGCCGAAGGGGCCCGGCTTCTGGGCGGTGACGCGCTACGCGGACGTCGTGCGGGCGAGCATGGACGCGGAGGCCTTCGTCTCCGGGCACGGCGTCAGCATCCCCGACCAGACGCCCGAGCTGAACGAGTTCTTCGGCTCGATGATCAGCATGGACGCCCCCCGGCACACGAAGCTCCGGAAGCTGGTGAGTGCCGGGTTCACCCCCCGCACCATCAAGCAGGTCGAAGAGGCCGTGCGGGCGCAGGCGCGCCGGATCGTCGATGCGGTGGCCCCCAAGGGGGCGTGCGACTTCGTCGAGGAGGTCGCCGCGGCGCTCCCCCTGCGCATCATCTGCGACATGATGGGCATCCCCGAGTCCGACCACCGGCGCATCTTCGAGCTCACGAACATCATCCTCGGCGTGGGCGATCCCGAGTACGCCAGCAGCCGCGACGACCTCATCGCGGCGGCGCTCGAGCTCTTCCAGTACGCCCAGGCGCTCGCGGACGCGCGCCGCACCCACCCCCGCGACGACATCACCACGGCCCTCATCCAGGCCGAGGTCGACGGCGAGCGCCTGACCAGCCAGGAGCTCGGGTCGTTCTTCATCCTCCTCGTGGTCGCGGGCAACGAGACGACGCGCAACGCGATCAGCCACGGCATGAAGGCGCTCACCGACTTCCCCGCCGAGCGCGCGCGATGGATGGCCGATTTCGAGCGGATCGCGCCGGCCGCCGTCGAGGAGATCGTACGCTGGGCCACGCCCGTGATCCACTTCCGGCGCACGGCGACGCGCGACGTCGAGATCGGCGGGCAGCCGATCCGCGCCGGCGACAAGGTCGTTCTCTGGTACAACTCGGCGAACCGCGACGAGGCGTTCTGGACCGATCCCTACCGCTTCGACGCCACGCGCACGCCGAACGACCACCTCGGCTTCGGGGCGGGCGGCCCGCACTTCTGCCTGGGCGCGAACCTCGCCCGCCGCGAGATCAAGGTGATGTTCGACGAGCTGCTGCACCGCCTGCCCGACATCCACGTCACGGGGGCGCCCGACATGCTCCAGTCGGCGTTCATCCACGGCATCAAGCGCATGCGGGTCGAGTTCACGCCGGCGCGCTGAGGCGCCGCCGCCGGATGAGCTCACGCCGATCTGGCGCCGCGGCGCCGAGCCGCCGTCGGCCACCGGCGCCGGCATGAGGTCGCTCAGTCACCCGGCGGTCGGCTCCAGCGCCTTCTTCGCTACCATGCCCACTCGCGTCCGCGTGTCGCCGACGCCGCGGATCAGCTTCCCCCGATCGCCCGCCGCTCCAGAACCACGCCGCCCTTGACCACTGCCCGGATACGCGCGAGCGCATCGAGGTTCTGCGTCGGATCGCCGTCCACCAGCAGCAGATCGGCGCGCTTGCCCTCGGCGACCACGCCGAAGTCGGGCTCCTTCCCGTCGGCGAGGAAGCGTGCCGCGTCGAGGGTCGCGGCGCGGATCGCCTGGGCGGGCGTCAAGCCCGACTCGGCGAGGAGATGGAGCTCGCGGTGGAGGCCGGCGCCGGGAAAAACGCCCGCCTGCATGTCGCTGCCGGCGAGGATCGTGACGCCGGCCTCGTGCAGGCGCCGCACGTTGTCGCGCCAGGCGCCGCGCTGCGCCCTCATCTTCTCGAGGTAGGGGCCGAAGAAGGAGAAGTCGTAGCTGGCCGGAACGTGGTCGAAGGCGGCGAGGACGTCCGCCGGCGCGGTCTCGCGCTCGAGCGGCGTCGGCGGGCGCGGCCCCTGACCGATCAGCGCGTAGCTCTCGAACACGACCGTGGTTGCCACCATCGGGATGCGGAAGGCGGCGAGCTCGGGGATGGTCTCGTCCGCGATGCGCTCCTTGTAGACGCCGTGCATCCAGGCGGCCACGCCGGCGCGCGCGGCGTCGAGCGCGTCCTCGACCGTGCCGATGTGCGCCACGGCCCGCACGCCGCGGCGGCGCGCCTCGTCCACCACGGCCGCGAGCACCTCGCCGCGGATGCGCGGCGCCTGGTCGGGGAGGTGGTCGACGCCGATCTTGATCACGTCGGCGCCCTTGCCGACCACCTCGTCCACCGCGCTGCGCGCCGCTTCGGGAGTGTCGACCTGCACCGCGAGGCGCGGGATCAGGTACCAGCGGAGCCACCACGGCGCGAGCTGGCGCAGGACGGGCACGGGATGACCGCCGGGCGCAGTGAACATGGGCCCGGCGGCGTAGATGGTCGGCCCGAGCAGCTCGCCGCGCTCGACGCGCTCCCGGCGCGGGAAGATCTGGCTCGCGATGTCCGCGGGGTCGAGGATGGTGGTCACGCCGCAGTAGAGGTAGGCGCGCAGGTTGGCGTCGAGGTCGGGCAGCCCGCCCCGCCAGGGGGGCGCGGGGTTGCCGCCCACGTGCCCGTGCATGTCGATCAGGCCGGGCAGGAGGGTGGCGCCGCCGCCCGCGATCGTGGCGGCGCCCGGCGGAGGGCTCACGGTTCCCGCTGCCGCCACGCGGCTCACGCGGTCGCCCACCAGCAGCACGTCGCGGTGCGGCACGAGCGTCCCCGCCTCGACATCGAGGACGGGCACGTCGCGGATGAGGAGCGCGGGCGGCGGGTGCTCCGGCCGCCGCACCAGTTCGGGTGGCCGCGAGCAGGCGGCGAGGAGGACGAGGCCGGCGACGAAGCGGCGCAGGATCAGTACCCGTCCAGCCGCGCCATCCGGTCGCGGTGCCAGGCCGCGTCGCCGAAAGTGAGCTGCGCGGTGCGCGCGCGCTTCAGGAAGAAGCCGATGTCGTGCTCGTCGGTCATGCCGATGCCGCCGTGTATCTGCACGCCCTCGTTGCCGATCAGCACGAAGGCATCCGAGCAGCGGGCCTTCGCGATGCTGGCGGCGCGCGCGACGGCGGTGTCGTCGCGCCCCTCGTCGATCACGCGGTGCGCGTGCATGACGGCCGAGCGCGCGAGCTCGAGCTCGACGAACATCCGCGCCGCGCGGTGCTTGAGCGCCTGGAAGCTCCCGATCGGCACGTCGAACTGGATGCGCGTCTGCAGGTAGTCGATCGTCATCTCGAAGGCGGCGCGCATGCTGCCCAGCATCTCGGCGGTGAGACCGATCGTCGCCCGGTCGAGGACGCGCGCCAGGAGCGCGCCGGCGCGGCCGACCTCGCCGAGCACGGCGTCGGCCTCGACGCGGGCATCGGCCAGGTGGAGGAGCGCCGCGCCCCGGCCGTCGACACGCACCTGCCGCTCGAGCGCCACGCCGGGCGCGTCGGGGCGGATCACGAACAGCGTGATGCCGTCGACGTCGCCCGCCCCGCCGGCCGTGCGCGCCGACACGGCGAGGCGGTCCGCGGCGGCGCCATCGAGCACCTGGATCTTCTCGCCGCGGAGCCGCCAGCCGCCGCCGGCACGCTCGGCACGCGTCTCGACGTGGTGCGGGTCGTAGCGGCTGCCGGGCTCCTGCCAGGCGAGCGCGAGGAAACGCTCCCCCGCGGCCGCCGCGGGGAGGTGCTCACGGCGCTGCGCATCGCTGCCGCCGAGCAGGATGGCGTTCGCGCCGAGGAGGACCGTCGACAGCATCGGTTCGGGCATGAGGCCGCGCCCGAGCTCCTCCATGACGACCATCAGGTCCCGGTAGCCGAGCCCGAGGCCGCCGTGCTCCTCCGGCAGGATGATGCCCGTCCAGCCGAGCCGCGCCATCTCGCGCCAGAGCGCGCGCGAGAAGCCGTCCGGATCGGCCGTGTCGCGCAGCGCGCGGATGCGCTTCAAGGACGAACGCCCCGCGACGAACTCGCGTGCCGTGTGCTGGAGGAGCTCCTGCTCCTCCGAGAGGACCAGGTCCATCAGTCGTCGGGGAGCCCGAGCACGCGCTTGGCGATGATGTTGAGCTGGATCTCCGAGGTGCCGCCCTCGATCGAGTTGCCGCGCGAGCGGAGCCAGTCGCGCGTGGTCCTGAGCTCCTCCTCCGCGAACCCCGGGCCCTCCCAGCCGAGCGCCTGCGGCCCCAGCATCTCCACCATCAGCTCGCGGCGGCGCTGGTTCAGCTCCGTCCCGTAGAGCTTGAAGATCGACGACTCGGGCCCGGGCTTGTGGCCGGCCTTGGCGCCGTCGCGCGCGCGCGCGAGCGTGAGATCGAGACAGGCCTGGTCCATCTCGATCTGCGCGATGCGGTCACGGACGCGCGCATCCGCGACGCGCCCGCTCTCCTCGCCGACGTAGCGGCGGGCGAGCGACACGAGCCGCGTCGCGTCGTCGCGTTCCTTGAACGCGTCGGCGATCATGGTGCGCTCGTGGCCGAGGAGGGCCTTCGCGAGCAGCCAGCCGCCGTTCACGCGCCCGACCACGTTGCGCACCGGCACGCGTACGTCGGCGAGGAACGTCTCGCAGAAGGGCGAGGAGCCGCTGATCAGCTTGATCGGCCGGACCGTCACGCCCGGCGTCTCCATGTCCATGAGCAGGAAGGTGATGCCCGAGTGCTTGGGCGCCTCGAAGTCGGTGCGCACGAGGAGGAACATCCAGTCCGCCTTGTCGGCGAACGAGGTCCACACCTTCTGCCCGTTCAGCACGAAGACGTCGCCGTCGCGCACGGCCCGGGTCTGGAGGCCCGCCAGGTCGGAGCCCGCACCCGGCTCGGAGTAGCCCTGGCACCAGCGGATCTCGCCGCGCACCATGGGCGGCAGGTGCTCGCGCTTCAACTCCTCGCTGCCCTCCTGCAGCAGGAGCGGGCCGATCATGGAGAGGCCGAAGCCGATGAGCGGCGGGCGAAGACGCAGCTTCGCCATCTCCTCCGCCAGCACCTTCGCCTCGGCCTTCGAGAGCGCGCCGCCGCCGTACTCGCGCGGCCAGGTGGGCGCGGTCCAGCCGCGCTCGGCCGTCACGTCGAGCCAGCGCTTGACGTCGTCGGGGTAGCGCGCCTTTCTGCCGCCCCAGCAGACCTCGTCGGGACTCTGCGGCGGCGTGTACATCGACGCCGGGGCGTTCGCGACCAGCCAGCGGCGGGTCTCCTCGCGGAAGCTCTCCAGGTCGGCCATGGCGGCCGACGCTAGTCGAGCCCGCGCCTTAGATCAACGGACGGCGCGGGTCAGGGCCACCAGGCGGTCGTCATCTGGGTCAGCTCGGCGGCGGCCCATGCCGCTTCCTCGGCGGCGTCGGGCCACACGATCCACTGGGGGTCGTCCTCCGGGGTGGCGGAGGCGGCAGCGGGCTCGAGGCTTCCCACGCCCTCCGGGTCGGGCTCGAACTGTGCCAGCTCCTGCGTCGGGTCCATCGTCCACTCCTCCCGCGACACGCGAGGCGGCGTCGAAAGAAGCCTCTCTACTCCTCTGGACACCCGCCGGCAAGGCGGCTAAGGCCGCCGCATGACGTCACTCAAGTCCTACGGCGAATGGGCGCTCGTCACCGGCGCGTCGGCGGGTATCGGCACGGCGTTCGCCCGCAAGCTCGCGGCGCAGAGCGTCAACGTGGTCCTGGTCGCGCGCCGGGCGGACCGGCTGAAGGCGCTCGGCACCGAGCTGAGCGAGAAGCATGGCGTGAAGACGCGCGTCATCCCCGAGGACCTCGAGCGCGACGGCGTGGCCGAGCGCCTGGTCGAGTGGGTGCGCGACCTCGAGATCGGCATCCTGATCAACAACGCCGGCTTCAGCAGGGTGGGGCGGTTCGACCGGGTCCCGCGCGATCGGATCCTGGGGATGATCCGCGTCAACTGCCTCGCGGTCGCGGCGCTCACGCACGCCTTTCTCCCCGCGATGCAGGCCCGGCGACGGGGCGCCGTCATCATCGTGTCGTCGGTGGCCGGCTACCAGCCGCTCGGCTTCGCGGCCACCTACGGGGCGACCAAGGCCTTCGACCTGATGCTGGGCGAGGCGCTGTGGGTGGAGAACCGGACGACGGGTGTGGACGTGCTCGCGCTCTCGCCGGGGCCGGTCGACACCGAGTTCCAGGCGGTCGCCGGGGAGAAGCCCCATCCGGGCGCCACGCCCGAGAGCGTGGTCGAGACGGCCTTCGCCGCGCTCGGCAAGAAGCCCTCGGTCATCGTGGGCGGGCTCAACAAGGCCCGCGCGTGGTCGCTTCGCCTCGCGCCGCGCAAGCAGGTGGCGCGGCTCGCGATGGGGGTGATGCGGGGCTACGTCTCGGAGGAGCTGCGCTAGGAGGCTGTCCGAGTACCCATGTCGGCTGCGGCGAACGATCCGGGGGCTGCGAGTCGCGCCCTCTTGGCCGTGGCGGTCGTGTGCGGAACCCTCGCGCCGGGGCCGGCCGCCGCGGGGTGCATCCTCGGCAGCGAGGCGAGCCAGCTCGAGAAGAGCGTCCGCCTGGCGGCGCGCTGTAACGACCGGATCCTCCGCTCCGGCCCCGGCACGATCTGCAAGCAGAGCCCGCCTCCCGCCTGCGCCGGCACGCTCGTGACCGACGCCGTCGCCCTCGGCTACGGGTCGAACGACCCGCCGAGCGCGGCGGTCGACCACCGGCTGCTCAAGGCGCAGCTCAACTGCCAGAAGCGAATCGGCAGGGCCATGGCGAGCTACGTCGGCCGCAAGCTCCGCGACCGGGTGAACGGCATCCCCGAGGCGAAAGCCGACGTCAGGGCGCGGAGGCAACTCGACAAGCTGCGCAACAAGTGCCTCGTCATCGTCGCCCAGGACGCGAGCGGGGTGGTGGTGCCTGCCGTCGGGCCGCAGTGCGCCGCAGCGCTCCCGCCGCCCGGGAGCGGGGTCGACAGCGCGGCGCTGCGCGGCTGCCTGCACACGCTCCTCGGCGTGTGGGTCGAGCGCTGGGGTCCGAACCCGCAGCCGCTCCGCCCGAACATCGTCTTCGTCCTGACCGACGACCAGCGCTGGGACACGACCGGCGCGACCCACTCGCCTTCGGCGGCGGCCATCATGCCGCGCACGCGGGCCGAGCTGGCGGACCATGGCGTCGAGTTCCCCCAGGCTTTCATGACCACGCCGCTCTGCTGCCCGAGCCGATCGAGCATCCTCTCCGGGCAGTACTCGCACCGGACGGGGGTCTACAAGAACGGCGGCAACAACGGTGGCGCCGGCGGGGCGGACGACTTCGATGACACTTCCTCGGTCGGCACCTGGCTGCAAGCGGCCGGCTACCGGACGAGCCTCATCGGGAAGTGGCACGGCATGAAGAACGTCGGGTACTTCAACTACAGGATCGTCGAGCCCGACGGCATGGGCGGCTACGTCGAGAACTTCCACGGGAGACGCCCCACGGGCCGTTCATCGCCGCCCCCCGCCACGACGGCCTGTTCCAGACGATCGCTCCCTGGCGGCCGCCGAGCTACAACGAGGCCGACGTGTCCGGTAAGCCGACCTGGGTGCAGAACACGCCGCTCCTCGACGCGCAGGGGATGGCGGACATGGACCAGCTCCGCATCGACCAGCTCGAGATGCTGCAGGCGGTCGACGAGGCGATCGGCGGGAGCACGACGTACGGCATCACCGGCATCATGGAACACCTCCGCAACCTCGGCATCGCCGACGACACGATGGTCGTCTTCTTCTCGGACAACGGCTTCCTCTGGGGCGAGCACCGCATGCAGGCGAAGAACAAGCCCTTCGAGGAGGCGATCCGCTCGCCCATGCTGGTCTACTACCCGAAGCTCGCGCCGCTGCCGCGCACGGAGACGCGCTTCGCGCTCAACATCGACCTGGCCTCCACCTTCGCCGAGCTGGCGGGCGCGAGCGTGCCGATCACGCAGGACGGGAGGAGCCTGGTGCGCGTGATCGACGGCACCCAGCCGACCTGGCGCACGGACTTCCTGACCGAGGGCTGGCCCGGAAGCCACCCGTGGGCCACGGTGCACGAGGCGCAGTGGAAGTACACCGAGACGGCCGTCACTCCGGGCGATCCCAACACCGTCTTCGAGCTCGAGCTGTACGACCTGGTGAACGACCCGTACGAGCTGACCAACGTCGCGAACGATCTGCAGCACGCGGGGCGCATCGCGGCGATGGCGGCGCGGCTCCGCCAGCTCCGGCCCAACTGGCCCATCGACTCGGACCCGAACGGGCCCGATCCGCCGGAGGCGGACGAGTAAACGCCGGGCGCTGCCCGCGGACCGGGGCGCTGACCCGCGGGCGCGGTTCGGCTATCATTGCAGCGGATGACCCAGGAGGAGCGCTTCCAGAAGGCGGTCGAGCTTCTCCAGGAGGCCTACCGCCTGCAGATGGAGGGCGAGCTGGACGCCGCCATCGAGCGCTACCAGCAGTCGATCGCGCTCCACCCCACCGCCGAGGCGCACACCTTCCTCGGCTGGACCTACAGCTTCCAGGGGCGGCTCGAGGACGCGATCGCGCAGTGCAAGGAGGCGATCGCGGTCGATGCCGACTTCGGGAATCCCTACAACGACATCGGCTCGTACCTGATCAAGCTCGGGCGTCTCGACGAGGCGGTCCCCTGGCTCGAGGCGGCGATCAAGGCGCCACGCTACGAGCCGCGCCACTACCCGCACTGCAACCTGGGGCAGGTCTACTGGGCGCAGGGGCTGCTCGCGAAGGCGGCGAACGAGTTCGAGCGCGCGCTCGCGATCGAGCCGGGGTATGCGTACGCGCGCGCGGCGCTGGCGGCGATCCGCAAGCAGCTGAACTGAGGGGGGGCCGAGGTCGTAGCGGGGTGCGGCGGCGGGGCCGGCCCCGGCGCTCCCGCTCGGGCGCCGACGCCCGTCGCGCGCGCACACTGCACGCAGCGCGCGGCGCCCTCGAAGGTCGCGGCGGGGCCGCCCCGGCCGCCGCTACGCTCACGCTCGCGGCCCCCGCCGCCCCCCAAAGGGACCGGAGCCCGTTGACACGGCCCGCGGGCACGCGCACGGGTGAGCGATGCAGCTGGGCGTCGTCCTTCGCAACATGGGGGCGCAGTCGACGCGGGAGACGCTGGTCGCGGCGGCGCGGGCGGCGGACGCGCTGTCGGCGGTCGCGGATCTCTGGGTGGTCGATCACATCGCGATCCCGCCCGACGACGCCGAGGGCTCGGACGGGCGCTACCTGGACCCGCTCGCCACGCTCGCCTACTTGGCCGGCGTGACGACGCGCGTCGGCCTCGGCACGGCCGTCCTCGTGCTGCCCTACCGGCCCGCGCTGCCGACGGCGAAGTGGATCGCGACGGTGCAGGAGCTGTCGGGCGGGCGGTTCCGCCTCGGGGTCGGCGTCGGGTGGATGGCGGCCGAGTTCCGTGCCGTGGGTGTCGACCACCGCCGGCGCGGCGCGCTCACCGACGCGACGCTCGCCTTCCTCGACCGCTGCTTCGCGGCGGACGTCGTCGAGGCGAACGGGCAGCCGTTCCTCTTTCGGCCGCGGCCGCCGCGCCCGCCACTCTTCATCGGCGGGGCGCCGCCGCACGCCTTCCGCCGCGCCCTCGCGCACGGCGCGGGCTGGATGCCGATCGGCCTCGACCCCGAGGCGCTCCGGCCACTGGCCGCCGATCTGCGCGCGCGGGCCGCGGCCAAGGGCCTGCCCGCCCCGGAGGTCGCCGCCCTGACCCGCCTCCCGCTCGCCGACCCCGGCGCCGCGCGCGACCTCCTCGTGCGCTACGCCGAGGCGGGCGCGACGCGCGTGATCCACGGCGAGCGCTACGGGGACGTGCCCGCGTTCCAGGCGATGCTCGATCGCCTGGCGCGCGTGTCGTGAGCCTCAGGGCAGGAGCTGGAGCCCGAGGAAGACCTGCAGCCCGCAGAGGAGGAGCGCCGCGGCGCCGAGCAGGGGATGGATCGTCCGCGCCCGCCGGTCGACCCGGATGCGGCGCGAGAGGAGCGCCGCCGCGGTGAGACAGGCCATGATGGCGCTGCCGACGGCGAAGTGCGTCTCCGCGGCGTCCTCGACGTCCGGGGTGAGCCACTCGACCGTCGCCAGGCCGGCGAGCCAGTTGAGCAGGAAGAGCGTGTAGAGCCACGGCCCCAGCGCCGCGTGGCGGCGGCGGGCGCGGTCGGCGCCCGGCCGCGCCGAGCGGCTGCGCACCCCGAGGCTCGCCGCGTACGCGGCGAGCGCGATCGCCACGAGGCCGACGATGGGATGCAGGTACGCCAGGCGGCGTCCCGTAGCATACCGGCGGGCGACTGCGATAGGAGGACGGCGATGGGGGACCTGCTCGCCGCCCTCGCCGCGCGCGTCGCCGGGGTGCCCTACTGCGCCCGGCTCGGCATCGTGGTGGAGGCGATCGCGCTCGACCGCGCGCGCGTCCGCGTCCCGTACCAGGACGAGAACTCGAACCCCGGGAGAGCGCTCCACGGCGGCGTGCCCGCCTCTACCATCGACATCGCCGGCGTGCTCGCGGCCGCGACGGGGCTCGCGGACGGGCCCGTGTTCGACGCCGGGACGCTCGATCTCTCCGTCGACTACCTCGCCGCCGCCATCGGCGAGGACATCGTCGCCGAGGCGGAGGTCCTCCGGCGCGGCAAGGAGATCGTCTACGCCGACGTGGACGTGCGCAACGACGGCGGCAAGCGCATCGCGAAGGGGCTGGTCACGTACCGCGCGCTCGACCGTCCGCCGGCCGGTCAAGAGCGCCAGCGGGTGACGCGCGCCGAGCCCACGGCGGCGGGCGGGCAGGTGCCGAAGCTCGCGCGCGCCCTCGTGTCGGTGCCGTTCATGGCGAGCCTCGGCCTCGCCATCACGCACATGCACGACGGCCAGGCCGTCATCCGGATGCCGCTCACGCCCGACAAGACCGACCACGAGGGCGCGATCCACGAGGGCGCGCTCGCCGCGCTCCTGGACACCACCGGCGCGATGGCATCGTGGTCGATTGCCGGCCTCGACCTCCGCTACAAGGCCTCGACGGTCGGCATCCACGTGAGCTATCACGCCCCGGCGCGCGCCGACGTGATCGCCGAGGCGCGCACCTGGCGGCGGAACGACGAGATCTTCCTGAACCAGGTGACGGTGAGCGAGCGAGGCTCGGGGCTGGTGGTCGCGACCGGCACGGTCACGTACCGGATCGTCGTGCCCTGACCCAGGGCGCGCCGCGTCCGGCCCATCCGGGTGCGTCCTCATGCGCACGCGAGCCCGCGCTCGCGGCGCGGCCCCGGGCGAACGGCACGCCCGTGCCTCCTCGCGGTCGCCCACCAGCTGCGGCCTGCCTGACTGCGCGGGCGGATCAGCGAGTGATTTCAAGTACTTACATGTCGACTAGATCTACGGCCTCCTTCCATGCTGGACATCCGGGGTCGAATCGGCGAAAGGAGCCCACCAGGGAGGAGGAGCATGTCGATGGTCCGTCGCCCACAGCCCACCCTCACGAGGCTGCTGCTCGCGGCCGTGTCGCTCGTGGCAGCGCTCGGCTCGAGCGCGGATGCCCAAACGTGCGCAGCGATCGCGTGCGGCGACACCATGAGCGGGGCGCTGTCCGTGAGCGGCGAGATGGACTGCTACCAGTTCTCCGCGGGCATGGGCGAGACCGTTAGCATCACGACCCAGGTGACCGCGGGCGTCTTTCAGCCGTGCTGGCGCCTGCAAGGGCCGACGGGCCCGCTCGACCCCGCCGTCTGTGGGCAGGCTACGCGAACGCTGCCGGCAGCGGGAACCTATACGATCGAGGTGTTCGACCCCAACATGAGGACCGGCGCCTACGACGTGAACCTGGTGGTGGTGTCGGATACTCCCTCGAACTGCGGCGAGCCGCTCGTCTGCGGGCAGACCCCGCCCCGGAACATCACGAGCGTGGGCGAGAGCGACACCTATCGCTTCGTCGCGGCGGCGCACGAGACCGTCAGCATCACCGCGCAGGAGACCGGCGGCGGGTTGAGCGCCTGCTGGGAGCTCTACGATCCGATGGGACAGTCCCTCGGCACGGCCTGCGGGCAGGGCGAGAAGACGCTGGCCTTCGCGGGCGGCTATACGATCCGGGTCTTCGACGGCAGCTACACGAAGACGGGCTCCTACGACGTAAACCTGGTTTTCGTCTCGGACACGGCGTCGAACTGCGGGGAGCCGATCGCCTGCGGGCAGACCCTGCCGCGCAGCATCGCGGACGTCGGGGAGAGCGGCACCTTCCAGTTCCTCGCCGTCGCCGGCGAAACCATCAGCATCACCGCGAAGGCGACGGGCGGCGGGATGTCCGCCTGCTGGAACCTCTACGACCCACAGGGCAGCGCCGTGGCGAGTGCGTGTGGCCAGGAGGAGAAGACGCTCGCCTTCGCAGGCAACTACACGATCCGCGTGCACGACGTCGCAGACTCGAAGACGGGCACCTACGACGTGAACGTCGTGGTGGTGTCGGATTCGGCCGCGAGCTGCGCGCAAGCCGTCACGTGTGGACAGAGCCTTCCCGGCAGCATCCACGACGTGGGGCAGAGCAACACCTACAAGTTCAGCGTGGAGGCCGGCGAGACGGTGAGCATCACCGCGCACCAGACGAGCGCCTTCCTCGTCGCTTGCTGGGAGCTCTACGACCCGGAGGGCATCTCGGTGGTCGGAGCCTGCGGGCAGACCGAGAAGACGCTGGCGGTTGCCGGCACGTACACGATTCGCGTCTCCGACAGCGGGGACAACGAGACCGGGACCTACGACCTCAACCTCGTCGTGGTGTCGGACACGGCCTCGAACTGTGCGCAGGCCATCGCGTGCGGGCAGACCCTGGCCGCGAGCATCGACGTCGTGGGGCAGAGCAACACCTACAAGTTCAGCACGGGGGCCGGCGAGACCGTCAGCATCACCGCGCGGCAGACGAGCGCCTTCCTGACCGCCTGCTGGAAGCTCTACGACCCCCAGGGTATCTCGGTGTTCGGGGCCTGCGGGCAGGCCGAGAAGACGCTGGCGGCCAGCGGTACCTACACGATCCGCGTCTTCGACAACGCAGACGCGCAGACCGGGACCTACGACCTGAACCGGGTGGTGATCTCGGACACGGCCTCCAGCTGCGCACAGCCGATCCTCTGTGGGGAGACCCTCGCTCGAAACATCGCCGCCACCGGCGAGAGCGACACCTATCGCTTCGTCGCGGCGGCGGGTGAAGCGGTCAGCATCACCTCGCGCGAGACGGCCGGGTTCCTCACCGCGTGCTGGGAGATCTACGATCCCCAGGGTATCTCCCTCGGTACGGCCTGCGGGCAGACGGAGAAGACGCTGGCGGTGGCGGGCGGCTACACCATCCGCGTCTCCGACAACGACGACACGGAGACCGGCACCTACGACGTGAACCTGGTCGTGGTCTCGGAGACCGCGCACAACTGCGCGCAGCCTCTCGCCTGCGGGGACGTGCGCACGGGCTCGCTCGACCTGAAGGGCGAGAGCGACACCTACCGGGTGAGCGGGCAGGCGGGCGACGTCGTGAGGATCGAGACCAAGACGGTCGGCGGGATGCTGAACGCCTGCTGGAAGTTCTACGATCCCAGCGGCGCGTCGCTCGGGGGCGTGTGCGGAGCCGACTCGCGGACGCTCGCGACCAGCCTCGGGGGCTACACGCTCCGCGTGTTCGACGCCGGAGAGACCCAGACGGGGGACTACCAGGTGACGCTGTGCAACCCCACGACGACCACGACGACGACCGTGCCCGAGACCACGACCAGCACGACGCTCACTGGCGGCGGCGCGCAGACGGTCTCGGGGACGACGCTCCTCCTCCGGGACAAGAGCGGCGTGCCCCGGAAGCGCGGGCTGGTCGTGGTCTCCAGGGACACGTCCTTCACGAACGCGGGTCCGGGCACGGCCGACGACCCGACGCTCTTCGGCGGGAGCCTGCGCGTCCTGTCGAACGCCGGTGGGTTCGACTCGACCTACCCGCTCGGCGCGGCCGGCTGGCACCCGCTCAAGCGGCGCGATCCGTCGAAGGGATGGCGGTACCAGGCGCAGAGCCCCATCGCGACGATCATCGTGAAGCCGGGCAAGCTGGTGAAGGGCGTGGGCCACGGCGCGGGGCTGGGTCATTCGCTCGCCACCGACCCGACGCCGGTCGACGTCGTATTGACGCTCGGCAGCCGCCGCTACTGCCTCGAGTTCGGCGGTCAGACGCAGTTCGAGGCGGGGAAGAAGTACGTGGCGAGGAACGCGCCGGCTCCGGGAGGGTGCCCGTAGGCACGACGCGCGCGCTGGCCCACGCGCCTCAGTGGATGGCGGCCGCGATGCGTACGAGACGTGCCACGCGCTCGTGGATCTGCTCCGCGTCGGGCGCCCCCGGGGCGAGCTCGAGGTAGCGCCGGAAGTCGTCCAGCGCCGCGCCGAAGCACTCGAGGCGCTCGTAGAGGAGGCCGCGCATGCGCAGCTCGTCGGCGGAGTCCGGCACGAGCACGAGGAGGAGCTCGGCCGCCGCCAGCGCGTGCGCGTGGTCGTTCCGGTCGAGGTAGACGCCCAGCAGGTTGCGCAGCATGCGGGTGAGGATGCCGGGCGTGTCGGCCGTCGCGAGCGCCTCGGGCGGCAGCGCGGGCGCGCCGCTGCCGAGGAAGGTGCGATAGCGGGCGAGGAGCTCGCGCTCGCCGATCGGGCGGCCGCTGAAGAAGGGGTCCAGGAGGACCGGGCCGCGGCTGCCCGCCACGCGTACGAGGAAGTGACCCGGAAACGCGACGCCCTCGATGCCGAGGCCCAGGCGCACGCCGGTCTCGATCAGCAGGACGGAGAGGCTGATGGGGATGCCCGTGCGGCGCTCGAGGACGTCGTTCAGGTAGCTGTTGCGCGGGTCGTAGTACTCCTCCTGGTTGCCGCGAAAGCCGCACTCGCCGAAGAGGTAACCCGCGAGCTCGGTGACCGCGGCCTCCGGCGAGGCCCGGGGAAAGAGGCGCGGGCGGACAGCGGCCGCCAGGTCGTCGAGCTGCCGGACGTACGGCGCCGGGTCGAGGTCCGGGTAGGCGATGCGCGCAATCGCGAGTGCGGCGCGGGCGAGGTCGGTCTGCCCGCCGGCGGCGAGGAGCGCGGCGAAGTCCTGCCGCAGGCCGCCCATCCGCGCCGCTTGCTAGCACACGCGGCCGGCCGCTGCCATCAGCGCGGCTCGCAGAGCTCCACCACGTTGCCGTCGGGATCGCGGATCCAGAGCTGGGGGCCGCCGAAGTGGAGGTACGGGATGCGGCGCGCGTCGAGCGTCTGCCGCACCCGCTCGACGCTGTCCACCCGCAGCGCGAGGTGCGGATCGGTGGGGTCGATGTCCTCGAACATCTGCTGCTGCTGGATGAGATGGAGCTGCGCGCCGCCCAGGTCGTACCACGCGCCGGGAAAGCCGAGATCCGGCCGCGGCGCCAGCCGCAGGCCGAGCAGGCCCTCGTAGAAGGCGCGCGCGCGGGCGAGGTCCGCGATGCGGACGGAGGCGTGATCGAGGCTGCGGGCCTGCACGTCGTTCATGCGACCTCCAGATCGTCGACGCGGAAGGTCGCCTCCGGGCCCATCCCGAACCACGACCCGATCCACGCCATCCAGTATTTGTGCGCCAGGAGCTCGCGGATGCGCCCCTCGAGCGCGGGATCGGTGACGACGCTCACCCGGCCGCGCACCCCGAGGTCGCCCATCGCGAGGACGACCTCGGGCGTCCTGCGCACGTTGCGCACCCAGTCGCGCCTCGCGTTCAGGGTCGCGAGATAGAGGGTCGTGCCGTCGACCACGAACCAGATCGGGACCGAGTGCGGCTTGCCCGTCCGCCGCCCGCGCGTGGTGATGCGGAGCGTGCTCCGGTCCTTGACCGCGGCAAGCCGGGCGGCGAGATCGGCCATCGCCGCGACCATACCACGCCCCGCCGCCGTGGCGGTACGCGTCCGCGCCGAGGCGTGAGGAGCTTCCGGGCCGGGGTCGCGGGCGGCCGCGATGGCCCGCCGGCCCGCGCGCGCACGCTTCGTCGCGCTCTGCCCCCTGTGCTACAGATCCTGCGGCCGATGCAGAAGCCCCGCCTGCGAGGTCGTGTACTAGGGGGAGGTGTCGCGATGAAGCCGCTCCTCTGCGCGGTGGCGCTCGCCGTCTTCCTCGCTCCCGCCCGCGCAGCCTACATCGACAGCAACGAGGCGGTCTCCGCCGAGGCGCAGATGGACGGCGGCGGCTGCTACCCGATCGCGAAGCATCCGCGGGTCACCGATCAGCTCACGCTGATCAATCCCGAGTGGGCGGCGATCGACGTCGGCCCGCACGCCCCGCCCGACGCCGACCCGATCACGCTCCACGGGACGGTGTCGCTCGCGAAGATCAACGAAGGCGGCGACTTCTCCGGCAACCACCTGACCGACGACCAGAACACCTTCCTGGACGTCGACCCCGCCGACATGGCGTTCGTCGCGACCGGCAACGTCGGTCCCAAGGGCGAGGAGGCGGGCCAGCTCGAGTTCGAGCTCGAGATCGGCAGCTATCCCCTTTTCGCCTGGGCCGGCACGGGCGATCGCATGACCACCGTCGGCCGCTGGATATGGGACTGCGGCCACGGCGACCCCGCCCCCGAGGGCGCGTGCTCGGTCACGACGGCGCAGGCCTGCGTGCTCGACAGCGACTGCGCAGCGCCCGCCTGCGTCGCCTGCATCGCCGGCGAGAACTGCATCGGGACCGTCTTCAACTACCACAGCGAGCTCCATCCCCCGCAGGCGGTCGCGGTGAGCCGCCTCGGCGCCGGCCATGCGTTCTCTCGCCGGCGCAAGGGCGGACGTCTCGCGACCCGCACCGACGTGTGGCTCACCCCCAACGGCGGCGGCGCCGGCGACCGGTGCGTCGTCACGCACCGCGCGCACCCGTTCGATCTCGTCACCACCACGGAGTGCTTCCCGCTCTCCCAGCCGCTCGCGAACGTCAACGCGACCGACTTCGAGTTCGACATCCCGCTGCCGCCGCGCCCGGCCGGGAGCCGGGGCCTCCCGCGCATCAAGGTGATCGACCAGACGCCGCACGGCCTCCCGCGGGCGAGGGTCCGGACGACCCTCGTCGACGGCACGCCGCCGCACGTGCACGCCGTGGTCGACATGACGTCCCGGGTGCGCGGGCGGCTGCCGAGCATGGTCGGCAAGACGATCTTCACCGGCTGGCGGCGCGACGAGACGCCGGTCACGCGGCTCCTCGTCCACGTGACGGCGATCGAGATCCTGAACCCGCTCAAGCCCGTCGCGCCCGCCATGGCGGAGAAGAAGCGCTGCTCCGTGACGACAACGCAGGACTGCAGCGTCACGCCCTGCCCGCGGGGCGAGCAATGCCTCACGCTCGGCGGCCCGATCCCGGGCTGGGAGGTCTTCTTCGAGACCAATGGCGACTGGCAGCGGCTCACGGGCCTGGAGACCGTCATGACGCCGGGCACGATCTCCGAGGACCTCGGCTTCGACACCGCGCTGCCGGCGAGCGGCACGCTGCGGCTCCACGGGTCGGGACGGAGCCTCGACTGCCGCGAGGGGCAGCTGTACGGCACGTCCCTCCGGCGGACGCTCGAGCTCTACGGCCTCGACGACGGGCCCAAGTGCCTGCAGGCCGACAGCCACGACGTCGGCGACTTCGAGGTCTCGTTCGGCGGCCCGGAGTTCGGAACCGGCGGCAGCTCGCTGAGCTACGTCACGTCGAGCGTCGGCGGCGCGGGCGGCTCCTGCTCGACCACGATGAGCCAGCTCTGCCTGGGCGACGACGACTGCCCGAGCGGAGTGACGTGCGCCGTGACCGGCGGGTCGTACCGGCTGCACTACACGATCAGCCGGCAGTAGGCGCCCGAGCGTCGCCCGCGTCTGCCGGAGCGCGCGCCCTTTTTCGTCCGCGCGCGGGGTGTGCTAGACGCGGCCCGTGTCGCTCAGGGACAAGGCCGCGATCGTCGGCCTGGGCCAGCTCCCCTTCGCCAAGGACATCGGCCGCCCGGAGGAGGTGACGGCGCTCGAGGCCGCGAAGCTGGCGCTCGAGGACGCCGGGCTCCGGCCGTCGGACATCGACGGCATGACGAAGTGGAGCATCCAGCTCACCTCCGAGAACGCCATCGCGCGCAGCCTCGGCATCCCCAACCTGCGCTTCTTTGGCGAGGTGGGCTACGGCGGCGGCGGAGGGTGCGGCGTGGTCGGGCATGCGGCGGCGGCGATCGCGGCGGGCATGGCGCGCTGCGTGCTCGTCTACCGCTCGCGCAACCGCGGCTCGGGCGGGCGGCCGTGGGCCGGGACCTCGCGCGAGCGCGACAACATCGCCGCCGAGACCAACGAGACCGCGCTCTTCTCGCCCTACGGCTTCGTCCGCCCGGTCGACCAGGTGGCGATGTTCGCGCGCCGCTTCCTCCACGAGCGCGGCTACACGTCGCGGCACCTCGCCTGGATCGCCGTCGCCTGCCGCCGGCACGCGACGAACAACCCCGTTGCCATGATGCGCGAGCCGATCACGGTCGAGGACCACCAGCGGTCGCGGCTCATCTCCGACCCGCTCCGCCTCCTCGACTGCTGCCTCGAGACCGACGGCGCCGCGGCGGTGATCGTCGCGGCCTCCGACCTGACACGCGACCTCCGTCAGAAGCCCGCCTACGTCATGGCGGCCGCGCAGGGCATGGGACCGCGCAACTGGACCATGAACAACTACTTCAAGGACCCGCTCCTCGAGTCGCCGGGCGCCTACGCGGCGCGCGACCTCTGGCGCATGGCGGGTGTGGGGCCGAAGGACGTGCAGGTGGCGCAGCTCTACGACGCCTTCACGCCCCTCGTGCTCGCCTCGCTCGAGGAGTACGGCTTCTGCAAGGCGGGCGAGGCCGGCGCCTTCGTCGAGGACCATGGGCTCGAGCTGGGCGGGCGCCTCCCGTGCAACACGAGCGGCGGGAGCCTCTCCGAGGCGTACGTCCACGGCATCAACCTGATCATCGAGGCGGCGCGGCAGATCCGCGGCACGTCGCTCAACCAGGTGCCGGGCGCGAAGCTCTCGCTCGTGACCAGCGGCAACATGGTACCGACGGGCGCGCTGCTGCTCCGCGGTGACTCCTAGCATGGCCGACGAGTTCGTCCGCCGCACGGGCGGTCCCGACTGGGTGCCCTACTGGGCCGCGGCTCGCGCGCGCGAGCTTCGCTTCCAGCGCTGCACGGGCTGCCGGGGCTGGCGGCATCCCCCGGGTCCCATGTGCCCGCACTGCCTCTCGCTCGAGAGCGAATGGGCCCGCGCGAGTGGGCGGGCGCGGCTCCTCTCGTGGGTCGTCGTCCACCCGCCCGTGCTGCCGGCGTGGAAGGAGCGCGTCCCCTATCCCGTCGTGCTGGTCGAGTGCGAGGAGGGCGTGCGCACCATCGGCGGGCTCGTCGGGGCGACGGCCGACCAGCTCCGCATGGACATGCCGATGGTGGTCGACTTCGCGCCCTCGCCGGATGGGGACCTCGTGCCGCAGTGGCGGCCGGCGTGATGATGCGCCCCGCCGAGTGGCACGAGCGGCAGCGGCGCTGAGCCACCGGCGACGTATCCTGGGAGCCCACCCATCCGTCATTCACCAGTGAGAGGAGAAGAGGCCATGGGTGACCTCGAGCTTCCGGACGCGCTCCGGGACGAGCTGCGCGCGGCCTGGCACCGCTACATCGATCTCAAGGAGGACAGCCATGATCAACCGCCCCGACAGCCTGCGCATCGCGCGTACCTTCGCCGCCCCACGCGAGCGCCTGTACCGCGCCTGGACGGACGCGGCCGAGATGGCGCGCTGGTACAGCCCCGCCGATGGGATGACGCTCTCGATCGACGCGCTCGAGGTGCGTGTCGGCGGCCGCTACCAGGCGACGTCCGGTATGCCCGGTGAGACGCCGTTCGTCGAGGCCGGCGAGTACCGCAAGGTCGAACCGGGCCGTTTGCTCGAGTTCGACATGAGCCTCGCCCGCGGCGGCACGGTCTTCTCGCGCACGCGGTGCACGGTCGAGTTCCTCGACCGCGGCGTGGGCACGCAGCTCGTCCTCACCGACGAGGGCGACGGCGCCGGGGAACACGCCACCGGGTGGGGCCCCGCGCTGGACCATCTGGCGCAGCTGCTGGGCTAGGCAGCCCCGAGCCCCGCGCCCATCAGGTCCACGAAGTTGTCGCAGTATGGATCACGCCGCCGAACCAGAGCTCTCGCGGTAGGAGCCGCGCGCCCGCGGCCTCGAGGCGGCCGAGAACGTGCGCGCCAGCCGACGTTCGACGGGCGGGCCTTCACGGAGGGCCTGCAGGTCGGCCGAGGACACCGAGAAGGCACCACGCGGCGAGGCTGAGTATCGCCCCGGCTGGTACCGCCCGCGAGCGGTATACGAAGCGAATGCGGTGCCTCCCGGCGGGAACGGGCACGCCACGGAAGAGGTGGTTCGTCGCCAGCACGGGGGCCGGGGATCCATCGACGGTCGCCTCCCAGCCCACGGCGAAGGTGTCGGTGAGGACGACGAGCCCGGGCGCGCCGCAATTCGCTTCGATCTCGACGACGTGCGGCTGGTCGATGACGATGGTCACCGGATGGCCATGCGGCGCCGTCGGATCGTCGGGCAGCGGCGCGGTGCCTTCGACGTAGCTCGCTTCGAGAGGATCGAAGTCCGGGCGGACGAGCTCGGGCAGCACGAGGGGCGATTGGGCGAGCGTCGGCCGCGTACGGTACGTGACGTACGCGCGCGGGACCGCGCGCGGGTTCTCGAGGAGCCTCACGCCGGGCGCCTCGAAGGCCCGCGGTTGCATGCCGATCGACTGCAGCGCGTCGGCGAGCCCCTCGCCGTATGGCACGACGACGTAGCGGACGCTCGCGAGATCGAGCAGGCGAGCCCGGGTGACGAGCTGTTTCATGTCGCGCACCCACTCCAGCGGTGAGCCCACGCCGCCGAAGAGGAACGTCAGGTAGTCCCTCTGGCGCGCGAGATAGAGCGGCTCGGCGTCCTGGAACGAGCGCACGCCGTGCAGGGTAGCGAGCCGCGGCGCGAAGCCCGGCACGACGAAGTTAGCGGCGACCCAGATGCGCGCGTCGCCCTGCAGGCCCGCGAGCGTCGCAAAGGCAGCGTCCTGCCGATGGATCTCGCGCGCCTGCTCGGCCCCGTACGGGAGCTGGCCGGGCCACGACTCGATCCCGAGCGTAGAGAGCGCCACCACGAGGGCACCGAGCGCATGCGAGAGCAGCGGCGCCCGTCCCGCCCGCCGGCGGCTCTCGCCCGCCCGGACCCAGCCGAGCAGCACGTCGGCGCCGATGCCCACCAGAAGCGCGAAGGTGAAACTCGAGAGCAGCAGAATCCGCTGTGGGTCGTGAAACCACGCGAGGAGCGGCAGCATGCGGTAGAGCGCGAACGTCGGATATCGCGGCCCGCCTGCGAACAGCAACGTGAGGCCGCCGAGGACGAGGCACCATCCGACCACCGGCCATTGACGCC
>Ga0209266_1000505_pt1 | contig 29956 bp, 23 predicted proteins | sample GraSoiAngelo_132_FD_185889 | JGI IMG/M metagenome (GOLD analysis project Ga0209266, IMG submission 185889) | Grasslands soil microbial communities from the Angelo Coastal Reserve, California, USA - 14_0929_02_40cm (SPAdes) (version 2) | ecosystem: Environmental > Terrestrial > Soil > Grasslands ...
CTCACGCTGATGTCATGTGACGCGGTCTGCGATTGTGTTGGGGACGAGGAGTCGGTTACGGTCAATTTCGCGGTGAAGGATCCTGCCGTGGAGTATGTGTGGTTCGGATTCGCTGCCGTGCTGGTCCCACCGTCTCCGAAGTCCCAGGCGTACGTGTAGGGCGCGGTTCCACCGCTCACGGTGGGGGTGAAGCTGACGGACTGACCGACGTTCGGCGAGGAGGGCGAGAAGGAGAAGTCGACGGTCAAAGGTGGAATGACTGAAGTGATGGTTACACTGACAGTGGTCGCTGCGGTGGTCGCTCCCAGAGGCGTACCTGTCACATCCACAGTGACAGTGCCAGCAGCCGTACCAGAAGCGACTGTGATAGTCAGTACACTCGACGCAGTGGGAGTCACGCTTGACGGATTGAACGAGGTACATGTGACTCCTGAGGGCAGAGGAGTCACGCAAGACGGTGCAACGGGCTGCGCGGTGCCGGCGGTCAGCGTCGCGGTGATGGTGACAGTACCTGAGCTGCCGGCGGTAATGCTCACCGGACCATTATTGGTCAAGGAATAGTCGAACGGAGGCGGAAGAGCAGTGACGGTATAGTCGACTGTTGCAGAGTGAGACAGGCTCCCACTTGTACCTGTTACGGTGACAGTTACACTGCCCGCGGAGGTAAAGGTGCACGACAGAGTCGATGTTCCAGAACCACCCGTCACGGTAGCCGGATTTAGAGTGCAGGCGGCATTGTCTGACGCGAGAGCGACATCGCCTGTAAATCCGTTCAGCGGCGAGATAGTGATCGTCGAAGTGCCTGCAGAGCCGACTGTTACTGTCACAGCAGTCGGACTAGCGGAGATAGTAAAGTCGGGGAGACTAGTCACTGTGTAGGTGACGGTTGCAGAGTGGGAGAGTGACCCGCTGGTGCCTGTTACCGTCACCGTTACGGTTCCTGCGGCACCAAAAGTGCAAGAGAGTACGGAGTTGCCCGAGCCTCCTGTTATCATGGTCGGGGTGAGGGTACACGCCGCGTTGTCGGATATGAGGGCCACGTCGCCTGCGAATCCGTTCGCAGGGGAGATTGTGATGGTTGACGTTCCTGCGGAATTGACGACTACCGTCACAGCTGTTGGGTTTGCATAGATTGTGAAGTCGGGAGCTGCAGTAACGGTGTACGTTACTGTTGCGGAGTGAGACAGGCTCCCACTTGTACCTGTCAGCGTGACAGTGATGCTACCAGTGCTGCCAAACGTGCAAGACAGGGTTGAGCTGCCCGAGCCTCCGGTGACAGTGGCTGGAGTAAGTATGCACGCATTGTTGTCGTTGGCTAGCGCGACATCGCCGGTGAAACCGTTAGCAGGGGAGATCGTGATCGTGGAGGTACCAGCCGTGCCTACAGTTACACTCACAGCTGTCGGATTTGCTGTGATGGTAAAGTCAGGAGCACCGCCCACAGTAAAGTCGACGGTCACTGTGTGAGACAGGCTGCCACTGGTTCCCGTCACAGTTACCGTTACACTGCCAGTAGAGGTGAAAGTGCACGACAGTGTCGAAGTGCCAGAACCCCCAGTCACAGTCGACGGGCCAAGAGTACACGCACCATTATCGGAGACCAGAGCAACATCACCGGTAAAGCCGTTCAACGGTGAGACAGTGATAGTCGAAGTGGCAGCGACACCAATGGTCGCAGACACACTGGTCGGATTGGCGGCGATCGAAAAGTCAGCGGCAGCAGTCACGGTAAAGTCGACAGTCGCTGAATGAGACAATGAACCGCTGGTACCGGTGACGGTCACGGTCACAGAGCCTGCGGTATTGAAGGTGCATGAGAGAATGGAAGTACCGGAGCCTCCTGTCACGGTCGTAGGGGTCAGAGTACATGCAACATTGTCGGCGGCCAACGCGACATTGCTTGCGAATCCGTTCAAAGAGGCAACGGTGATAGTTGAAGTGCCAGCAGATCCCACGGATACGGTAACCGTGATTGGGCTGGCTGAGATAGTGAAGTCAGGAAGGGCAGTGACGGTAAAGTCTACAGTTGCAGAGTGGGAAAGACTGCCACTCGTACCCGTGACGGTGACTGTTACACTGCCCGCAGATGTAAAGGTGCACGATAGGGTGGAGGAACCCGAACCGCCAGTAACTGTCGCAGGAGTAAGAGTGCAAGCCGCATTGTCGGCCGACAGGGCCACGTCACTTGTGAACCCGTTCAGGGGCGAGATGGTAATGGTTGAAGTTCCTGCGGAATTGACGACTACCGTCACAGCTGTTGGATTGGCCGAGATGTTAAAGTCGGGAGCAGCAGTTACGGTAAAGCTTACGGTAGCAGTGTGAGAAAGAGAACCACTGGTACCTGTAACTGTGACAGTTACTGATCCTGCGCTTGTGAAAGTGCAGGATAATGTAGACGTGCCCGAACCACTGGCTATGGTGGTTGGAGTCAGAGCGCACGCTGCACTGTCGGAGGACAAAGCCACGTCACCCGTGAATCCGTTGAGAGGTGATATGGTAATGGTAGAGGTGCCGGCAGTGCCAACAGTGACGCTGACCGTCACCGGGTTAGCGCTGATGCTAAAGTCCGGTGCAGGCGTTGCGGTATAATCGACAGTAGCAGTGTGAGTTAGACTGCCACTCGTGCCGGTGACGGTAACAGTCACGCTACCGGCGACGGCAAACGCGCATGACAGATTTGAAGTGCCAGAACCACCGGTCACAGTCGATGGCGTAAGAGTGCAAGCTGACGGATTGTCGCTGACCAGTGCAACATCACCGGCAAACCCGTTCAACGGCCCAATCGTGATGATCGAGATACCGGCAACACCGACGGTCGTAGTGACAGAAGTTGGATTGGCAGAAATGGTGAAGTCGGGAGCTGGGCTAACAGTGTACGTAACTGTCGTGGAGTGAGAGAGGCCTCCACCGGCTCCTGTCACAGTAACAGGTACACTGCCGGTTCCTGTAAACGTACACGACAATGTCGAAGTGCCAGAGCCGCCAGTCACTGTTGATGGAGTAAGAGTGCACGACGATGGATTGTCACTGGTCAGAGAGACACCATTGTTGAACCCGTTCGACGGCGAGATGGTGATGGTCGAGGTAGCAGGAACGCCAACAACCGCGGACACACTTGTCGGATTGGCAGTAATCGAAAAGTCGGCAGTGGGCGCCTGGGTCACGGTTGCGGCCTGAATACTCTCGCTGAGAGTGTCTCCGAACGCGGTGGAAACCAGAACGCACACGTTCGGAGGATTGGCCACGCTGCTGGTGCCACAGCCCGGGCCTGTTGGATAGGACAGTTGAGTGCTCGGAGTAGCTCCGACCACCTGGTATGTTATTGTGAAAGCCATACCAGAGCACGGCGAGAGACCGCCACACTCGTTGCTCCCAAGACTCTCTAGAGTGGAAACCTCGACAACGCCCGGACCGTTAGCAGTGCCAACCGTACACGCGCCACTCACGGACAAGCCGTTGATACAAATAATCGTCGACGTCGGAGTCGTAATTAGAGTGCCCAGAGCGGCACTCGTAGGATTCACGAAACCAGCGTCCGTGGCAATGTAGATGTCGAAGCCGCCCATAGCATCAGAACCCTGGACGAAGATGCCAATGCTGAAGGTCTGACCGACTGTGAAGGGACCGAGTGAGGGCGGACTCGCAGGACAGCTCGTGGCCGACGTGGAATCGGTAATACAGACCAGACCGGTCAGCGCGTGAGCGGATGGAACAGAGGGCGAAACCGTGAACAGCGCGGCGGCCAGGATTAGAGGAAGTATGAGGATAAGGCGCCTATTCAAACTAAAACCTACTCTCTAAAGCGTTTGCTATCACTTCCGGAAGTATTTATCTTTGGCGTAGGAGGTCTTCAAGGGAGGTAATCGGTTGCCATCACCGGATATGAATGGTCTATCCAGGCTATCCGAATCTATACAGAAGGACAAGCTCCATGATTCTTGTTAGAGAGGACATAGAGCCTATGGTCCCAGGACAGAAAAAATCAGACTTTCTTCACATAAAATCGGGGATAAGGACGATATCAAACGTTCATGTGGGCGCTTCGCATAAGTCCACGTGTCTTGTGTGACTAAAACTGACCGGCCCGGACGATTTTGGTGCCGTTTGTTACTACGGTTTGTTCTGGACGGTTATGCTGACAGCCAGAGCCTTCTTCAGGCATGTGTAGGAAGTAGGTCCGCACACGACCACTGTTCCCGTGTATTCTCCTGGGCAACTGCCGCTGGCTGTGGCCGAGGCGGTGCAAGACGCGGTTACAACCACATTGTCCGGGATAGAGTCACAACTCGGAAATGCTGAGGGATTTACAGTCAGGGCGATGGTATCGGGTGCGCTTGACTGCGCTTTCAGCGTCACGGGTGCAACGGACGGGCTGCAGGTGAACGAGTCAGGAGCGCTCCCCGAGGTTGCGCTTCTTGCCGAGAACTTTATCATGAGAGGATTCTGGCTCCAAGTAATCACAAAATTGCTTTCCGCGGACGCGAAATAGTATCCGGCCCCCAACCCAGCGGCTACCAAGGCGACCAATGCAGTGGCCACGAGCAAAGTTCGCAGGCGGCTGGGTGGCGTCATACGAGGCCATTGCTTAAGTGGATCCGAGAGTTAAGACTTTCTCCAATGAGAAGTGGCGTAGGACTATAGCAATCCATGTATTCTGCTAAATATACGCAGATAGCGTTCAGAGTGTCGGAATATCGAGCGAGTCATTCCTCAGCTACCAAGCAGCCGTGACGACCAGATTGTCCGCGGAGACCCATACCAGGAGGCGAAGAGGAAGACGATCTCAGATTAGTATGTCAGGCTGTCCTGAGGAAGTCTGATTATTTGCGAGTGAAAAATTGTCGCTCCTAGAGAAGCTTCGCAAGAGCGACAGTTTGTTGGGAAGCCTGACAATCCAAACTCACACTGTGAATAATCGGAAAAACGAGAAGACTCGCGGACGCAGGACAGGAGCCGGCCGCAGGCGGCTCCGCTACCGTTGCGAGCAGGATGAGAGCGCGAAGAAAATACGCGATACGAAGTGGGGTCGGCTTACTTGTTTTGGACGGCTATGTTGACGGTCAAGTATTGCTTTAGGCAGGTGTAGGGTGCAGGTCCGCACACTTGTACCGTTGCTGTGTACCTGTCTCCGGGACAAGTGCCATTCGCTAGAGCAGCAGGGGTGCAGGATGCGGTTATTGTCACGTTGTCTGGTGTAGACCCGCAACTAGGAAAGGCAGACGGGGAAACCGTCACGGTGATTGCGTCCGGCTGACTCGAGAAGACTTGCAGGGTGACTGGCGAAACAGATGGATTGCATGTGAAGGAGTCCTGAGCGCTCCCAGATCCCTGTGTCACCGTGAACCTGATGTTTAGGGGCCTTACACTCCACATGACCTGGAACGAGGGAGTGCTTGCAGCCGCGAAGTAGTAGCCGATTCCGAGGCCCACGGCAGCGAGCGCAATCAAGGTAATGGCTATTGCGAGCTTGCCTGGACTGCGTAGTCGAGCGCTGGAGCTCATCTTAAACGAGCCGACTACTTGAGTTCTGCATTTAAGAGTTTCTCTCCGATCGGTTATCATTGGATAGCTCTATACGGTGCTAGCTACCTCCTTCTTTCCCACGCCCGCTTTTCGTCCATAGCTGGCTCCTGAGTTTGTCACAACTCGCGCTGAAGGACCAGCATTAAGTTCAGCTCAGATAACTTTGACTGTTAACGTGTGACTCCGAAAGATGCTCGTACTACTACCGCCTTGACACGCCGGAGCACAATCTACAATAGCCCATCCAGTCCGAGTTTGATCATCCTTGGTAGAGACGGCAACCACTTTCAACGTTCCTCAAGGAACTGCGTACATTACAATCCAACAGGTAGTCTTCTACGGCACATCCTTCCTCTACTACGTCCTCCTGGTCCGAGTTCTCAACCTCTCACAAGTTGGGGAAGTATCACTCCTCGCTGCGGCCAGTTCGATCTTTACGACATTGACCCAGCTGGCCATTCCCACAGCCGCGACCCGGTTCATCTCCACACACATAGGAAGCAAGGACTCCACCAGTGCGGGCAGCGTAGCCCCCACGAGCCTGAAACTACTACTAGCCATCGCAGGACCTGGGGTGGTAATAGCGATTTTCGCATCTCCCTGGATCGGAGCAACGGTCTTCAGAACGCCTGACTCTAGCACCCTACTCATAGTCACGTTCGCTGCCTCTTTCCTCATTGATCTCATGACGCTCTACGGCGCCTTTTTTCTGGGACTTGGACGATATGCAGAAATATTCTACCAGAATATCCTATTCTTTCCCCTGAGCCGAGGACTTGGGCTAGGGCTCGCCTACAAGGGTCTCGGAGTTCTCGGAATTCCACTAGGCTGGGCCATAGGTGCGCTCGCCACGCTCTTACTCTGCCTGTATCAATGGAAAGGTAAACTAGTGCACTCGCGCAGATATCCTGCTCGTCCTCTGCTGGTCTTCGGCTTCCCGCTCTTCGCCTCTGGTCTCATCATGCTCCTGCAGAGCTGGGGAGATATTGCGCTCCTACAGGGCATCCTAGGCCAATTCGGAAATACAGGCGCTTACTACATCGTCGTTTCCAGCGTCGGCTTTCTCTCCATCCTTTGGACCCCAGTCGCGGCAGCGCTATACCCAGCCTTATCCTCAAGCTACGCGAGCGAGGGAACAGCAGCAGTCTCCGCCAGACTCGCAGTAGCAACAAGACTCGTCAACCTAACAGTCCTCCCGACAGGTATAGCCCTCGCAGTCATCGCGCCGACCGCGCTGGAGGCCGTTTATGGAGCATCATTGGGGAATCAAGCAGTTCCTTTCGCGATAATCGCCGCTACCCTAATTTTCTCGGCGCAGAGCTTCCTCTTGATAACAGCTCTCCAATCCGTCAACAGGACCCTGCAAGTTCTGGGAGTAAGCGTCACCGCGACAATAATTGACCTTGTTACTGTCGGCCTCGGGGCCAACATTCTCGGGACAACAGCAGGTGCCATGGGAAGAGCTCTGCTGGCTGTCGCGATGATGCTTCTCGCATGGTTTTCCCTCCGACGAGTGCTGCATGCTCCTGTAGGACAAGGCCTATCAAAGGCTCTGGCTCTCACCCTACTCACAGCACTTCCTCTTCTCGTAGTCGACATGATTCTGTCGGGTCCGTTCCGTCTCGTCCCTCTCCTCCGGATGCCAGTGCTATTGGTGGTGTTCGTGGCTTGCTTTCTCGCTGCGAGCAGAGGGTTCAACGTTTTTGGTGAAGACGACTTTGTGCTTCTGAAGAACGCGCTTCCAGGGGCGCTGTCGTCACATCTGAGAACGCTTAAGCGGGTTCTGGTCCGGAGTGCTACAGAAAGTCCTATTGACTCAGACAGTCGAAACGATAAGAGACTACAGGCTGAGGCATCTACCTCGGCCAGTGCGAATAGGAATGGCTGATACATTTCTGACGAGGAACACGGTAAGAGATAGAAGGGACAATTATCTCGAGCCCATCCAGACTTGAGGCTATCCTGGTATACCCTCCTAGTATCGCTGTTGGTCTTGGCGGTTGTTGTAGAAGCAATCTCCGTCATTGAGTGGGCTGCTTATCCATACTTCCCCGACAAGCCCCTACTGTTCGCTAAGACAGATGCGGCTATCTTCGACTTTTTAGCTCCCTTCTCTCCGGTCCTTCTAATCCTGCTACTGTACAGTTGGATCCCGAGACTGGCCCTCTCGTTCGACAACAAGTTCTCGAATCGGTTGAACAATATTTTCAAATGGCTAACACAGTCTTTCTCACCCCTGATATCAGGAGTCCCTCCCGACTCCGTGCACAGGTTCGCGCTGACGGACCGTCCAAGACTGCTACTTGTCCTAGCGGTGGCGTCCGCGATTTTGCTAGCGCTAGTGCCCTATCGGCCGAATCTCAACCCGACTATGACGCCCGTTGGCGTTGATACTCACTACTATATCGAGTGGCTGAACCAGATGCTGCAACTGTCTCCGGCGGGAGCCTTTTCCTACGCAATAGGGAACGCCTCGTATGGCTCAAGACCGCTGATCCTCATACCCATCTATCTAGTTGTCTCTACCGGAGTCGTAAGCACGATTCGCGCCGTCGAGTTTCTTCCAGCCGTTCTAGGCCCGCTGGTTGCGTTGTCAACCTTCGTCTTTGTCCGTGAGGGTCAAAAGAGCGAAAAGCTGGCTGGCGTGGTGTCGCTCCTCTCCGTCTTCTCTTTCAACGCGACCGTGGGTATGTGGGCAGGGTTTTTTGCAAACTGGCTCGCCATCGCCGAGGCCTACATTTTCCTGACTCTTCTGCTACGCTTCTTGAGAACCATGTCGAGACGCGGGTTCGTCCTCCTAACTCTCATGTCCATTGCTATGTTCCTTACTCATCCGTGGACTGGGATGGTGGTCCTCGCAGTAGCGTCTGTATTAGTTCTTAGCGTCTGGAGAGACTCACGCCAGATCATCCTAGCTAAGGCTCTCTTCGTCTTGCTTTCGATCACTACGGTGATCTATGTTACAAAGATCGTATTCGTTGAGGGACTGGCGACTGCACAATACACGTCAGCGACCGTATCCGGGTCGGGAGTCTCCCAACTATTCAGCTTCTGGCCGAACATAGTCTATTCGCTGTTTGTATACTTCAACGGACTTTTCGGCAATGCCATCTTGTTAGGACTGTCTATCGTGGCGGTTATCTCTCTCAGATTCCTGGACAGGTTCGAACGACTTCTAGCTTTATGGGTCGCAATCGGATCGATCCCTTTTGCATTTCTCGAGAGCGGCCTCCAGGTGAGAATCCTGTATGACCTGCCTTTTCCCGTACTAGCATCCATGGGACTACTACTCTTGATTCGTCCGGCTGGAAATAGGACTCTCCACTCGAGCCTCGCGCTTCTGCTGGTGTTCCTGCTTAGCACAAACTATGCTCTGAGAATGGCGACGAATCTGGTTGCTGCCGCGTTTTGACAGTCGTTGTGTTGCCCCTTCAATACACAGGTAGCGCTGGGATTACGGAGTAAGCTAAAATAACGGAACAGCTTATGTATTAGCAGTCGGCCGATAGCTCGTAAGCCAGAGCCATCGCGCCGCCATGAGACAAGTGAACTATGCCCAGGCAGCTTCAACTATCGGTAGAGCTACTGCAGACGCCACTGACACGCGGCCTGATAATGAAGTTCAAGGCGAGATCCTTGCGAACGGGAGCATGGTTCCGGGTCTTAGAATGTCAAGAGAGAGGACTAGTGGACGTTACCGTATGCTGGCTGAACAGGATAAAAAACGACCAGCTGAGAAGCGTAATGACGCGAATCCTATGGAAGCTGGCGACTGCAATGAACTCAGCTCTCTCGAGCTTGCGCGGTCGTGGCAGACCAATAGCAATTCGCATGAGCGAGCTCGCCATGCGATGGAAGAACCAGTCGGCTTGGACCTGGCGGTTCGACGACAGCTTCCAGGTATGCCTAGCAGCAGGCATAATCGGGTAGACATGTTAATGGTTCCTCATCGAGTGCCGATATCTTCTCCGACTACTGGCAGTATAGCTAATCTCCGAGATTGAAACAAATGCTCGAACAAGTCTACGCGGAACCTCGGCCCCAGCAAACAGTAGAGCCTCTGCAAAGGTTCCTGGAGAAGCCTTCGGTCATTGCCTATCCCGAGCCAGTGAGGGTCTCGCTTGTTCTGCCAATTTACAACGAAGGTCCCATACTTTTCGATAACGTCCGTAACATAATGATAACACTCAACCAGCTCGGGCTTGCTTCCGAAATCTTACTCTGCGACGACAATAGCAACGATGGCACGAGGGATGCGGCAGAGCGCGCCTCATCAGACAGTGTTTTCCACCTACGGTTTTCGGAGAGAATTGGGAAAGGGGCAACGATCAAGAACGCCCTCAACGCAGCCCGAGGAGAAATCATAGTTATCCTGGACGCGGACATACCAGTCTCCCTGGAAGAGCTCTCCGCGGCAATTTCTCTCATGGAGGAGGGACACCAATTCGTGATAGGGTTACGCCGAGCCCGACCCTACACGAGAACCCGAAGGAAAATCTTGAGTATCGGGTTCAATACTCTGACGAACATTCTATTCAGAACTAAGGTTTCTGACCACCAATGCGGCTTCAAGCTAATTCAACGCAGTGCCGCCGATAAGTTGTTCCCAACGGTCGGATCAGACCACTTCACGTTTGATGCGGAACTGATCGTAAAGGCGAGGTCACAAGGAATACCTATCACTCAGCTTAAGATCGACTGGTTAGAGAAGAGAAACGGGCTGGACTCGAACCTTCCGGTTCTCAGAACCACTCTCGCAATGCTAATCGACCTGTTAGTGCTCCGGACCATCTCGGTTGGCTCACGGAACCTCGTTGGAGTAAGGAAGACTAGCAAAGGTTACTTTAACAATCCCATAACAGGCAAGACCCTCGCTTCAGAGATGACACTTATCGGCTCTGAAAATTCGCGTCTTCTCAAGATTCTGCGAAGACTCAAATTCCAGATATCGGTCTAGTAATGAACATTATCTGGCTGAATCACCGAGACCCGCGCCATCCACAGGCGGGCGGAGCCGAAGTTCACCTTAGAGAGGTTGCAAAGAGGATGATCAAGAAAGGCTGCAAGGTTACTCTCTTATCCGAAAGGTTCCCCGGCTCACGAGAGGAAGAAATGATTGACGGCCTTAGGGTCGTCAGACGAGGAGGAAGATTCGGGATACATCTGAGAGCTCCTCTGCTGATGCGCAGATTGGCCAAAGATGCTGATATTGTCGTTGATGATATTGCTCATGGTGTTCCTTGGTGGTCTAGCTTCATAACAAGAACTCCCGTTGTGGGAATAGTTCACCATGTACACCAGGCCGTAGCCACCCTGGAACTCGGCATTCCTCTTGGCTTGGCAGTTAAACTAGCTGAGAAGACGATCAAGCCCAGCTACAATACTATCATCACAGTTTCCCATGAGACGAAGCACCAAATTGAAAAATTACTCAAAGTTGAAAGCTCCAGAATCCATGTGATTTACCATGGCGTGGACCATGAGACGTTTCATCCCAACGGGGAAAAATTTTCTCGACCGACTCTGTTGTCGTTGGGACGAATCAAGAAATACAAGAATTTAGAACATCTCTTACAGGCCTATGGCCAAGCCAAGAAGAGTGTACCCGACCTCAGGCTCGTAATCTGCGGGGGCGGTGACTACAAAGAGCACATAGTCGACATGGCCAGGTGCTTGAATCTGGATGACGTTCTCTTCGTGTCGAGAGTAAAAGACGAAGAGAGAGTCCGTCTCCTTCAAAAGTCGTGGGCGCTCTGCACACCATCTCTCGTAGAGGGTTGGGGCCTCGTCATAACAGAGGCTGCGGCTTGCGGAACGCCAGCCGTGGCCTACGATGGCGGAGGTAGCAGCGAAGCTATCGTCGACGGCGAGACAGGTTACCTTGTAAAGAACGGGGACATACAGGCCCTATCCGAAAGGATTGTTGTGCTTAACCAGAACGAACAGCTACGCAGATCCATGTCAAACGCCGCTGTCGAATACTCTAACAGGTTCGACTGGGACACTACCGCAAACGAGACCCTTAAGATACTAGAGGCATCGGCTAGTTAACGCGTTAGTAAGAGTAAAACTGATTTGCTTCCCAGTGTCTGGACTTCGTAGATACTGGCAGGCATCCTGTGAGAGATTGGTAGAAGTCAGAGAAAACGTACCGCACCTGGGGCGTCTGAGGGTGGTAGATCAACTAGCACGCAGAGCCGGAGGTTTCATGCTCTCTGTGGGGTCCAAGTCGACCAAGATTGCCGATATAAATGTCGACCTCAAGAGACGGGTCAATCCTGATATCGTTGCTACCGTCTTCCATCTCCCATTCAGATCAGAACTATTTGACACGATACTCTTCACAGATGTTGTAGAGCACTTACCTGAAGATACCGAGGTTGTCGCTTTATCCGAGCTGAAACGGTGCCTAAAAAGCACTGGACGCATAGTTCTGAGCACTCCTAACGCAATTCGACTTTTCAAGTTGCTGGATCCGAGCCGATGGGGAAGAAGCCATCGGTCCTACAGCGTAAAGACAATCTCAGGGCTTGTGAACCGCGCCAGTTTACATATAGAGGTAGCTACTGTTTCGGGGGGCGTCTGGGAAGGCATCGGCCTTTTGGTATACTATGCTATCGTATACCCTCTAGGTAGAATCCTTGGTCGGGAAGTACCCTTCCCATCGAAGCTCGGTCAGATGTCTGACGCACAATACAAGAACCCGAGAAATACAGGATACACCATCTTCGTAGTCTGCTCACCAAAAAAGGCAGCATTTCAGACTCCTTGAACATGCACCTAATCCCCTCTTTGAAGCATCCCCACGGCACCCTATGCCTTAGGGCAAAAGTCGACGTGGCAGGAACGGGGTTACGCCAATAAGTTCCTGTGACAAGATGAACTCCAAGGCAACTGCTAAGCTCGGCCCGCTAAACGGCATAGGTAACGACGTTCCGCCGTCCAATGGAAGACCCTCTTGAACGTAGGAATACTGAGCTCTTTCTATCCGGAGATTCAGGGGGGTGCCGAGACCAGTCTGGCCCTCCTCCTTGAAGGTCTCAGGGCACTGAGCCTCGACCCCATCATTCTAACTCTGTCGAAGCCTCAACCAAACGTCGATTATCGTACCATCCCAATAGGCCACTTTGCTGATGTTCCAAAGAGACTTAAGCTTCTTGGGCTTCCGGGCCTAAACTCAATTCTCTCAAATCGACTCATCAAAATACTTAGCGAGAACCGCATTGATATCTTGCATGTGAACGATACATGGTCGCTACGCGGGGCGAGTAAAGCTGCGGAGCCTCTGAAAATTCCTTTAGTCCTTTCTTATCATAACAACCTGAACATTCCTTATTCATCTTATGGCATACCATATCCATTCAGTTCTTTGCTCGATGCGAGAGAACGTGGAACTTTGAATGTCGCCAAGAAAAGTTCGATGGTACTCGCCACAAGCAACTACATTGCCAGACGCTTAGTGAGTGCGGGACTTTCACCAACTTCTGTGAAGCCAATATATATTGGGGGCGCTATCAAAGACTGGGGCAGTCTTCCAATCCAGGCTGAAGATCGTCCCATCCGGGTACTCTCTGTCGGGGTAATTCAGTATCATAAGGGAATCCAGAATCTATTGCTTGCTGTAAGGACGCTCGCAACAGATAACGTGCCTCTAGAAGTAGTCATAGCAGGCGCCGGACCTTATCTACACAAGCTTCTAGACCTTGCTAGAGATTTTGGCGTGGCAAATCAAACCAGGTTTACTGGATGGGTCGACGCCCAAGAGCTGACAGAATTGTACGATTGGTGTGACACCACGGTAGTTCCAACACTCACGCCCGAACCCTTTGGAAGAGTAGCCGTAGAGGCTATGAGCAGAGGCAGGCCCGTTATCGGGACCAATCATGGCGGATTAGCCGAAATAATTGAAGACAATGAAACTGGCTATCTTGTCCCACCAGGAAGTCCAACTGCAATTGCCGATAGACTGCTGCTATTCCGGAATCACCCCAATCTGTTGGCAGAAATGGGAAAGCGAGCCCTTGCGCGGTGTAAGGCAGTGTTTGATCAGAGACTTATCGCAAAGCAGGTGCTCGAAGTGTACGACTACTTGTCGTCCAGCTCCTGGAAATCGGCTCCTAGGCCTGCCGCCGAGAATCAGTGATTATTGAAGGAAGTTTAGGGCTGAAGATTCTTCACGTATTTCCTCGGTTCTTAGACGATCTCACCATTCTAGGCAACATAGAGAGGATTGGAGGTGCTGAGAGATATGTGATGAATCTCTGTCGAGCTCAGCGGAACCTTGGCCATGACAGCACCTTAATGCTTTTTGCCGCGAGAGAAACCGAATTTGAAGTTGATGGTATCCCCATCCTCACCGTGAGGGCCAGACCCTTTGTTCATGGCGTTAACCAGAATTTCGACCCTGTTCCGAGAGAACTGGGACGGTTTGTATGTGCCCTAGCCAGCTATGACGTAATCCATACACACAATCTGGCATGTGACGCGTCCTTTCTACTCTCAGTAATCCGAAAGGTTACTAAGAAACACTATGGACTCCTAGTAACTGATCATGGTTGGAACGGCCTCACGCTAGGTCGCGTGTTCATAACATCTAAGCCCATGATGAAGTTTTCAGGATTCGACGGTTTGCTTCCGGTGACAAGAGCTTCCTCTTCGAGCTATCAGAAATACACTAGAGTGTTCAACCCGTTGTACGGAGGCGTGAACCCCGAGGTGTTTAGGCGTCTCGACGGAGAAAGACAGAAAAATATTCTTTTCGTCGGACGCCTAACTCCTTACAAGAAAGTCGATAATCTGATTAGAGCCATTTCCTTCCTTGAAGACAAGCCCAAACTAATCGTTATCGGGCCAACCCTCGATCAGCAATATCGAGCTTCTCTGGAGAGATTAGCGAACGAACTTGAGGTCGACACAAGTTTTTTGGGGCGCATATCAGATCAGTTGCTGGTTGACTATTACTCGTCAGCGACAGCTTTAGTGTTACCTTCAATAGACGAGCTATTCGGACTGGTTCTGCTAGAGGCCATGGCTTGCGAGCTTCCCGTCGTTGGAAATAAAGCCGGAGGAGTACCAGAGGCAGTAGATGATGGCAAAACTGGCTATTTGGTGCGACAGGGAGACATCAAGCAGTTGACTGACCGATTGCGTTTGCTACTTACCGATCAACAAGAAGCAACTAGGCTAGGCATTGCAGGTAGACAGCGAGTACTTCTAGAATTCACATGGAGGCACGTGGCCGAAAGATCGCTCTCCGCCTACCGAGAAGTCTTGCAATGAGTGGATCCTACCAGAGGGCTTATCATAAGCTCAAGACTCGGAAGGAGCGGATAAAGCCTAGACCAATTTGGGGATCTTGGGGACGGTTCTACGATCGCCTCTTCAGCCTTAGAAACAAGATCGTCCTCGACTTCGGTTCAGATGTGGACTCCCCGCTCTATAGAAAATTTCTCCGAGAAAATAACGACGCGAGTGGAAAATACAAGGGATACGATATTGACGACGACACAGTTTCCTGGTTAAAAAAGGAGGAATTCTTTTACGACTTCTACGCGGACAATTCTTTGCGAGGCTCCTTCGACGTCATAGTTGCCTCGCAAGTGTACGAGCATCTCACCGAATCCGAGAGAGAACAATTCCTCTCTAGAGCCCATCAACTGCTCAATGAGTCCGGCTGCCTAATCGTCGATGTCCCATACATCGCGAATCTAAACATCATCGAATTCTTCAAAAGAGATCGATCACATAAACCTCTGGCATTGGAGGATGAAGCAGCGTATTTCGAGACCTTTGGTTTTAAAGTTCAGACCTATATCGGAGGTAGGACCGCGCCATACAGGCCCTTAATCTGGAATCTTTGGCGTTTCCTAGAAAATTTACTACTGGGCTACTATCCCTTTCATGTGGTACTGTTTGACGCGACTAAAGTCCATTAGCCGAGAAGTAGTAGTCCGACTCTGGACCACCCTCATTTTCGTCTGGCACCGCCACGTCAAGCCACGACTCATTACTCAAAAGAGTACGCTTCTCCTGGTCTTCCCAGTCATCTCTCTAGTAGTATCAATTATCATCCTTTCCCCGTTGCTACTACCCCCTGGTCTCCCGTTTTATGGCGACGAAACATATTACATCCCATGGACCCTGGCCACGGTCGCAAGGTACAATCTGCAGATATGGACTTCTGGAATCGGGCCGTCAGCAGATATTCTGTCGCTGATTCCCACGCTTACTCTGGTCGGACTTAGTGGGATTCTCGGCCAGGACCTCGGGGTCAAGGGCTACCTTGTACTAATGGCATGGATATCAGCGATGGTGCCGTACGTTGCGACGAAACAGCTTCTGAGTCACTGGCGTTTGATAGACAACCGCGCCCATCTGGAACTCGCTTCAGGCACAAGTGGACTAGTCTGCTTATTGTTTTTCAATAATCAGGCAGTCATTGCGGGATCGAACAGTTTCGTATGGGACTATGCTATGTTCCCTCTCCTCGTTTCTTCTCTCATATTGTTCATGGACACTAGAAGGCCACGCCACCTGATTGTCTTTGGATTATCTACGGTACTCGCTAGTCCTCAACCTTTCTGGCCGTTCCTTGTAGGAGTCGTCGGGCTGATGTACTTCATCGTCTTGCTGATACAGAGTCCGCGGATTCCTACCCTAGTGAGGCTATTGAAGAACTCATTGTGGCTGGTGGCAATTGGCCTTGCGTTGAATGCGTTCTGGATAATTCCAATCTTTGCTGGCTATTTCTGGCAGGCAGGTTCAACCTTCCAGATCTACACCACTCAAGGACTGATCAATCCAAGCGACCTTATCTTTCTCAGTTTTTGGAGTCTTACCGACATCTTCCTAATGGGTGAAAGCGCTCACTACTTCTTTTGGAATCATCCCCAAAACTATGGATTGTTCAGCTATGGAATCCCCGTGCTCGCCTTAGTGTCATTATTCGCCTACTATAGAAATCGTAAAACTATCTTCATCGGAGCCGTTCTAATCGTAGGGGCATTTCTCACGGCAGGGACCAATGAACCCCTAGGATTCGTCTACTACGCCGCGACAAGCAACCTACCCTACGGTATAGGGGGCATTCTGAGAAATCCTACAAAATTTGTCTCGATTGTCACCTTCTCGTATGCTCTTCTTCTGGGCTTGGCCCCGATCGCTATCATCTCAAGGGTCCCCCTAAATCGACTTCCTGTGCGACTGCTTTGGAAGAGGCTCATTCGATACGCGACTATCCTCGGGCTTGTCCTGCTTATCCTCACTCCAATAGCATATGGAACTTTGTTAGACCTTCAAGGATATACTTGGCCACGATATAGCCCAACATCCATCCCGCAACAATACGGTGATCTGAACAACTGGCTGACTGCCAATCCGGGGAATTACAAGGTGATGTGGGTTCCGTCCGGGGGTGCCTATGACTGGAAGCAAAATGTCATAACTGCGTTTCCCGACCTATTGTCATCAAAGCCAGCTGTACCCTTCGCAACCGTCTATCCAGGAATGTTAAGCTCAACAAATAATACTGGAAGAGCTTTGGCCTTTATGGGAGTCAAATATGTAATATACCATGGCGACTCCATCAATTATCCAAACGACCAGATCCTCCGGGCGCTCTTCAGGCAGACAGACCTTCGTATGGTCGAATCGATTAATAGCACCGTTAGCACCGTTGACGACTCTCTGGAAGCCCTTCCTATCGGCGCACCGGGATTCCAGTTTGGAGATAGCCCTTTTCAGCTGCAAAACGTCACCCTTCAGCGCCAATCGAACAATAACCTAACGATGAGCTACTCAATACCCGAGTCGGTCGTCAGTCAAGGATTTAGCGGAAAGTTCGAAGACTGGTTTGGAATCCTGATTCATGGGTTTCCTGCAGGGTCTGTGGACTTTACGAACAGGATATTCTCGGCAACAGTGAGCCGTCAGCAACAGGTTAGTAACACAACCGGGTTCGCATCTTTCCTAGTCGACACGCCTCTCGGGAACTATCCCAGGACCTCCATTGACCTTTACGCAAACTATTACGACAGCGAGTACAGGCAGCTAACCCCATTATATTTCATAAGCAGACTTGTCCTTGTTCCAAATCAGATAACCAACCGTTATGTTATCTTGGAGAACAGAGCGTTCGCGGGGGCGGTCTTCCCACAGAATCTGAACGTGATGAGCAACTCGAACATTACCGACCTCTTGAAAAGTAATACCAGCATAGTATCGTTTCCTTTTGCTGAAGTGACCAGCTTTGAGCAAACAAGTGAAGTGGAACTCAGAGTATCTACCAAATCCTCAGTACCATTCGTCCTTGTTCTAACCGAGCCATATGATAGACTTTGGAGGGCGTACATTGGAAGCGATGTGGTAAAGCCGATCCCCATCTACGGACTGGCAAATGGCTTCTTGGTAAACGAGACGGGGACTGTTAGCATCAGGATTTATTACACCCTACAAGACTACGTTTACTTTGGGATTGTGCTTTCTGTCGCAAGCTTTTCTGTTGCACTGTCAGCCATCATTCTGGCCTGGAGAAAAACTAGGCGGAAAATTCTTACTTCGCCAAAAACCATTGAACCTGTACCGATCCCGGCGCAACCGTTTGACAAGCTCTAGTCCTGGTGCTGTTACGGGCCGGAAACTGCGAGTCCAAATGGCTGAAGCGAGCGATGCATGTTTTTTCGGTGCGCCGGGTCCGCTGATCCAGAATCTACGATTCGAGTAGCGAGGCGTACTCACTGACCCATCACGGTTCAGAAGCGAGACCCGTGATTACACTGACTATCGACGATTGTTGGAAATCACACGCCGAGGCGTTCAATCAAGTCCTTGACTCGATGTCATTTCGGGGGGTGTTCTATGTCATAGCTGGATTTGTGGGAAAGAGGTAAACGGTTTTCAGTTTGTCGAATGGGAAGCTCTTCGTAGGATGTCTGAGGCAGGCCATGAAGTAGGTTCGCATTCATTCACACATAGAGGATCGGTGTTAGGTCTGACGACAAAGGCTGCCCAGCTGGTCCGGTTGGTCAGAAGCAAAGGGGTAGTACGCTCCGCGAGGCTTACCCACGCACTTCTGAGGCTGTCGGAGGAGTATCCAGTGAAACATTTGCAACAGGACCAGGAAGTTCTGATGTCGAAACTGGAGATTGAGAAAGAACTGGGGAGACCTTGTAGAAGCTACTCCTATCCGGGAGGAGAACCAACACCCATGCATGTGAACGTGGTCAAAGAGGCAGGTTACACATCGGCGAGGACGACCCGTCCCGGGTTCAATTGCTTTCATCGATTCGAATCCTATGCCCTCAGATGCCAAGTATGGGATCAATGGACAACCCCTAGAATTGCTGATAAATGGGTAGACAGGGCTATCAGCCGAAATCTTTGGCTAGTCGAGGTTTTTCATGCGATAAATCTGGCACACTATCCATACAGTTGTTCCGAGTCTTCTCTGAAGGAACACCTTTCTTACATTCAATCAAAACAAGGTGAAATTGACAATTTGACTGTCAGCGAGACCATCAAGCAAATACGGAGAAATCTATCGAGTGAGTCACTGCCCCAAACAAATTTTTCTGACGCGACCGACCAGTTTAACTTAGGGTAGATGCATAGCTTAGTGAAGGACGCTCAAATGGGTGCTGACACGCTGCTCGTCCCGCCGGCTGTTCAGCGCCCGCACTCGGGGGTTGACGAGGGACCACTGAGGCACCCCCTCGTGTCTGTAATAATTCCGACCAAGAACTCAGAACGAACGATTCGTCCCTGTCTCGAAAGTGTTTGTGCTCAAACCTACAGAAACTTCGAAATTGTGGTGGTAGACAACTTCTCAAGCGATGCGACGGTACAAATAGCGAAGGAATACGCTGACCTAGTGCTTCTGGCGGGTCCTGAAAGGACCAGCCAAGTTAAGCTGGGAGCTGCCAACAGCAAAGGAGATTTCATCTACAAGATCGACTCTGACTTTGTGCTCGAGCCTTCTGTGCTGGAGAAGGCTGTCAGAGTTGCCTTAGACGAGAGAGCTGTTGGAGTTGTGATACCAAACCTATCCTACCCGAAGATAAGTTTCTGGTCCGAGGTACGTTTCATCGAGCGCCTCTCGTATGTCGGGTCGAAGCAGATTGAAGCTGCGCGCTTCATCCGACACGATGCATATGACGCCGTGGGAGGCCATGACGGAACCCTCGTGGCTTACGAAGAGCACGATCTTCACAACAAGGTGTCGAGGCTTGGCAAGATCGTGCGCATCCAGGGCGCCTCCGAGTGGCACATAGGGGAACCCAAACACCTTGCTGACATCGTGATCACGAGTTGGTACTATGGGAAGACGGCGATTCGATATGTTAGGCGTTACCCCCACATTGCTGCAACCCAGATTCTTCCAGTCCGGCGATCATTCTTGAATCAACGAAAGATGTTCTTGCACCGGCCCAAGCTCTTGCTTGGCCTCGTAATCTACGAGACAGCAAAATATCTCTCCGGTCTTTTCGGGCTTCTAGCTCAGATCACATGGCCCTTTTCTCCGCCCTTCCGTCAACTCAGTCAGAGACAGATGACCATCGAGAATCAAATGCATCCTCCCTCATCAATTCACGATGAGCTTTCGTTCTTACGACCGTCGCATGTGTTTGGGATTACCATAGTTATTCCTACCTACAACTCTAAAGCAGCGTTGGCTCGTTGTCTTGCATCGCTTACAAGCCAGACTTACGCTCCCAAGGCCGTCATTGTAGTGGATCGATTCAGCAGAGATGGTACTTCGGACGTGGCGGTGGCCGAGGGAGCAAAGGTGATTGAAGCTGGAGCGAACCGGAGCCTTGCTAGAAACATCGGACTGGAACATTCGTTATCGGACGGCGTGCTCTTTGTGGATGCGGACATGATATTGCCGCCGTCCTTGATAGAACAATGCGAGACTGGACTAGTCAAGCATCAGGCCCTCGTAATACCCGAAATATCTGTTGGAAGAGGATTCTGGGCTCAATGCAAGGCGGCCGAACGGAAGACCTACATTCGTAATGAGATGATCGAAGCTGCCCGCTGTTTTCGAAGGGACGCTCTTATTTCACTTGGCGGGTACGATCCAAGATTGGAAGCCGGAGAGGACTGGGACCTGCAGATACGCGCAAAAGCCGCGGGTTTCTCTGTCGGCCGAACTAGTGCGGAAATCCAGCACGATGAGGGTGAACCAACCTTACTAAACATGCTCAGGAAGAAATATTTCTATGGAAAGATGTTCGGCATCTACTTGGCCACAAATCCGTATGAGGGAGTGAGACAGCTTAATCCGTTTCGGCGCATATTGGCCCCCACGCTCAAAACGCTTCCCATGGACCCTGTGCATGGCGCTGGGATACTTGTCCTCAGAACTCTGGAATTCGCAGCCGCCGGTATTGGTCATGTTCGTAGGATCTTTGCAAGGGAGAGATGAGAATGGGAGTTAGCTCTCACCTTTGCTCGTTCCCCGCATAGGTGACATGCCCACATCTTCCGCCTGAACACGTGTTCCACCTCGCTAACCTAACTCGAAGGAAGCGTCTTGTATGCTAACCGCCCCTCCTTCATGGAGAGGCTGAAGCTTCAGCTTTCAGTCGGGCCGAAAATCCGAGAGACACCACTACTCCCAATGATTGTATAGAGCGGAGAAACCGAGACAGCACTCATGAATGCGCCTCTGCTGAGTTTTGGAAAGTTACGTTTCACTTATGCGGGGGAGAACACTGTGTGGCCATTCTATGCTCAATTTTTCCAAGACGCCTATGGATGTCTCCAAATCAATGATGGCGACACAGTCCTCGATGCTGGTGCAAGTGTCGGTTTCTTCTCTATCTACGCGGCATCCCGGTGCAGGAAGGTCATCGCCGTCGAGCCTGGCCTAGAGAGTTTCAGGGCGTTGACTCTAAACAGAGCCATGAATCGGGCATCAAACATCATGACGGTCAACAGAGCCCTATGGAGTGCTCCGGGATATGTGAAGATGGCGGGGCATGGAGTGGTATTCAGGATTATTTCTCCTGACGTGGAGGCTGACAAGTCCCAGTATGTTCCCTGCACCACAATCGACGGACTATTGGAGGACCTGAATTGTTCGGTGGATGCTGTAAAAATGGACGTTGAAGGAGCCGAGCGAAACTGCGCGGATGGCGCATATCTTCGCTCTGTGCGAGAAATAGCGATAGAAACCCATGGAACGAGAGACTACATTCGTGCATTACTTAGAAGACACGGGTTTTCGACAAGGGTTGTGACATTCAAATATGGACGAATAGTGAAGAACCTGTTGAGACATTTACCGGCGTTTTCCGAAGCAGAGATTTCCACTGGGTTCACTGCAACCCGATCGTCTATCATGGCAATGGTAAAGCGGCGGGGAATCATCCCTCAACGGGGAAACTTCGACCTCGACATCGTCTATGGTCACAAGGCTTGACCCGCTGCCCGAACCCTTCGTCCTGAGCCCGCCAGTCAGGGAATGTGACCATACCTGGCAAGGATCGCAATAGGTCCGTATGGAGGTGGCTCTGGAATCTCTACTTATACCGCGGAACTCTGCAAAGCATTGTCAAAGGCCGGGAGCGACCTTGATGTCACGCTGCTGACCTGGCAGGGTACCGATCCTCCCAACATCGGGTTACCCACTCTCACTCTTCCGAAGAACGCGTTTCTCGGTATGTCAGATTACGTAGGTGGCCCAATAGCTAAGATCTTCGGCGCCTCGATGGAGGTTCGTCGGAAGACCAAGAATTTCGACCTAATTCATTTTCCGGATTCGACCTACGGGGCCTTCGTCAAGCATCCTCGGCTCGTCTTGACCATGTGGGGATACTTCACGTGGAGACTTCTTCCCAGATGGTACTCCGAAAGGTTCGGATTCCCGATCAACATCCCTGGCACTGCAGCGGGCATTGAGTTCATGGCCATGAACACATTGGCGCTTAGGAGGGCCAAAGCCGTCATATCACTTCTGCCCCTTTTTTACCTGCCAAGAAAACATGTTCGCGAGAACGTTTTCTACATTCCTCCACCGCTCTCCCTTTCGGAGGCCCCGCCTATTTCAGAGAGTATCCATCACGAATCCGACAAACGATTCGAGGATTCTGATATTGTTTTCATCTTTGGATCTCGAGATCTATCCATTAGAGGAAAGGGCGCGCAAATTGCAATAGACGCATTCTCGAAGCTGCTCCTTCGTGATGGGATTCGCGCAGTTCTCGTGATGGTTGGTGCGAAAAGAGAAACGCTAAGAGTTCCGGACAATATTAGGAACCGCATCATCTTCGCGGGCTTTCTACCCAGAAGTGAGTATGTTGAGCTTCTCCGTCCGGGCCGATGCTTTCTTGCATTGTCCCACGGAGAGGAGCTTGACTATGCCTGTCTCGAGGCAATGGCAGCTGGCTGTGCGGTCATCGCCTCAGATATTCCGGCACATTATGTTGTCAGAAATCACGAGACGGGTAGACTCGTTTCGAGAAATTACGACTCAGTCCATTGGGCAATGCTGGACTTGACGGATGATGATACTAGGCGAAAGCTGGGAATGAATGCCGCAAGAGAGGTGAGGAAGTTGACCAACCCCGCCGAGGTTGGGAAGAAGTATCTAGCCTTGTACCAGAGAGCACTCTCCACGTAGGTGCATGCTGTTATTTTCGGATTGCAGATGCAACAAGATTTTGTCGATATGAGCCTGGTTGTCAGGAATGACATGCGACCAAGTCGAGTGCGGGGAACGCACTCAGATCGCATTGAATCGCAAAGGTATGACTTATCTGCGGGATTCAATATCTGTCTTTATGCGGGTTTGTTCGTGAGACCTGTAGGATCGAGAATCCGCCTAATCGTGGCGGTTGGACTAGTGGGATTAGTCATGGCGGCCATCCTGGTGACTCAGCGTTTTCCACTATCGCCTTTCTCTTCTGTAGCGATTTCCGGGATTAGGGCCAACTGCGCCACTATGATTGAAGACTCATCCAATCGTCCTGTGACCGCCCGAAGCGGTACGATACTGTTTGGTTGTAGTGCCAGGACAGGGTGGCCGCCGACTTCGCTAGATTGTGGGGAAGGTTGTCCCAGTGCTTATCCGGTGTTTAATGTGTCGCAGACCGGGGACTATACTCCCGTCTTCACGCTCCCTCAGTACTATACCGGTCTCTTCGTTGCGGGTACGACCGGTTGCTCCCCCCCGGCAGGCTCTGGGTCGCCGCCGGCGCAACTGACAAACGGGGCTAAGATGCAATTATCCGGATCTGGCTCTTCACCGAACCTGTTCTACTACTGTGCCAGCTATGCCAGCGTAGCATCGACGGGCGCAACGTTGTCGAGCTTCACGATATCGTGGGGGTTAGGATCGACGGTCTTTGGCCAGACCATCCCATCGGTAGCGGTCCCGCCCGAACCTCCACCAACAGCCCTCTCAGTTGTCAGAGGAATTGACAATGGTCTCTACTACGCAACGTTGGCGGGCGGTTGGAGTGGCTGGCAGTCGCTGGGAGGGAGTACGGCCGGGCAGGCTGTGTTCTGCTCAGGAGGTAGTGGAAGGCTGTACTTGTCTGTAAGAGGCTTGGATAATAGAACCATATACCTCAAGAGCTATTCGAACGGAGCCTGGTCGGCCTGGACGAGTCCAGATGGCCTCACGACAGCTGAACCTGCATGCGCGTCGATGAACGGGACTCTCCATCTTCTGGTCCGGGGAGTAGAATACGGTCTCTGGTATAACAGCCTCGACGAGGTTTCAGGCCGCTGGAGTGGCTGGCAGTCCCTAGGCGGCTCTGTCTCATCGTCCCCCGTCTTGGCTGCTTCCCCTGGCCTCAACAGGCTGGATGTCGTAGTGGAGGGGGAGGCGGGGTCCATCTGGCATAAAGCCTTCATCAACGGGGTTTGGTCGCCGGCTTGGGACTCCCCCATGGGCATCACCTCCGATGTTCCTGCTGTGTCGAGTGATGGACAGACCCTTCACATAGTCGTGAGGGGTGCGGGTAATGATCTCTGGTACAATTCACTGAACTTCACAACCAGCTTCTGGTCTGGCTGGATTCCCCTGAAGGGAACAACAGGCATCACGCCTAGTCTTGCAACGGACTCGTCAGGCACCGTTCACCTGTTTGTTGTCGGAGTAGAGGGTCAAATCTACGACAAGTCTCTAGCCCAGGGAGGAGTCTGGTCGACGAGCTGGGATAGCGCGGGGGGTACAACAAACAACCCAGTCGCAGTGACCACGCAAGGGTCAAACATTGCCATTATGGTGAGCGCCACGAACGGCGGAATCTGGTACAACACGCTCGCGGGGTCCGTATGGCAGGGGTGGACTGGTCTGGGAGGGTCAACCGCCCTAGCACCGGCTTTGTCTGCCATTTCATGATCATTCGCCAAGGATGTAGAATGTTTGTCGAGATTGCAACTTTCCGAAAACCGCTACTTCTTCTTGACTACTTGGACCCAATTGTGATCATGGTAGAAAGGCCCCCGCTAGAGCCGGTTACTTTGAGCGTGTAACTGCCGAGAAGAGTCGAGCCTTTCGACAATACCGTCAAGAGAACGGTCGCCGGTGCACCAGGTGCAATTGTTGCGGTGGTGGAGTTGAGGGCCAAGAATGGCCCTGCCTGTGTCCGCGCGCCATACCGTCGTTCAGCTTAATGCTGCGGGTAAACCCAGTGACTTATCTTTTACAGTGCTAGCTAATTCACGAGCTTGGTTGCATCTAGGGTGCGAACCCAGTTTCTGGATTAGATCATGGAACTGTTATCAGGCCCGGGTCTTCGCTCGTCGATCCTGTCAATGCCGTCCATCCTGAAAAACTGCCGCAACAGGTGAAGGTGTTGTACCAGAGATCCTTGCTCCCGCCACTGACCACGGCACCTATTGTTCCAGGCACGACCATTGCGCCTGCCGGTCTGTTCCCAGTATTCCCCCCTGTGGCAAAATCACCGCCCCAAGAGGAGGTTAGGTCGAAGTTTCTGGACTTTAGGTGGATGCCACCGTCAAAGCCCCCGGCATAGAGGGCATAAACAGTTCCAGCGGAGTTTGGCTGTCCGAGCGTATCGATAGCCAGAGTTGGAGAGTTGTGAGCAAAGTTACCGATGCTCGACCCCCAGCCTCCGCAATACAGAGGTCCGCCCCAGCTGCGACCAGCAGACAAGACTACTGAGTAGACTGCATTGTCAGCCCCGAGAATGGCCACCTGGATGATGCTGGTGCCTGCTGCGTTTCCACCCACAATGGCGGGAGTCGTAAATGTACGAGTAGCCCCGCAGGTGTTGAAGGGAGGTGCTGCTTGGTCCCATATCATCGACCAGCTTCCTGAAGCGAACCAAGTGTGATAAATCGCATTGTCCTCCCCTCTGACCACAAGGTCGAGCGAATTAATCAATGGGCTTGCGGATAGCGCGGGCGCAGAGGGACTGGATCCGCTCAAGCCCACCCATGGTGACCATATTCCCGTGTTCAAGTCTAGGCTGTTGGCCCAAAGGTTGGTGTCGGTTCCCCTCACAACGAGGTGCATGGTCGTTCCTAGAACACCGCATGCGGGTTGGAGATCCGTCGCACCCGTAGGAACCTTGTCCCACGTGGGGGACCAGGAGCCATTAAGGAAGGATTTGTGATAAATATTCTCGTCATACCCCTCTACAACAAGCTCTACGCGGCCGGGCCCTGATTGACAGAGTCCGGGCGGGGATGGACTCCCGCCTGACAATGACTGCCAGCCGCCCCAGTGGTCAGTGTAGAAACCGTTCCAGTACAGGCCACCATCCGTTCCTGTGACCACTGAAATCATGTTTGGAACGGAGGTGGCAAGTGGAGCAGGCGCGGATGCACTCACGGTGAGGGTCATTGGCAACACGGAGATGAGGCAGGAAATGAGCAAGATAGAGGTCACATGAAACAGATTGTGTTGCAATTTACCCAAAGACCACTACTTCTTCTTGACCACTTGGACCGGAATTGTGATGGTGGTAGAAAGGCCCCCACTAGAGCCCGTTACTTTGACCGTATAACTTCCAAGGGGAGTCGAGCCTTTCGAGGTTACCGTCAGGAGAATGGTGGCCGGTGCACCCGGTGCGATTCTTGCAGTGGTGGAGCTGAGGGTCAAGAATGGCCCTTTGCTGCCCTGGGGCGCGATACTGGAGTTGAGCGTGATGGTGCCGGTGAACCCGTTAGTGCTGTTGATGGTGATAGCGGTTATGTTGGAGCTACCCTGTCGGACGAGTAGGCTTGAGGGGTTGGCGGAGATTGTGAAATCGGGCGGCTCGTTGCTCGCGCACTGGACACTTGTTAGCGCGGACGTATCTGTGGCCGTCGCGTTCGACACAAAGACCGACACAAATGGAATCCCAACAGTCAGCGTGCGCCCAGTATCTGTTGCGTTTGTATTTGTGGCTGTGAAATTGGCTGAACCTACAAGGTTGCAACCGGGGCTGATATCTCCATTGGCGTCCAGCTTGGCGACCGAAACGCCCCCCGGAGAGGGTGGTGAGCCAAAGGCTATTGAGGCAAAGGGGGAGCCAGCTGCCACGATCCCGCCATCAGAAGTCTTCTGAACTGAAGCAATGGCTGATGAGGGTCCACCCTTCTGCCAGAGAATATTCCCGTCCGGGTCCAGCTTGTAGATCCAAGCTCCCCCAGGCGAGTTGGTTGGACCGACTACAACAAAACCCCCGTCGGCGGTCTGATCGACCGAGTTCGCATACTCACTATTGCCAGTTCCGCCATACGTCTTCTGCCAGACCATACCCCCTGTTGAGTTGAGTTTGAAGACCCAGTCGTGGAACTTGCAATCTATAAGCGTAGGTATACAGGTACTGGGCTGGTTACCCCAGGTATTGCTCCCGCCCGCGACAATGAATCCACCGTCAAGCGTCTGCTGTGCTGAATAGACCTCACCATCAAAGTATACGCTAAAGATCTTCTGCCAGACCAGATTTCCCAAAGAGTCAATCTTGAAAATTAACGGATCCCAGGAGGAGACGGTCTCTGGCGGCACGTGATGTGCTCTTCCAGCGACCACGAATCCGCCGTCTGAGGTCTGCGCTATGGAGTAGGCGTAATTCCATTGAGTGGCGTAAAGTTGCTGCCAGATCACGTTACCCGCTGCGTCAAGCCTGACAACCCATGCTCCTTCGTTTTGGCAGCCGCACGAGAGAAAGAAGAATATCCCCCAGCCCGCTACCGCGGATCCGCCGTCAGAAGTATGCGTGACATATCTGAACGCATCGTTTCCAGCGCCAAAGGTCTTCTGCCAGACAATGTTCCCGGTCGGGTCCAGCTTGAAGACCCAGGGCGATGGCTGACCAGCGGTGGAGTTCATGAATGAACCTGCTACTATGTATCCTCCATCTGTTGTCTGATCTACCGAGCTTGCACCGTCGGGTCCAACTCCTCCGTAAGTCTTTTGCCATACAACATTTCCCAGAGAGTCAAGTTTGAGGATCCAGGCGTGCGGGTTTCCAGGCGCACCTGACGAGTTAGTAGTGCCTGCTACTATGTAGCCACCGTCGGCTGTCTGCCGCGCAGAATCAGCTGTCTCTGCTGCTCCAGCTACGTGGTATGTCTTCGCCCAGACGGGAATGGAAGTTGTAGGTTGAGCTGTGACAGCGACCATCTGAACGGAGACTATTATGAGGACTACTAGTCCTAAACGTGACAGCAGTCCGAACCTTCTCATTCTCAAGCCTCTTACGCCATACACTTTCATTGTTGCCTTGATTGCCACTTAGCAACAGGGTCTGGAACAGCGCGTCTTCAACGAAACGTTTCCTATTCGCGGTGTTTGAGAATTTAAAACTACCGGCCTCCAAGTCGAACTGCTAATCTTGGTCGAAAAAAGGATCCAAGAAAACGGGCCACAGCTTCCCACCCTTAACCCCGCCGCCCAAGAAACAAGTCCTTAGAATACAATTGCTAGGTTGCAGGTTATCGCTGTTGGGCTCCGAGTCCAACGGCGGCGAAATTCAAGGCCCCATATTTATTGGGATTGTATCGTCTCCGTGCGTCAACCAGGTTGGGAGTCCGCATGAGTGCCAGATAGTCCTTCGCTTGAATTTTCCCGAACTGACTCCATTCAGTCATGACTATGCAACAGTCAGCGCCTTTGAGCGCTGATCGTTCATCTTTTGCAAATTCGACAGTTTCCCCGAGTTGCTTCGGAGCGTTCGGAATCGCCAAAGAATCGTAGGCTATTACCTGGGCACTCCCTTTCAGGAGAAGTGTGATAACGCGTAGTGATGCTGCTTCTCTGACATCATCAGTGTCCTTCTTGAATGCGAGGCCCAGAACTGAGATTCTCTTCTGCTCCAGAGGTCCCAGGCCCTTGCGATTAGAAAGGGATGGGAGGATGGAGACCAGCGTGTTTTACGTGGTAAGAGTTGTGCTACCAGTGCTTCCAAAGTGGCTGGCGTCACCGGAATATGTAGCGGCGATAGTTACAGTCGTTGACTTGCCTGGATTCGTATAGGAAACGGTGCAACTGGCAGTCGGACCTGTGCCGCTGAGGGTGCAGCTGGGCGGGCTGAAGCCGCTCTTCCGGCTAGTACTGCTGCTTGTCCAACTGACAGTGCCCGTTGGTGTTAGTGGCATGCCGGGAGACGTGTCCGAAACGGAGGCTGTGCATGTGAATCTGCTAGAATGACCGGTACAGCTGACGCTGGTGGAGGTGGAACGCTTTGTTACGGCCAGACTGAAGCTGCCTCTGCTGGCAAAATGGGTCGAGTCAGCACCATAGGTCCCCGTGATTCTATGACCTCCCTCCGAACCTACATTTGGAGAGTAGTTCACATTGCAACTGCTCGCTGATGAGCTGGCCGGGTTGAGGATGCAAGTGCTCGATGGTGAGAACGTGCCGGAACTATTGCTGGTAAACGAGACCGTGCCAGTAGGAGCGGTCGGCGATGACGTGGTGTCGGTAACAGTAGCAGCACATTGGGCAGCCTGGTTGACGGCCGCTGATCCGGGGTCGCAAGCCACAATTGTCCTGGTGGTATGAGTGGATAGACTGGGACCAGCGACGGCCGTTACGCTGTTGCCTAATCCGGATACGTAAATCAGGCTCGTTGCCGGATTCACTGCGACGCCAATGGTGGCAATATTCGGAACATTGGTCGCCTCTGTGTTTGTTGTCCCATCGATAACAAATACCGTTCCGTGTCCAGCGTATATTCTGTTAGTGGCCTCGTCTACGCCGACACCCATCGTTGAGTTGTTCTGCCCCAGTGGAATAGATGTTACGATGGACATGGTCGAAGCGTCGATTACGTGCAGGGAATCCGAATTTTGGACATACAGAGATATATCTGGGCCAGATACAGCGTACAGCATATTCGTCTCCGAATTTGTGGCCAGGCCAAAAGGTATCCGGTTGGATGCCAGCAACCAGTCTGCATAGGTAACGTTTGCAGTAACCGCGTTAGTGGAGCCATCTATTGCAAATACTGAGGTATACCCTGAGGAG
>Ga0209266_1000509_pt1 | contig 29762 bp, 34 predicted proteins | sample GraSoiAngelo_132_FD_185889 | JGI IMG/M metagenome (GOLD analysis project Ga0209266, IMG submission 185889) | Grasslands soil microbial communities from the Angelo Coastal Reserve, California, USA - 14_0929_02_40cm (SPAdes) (version 2) | ecosystem: Environmental > Terrestrial > Soil > Grasslands ...
TCGTCTTCGTTTCCCAGCCGATCCCTCCTCCTGAAATGCCTGAAGAATATGCGAAAGGTGAACTCTACATTGCCTCAATCAGCTTCGCGCCGATGTCTGATTTCAGCCACAATGTGAAGGCTGGTAACATGGAGATGCCAGTTATTGACGTCTCGAGAAGCCCGCTCAGCCAAGAAATCGGACGGTTTCTCAAGTCCCACATGGAATAAGAAACGCGGTCTCACGCCTTTCCGTAGAACGCTTTCATTTCACGCGTAAGGGCAGGGACCACTTCGAAAACATCTCCCACAATGCCGTAGTCTGCGAATCCGAAGATTGGAGCTTCCGGATCCTTATTGATTGCGACTATAACCTTGGAGTTTATCATTCCGACACGGTGCTGAATTGCGCCTGAAATGCCGGCGGCGATGTATAGAGTCGGAGATACGGTGCGCCCTGTCTGTCCAACTTGGTCTGAGTGAGGCCTCCAGCCGGCATCCACGGAGGCTCTCGATGCTCCGACTACTCCTCCCATGATCTCAGCCAGTTCCTCAAGAATCTTGTAGTTCTGCGGTCCGCCCATTCCCCGTCCACCCGAAACTATGACGCTCGCCTCTGTGAGATCCAATTTCTTCGCTCCTTGGGTTACAAACTCCTTCACAACCATACGTGAAACCGGTCGATTGAACTCTATTTGCTCGATCGTCGGTTTCTTTCCAGGTAGGACTTCTTTGGCTGTGAAAACATTTGGTCGGAGCGTGGCGATGCTGGGCGAGCTGTTGACTTTGACTCTGAGCAAGACCTTGCCGGCATAAGCGGGCCGGGTTGCTATGAGCTTCCCGTTTTCCAGTTCCAAATGGGTGCACTCGCTCGCAACAGCGGTATCTAGGTGAATTGCTAGTCGTGGCGCCAAGTCTTTCCCCGTAGAGGTTGCTGCAGCCAGGACAATGCTGGGGTCAACTCGCTTGATTGTTTCTAGCGCTATCTGTCGATAATAGTCCGGGTGAAAGAGAGCCAACGAGGGATCGTCCGCCAAAATGACCCTGTCAGCTCCATACTTTCCCAGCTCAGCCGCGCGATTCTTCAGACCGTTCCCGATTGCTAGGGCATACTCGCTCACGTTGAGAAGATCTGCTAGTCTTCTTCCTTCCGTGACCGCTTCGAGGGTAGCTTTACGGAAAGTAGGTCCTGACGATTCTGCGAGAACTAGAACGTCACCTGTCACTAACTAGATCACCTTGGCCTCCTCATGCAGAAGCCTCACCAGTGTCGGGACTGCATCAACCCCTTTTCCAACGATCTTCCCCGGAGGGCGGGGCGGAGGATTCTGGATAGAAACGATTTCAATGGATGACATCAAGAGCTGGACGTCCTTAACGACAATCGGTTTCTTTCTTGCGGCAACAAGCTCCCGGAGAGAAGCGTAACGCGGAACAGTCAGGTCTTTTTCTGCGGTGAACGCTGCTGGAAAGATCGTTTCCACCGTTATCGATCCTCCTTCTACCTCTCTCTGCGCAACTGCCTTTCCGCCAGATACATCTAGTTTGACAATCTGGGTTACGCAGGGAATCCCCAACAATTCTGCGACCATCTGGCCAACCTGTTGGTTGTCATCGTCGACTCCTTTCTTTCCGAAGAGAAGGACATCAAATTCCAACCCCTTCAACTCGTCAGCGAGAGCTCTCGCAATTGACCCGGGATCCTCCGGGCCCTTGTCGGACTTGAGATGAACCGCCTTATCAGCCCCGAGCGCTAGTGCCTTCATTATTACCTGGGTCGTCTTCTCTGGACCCAGGGTAACGACTGTGACCTCGCCTCCATGCTTCTCCTTAAGCTGGACAGCCTGCTCGAGAGCATACTCTTCGTAAGGGTTGATTACGAACTCCGCATCCGAAGTATCAATCGACTTTTCATCAGAAGCTATTCTGATCCGGGCTGCCGTGTCCGGTACACGGCGCACGCAGACGACAACTTTCAGCGGTCGACTACCTTCCAGTCGAGAAATCCGAGCGATGCATAAGGTTTCGCGAGCTCAGATGATCATTTGGTAATGATTATGGTAAACAGTTAAAGCTGGGAACTGTTTCCCGGATAGCAAGGAAATGATATGGCCATCGGTGATCCGTTTCAGATACTCCTCATCTTAGGCGTGCTAGCGGTGATATTGATCTGGGGACCGCAGAAGATACCGGAACTGGCGAGATCAATCGGCAAGGCCCGAAAGGAGTTCGATGACGCGTCGAAAGGTCTGATGCAACCAACGTCGAGTTCCTCGACAACAGTGTCAACTCCCGACTCTCTTATTGAGACAGCACAGAAACTGGGAATCAGCACTCAAGGAAAGACCCGCCAAGAAATCTCCGACGAAATCGTGAGATTGGCACAAAAGTAACTCAGAGCCTGTACATCGTACGACTCGGCCTCAAGCCTCAGAGTGCTACCGGTGGTAATATTTCTCTTAATGACAATCCAAAGCTGGCACAAGGCTACTGAAAACGTAATGTTGAGACTCCTCAGAGTCTGCGGGAGACAAAGCTGATCTTTGTCCGACGCGGGCGAAACCGAGAAAGTTCTCCCTTTATGGGACCATATTAACGAGCTTTCGCGCCGGATCAAAATATGGATTTACGCCTTCCTCGGTGCGACACTTTTTTTCCTTGTCTTTCCGGCTGACCCTGTATCAGTCTATCAGAATCCATTTCAGATCTACAGACCGCTAATCACTGCAGTCCTCCTTGGAATCCGGGAGAGATTGTTGCCTCCTCAGTATTTTCTGATCGGAGGCACCGTTACTGCGCCTTTGGAAATAATAGTGGTCGGGGCGGCCGTGTTCGGTTTTGCTGCGAGCGTACCTGTATTGGCGTATGAGATTTACAAGTTCGTTGACCCTGCGATAAAACCTAGCGAGCGTCAGTCTCTCTATCCATTTGTCGCAGCTTTCTCAGTGCTCTTTGTCGCGGGAGCACTCTTCGCATTCTTTGTATTGCTGCCTTTCGTTTTCATCTTCTCGCTATCATTCTTCGGATTTGTCGGATTTTCCAACTACATATACGCGGACGACTTCTACAACTTGATCTTCTTCGTTCTAGTAGTCTCTGGATTCGCGTTTACGATACCTGTCATTTTCGTCCTGTTGGTGAAACTGCATGTCGTTGGAACAAGTGTTTTGAGGAAGAATCGAAAATACGTTTGGGCGGTCACCCTGATAGGCACCGCACTAGCATCTCCAGATGGAGGACCATTGGCCGATATAGCTCTGTTCATACCTATGATAATTTTGATTGAGGGGGCAATGTGGTATGCGAGGAGATACGAGAAGGACGAAGTAGTGGGGGTGCGTTTTTCCACGGGAGACACAAATTGCTCCTACTGTGGAGGGGAAATGGACTCTGGCGGTGTATTTTGCGGACTCTGTGGGAAGGCGAGAGTCTGATCAATTATCATTCTTCAGCCATCTAACGTCGTCACACACGTTAAATCCCCGGACTGATGTTGCGAATAGTGAATGATGAATTTCCGCTGAAATATGCCTGAGCGTTCTCAGCCAACGCGATGACGATCGACAGGGCGGGCTGACATCAATTTAGGATAAGCCCGCCATCTCCACTGTCCCAGGCGGTCTCAAGTCGCCCTATCGGTTTCACGCGGAAAGTCCACCGTTCGTAGCGCATTCAGAGCAAACGGGTGTGTATGTTTTTTCAGTCGGCCTTTGGCTGACCGTCAATAGAGTCTTTGGACTCCATCCGAGAAAAAAATCATTTCCAAAGTCTTATTCAACCTCCGTACCATCTCCCTCAGAAATCCAATTGCCCTGTACTGTAATCGTCGGGGGTTTCTTTGGGGACGAAGGGAAAGACGATGCAAATCGTCCCCTAGAGGCAAGATAGCTGCCTACCTAGCCCTGAAGGACAAACCCGACATATGCGTCAGAGGAGGAAACGGACCGAACGCGGGCCACACCGTCTTCCATGACGGAAGAGAGTATCACCTTAGACTCATACCAAGCGGGTTCGTAAATCGCTCTACACGCTTGATGATCGGCCCGGGGGTGCCCGTAGAAACTGCCATTCTCCTAGGCGAGATCAAAGAGACTGACTCTGAGAATAGGATCAGCGTCGACTACCAATGCGCAATCCTGGAAGAGCGGCATAAGACGCAGGAGTGCGAATCCGATCATCTCTCGAACAAGATTGGTTCGACCAAAAGCGGTGTAGGAGCCTGTAATGCCGAACGAGCTCTTCGCATGGTGAAGCTAGCCAGACAAGAAACAAGTTTGAGACCCTATGTCGGTGACACAGTTGCAGAGATTCACAAAGCGTTGTCCAGTGACCGGAACGTTATGGTCGAGGGGACTCAGGGAACGTTCCTGAGCCTGTACCATGGAACCTATCCCTATGTTACGTCAAAGGACGTAACTGCCTCTCAGGCGTGCGCAGATGTGGGGATTGGTCCGACCGATGTTGATCATGTGGTGATTATCTTCAAGGCGTACGTCACTCGAGTAGGCGAAGGACCTCTCGAGGGCCAATTGGACAGGGAAGAAGTTCTGAGACGGGGCTGGATGGAACACGGCACCGTCACCGGACGAGAGAGAAGAGCCGCGCCTTTCGATTTCAGACTTGCCAAAAGGGCTGTACAACTCAATGGAGCTACTCAAATCGCTCTGACGAAACTGGATGTTCTATACCCCAAGGTGAAGGGAGTACGAGACTATCTGAACCTACCAAATGAGGCTCGTGACTTTGCGGCAGCGATTGAACGAGAGACAAATGTTCCGGTTACTTTGATAGGGACTGGACCTGACGAAAAGGACATCATAGATAAGAGACCTGTGCGTAATTCACGTCGTCTCAAAGTAGCCTCAGAGAAGATAGTAAGCGATCGCAACTAGAAGCAGTTGGTTCTGGATTCGTATCCTACTGGAGTCTACCGAAAGCTCTGACCAGGTCCTAGTCGTCCGAGAAACGCTCGAAACCCTGCATTGCCGATGAGAGCCACGGTGAGAAACGCGATGATTATCATTTCCGCCCAAGCCTTTACCAAGACCAAGGTCGCAGCCGTTGGCCCCGAGAAGCTCCCCGGAACAAAGATCGGCACCAAGTTCACGAAATAGAACCATGTAAGCACCGCTTCGGGAACGAAACCGATCAACACTGTTGCTATCACAACGGGACTTTGAGACTTTCGAGTCGAGCCGATTGCTTGCGAAATCAGCCCCACAGATAATCCAGTGAGAGCTTTCCCAATTGGCAAGAAAACTGTAATAATTCCGGTGCTTCCATAAACATATCCGAACATTACCATTGGGCCGATTCCCGCAATTAGGCCTGTTAGAGCTCCAAGTCTCCAGCCGGCGAAAATCGCCACAATGACGACTGCTAGACTCGAGAAGTCCAAAGCGACTTGAGTTACCCCTGGAGTGGGAATGCGTCCGAGGAAGATCGCGACAACTCCCAAGACATTTCCGACAGCTCCCATTGACGCGACGAGGGTCAATGAACTAACAGACTGTGTTCGATGCAATTCTGGGCAGCGACCTGATTCTACTCATAAAAGCGTTGCTACCCAATATTGAGTAGATGGTTCGTCCCTCTATCGAATTCTCGCCTGAGTCAGGACTAGTTTCAACATTTCTGCCGCTCGTCCTGAAGTTGTTTTTCCTTCTGAATCGCGTCGCCTAAGTTCCATCAAATCTGACACCGTGTCAATGTCAAAGGAGATGCGGCTGTTGGATATCGAATAGACATTCAGCCCGCTGATCTGTGCTTGACGAAGATGTTTGGAGTAGCTCCATCTTCCATAGCTGGGGGAGATCACTCCGGGCGGCGAGGTCAACATTACATTCGTTCCCCCTTTGAACGACGGAGCCATCACGACCTTTCTGACAGAAGGGCCTATGCTAAGAAGTTCCTTGAAATCGCCAGCTTCAACCAATGGAATATCAGCTAGGACGGTCGTGAGGGATCTAGCGTGCTTTTGGGTCGCAAGTCTGTTCGCTTGTTCTATTGCGCGATTCAGACCGAGGCCTATTTGCTTGAGAAAAGAGACTTCTTGCGATTGAAATCGGCTGCCAACATTCTCGTCGGGGGAAATGAGCATGACCGTTCCATAAACTCTGGATCGAATTATAGATGAAAGAACATCCTCCAATAACGCCTCGACGAGAATCCTTCTCTGATCCCCTTGAAGAGACGTTGAGAGTCTTGTTTTGCTTTCTGTAAGGCCCTTTACGGGGATTACTGCCCAGTTATCGGTCATGTGATGGTCTCTGCAAACTTCAACGTGTTTTCTGCTAGCTTTGACTTGGCTTCTTCAGAATCCATTACCGTCTTTGTCGCGATAACCCTCATGCCAAGACTCGTGATCTTGGGGATAGTCGCTCGATCGAGGTCGTCAATAACGTATCCTCTCATCAGCCCTTTGTAGAGCTGGGCGACGCCGTAAGGGGAGACTTCCAACCCCAAGCTCTCCATCATCTGGTCTAGTGGCCCCTTGATTGCCTTCCCTCCAACGATTGGGCTGATTCCCACGATCTTAGCACGTGTCTTTGCAATGGTGTTGCGAATCTCAGGGATGGCCAGAATTGGACCTATGCTCAAAATCGGATTACTGGGACACAGAATGATGAGGTCCGTCTTCTCTATCGCAGGGATCACACCCGGACCGGGTGAGGCATGAGCTGCTCCCTCGTATGTTACATCCTCAACCCTATCTTGGAACTTCCTCTTGACGAAATATTCCTGGAATTCCAGTACACCATGAGGAGTCTTGATCTTGGTCGCTACCATATGGTCCGTCATAGGTAGGATTTTCACTTTGACTCCGAGAGAATTGCGGATCTTCTCGGTTACCTCGGATAGATTGAAGCCTTGCTGGAGGTATGCTGTACGTAGAAGATGAGTTGCAAAGTCCTTGTCTCCAATCCGGAACCAAGTCTCGGCAGAGTATTTTCCCAGCTGATCCATACAGCCAAATGTGTCCCCTTCAATGCCCCACCCTTTTGCCTTGTCCACGATTCCTGCAAGAGTGTAGGTCACGATGTCGAGGTCGGGGCTAACGTGACATCCAAGGTATTGAAGATCATCGCCGGTATTGACGATAACGGTTATCTTTTCGGGAGGAAATACTTTGGCGAGACCTTCTAGGAAGCGAGCGGCCCCAACGCCGCCGGCGAGACAAGTGATCGAGCGAAACACGCAGATACCCTGCGAGAGCTTTTCGCCCGGACCAAAGCTCTAGTTAAACGCTATCCCCGTTTCTTGGTAGATTTCTTGATCTGGTCCAAATGAGCAACTTTCAGATAGTCTGCGGCTGTTCTAAGGTTGACATAGGCATCCTTAGCAGACCTCTGTCGCCCTGCCCGCACTTGTTTTAGAAGTTCCATTGAGTCTTTGACGAGGACTTGGGCAGCTTCCCCTTTTCGAGGCTTGACAGTGGGTCTCACATCCTCCAAATTGTATGTTAGATTGAACAGAAGGCTGCTGTACTCTAGAGCCTCTGCGGCGAGCCAGATTTCCAGAGCGACATCTGCTGAAGACCTAGATGTCTTATCGAGAGCGATATTGACTTTCGACCACGCGTCCTCTAACGCCTTTTCCAGTCTGGACTCCAAGAATTCCTCTACAGGTGGAGACCTCTCGGACAAGGATGGTTGTCCTATTCGACGGTGACGCTCTTTGCTAGGTTGCGAGGATAGTCAGGGTCGTGTCCTTTGATCACGGATAGGTAGTATGCGAGCAGCTGCAATGGTACTACATACACGAGGGGGGTTACTAGGGACGGCAGAGACTCTGAAATTTCAATGACGCGATCGGAGAGGTTTCTGACCTCTTCGTCTCCTTCCTCAATGATTGAGATGATCCGGGCACCACGAGCCTTCATCTCCATTATGTTTCCGACAATCCGCTTGTGGGTATCATCGTTAGGTGCGACGAAGATCACTGGAAATCCTTCTTCGATGAGTGCGATGAAACCATGTTTACTCTCACCAGCCGGATAAGCGATCGCCGGGACGTAGCTGAGTTCCAAGAGTTTGAGACGACCTTCGAGAGCAGTCGGGACATTGATTCCCCGTCCCAAGAAACAGACACTTGATGCGCCGTCGCACTCTTCGGCTATTTTCTTGACATCTTCGATCTTAGTGTTCAGAATGCTCTGGATAAGCGCCGGGGTTCTGTGGAGCGCGTCTTCTAGCTCGCCAATCTCTTTCGCAGATACTTCGCCCTTCTTCCGGCCAATGGTCGCAGCGAGTCGCAGAAGCACCACGATCTGACTGGTGAATACCTTGGTTGAGGCCACACCTATTTCCGGTCCTGAATTTTGGTCGATGTAAACAGTGGATAGCCGCATTAGAGTAGAGCCCAGAACGTTGAGGATACTGAGGATGTTTGCACCCTTCGCTTTTGCGTCACGTACCGCGTTGAGGGTGTCCATCGTCTCGCCAGATTGGCTGATAGCCAGAATGACCGTCTTCGAAGTTACTAGATCCAGGGCTTCTTCGGAGAATTCACTAGCAATCACAGCTCTAGCGTTGATCCCAGCTATTTTCGCTAGGGCTATGCTGCCGACGAGCCCGGCGTGATAAGAGGTGCCGCAGGCTACGATGAAGACCTTGTCTGCTTCAATGATCTTGCGGGAGAATTGGTCGTAGTAGATCTGCTCTGTTCGGAGAGCGTCACGCAGGGCTTGTGCTTGTTCGTGTATTTCTTTTAGCATGAAGTGCCGGAAGCCTTGCTTCTTTGCAGACTCGGGGTCCCAAGTGATGGTGATGGCTTCTCGTTTTACTGGGGCGGCGTTTTTCAGCTTGAGAATCTTCATCCCTTTGGGATCCAGAACGGCCATTTCTCCCTCGTCGAGAAGTACCGCTTTCCGGGTGAGTGGCAAGAAAGCTGCGAAGTCTGAAGAGCAGTAGTATTCACCGTCTCCGAGACCCAAGACGAGAGGGCTCTCCTGACGGGCGCAGAGTATTGTCTTCGGCTGTTCTGTGCTGGTGAGTACGATCGCGTAGGCTCCTTCAAGACGGTTCACGGTTTTCCGGAACGCCTCTTCCAGGCTCATCCCGTGAGAGAGATAGTCTTCGACCAGGTGTGGGACGACTTCGGTGTCGGTTCTCGATTGGAATGTGTGGCCTTTGGCTTCCAGTTCTCTCTTGATTTCTAGATAATTTTCGATAATTCCATTGTGAACCACGGCGATCCGCGACTTGCAATCCACGAGGGGGTGAGAGTTTTCGTACACGGGTCTTCCGTGTGTCGCCCATCTTGTGTGTCCCACGCCAACTGGTCCCGGAAGGTCGTCGAGATTGTATTTTGCGTGGACCTCCTCCAGTCGTCCGCTATCCTTCTTGACAGTCAATCGGTCATTATCGACGGTTACTTCGCCCACTGAGTCGTAGCCCCTGTATTCGAGGCGCTTGAGCGCGGAATGGATAATTGGGGCCGCCTTAGAACCCTCGTGAAGGACGCAGCCGAATATTCCACACAAACGCCAAACACTCTCCGGGTAGACTTCGCTATGATAGGAGAGGGCAGGGCATTAAGAATTGCTGCACGCCCTACGCCTGATCGCTAGGTGGAAGTCGCTCTCCAGCACGGTTTCTCGAGATTCTACCCCGATTCTTTGTTTTCCTAATAACAAAATTCGTATCCCTTGCTGGCCTCGAGCTCGTGAAAAGCGGATGAACTTTTGGGTTTCGGAATTCTGGTACTGGTTGTACCTTGACTTGTGAAATCTTCTCCCTGCCTGAGAGGCTTCTCAGGATCGGAACTGAGAGAATGAATCCTCCGAGTGTAGCGATTAGCATAACGCGGAGAATAGAGCCGTTGGGATTGATGCTGTCAACAATGTATCGTTGGAGATATGCAAGATGAAAGTATGCGAGAGCGAACCAAGCCGATAGAATGACCACGATTCCCAAAAACACAGTCCCGACTAGCCTAGCGTTTCCTCGGGTCTTACGTGAATCAGTGTTGTTCATGGTGTCGCTAGTCGACATGGAGCTAAATCGGCCGAGATTGATCTGTAGAGTGCACTCATATTGATGGATCGTTACCTGTACTGGGAGAGCTTAGGTTTCTGATATCTGAGCGGAGTCGAGCTGTCGCTATGTTTAGACTCTAACTCTTACAGCGGACTCTGCTTCGAGGACTCGTCTTGCTTGTAGGCCCTTTACTCTCTCGACGATTAGTGTCCCGAAGAATGCGCCCGCTGCACCGACTAGAGTATCACCGATCAGCGCAATCGCCCATATTACTGCAGTTGATGGTCCCCCGACAGCCTGGAGGACAAGTAAACCTGCGGGAGCCATTGCGAAGTTTCCCAACGTGCCTGCTAGGACAAGATGTTTTCTCGACGGGTCTAGAAGGCTGCCACCGGAACGCTGCAGGTAGAGATCGAAGACTAAACCATTCACGACTACTGAGGCGGTAATGTGAGGGGAAAAGTTGCCGGCGGCACTGGGCGTGCCTAGGAAGATCAGTCCGATAATAGTGGCGAGAATAGTTCCACCCCATTTCTTGCCTGTTAGGGACACTAGGATGGCGAAAAAAGCGGGTAGTAAGAAGAAGAGATCCAGTGATCTGGTCACTGACCGGAGCTCAATGCTCGTGACGTACCCGTAGGCGGTGAAGAGAGCGGTCAACACTGCGACTAAGGCTACATACCGGCTTGTCGATGTCCCTTTTACGCCGGGAAGCCTAGCGCCGCCTATCCAAGGTTGGCTCATAGGATTACACTGGGCTGTCGAGTATTTGGGATTTGATCCTGGAAGTACGCGCTATCTTGGACGTTAGTGAGAGTTTCCGTTAGCGTTGCGATCGGGGAATCATGTTATCTCTTCTTGAGAGCCGCAGACTCGAGTTTTCCGTGGACTCTCACGGTTCCAACCTTCAGTGTGGGGGTTGCGAGTTCCAGCGTAACGTCGAAGTTTAGAGCATAGCCCTTTTCAGACATTTTTCCCAAGATTTCCGCTAATGAAGACTGGGTCAGTTCTTCTGATCGTTGAGGCATACAATATCGTTGCTGGTTGACCATTCCCAGCCTATAAAGGTCTAAGCAGAACAATGGACCGTCATGCACCGGCTTCGAAAACGATACTGACATATTCGGGACACGAGGTACCGAGGCCAGTGGATGTCTGACTAGCTCGTAGAGCTTGAAACGGAGAGAACGACTCCAATAGAGGAAAGACATGGTGCCAACGACTAAGAAGAAAGCCGTGGTCCTCGGGGCTACGGGGATGATGGGTCAGAAGTTCGTACAGCTCCTCGCTAACCATCCATGGTTGGAAGTATCTGCAGTTGCGGCCAGCGACAGGAGTGTCGGAAAGTCCTATGCTGCTGCGGTAGGCGGGCAGATCCAGAGACGCGTCCTCGACGATTTGGGAGACTTACAAGTGTTTGAGGCAACGCCCCGGGCAATAGCTGACCCTGATATCGTCTTCTCCGCTCTTCCCACTGAAGTAGCTGGGCCGATCGAGGAGGAGTTCGCCAAAGCAGGGTTTCCAGTCTTTTCGAACGCTTCATCGCACAGAATGGACCGTGATGTCCCACTGCTCAATCCCGAGGTAAATGCTGAGCACGCTTCACTTGTAGAAGCTCAGAAGCGTCGGACCAAATGGGACGGTTTCATAGTAGCGAATCCGAACTGCACGACAGCAATCCTCAGCCTTTCATTGAAGCCGCTCTACGACCGTTTCGGTCTCGAAACTGTCATCGTCTCGACAATGCAGGCAATCTCCGGGGCTGGTTATCCGGGAGTAGCGTCGCTGGACATTCTCGAGAACGTCATCCCTTTCATTAGGAATGAAGAGGAGAAAGTAGAACGTGAGACGAACAAGATTCTTGGCACCGCCACCAAACCAGCGACCATTACGGTATCGGCTAGTTGCCAAAGAGTGCCAACAATCCATGGCCACATTGAAGCCGTCTTTGCCAAGACAAGAACTCCGACTTCCCCCGAAGAAGCCGCGAAGTCGATGTCGGAGTTCCAGTCGACGCCGCAGAAGATGAAACTGCCTAGTGCGCCGACTCATCCCGTGATCGTTCGGGAAGAGGAGGATCGACCTCAGACACGACTCGACGTGGATGAGGGGAACGGCATGACTGTGAGTGTTGGAAGATTGCGAAGGGATTCTGCCCTTAATGGAATCAAGTACATCGTCTTGGGACACAACCTCGTTCGAGGGGGAGCTGGATGCTCGATCCTAAACGCAGAACTCCTAATTGCCCAGAAGTACATACAGTGAAAGTAGTCTCACGCATCTGATTCTCGCTCGCAAGCCGAGAGGTGCTTGACCTCTCAGCGAACTCGAGAAGGAACCGATTCTGACTGGATGATTCTACAGTAGTCTGAAATCCTCTTTCACAGTAGTCAGTACAATGTGCGTATTCGTTCGTTCCACGAAAGGCATCGCCAACAACGCCTTCGTGAATTTGCTGAGCTCCTCACGACTCTTGAACTTAGCGATCACCATCGCATCAGTGAGACCAGTCACATCATAGACGGCTAACACCTGGGGCATCTTAGCGACCTCTTTCTCAAGCTCCAACAACTTCCCCTTTGCCACCGACACTTCAGTAAGCGCTGTCAATTGAAACCCTACCTTCTCATGATCAAAGATCGCTGAGTATCCTCGAATAATGCCAGATTTTTCCAACTTGCTGGTTCGCGACTGAATAGTGGTCGTTGACACTCCCAGCTTGTGCGCTAATTCCCTGTAGGACATTCGAGCATCCATTAGATACGCTTGGAGGATCTTCCGATCAAGATCGTCCATTTCGACCATCGATGATTTTTCAGGACCTTCGCGAATCAACTGATGTCACCCTTTGAATTTGTTCCAATCGTGTCCGCAGGAGTTCGGTAACTAGCTTCGGGTCAGCTCGACCCCGAACTTCGCCCATCACCAAGTTCATCATTTTTCCTACCGCCTTCGCCCCATTCTCCTTGACGAAGGAACGATTAGACTCCAAGATTCTGGAAATGATCTCACTTAATTGTTCCTCCGTTAACATCTCAAGATTTAGCTTTCCGAGAGCATCCCTTGCAGGAGCGTTAGGATTCGACGATACCCACTTGATGATATCGATAACCGACTCCTTAGCCGTCTTTTGCTCCCCCACCAGATTGAAGATCTCCCTGAGGTGAGAGTCGGTTACATTTTCAATCGGGACCTTCTCTCTTTCAAGATTGCGTAGGGATCCTGTGAGCACTGTCGCCACGAAGCTCGGTGACACTCCTTTGGTACTCGTGACAATATGCTCGAACGTTCCTAGGTAGTCCGAGTTTACCAGCTCACCCGCAAGCTTTGGACCGACGTCATATTTTGACCCGAGCTCTTTCGCCACTTCCTCGGGCATGCGAGGCAAATTCTCAGCGATGCGCATGATCCTTTCAGGACCGATCTGGACCGGTGGGACATCGGTCTCAGGATACATCCTGGCTGGGCCTGGCCTGGGTCTCATGTATTGTGTCGTCCCATCAGGATTAGCTGTGCGGGTCTCTTCGGGTACTCCGGCTAGGGCTTCCTTTGCTCTTTCGAGGACCGCCTTCAATCCATCAAGGACATTCTCTTTGGAATCGGCGATCAGAACGAATGCGTCCGAGGGGCCGCATTCAAGTCTTCTGTAAATCGCTTCGACTTCACTTTCGCTTATCCCATGGCCGGGAAGTTCGTCAGAATGGAAGATTCCTCCCACCCGTCCCCAAAAGACTGCTCGCTTCGCCAATTCGGTTCCCAGCCTGACTCCTGGCATTAGCTCCTGTTTGAGAAGTCCCTTGAAACCTGGAAGACGGGTGCCGAGAACGAAGCCCCCGTTCTTCAAGGCCGACTGAATAACGTTCGACTGTGACGATGAGAGTTGCTCCGTCAGATCAACAAAATTGTCGGAGAAGTCCGCAGGTTTGAGATTTCGCGTTCGGAGCTCGTCTCGAATCTGCAACAGGATTGTTTGGCGAGTTACTTCGAGCTCTATGACCTTGGCAACGAGCTCGAGTTCCTGAACACCCTTGATTTCTATCAGTGCACCATTCTTGATGGATACGTTGAGATCTTGTCTAATGCTTCCGAGACCGCGTTTGACGCGCTTTGAAGCGCGGAGCATCTTCCCGATTGCGAAGGCCACTTTGCCAGCTTCCTCAGGATGATTGATGTCAGCGCCAGTTGAGATTTCGATTAGAGGAACTCCCAGACGATCGAGTCTAAACGTAACTGAATTCTTGCCCTCCCCAGTCTTACGTCCCGAATCTTCTTCAAGCGTTATTTGCTGGATTGGGATTTCTTTTCCATCGACCTTGAGCCGTCCGTCAAGCGAGATTATTGCAGTCCGTTGAAATCCTGTGGTGTTAGACCCGTCAATGACGACTTTTCGCATCACATGAATCTCGTCCATGGGACTGGCATTGAAAAGGGCAGTAATTGTTAGGGCGATATCGATCGCCTCCTCGTTGAGGCGGTGCGGAGGCTCTTCGTCTAGCTCGACTAGATCCGTAGTTTCCGGGTCCGCTTCGTATCTGATTGTCCGTCCTTTGTGGAATTCGAAGAGCACTGCTGGGTCTATCTGGCCAAGTTCGCTTTGGGTGGGTCTAAGCCTACGCTCAATGGTGAGATTCGGAGGCTTGGTAGAAAGAAGGGTTGGACAATCACAGAACAGCTTATGGCTCGTGTCTAGTTGCCTGTGGACTTCCAGACCGACTCTGAGGCCTAGAGCCGTGTAGTCGAATGGCGATTATGTGGCCTCCATTATTGGAGTCCTCTCCGTAATTTCACCAGCCGCGGTCAGCAACATGAGTTCGCGAATCCTTTCGGGAGATCGTGTCTGGCCCAGAACCCACATGAGCTTCACAAGAGCTGTCTCTGAGATCATGTCCTCTAGGGGAGTGACGCCGATGTTGAGGAGATCGCGACCTGTGACGTATACGTTCATGTCGACTCGGCCCCAGATGGTCTGGGAGGTCATGAAAACTGGCACGTCTTCTTTCAACGTCTTTCTGATTGCGTCATAGCAGTATTTCGAGACGTGTCCGAGGCCCGTTCCTTCGAGAATTAGTCCTCGCGCGCCATTTGAAACGGCGGAAGTGATCATTTCAGGATCGAAGCCTGGATAAAATTTCAACAGGTAAGCATTCTGGTTGAAATGCGGCTTGACTATGAGATTGCGACTCATTTCTCGTCTTGGAGCCTCATCGAACTGTTCGATCTGGCCGGTCTGAAGGTCGTATCTTGCCAAAGGGTTTGAGCCGATAGACTTGAAAGCGTCTCGTCGGCTCGTGTGAATTTTTCGTACTCTTGTGCCCTTGTGGGCGATGATGTACCGATCTGACATGTCCTGGTGCATCGCTACTCCGACCGCTGCCATATCGGCTCGGGCGGCAAGAGCGACAGCTCCAGTCAAGTTTGAGGCCGCATCAGAGCTTGGACGATCTGAAGACCTCTGAGCTCCCACGAGCATCACAGGAACTGGAAGATCTTGCAGGGCGAAGCTCAGGGCTGCTGACGTGTAGTGCATTGTGTCAGTTCCCTGACTTACAACAACTCCGTCAACCTTGTCTCCTATCCTCTTTGCAACATCCCCTGCCAGCATTGTCCACTGTGCGGGCGTAACATTCTCGCTTAGCTCGCTGAACAGAATGTGAGCTTCAACTTCAGCAATTGACGCAAGCTCTGGCACAACACTTGCAAGGTCCGCGGCGGTCAGCGCAGGTTGGACGGCGCCTGTACGGTAGTCAACTCGGCTAGCTATCGTCCCTCCCATGCTGATGATCGCCACTTTGGGCAATCCGGAGCTCTTCGGTGGAGATGGTGGCTTTGAAAAGTGTGGTTTTGGGCCTTGGCCTGTGACTTCTATCTTCTCGGTTTTGTCGTAGTGGATTCCTATGTTGTAGCCGTTCTTGAGTTTGAGAACTATGTGGTTTGGGTCGGTGTATTCTGATCTTGGGAACAGTGTTCCTTCGAAAACTTCGCCTGATTTTGTGGTGATTCTGATGATGCTGCCAATCTCGGCGCTGGCGTTCCTAAGTCGACGCAGGATTTCGCCGTGGTATCCTTCGAGTCCCGAAGCGGCCATGATTTCTCTCTATCTCGTCGTGTCAGACCTGTAGAGGCTCTAGGTCAGAGGTTTGGACATGTAAGGTCCGTCGGGTTGGTAGTTGAACCGTGAATAGTATTTCTTGGTCCCGAGGGCACTTATCACTATCATCTTTGTCCTGTCATACTCTTCAAATGCTATCCGTTCAGCTTCAGTGACAAGTCTAGCTCCGTAGCCCTTGTGCTGAAAGGCCGATTCTGATCTTGTTCCCACAGGAACGATTTGACCGAAGACGTGCAGTTCTCGAATAATCGCCGCATTCATGCTCCTGATTTCTGGACGATGAGAGTTGTCACCTAGAATCCGTAGCCGAACATATCCAACCAAGATATCTTTCTCGGGATCTTCGAACGAGAGAAAGACTTCGGTGCCTCCTGAAGCTTCGTAGGTTATTCGGTGGATACTGACATCTTCGATTCTTGGGTTCGAGCCGTCTCTCATGAGGTGCTGTCCGACCTCCCTGCACCTTATGCAACGACACTTGACTCCTTGACGAACCAGTTCTTCTTGGACCAATTGGCGAAGGTTTCCGTTCTTCACTCCATCCGCGATTCCATCAACAGGAATCTCTCGTTGGATTCTCATTACCCTCACCCATGGAGGGATGAACCGTTTGATCTCGGCGATTAGACGGGCGGCTTGCGCTGTCGAGTAGGGCTTGTACTCTCCTCTTTGCCATTGTTCATACAGTTTGGTTCCAGGTGTGACGAGACATGGATAGATCTTCAGCATGTCCGGTTTGAAATCTGAGCCTTCGAAAATCCTTCGAAAAGCCTCGAGATCTCGTGTCTCGTCGCAGCCAGGTAGACCCAGCATCATATGGTATCCTACTTTGAGACCCGACTCCTTCAGAGTCCGCGTGGCTTCGACAACGTCTGCCACTGAATGATCACGATGAATTCTCTCGTATACATCGTCGTAGAGAGTCTGAACCCCTATCTCGACTCTGGTAACCCCCATCGAAAGCATGTGGTCTACATGGTCTCTCCGAGACCAGTCGGGCCGAGTCTCGACCGTAACTCCGACATTTTTGACCTGAGCCTTCTCAGCAATTTGCTTGGCTTCATCAAGCGATCCTGACTCCTGGTCATTGAGAGCGTCCAGGCATCTCTTGACGAATTCCTCCTGATACGAGCGAGGCATGAACGGAAACGTCCCTCCGATCAGGATTAGTTCCACCTTGTCGACAAAGTGGCCCATGTGCCGTAGCTGCGATAGTCGACCACTCACTTGTAGGAAGGGATCGTACTTTGATTCGAGAGCCCTCATGACGGCGGGCTCTTTTCCAGTGTAGGCACGCGGGACGCCTACCTCTGGACCTCCAGGGCAATAGGTGCACTTTCCGTGAGGGCAGCCGTAGGGTTTGGGCATCACTGCCACGGTGGTTACGCCGCTGATGCCGCGCACCTGTTTGTCAGTTAGGACTGGTCGGAGTCTCGGTCGAAGATCATCCGATAAGAGTTGGAGGATGCTTGAGTTGGCCGGAACGAAGGGTGACTTGTACTTTCTGCAGACTTCGATCTTGACCTTGTTGACATCTTCTTTGGATGGGTTTTCGAGAGTTAGGAGTCGTTCGAGAATCTCGTTTGAGATCTGTTCGACTACCTGGCTCATGTCTTGGACGCCTTGAATCTCTGTTTTTAGACTGGGCTGGGCTCTAACTGTCTTTCTATCGGTTTCCCATATACCCGCCCTTTCCACGAGAAGCCAAAGCCAAGCGACCCTCGAACTGTCGAATCGATCCCGATGAAAATGTAGACTATGATTGCAAGTGGGAACATCAGCGCGTATAGAGGGCTGACTCCAATGGAATTGTCTAGCATGACTATGCCAAGCCACAGGAGTGCAGACATGAAGAGTCCGGAGACCAGGTAGGCGTTCAGAGGGGTTGCTGCTGCCAGTAGGATACCGTAACCTAGGACAGCGAAGGGCAATACGAGGAACGTGAACATCAGGAAGATTCGAGTGACCGCTCTAAGTAGCATATGCTTCTCGGACACTGTGTAGAAGTTCTTCCTCCAGCCCCGCCAGATCTCACCTAGGCTAGCGTACATTCTGACTCCCAGGGCATCCGAGGCGGTGACAAACCGCAGCCGCATCCCTGCCCTCTTCAGCAATCTGCCCAGGGAATAGTCCTCGATAATCTTGTCACGAACGGCATAGTGTCCCCCAATCCTGTCGTAAGCCTCTCGACGAAAGAGCATGTACTGCCCGTTTCCAATCGCATTCAGCCGATTGTCATCATTAACCAATTTTCCGCCGACGAGAATCATGATCAGAAGGAAGATTGGTGGTTGCAGGAGCCTCTCCCAAAAGCTTCTCAGTATGGTTCCAGGCGCAAGTGTAACGAGATCCGCATTCTCTGCCCGAAGATAGTTGACAGACCTTGCCAGGCTATCTATTGCGTGAACGGAATCACCATCGGTGAATAGGAGCAGCTCGCCTCGCGATTTCTTGTAGCCAAGATGGCATGCCCAGTTCTTTCCCACCCAGCCTACTGGCAGAGGCTCCTCGTCAACTACAGTGATCTCATGAGCGAACTTCTGAACAAGCTCCCGGGTCCCGTCGGTTGAACCACCGTCCACAACAATGATCTCCTTGTTGGGATACTCAAGACCCACCAAAGACCTGACGCAATCACTAACGGTTCTGGCCTGGTTTCTGACCGGCAAAATTATGGAAACCAGAGGGACGCTACTGCCGGTACCAGTATGGTTCGGAAGGGTCGGGAAGTGCATCAAGGTACGATACTCGTAACCAGCGAACAGGAAGATGAGGAGTGATTGGATGCCGAGTAAAAGATCGACCGTCAGCGACAATGAGACCTAGACCAACCAGTGAGTGAAGTCAGTCGGACATCGCCTCAAATCTAGGCTATTAAGTTGGTCAGAGTCTGACCAGATGCTCGTTGCCTAGACCCGACGAATCTCGCAAACAGACTAAGGCCAAAGAAGATTCTTCCCGTCACATAGTGTCTAAGGGGTTGTTTCCACTTCAGATTGATCGAGACGTTCGGCTCAATCTGCTGGAACCCCGGGATGCACTCGAGCTGTTCAAGCTCGTGGACTCGAACAGGGCTCATCTCAGAGAATGGCTACCTTTCATCGATGATTATCAATCAGTAAAAGCTGCGACCCAATTCATCACGAGAAATAGCGAAGAGAGTAGCGGAGAGAAAGGCCTCGTCATGGGTATCTGGGTACGAGAAATGCTTGCTGGAATCGTAACCTACGACCGTATTGACTGGAGCAACCGTGCAGCCTTGATCGGTTTCTGGCTAGGCAAATCATTCCAGGGGAGAGGGATCATGACGAGAACGTGTAGCGCATTGATTGACCTGGCATTCAATGAACTGAGCCTCAATCGAGTGGAGATTTCTTGCGCTCTCGAAAACAGGAGATGTCGTCTGGTGGCTGAGAGGCTTGGGTTTGGGCAGGAAGGAATCTCTCGACAGAGAGAGTGGCTATACGATCACTTTGTTGATACTGTCAGCTATAGCATGCTCGCTTCGGATTGGAAAAATCGGACCATCTGATGCTTAGACTCTGATATAGTTCTGGCCAGGTTTTCTACCCAGAACAAATCTCTTCTGCGCGTTCCTACGGACCCGCTCGCGCGGCGAAAGTCCCGGTTTGTCTAGACCTACGATCTTCGGAGTCTGCTGTCTGACTTTGCCTGCTTTTGTTAGCGAGCCATGAGTAGGAATAAGTCTCTATCTCCTTTGCTATATCGATGAAAAACGCTGACCGTTCTAATTAACGCTTCGTTTCTCCGGAGGTATGAAAACCAAAGCTCAATCAGTGGGCCGCGTTCAGTGGAACCTTCTTGCCCGAGAGGTCGCGTCTCGTGTGTCCGAATTCGGGCATGCCGCTAAGTTCCGCCTCTGAGAATACAGGTCCGTCGTGGCAGACAAGGTAGGGTCCGATTACGCAAGCCGCGCAGATTCCGACACCGCACTTGAACACTCTTTCCAAGCTTACCTGGATGTGGCAGCGAGTTTCCATTGCGAGGTCATAGATCTTCTTCATCATCGGCTCGGGGCCACAGGTATAGATGGCGTCGAAATGTCCGTTCTTCAGAATGGTCTCGGCGACCTTAGGGACCTGGTTCTTCTCTCCGTATGATCCGTCGTCGGTTGCGAAAACTAGCTTGAAATGGTGTTCTTTACTGTCCGCTATCAGCCAGTCTTTGAAGAGGAGCTCGCTGGCTGTCCGTGCTCCTGTGATGAGGGTGACGTCGCGGCCGCGAAAGTGAACTAGGAGAGATAGCAATGGGACGAGGCCTGTTCCACCGCCAACTACCAGGAGTTTGTGATGGTGTCCAACGCTATAGGGATGCCCATAAGGTCCCCGGACCCAGAACAAGTCGCCCGGCTTTTTCTCCCAGAGAGCTGTACTGACCGGGCCGCCTTTCTTGATCACAACGCCGGCTTCGTTTTTACCATGGATTGCGAGGACGCTCATCGGCACCTCGTCGACGCCCGGGACCCAGACCATGGCGAACTGTCCAGGATGAGCCTTGTGCAGGCTTACGTCACCAAACCAGAACGAGCGAATCGATGGAGTCTCGTCGACAATACGCTCGAGTCTCACTGAGCGAGGCGTATGGAGCTGCGCTGTCGTCTGTTCCAAGGTTTGGAATCAGAAAGCACGGGGATTACTAATTAGTTATGAGTCGCTGCTAGCGGACGCCGAGGATCTGGTAGAGAATAGCCGCGACGAACAGAACAGTGAGTCCGACTACGATGATGAAGAGTACTGGATTTACCATCCAACCAGGGTCTTTCGCCACTTCCGTCATCGAGGCTCTCGGTCACGATGCCGAGAGCAGGTATTATTTAATCAGGTTATTCGCGTAACTGGGACGTAAACTTCCTTCTCAGGGAGTCTGTTGACTAGCTTCATCATTTCGGTGTAGTGGTGGTCGATTATGTCTGCTCCTTTGGGTCCCATCATCTTCTCCGCGTTACTCTTGCACTGGTTGATGGCTGTCAGGATTCCCGTCTTGGTTGGCTCGGTGTAGCTGACGCCGCAGCTCTGGAATACTCCTTCGACGAACTGTTTGACCTGTGTCTTCAAGATCTCATCGGTAACGGGCTGATTTAGTAGAGTAAAGAATTCCTTGTTGGCGCTCTCAAAGCATCTCAGTAGCTCGTCTCGGACGAGTTCTCCTGTAATCTGGTTGCTTGGTATGTCTGGCGCTTTGTAAGTCCCGGTCATGGGGTCGCGATATGACATACGTTATATAAAGCCCTGTCCCCACACTATCGACAATCGTTGCGACAGAGTTCGTTCTCGCCCCAGGTCGATGAGAATCTTCTCGGGAGATTTGAGGAGGAAATTCTGAGCAAGACCCCCCACGTTGTCCGAAGGGACGGTGCTGGACCAATCGCGAATCCGACCCCCCTGGTGGACCTTACCAATGCCCTAACTGAATGTGCCAGGGTAGAGTATGGCATCAGTATAGACCCCAAAACGGTGCGGGTCTTCGGAAAACTGGACTCTCAAATCTTCGGCGGCTCCGTCAAGGTCCGACCCGCCGTGGAGATAATCAGAGACGCAATCGCTGCAGGTAAGCTTAGATCTGGCCAGAAGATCTTCGAAGCAACCTCCGGCAACTTCGGCCTAGCGCTCGGCATGCTGAGAAGCTTAGGGCTTGAAGTCATCGTTCTCGTCTCGAGAAAGCTGCAAGGAGGGGTCTTGGACGAACTCAAGAATGAAGGAGTGAGATCTGTCAATCTCGATGTCGACATATGCCCAGCACCAGGACTGAAGATAGACCCAAACCTTGTGGTCGCAAAAGCCGCGGCGGCAAGTGTCCGAGAACAGCTCGCACAACTTGGCCTTGACACATCAGTCTTCGACAACGCTCGGGGCGACATGGAAGCCCTGCTCGCAAAACAGGACGTGATCAGCCTTGCCAAACTATTCGCCAAACTCTACGATGGATTCTGTCCAGAACAGTATGATAACGAACTCAACGTTCGGTCCCATGAGACAACCACCGCGCCAGAGATCGACCAGCAGCTCAAATCTTATGGCTACTCGCTCGGAGACTTCAGAATAATCACCGCCTTTGGAACAGGAGGAACCTCAGCAGGGCTCGCGAAATATGCACAAGCCAAGTACGGACAAAAACCCGTGCACGTAGTCTTCCCGCTGGCCAACCAAGATGTTGCTGGGATAAGAACACGAGACAAGGCTATCGGTCTGAGATTCTACCAGCCCGAGTTATACGGCGGGGAACACGAGGTAGACTTCGAGGCCGCTAGACGACTCTTGAGATTCTTTGCCGGCAGAGGCCATGACATCGGCGAGAGCGGCGCACTAGCCCTCTACTCAGCCTTGCAAATGATCAACTACGGTGCGGGCAACAATTTCGTAGTGATGATCGCTGATGGACTGCAAAAATACCTAGCCGATCTTGACGTACCCGTTGAGACCTCAGACCCACTAGAGGTCAACGTGGAAGAAGCGAACTCCAAGCAGCCAAGCTATGGAGAGGTTCTCTGGACCCACGCGATGTTTGTTCCGAGAGAGGAAGGGATCAAGCTTGTCGCAGAGGCTTTAGGCTGTGACAGGGACAAGGTCAAGATAGCCACCGCACGAGACGTTCAGGCGCTCATAACAACCGAGAAAATTCCAGCCGGAATCAACGGTCTTCTGCCGAAAGACAAGTCGAAGACACTGCTAGTCTGCATGGCAGGAGGAACATCTTTGCGTGTAGCCGAGGTGTTGACAAAGAACGGAGTCGGAGCCCAGAGCCTGACGGGCGGAATCATGAACCTCTCTCAGACCAGCAATAGACAACCAGAAGACCTCGTCCAAGTCGCCACCGAGTAAGGTGTCGGAAACATCGGCTGGACTTTGCAGCGAAATGGAAGATCATTTCTTCACGATGAGATTTGATCGGGCTCGGATTCCAGCCAATTGAAGCATTATCCGAGCTGACGCCTCAGAGATTTCTTTCTCTGCTCCAGGTTCGATATTGTAGATGTGGAGCAGGATCAAAGGCCTGATTCCCGTTTCTCTCCCTCTAGGATGAGACTTGAAGTATAATTTTGGATAGATCTTGCGAGCCTGATCAAGAATTGGCGCGAGCGCCGACTCGATGATCCCGGTAATCTTGATCTCTACTTCCTCGGGGCGAGTCGTATGGAATGATTCCAAGCAAGGAATCATGCTGGCGCGGAATATCGCCTTCATCTCGGAAGGCACACCCGGTAGAGAGAACAGGGTTGTGCTTGACTTTTGCATCTTTACGCCGGGAGCTGTGCCAACAGGGTTCGGTAGAGGCGTGGATCCTTGCGGAAGAGTGGCCATCTTAGTCCGATACTTCGTCAGTCTGGGCTTGCTCTCGAGTCTTCGGTAATGATCTCTCACAAGTTCCAACGCTTCCTTGTTCAATCTCATCGGTTTGTCGACCGCTCGTGCTATCCCAGCCAACGTCATGTCGTCATGGGTCGGACCCAGGCCGCCAATTGTGATCAGGACACTCGGGTTTCTCTTGAGAGATCCTCGCACACCTGACCTGATTGAATCCAACGAGTCGCGTAGTTGTGTGACTCTCTCAAGGATCCACCCTAACCTGGTAAGGTGTTTTGCAATCCAATGGGAGTTGGTGTCAAGCGTGTGTCCGATGAGAAGTTCGTTGCCGATCGAGATGATCTCGGCCGTGGGCTTCCTCGACAACTTCCGCCTTTCTTTCAGTTCTAGGTTCTCCTAGGCTTTCTGGAGCGAGAGGACTGCCGCAAGTGCACCTGCAAGGGCGCGTCCCGGGTCCTTTCCAAAGCCGATTATGATCAGATCCTTGTCAGTGGGTTCTAGCTCGCTCCTAAGCCTGGCGTTTTCTTTTGGAGCGAGTTCTGCGATACTCTTGTTGTCAGGCGGAATCACAAGCTTCCTGCCTAGAACTGCAACTGTGATCGAGCCTTCAGCTCCAGCCTTGATCGCTTCATCCCTCTGAACAATTCCAGTCATTCCTGGTCTGTACAATTTTGTGGCGTGCACTCCCATAGCAGAATTGGCAGATACCAAGTCAGATTGGTCTATGGAAATAATCTTCTTGATTGATAGCTGACGAAGAAGCTTCCGGAGGCTCTCCTTTCCCATCTTGGAAAGCTGGACACCCTTCACAGTTACGAGAGCCATTTTGCTCGCTGCCAGCCTTTCCAACAGTCCGCGAACTACCCCGTCGTTGAGCTGAAGGGTTTCGGACAGGGCTCTCCGTCCCACAGGTCCCTCTCGCTCAACCAGAACCAGAGCGTTGAGAAGCTGGAGAGGAGTCAACTGAGGCAGAGGCCCAGTGGATCCACGCCTCCATTTTTCGAGTATGTCTTCGAGGATGTTTTCGCTCTTGGTGAGGGTCAGGATTTGTTCAGAAGACGTGCAGTCCACTTCGGGAATAAACCCTGTGCTTCAATGAAAAGTAGGAACTGGAAAAGCAGTATTGATGCTTCGTGTTCACAAGAACGAGTGCTGGAACGTTAATTGGGGAAGAAATTGTCTACTTTGTCTTCTTGTCTGAGCTGAGCCACCATTTGAGATAGTCTTTCTGGCGGCGTTTCTTCTCCTCGTCCACAGTCTCCTGGCTCTGGAGCATCTTCTCTCGGCCCTGTAGAAGGTCTTGCTGGGTGAAGGTTAGGCCGCAACTCTTGCACGCGTATTGCTTGATTGCGGAATCGTAGCTTAGGTTTCCGCCGCATTCCAAGCAATAATTGGGCATTCTCTGGGTTGCGCCTCGAATTTACAAGTCAGGAGCGTCCGCGGTCAAATAAAGATTCGGTTACCCTGAACGGAAAAATCGCGAAAAATCGGGACTGGGAGACACATTTCAGGGAACGGTTAATATGCCGAACCCTGAAACAACATTTCTTGTCATCAAATGCCGCAGACTCATGGTAGCCAGTACAAGAGAAAACCCACCGGAGGAACGAAACACGCCTGGCGTGGAAAGAGAGCCTTCGAAGCTGGCTCTGAACCGACTGAGACAACGCTTGGGCCACTTAAGCAGAGACGGGTGAGCATGTACGGCGGCGGAACAAAGGTCAGGATAGCGGTAGCCGACTGGGCCGTTGTCACCGACAAGACCTCCGGTAAGAGTTCAAAGTCTAAGCTCCTACGAGTCGTCAGGAACCCCGCGAACGTAGACTATCAACGGAGAGGCGTCATCACTAAGGGTGCGATTGTGGAGACAGAGCTGGGACAGGCACGAGTCACGTCCCGTCCAGGCCAGCACGGCGTTATCAACGCAATCCTACTAGAAAAGTCCCAGAAGAGTTAGAGTCGAGAGGGTGGGCGATTGAAGCGCCCTGGATTCTTGATTGTTTGGCCAGCTCACCTGGACAGTTCCAAGACCCGAGGTCAAGGACGTAGACTCCCAGTATCGCGAGCGGTCAAACAGCCAAGTCTAAAGGAGGTCTGGCAGGCAGCAATGTCACTCGGATATTCACCCGAGACCAAGGAGAAGGCTGCTCTCTCAGGTTCGCCCTGGGAGAAGATTGGCTATGTTACCGTCAAGAAGACGGGACAAAGATCAAGTGTGCTGAAGGGCATAGCCAGCGAGATCGTGAAAAATCGTCAGAAAGAGAATATAGCTTTAGAGCAGCAGAAGAAGCGTTAACTCAAAACCTGCGTCCGAACGACTTCTTCAACACAGCTCGGATTCCAACGGATATCAATCTTGCACGTGCACCTACCTTCTTAGGAAAATCTAAAGGGCGGGTTCAATACTGGAATCATCTGTGAGGTCCGTTTTCAAAATTCTCGCGGTGGGACTGATCTGGGCAGGACTAGATGCGTGCGTTCTCGTCTTTTCAGTTCTCCTGCTTGGAACAGTGCAGACGTCAACCCATCCGTCCACCTCGCTGGTTGGGCCTTCTACGATTCTCTTCACAGCCTATAGCTTTGGGCCTCTGCCAAATTTTCCCATCGGATGGTTCCTCCTCTTAATCGCCTTCGGCGCAGGTTTCGTCCTGGCCGATGTAGCTGAAACAGTGAAAGCTACAGCCCTTGCCACGTTCACGGGCATCCTTGCTGGTCTACTGTTCGTGGCGTTCTTTAGAATCCCGTTTCCGGGCGCCGTCTCGCAGGGAGACGCCCAAGCGGCGTTCTTTGGAATCCTAGCATTACCACTCTTTCTCGTGGGCATGATCGGTAGCATCCTTGGGTGTGCCATCGGAGGCTGGATTGTACCCACCCTGAAAGGAAGACCTTGGTAGTCTAATCGCAATCAGAAGGTGCCCGTCCAACAGATGATGATACCTTAGGTCGTAGAAGGAGGTTTGCGATTAGGATACATGACGATTTTTCCGCAGCGGCCCGACTTCATCAGAGCGAATGCTTTGGCGAACTCTTCGAGCGCAAACCTGTGAGTAATCACTTTCGAGAGGTCCACTTCTCCGGCCTTCAACACCTCCGCTGTCTTGTACCACGTGCTCCACAATCGACGCCCGAAGACCCCTCGGACGTTTAGGTCTTTGAAAACGATCCAGTTCGCCACATCGAACTCGACGTTCTTCGAGGGCAGCCCGAATAGGACAGCAGTTCCCCCAGGGCGAAGGGCCCTGAATCCCTCTTCGAACGAGGGTGGCGCACCTGACATTTCGAAGAAGACGTCAACGCCGCGTCCGTCGGTCATTTTCATGATCGTATCTACAACCTTCTCCTTGGACCCGTCGATGAGAACGTCCCCGCCCATCTTCTTCGCCAGGTTCAATCTGTACTCAACGATGTCGATTCCGAAGATCTTGCTGGCTCCGAACGATTTGCAAAGCCCAATTAGACATGCTCCTATTGGACCGCAGCCGAAGACTGCGACGGTGTGTGCCGGAATGTCCGCGGCAGACGCAGCATGAACAGCGTTGCCTAGCGGTTCTTGAGCGCTTGCCGTCTCAATTGGAATTCTCTTGTCGTTGAGCCACGCGCTACTCTCGTGAAGGGTATGATACTCAGCGAAGCACCCGCCGGTGTCGACTCCCCGAAGGAGCATCCTTTCGCAGATATGCCCATTCCCTGTGCGACACTGGAAGCATCTTCCACAGTTAATGTGAGTCTCACCTGAGACAATATCACCCTCTCTAAGGTCCGAGACCTCCTTCCCCGCTTCCACCACTTTTCCCGCGAACTCGTGACCCATAACGAGGGGAGGCTTGACCCGCTTAGCCATCAGTTCGTGCCAATCATAGATCTGCATGTCCGTTCCGCAGATCGAAGTCGCCTCGACCCGGACCTGAATGTCTCTCAGACCCGGCTTGGGAGCGAAGGCCCATGGCTCGTAGACGGCACCGGGACCCGGAACAGTCTTGACAACTGCATGCATTTGTTCCCTCAAAGGATTCCCTTGAACTGTTCCCCGGCGTTTAGGTCGAGTGTAAAACGTTTGTCAGTCTGAATTGGCGGAGAATGAAACTTATCGTAAAGCGTTTTACGCAGGTACGGATCACAGGGATCAGAAATGAGCCAGCAATCCAACCTGCGAAGAGAGCCGCTGCTAGATAGTCTACGTAAAGAGTTGGACGGCCTAGACCGTGATGATCTGCTTTGGCGCATCCGGACTCTTCAGAGCCCATCAGCCCCACATGCTAAGGTTGACGGCAGGATTGTGCTAGTCCTATGCTCCAATAACTATCTCGGATTAGCCAATCATCCAAAGCTGAAACAGGCTGCGATTACTGCTACACGAAAGTATGGTGCAGGATCTGGATCGGTACGAGTTATCGCGGGCACCATGGACATTCACCTAAAGCTGGAGAAGATTCTCGCCGATTATCGACGGGCTGAATCGGCGATCACGTTTCAATCGGGTTACGCAACGAACGCGGGCACGATCCTTGCGCTTGTTGATGAGAGAGACCTGATCATTAGCGACGAACTCAATCACGGAAGCATCATCGACGGCTGTCGAATGACCAAAGCTGAGAGGCGAGTCTACAAACACAAAGATATGAGCGATCTAGAAAAGCAGTTACAGAATACTGATCGTTTCCGGAGAGTCCTCATCATTACCGACGGAGTCTTCAGCATGGATGGCGACATCGCCCCCCTCAAAGACATCGTCGACTTGGCCACGAAGTACCAAGCCATCACGTACGTTGACGATGCTCATGGTGATGGAGTCCTGGGCGAGAACGGACGGGGAATCACGAACCACTTCCACCTGGAAGGGAAGGTCGATGTTGACATGGGGACATTCTCCAAAGCCTTCGGTTGTGTGGGTGGCTACGTTGTTGGCTCGAAAGACTTGTGCACCTATCTCCAGAACAAGGTCCGAAGCTATCTACTCTCTGGGTCTCAGCCTCCTGGTGTCCCGGGAGCCTGCATCGCCGCGATACAGCTAGTGAAGAAGAATCCATCGCTAGTGAAGAAACTCTGGGACAATACCCGATACTTCAAGAAAGCATTGAAAGACCTGGGCTTCGACACGGGACAGAGCGAGACACCCATCACTCCAGTCATGGTCGGTGAGAGCGGGAAGGCTCACAAGCTGGCGGACGAGATGTTCAAACTTGGAGTATTCGTTCTTCCGATAGTATTTCCGATGGTTGGCAAAGATAAAGCGAGAATCCGGACGATCGTGACAAGCGCGCACACCAAGAAGGATCTCGACCAAGCAGCCGACGCGTTTGAGAAAGCCGGCAAGAAACTATCGCTAATCTGACCTCAGCATATTTTTGGAATGGGGTCGGTCCCACGAATAGCATCGATCAAACCGAATCTGATGTTGACTTACGGCTAAGTGGAAAGATCGTGTCCCGATGCTGTGTTGATAACGCGTTCCGTCTTGAGTTCCTGGAAAAACACCAGCGGACGATTATCCGAATAGGAGGGAGAATGGAAATAGACCACATGGGCAGGCGTGTAAGTCTCAATCCGGAGAAACCGACAGAAGCAGGGCAAGGATGCGTTTTGTTCGGCAAAACAATACAGAAAGCGATAGGACGAAAGGACGGAAGGTTGGACATCAGTTTTACCGACGGAAGCACGCTCGTAGTTCCCTCCGATCCAAAGTATGAAGCGTGGGAAGCAAGTGCCGATGATGGATTTTTGGTTGTAAGTGTACCCGGTGGAGGACTGACCACTTGGAGTGCAAAAGCGAAGACGAAAGGCTGAGGGCAGAACCGAAAATTTGGAGCCTGACCCATTTCAGGCAGCCACAGCGCACTTCAGTTTCGTCCGACTCGGTCCTTCTCCGCCTCGGATTTCGATGACGGAATAGGGTCGTTGGTTTCGATGACTACTGGTCCAGTGTAACCGCAGTCGGGACACCTGTACATTGCCCCGGTGTATCCGCCCATCCAGAGAATGATATTTTCAGAATGGCACTTTGGGCAGAACCGCTTCGTAATATTGTCCATGCTCATATCCTAACTATCCGACGAGAAGAGAGAGAGTCATAATGTTGAGCCACGGAGATATTGATAATCGCTGTGCCTTCCAAAAAGCTCAAAGCTGGTCTTTACCTCGATTGGATGAGCTGGTCTAGCACCAACCTGAATTCTCGAAATTAGTTTATGGGCGGGGCAGCTCGGTTCTGCCTTTCAGACGTCTCATTCGAGATTCCCAGGAGTATTTTGATTTCCTCCGCTTCTCGCGGGGTCGCCGAAGGCAGGGAGTTGAAGTATTCGAGGAAACCAGTCCGAGAAAGACAGGCAGAACAAAGGTTCCATTCGACAATTTCGACCCCGAAAACTATTTCGGC
>Ga0209266_1000510_pt1 | contig 29734 bp, 37 predicted proteins | sample GraSoiAngelo_132_FD_185889 | JGI IMG/M metagenome (GOLD analysis project Ga0209266, IMG submission 185889) | Grasslands soil microbial communities from the Angelo Coastal Reserve, California, USA - 14_0929_02_40cm (SPAdes) (version 2) | ecosystem: Environmental > Terrestrial > Soil > Grasslands ...
GCGCGGATCAGGCGGAAGGCGATGTTCAACTGGCACGGCCCGTTGATCCGTTCCCTGATCAAGCAGCCCGGGATCAAGTCGATCCTGCTCCGCTCGCTCTTCCGATAGGCGCTCGCTCTCCCGCTAAAGCGATGAGTAACGATGGCTAAAGTCGGCGTCTGGCTGGTCGGCGCTCAGGGGAGCCTCGCGTCCACGGTCGTGCTGGGGGCGCGGGCGATCGCGCGAAGGCTCGCCACCGGCGGCGGGCTCGTCACCGAGCTGCCCGAGCTCGCCGCGCTGCCCTTCGTCCCGCTCGCCGATCTGGCGTTCGGCGGGTGGGACATCGCTCCGACCGGCCTCGTCGCGCGGGCGCGCGAGCTGGCCGCGGACGACGGGGCCGTGGCCGAGTCTCTCGTGACGGGGCTCGAGGCCGACCTGAAATCGGTCGAGATGCGCATCCGGCCCGGGTTCGCTCTCGGCGGCGGCCCCGCCACCCGTCCGCGAGGGACTCGTGGGTTTCTCCCTCGCGGGGAGTCGCTGGCGGTGGCGGTCGAGCGGCTCGGCGATGATCTCGACCACTTCCGGCGCGAGGAAGGGCTCGACACGGTGATCGTCGTGAACGTCGCGTCGACCGAGCCGCCGACGGAGCTGAGCCGGGATCACGAACGGCTCGACCTCTTCCGCCGGGTGATCCAGCGCGACCGACGGGCGCTGGTGACGCCCAGCATGGTGTACGCCTACGCGGCGCTCGAGCGCGGCTTCCCCTACGTGAACTTCACGCCGTCCGTGGGCGTCGCCGTGGCGGCGCTTCAGGAGCTCGGGCTCAAGCACCACGTGCCCTTCTACGGCAGCGACGGCAAGACGGGCGAGACGCTGGTCAAGACCGTCCTGGCGCCGATGTTCCGCTATCGGAACCTCGAGGTCCTGTCCTGGGAGGGTTTCAACATCCTGGGCGGGGGCGACGGACGGGTGCTCGCGGATCCCCGCCACAAGCGCTCGAAGGTCCGGAGCAAGTCGGGTGTCCTCCCCTCTGCGCTCGGCTATACGCCCCACTCGGGGGTGGGGATCGAGTACGTCCCGTCCCTCGGCAACTGGAAGACGGCGTGGGACTTCATCCATTTCCGGGGTTTCCTCGGCACGAAGATGAGCGTGCAGTTCATCTGGCAGGGGTGCGACTCGATCCTGGCGGCGCCGCTCGTCCTCGACCTGGTGCGCCTCACCGAGTTCGCTCTGCGCCAGGGCGAGGCGGGCCTGATGACCCATCTCGCGTGCTTCTTCAAAGAGCCCCTCGGCGTGAGCGTGCAGGCTTTCACCGACCAGTTCCGCCTGCTCACCGACTACGTCGCGCGCCACACGAAGAACGGGAGGAAGTCGCCACGGGCGCGGTGACCCTCGGCGCTGGCCGATCCCGACTCAGGAGGACCACGGCGCCGTGGCCCGGCTCGTCACCGGCAACAGGTCACTCGGCTTCCCACAGCCTGGCGTCGAGAAATTCCCGAGGGCTGGCGATCGTAATGCTGCGAAATCTTCCAAGGGTCCGCAGATGGTTGTCGCCCGTCACGATGAGGTGGGCCTTCGCGGTCACCGCACACTCCAGAATGCGGTTATCCGCCTCGTCGGCGGTGACGACCGCGACGAAGAGTGCGATTACCTGGCGGCGGCCGAGAGCGAGGACCTCATCGGCGACGCCGCCGAAGTTCGGGGCGGAGATGTAGACGTTGGAGTCGGCGACAACCTGGATCACCTAGCGGGTTTTGCGGTATTCGGCGACGACCCGTTCGACGTCATTCGCGCGGATTCCCAGGCGGCGCGCGCGCTTGGCCCCGTGGCGCTGGAGGCTCCGCCACTCCTGCTCCTGGACATAGCGGCGGAGCGCTTCGCGGAGCAGCTCGCTCTTCGTGCGCCCCTCCCGTTTGGCGAGCGTCTCCGCTTCCCTGAGCAGCTCGGGCGGGAGCGAGAGGGAGAGGATCTTGGTAGTTCGCATGGGGGCCTCCATTAGTGCGTAATACTGAGTATTACTCTTGCCAACAGCAGAGAACGCGTCAACTGCAGCGACGAACTTCGCTGCACACGAAGAACGGGAGGAAGTCGCCACGGGCGCGGTGAGGGGCTTTTAGAGGTTGAGCACCAACCTGAGGGCTCCCTCCACCTCCGCCATGCGAGCTGGTGGTATGGTCCCTGCGAGATTCGGACGGTGGGTCTTCGGGTCAAAGAAACGGGCTGGGTCCAGAGAGCGAATTTGAAAGCACAGGAATACGGTGTCGATTGGAAGGCCGGTTTCCCTGGCCGTCACGCGGACGTTCGTTGGATAGTCACGAGGCACATTCCTTGCGCCGGTGCCGACGACTACCGTGACGACCAGCGGCTGGCGGTTAATGGCGTCGGCCGAGACCACCAGGACAGGTCGGCGCCCAGCCTGTCCCCGACCGTGAGTGGGGCTGAGGTTGATGAAGTAAATCTCGCCACGGCTAATCATCCTTGAGCCCATCGGCCTCAGTGATCGTGAAGTCTCGGGAGATAGTCGCACATTCGGCGCGGATTGCTGGATCTCTGCCCATCTTGGCTATCGCATCCTCAAAGGCGCGCGCCTTCTGGTGGGCGGCGAACTCCTGTAGAGCCACGGTAACGAGGCGATTCAGGTTCTGGCGCAGCTCCGGAGGGGCTAGGGCACTCACTTGCTCGACGAGCTGACGGGACAAGGCCACGCTCCGACGGACCGTTTTGGGTAACACCTTGGTTTTCATATCACACCTCGTTGCACACATCTTATCATCTATTAGGGGTTACCTGTAAATCATGGATTCCTCTCCAGGCCAGCTATCGAACAGTTCCGCCTGCTCACAGACTACGTCGCGCGCCACACGAAGAACGCCAACGGGTTCGATCACGCTTCTCCGGAAGTTCTGTCCGGCGGTCACGTGGTCGACGGGAGGCGGGCAGCAGGTGGCCCATCAAGGGCCCGGAGGCCTCGGGATGTCACGAAGACGAGCGACGTTCGCCGAGGACCGCCATGTAATAGCGGAAGAAGCTGCTGTCGAGCTGCCGGAGCGCTCGGCGCTGGCGGACCAGCTCGTCCGTGAGGCCACGCTGTTCGAGCGGGAGGAGTGCCAGGAGATGGCGGAACACGCGGGCGGCGTCTCCGGCATCGGGAATGTCGTCGGCATCGAAGAGGCGCGACAGGCCCCAGTGGCGCAGGAGCAGCCAGGCGGGGAACCAGGCAGCCGCGGGTGCCCTGTCATCGAGCGACTCCTCGAAGGGGAAGGCTTGTTCGAAGGCGACCCAGGCTGCGCGAATGGTGAGGTTCGGAACCCCCGGCGCACAAGTCTCGAAGAGAAGAGGATCCATCCAGCACAGCGGCAGCCACAGGCGAATCGCGACCTCGGGCGCGCCGAGATGGTGCTGCGCCAGCCCCATCCAGTAGCGCAGGAGGGCCGTGTCCGCCCAGCCGGGTTCGTGCTCGACGGAGGAGCGCACATCCGTCCACTCGCCGTACTGCTGGCAAAGCCAAGCCCGGTGCGTCCGGGGATGGGCGGGTTCGAAGGGGAGATCGGCCGCGTTCGCGGCCAGTGCCTGCCACACCGGGCGGAGAAAGGCGTCGGCGTCCGCTCCGAGAAAGCGCCGCGCCGCCGGGACGAGCCGCCGTTCGGTCAGCTCGATTCGCTCGGTCAGCGCCGCGTGGGGGGCGGCGGGAGGGGCGGGTGCGGTCAGCGCCTCGACCAGCACGGTGAGCGCCACCAGATCGGGGTGGCGCGGGTGCTCCTGACCGAGGCGACGCAGGCCCGCCTCGGTGCGCTCGACATCGCGGCTCATGAGCCCGGTCACGATCGCGTGGACCAGGAGGGCGTCACGGCCGTCGACGAAGAGATCAAGCTGTCGCCGGTCGGCAGCCTGGTCCGCCGGCGGTCGCGCGAGCGCCCAGGTTGAAGCCTGCTCGCTCAAGGTGCTCGACGGCTCCTGGCGGGGGTCAGGAAAGGGAGCCGACCCTCGAAAGGTGGCGAACCCGAGGGAGAGTGCGGGCGCGGTCGTACAGGCGCCGGTCTGCAGTGACGTACGCGCAGTCCAACTCCACGGCCAGCGCGATGAAGGAGGCATCATAGAAGGTGAGGCCGAGCTCGCGCCCCAGACGGGCCGCGCGCTTCAGAAGCGGTGTAGCAGGCGGGGCCACGATGAAGGGGAGCGTCTCCAGGTGGTCCATGGCGTCGTCGAGCCCCGTGGCGCCCAACCGGGTCTTGAGGAGGAGCACGTTCCCGACTTCATACAGGAGAAGGGCCGGGACGTGCACCTCGAGCGGCCGGGCCTCCACCTCGGCGAGGAGCGTGCGCGCCTCTTTCAGGAGATCCTCATCACGGGTCTTGAACCATTTGATGAGGACGGACGTGTCAACGACGATCTTCGCGGCCGTAGCGCGTCTCGCGGTAGTAGCGGACGATATCCGCGGAGTTCCACCGGCCGACCCACTGCTGCTCCAGCTCCTTGAGAGGAGCGAGGCCCTCCTTCCAGGAGCGCCGGTCCCCTTGGCTTTCGGAGAGCAATGTCCGGAGTGCCTCACGGATCAGCTCGCTGCGCGAGCGTCCCTGAGTCCTGGCAGCGCGGTCGACCTTCTTCAGGAATTCCTGGGGAAGAGAGATCATGATCTTGGCCATCGTGCTTGGCTCCCGGAGGCAGCATAGCGCCGGGAGCGCCGTGATGGCAATACTCCTTATATACCGCGAGTGCCATCTGTATCGTCAGATCTCATGCCAAATGACGACTTAGACGTCATGCTCAAGGGAGGGCGACAGGCCCGGTGACCCCCCAGCGCTGGCCGATCGTAACTCACGAAGACCGCGCCGCCGTGGCCCGCGTGCTCGATCGCGGTGTACTCTCCGGCGCAGGCGCCCCCGAGATGCGGGGGCTCGAGGCCGAGTTCGCGGCGGCGATCGGCGCGCGCTTCTGTCTCGCCACGAACAGCGGGACCTCGGCGCTCCACATCGCCCTCGCGGCGGCGGGCATCGGGGCAGGGGACGAAGTCATCATCCCGGCGCTCTCGTTCATCGCGACTGCCCAGGCCATCCTGCACCAGGGGGCGACCCCGGTGTTCGCCGACATCGACCCCGTCACCTACAACCTCGATTGGGCCGACGCCGCGCGGCGTGTGACGCCGCGCACCCGGGCGATCGTCCCGGTCCACCTGCACGGGCTCCCCGCTGACATGGACGCGATCAACACGCTCGCCCAACGAGCTGGGCTCACGGTGATCGAAGACGCCGCCCAGGCCCATGGCGCGCTCTATAAAGGACGCGCGGTCGGGACGCTGGGGACGATGGCAGCCTTCAGCCTGAACTCGACCAAGAACCTGCCGGCGGGGGAGGGCGGGCTCTTCGTGACGAGCTCCGAGGACCTCTACGCCCGCGCGGCGCGCATCAGGTTCGACGGCCTGGAGCCGCCTTCGAAGTGGGACCCGAGCCACCCGCTCGACGACGAGGCGGAGACGCAGGCGACGCTGCGCGGCTGGATGTATCTCCCCGGCGAGCTGACCGCGGCACTCGCGCGCTCCCAGCTCCAGCGGCTCGCCGACACGACCGCGCGGAGCCAATGGAACGCGGGGCGGCTCAGCCACCGGCTGGCGCGGCTCGCGGGAGTCGAGCCGCCGGTCGTGCCGTCCGATCGCACCCACGTGTTCCACAAGTACCGGGTGCGCCTCGACCCCGAGCGCGCCGGCGTCGGGCTCTCGCCGATCGCGCTGCGCGACCGCGTGCTCGAGGCGCTCCGGGCCGAAGGGGTCGAAGCCGTCCTCTGGCAGACGGCGCCGCTCCCGGCGCACCCGCTCTTCGCATCCGCATCTGCTTCTGAGTCGCGCGAGCGCCATCCGAACACGGTCGCGGCGCTCGACTCTACGATCTTGATCGGCTCGCAGTCGTACCCGCTGTTCGCCCAGCCGCTCGAGGTCGTGGACGCCTGGGCGGACGGCTTCGAGCGCGCATGGAGGGCGATTGTCCGCCGCTGACCCGCCGACGAATCCCTTACCGGGGGAAACCGTTGGAGGTACGTTGGACGTATTGACGGAGGGACGTCAATGCCCAAGATACCCGACATCATCCCGGTCACCGATCTTCGGCAGGATGCGGCAGCGGCGCTCAAGCGGGTTCGAGCTTCGAATCAGCCCCTCGTCATCACGCAGCGCGGGCGGGCGGCAGCCGTCTTGCTCAGCGTCGAAGCGTACGAGCGCGCCGAGCATGAGCGACAGATTCTCCGATTGCTCGCACGGGGCGAGCGCGAGATCGCCGCTGCGAAGGGTCACGATCTTGACGAAGTTTTGGCGGAGGCCGATCGCCTGCTGGCAGACATGTAAGGAGCCCCGACGCGGCGGCTAAACCGCCCTTGACGTTGAGATGCTTTGGTTATGTGTTCGCGAGCGACGCGATCTGGTGCGAACGGAATAGGCGATCGTCGGCGGTCACGAGGGTGAGGTCGTACACGAGCGCGGTCGCGGCCAAGAATCGATCCGCCGGATCCTGATGGACCAGATCGATCGCCCGGCTCTGAAAGGCAACCTCGTGGTTCAGGGGAGCTTCCCTGAACGGTGCAGCTTGGCAGGCACGACGGACCCATGTCGCTGCGTCGGGCTCCAGCGCAACGCGTCCGCGCTCGGCAAGCATGAGAACCTCCCAAATGACGATCGGCGAGAGCCAGAGGTCGTTGAGATGACTCTCAAGCTCCCTCGATACGCGCTCCGATAGCCTGGTAGGCTCCAGCAAGCTCCAGAGAAAGATGTGCGTGTCCAGAAGTAACTTCACCGCCGCGAGGCTTCCCACTCATGCTCGGGAACGGCGGGTGAGACAATGTCACCGATAATCCTTCCCGTCTTGCTCAGGGATCCGAGCCAGGATTCTGGCCTCTTCGGTGGTGGCGGAGGAATGATCTGCGCGATCGGCTCGCCCTTCCGGGTCACGAGAATTGGCCGGCCTGTCCGCTTGACCTTGGCCAGCAGCGCCAAGCAAGTTGCCTTGAATTTTGAGATCGACACTTCGTCTTCCACGGCGACTTCTTACCATGGTCATCGACCATAGTCAACATTGCGCGTCGTAACATAGCCATGGAGAAGCTCGCGCTCCTCGGCGGAACGCCCGTGCGGTCGAGGCTCCTCCCCTACGCCCACCAGACGATCGATTCGGGGGACATCGCGGCGGTGGGCGAGGCGCTCAGCTCGAGCTTGATCACCCAGGGACCGACGCTCGAGCGCTTCGAGCGGGCCCTTGCCGCGCGCGCGCGAGTGAAGCACGCGGTCTCATTCTCGAGTGGCACCGCGGCGCTCCACGGCGCGTGCTGGGCGGCGGGGCTCGGACCCGGCGACCGGGCGATCACCACGCCGCTCACCTTCGCCGCGACCGCGAACGCGGTCGTCTACCAGGGCGCCCGGCCCGTGTTCGCGGACATCGACGCCGCCACGCTCGACCTCGACCCCGACGCGGTCAAGCGCGCCGGGCGGGGGCGCGTGCGCGCCGTTCTATCCGTGGATTTCGCCGGCCTGCCCTGCGACTACGACCGCCTGCTGCCGCTCGCGCGCGAGAAAGGCTGGACCGTCATCGCCGATGCGGCGCATTCCTTCGGCGGCGCCTACGGCGACCGGCCGGTGGGCGCGCTCGCCGACATGACGACGCTCTCCTTCCACCCGGCGAAGCTGATCACGACCGGCGAGGGGGGCGCCGTGCTGACGGACCGCGACGACCTCGCCGAGCGGCTCCGCACGATGCGCCACCACGGGATCCGCTATCCCGACCGCGCGCGGCCCTGGCGCGGCGAGATCGCCGAGCTCGGCAACAATTACCGGCTGACCGATTTCCAGGCGGCGCTCGGGCTGAGTCAGCTCGACAAGCTCGAGAGCTTCTGGCAGCGCCGCGACCGGATCGCCCGGCGCTATCAGGAGCGGCTCAAGGGCTCGCCCTTCGTCGACTTGCCGGCGCCGCCACCGGACCGGCGGCACGGCTGGCACCTGTTCGTGGCGCTCCTGCGTCTCGAGCGCTTGTCGGCCGACCGGGACACGGTCCTCCAGGCCCTGCGCGCCGAGAACATCGGCGCGACCCTCCATTACCCGCTCGTCTACCGGCACCCGTTCTATCGCGAGCGGTTCGAGTACGGTCCCGGGCTGTGTCCGGTGGCGGAAAGTGTCGAAAAGCGCCTGGTGACGCTCCCGCTCTTCCCCACGATGAGCCTCGACGATCAGGACGACGTGCTGCACGCCCTCGACAAGGTCTTCGCCCACTACGCGAAATAGGCCACGGCGCGCGGTGGCCCACCGCGCGTGATGAACCCGTGCCCCGGGATGAACCTGCAGCTCGTGTCCGACATCGTCTTTGCCCTCGGCCGGCGCGCCCCGCGCGCGCCGGCCGCGCTCCTGCGCGCGATGCCGCCCGCTTTCCTCCACGCGCTCCGCGCGCCGGGCCTGAGAGAAACCTTCCGCGTCGCCACGCGTGCCAGCTACTACCGCGACGCCTTCGCCGCGGCGCATGTGGACGTCGCGCGGGCACGTCGTCCGGAGGACCTCGGCGACTTCTATCTCACGCCCGAGGTCCTCAAGACGCGACCCGAGGCGCTCCTGGCGGGGACGCCCGAGCTGGCGATCGAGAGCTCGGGCACCTCGGGCCGCGTGACGCGCGTCTACCTCTCCCGGAGGGAGCTCGAGTACAACGCGCGCCAGGGCGGCCTCCTCTACGGGCTCTACGGGCTCGGGCGGGGGGACCGCCTGCTCTCTACGCTCGACCTCGGCTGGGGCCTCGGATCGCTTCTCGTCGAGCGCGGCGTGCGCTACACGCCGCTCTTCGCCATGATCGCCGGCCGCGTGGACCCGATGGAGGCGTACCAGAGGCTCGCGGAGTACCGGTTCAACGTGATCGTGAGCGACCCGTTCTGGCTGGCGCGACTGACGGCGATCGCCCGCGAGCGCGGGCGGCCGGGGCCGATGAAGCTCCTGATGGGCGGTGGCGAGGGCATCACCGAAGGGACACGGGCCGAGCTCGAGCGGTACTGGGGCGCGCCCCTCTGCATGACGTACGCCTCGACCGAGGCGGCGACGATCCTCGCCTTCGAGTGCACCCACCGCGTCGGCTACCACGTGAACGAGTTCGACTTCTACGTGGAGGTCGCCGCTCCGGACGCCGAGGGGTACGGCGAGGTCGTCCTGACGACGGTCAACCGGCGCGTGATGCCGCTGATCCGCTATCGCACCGGCGACGTGGCGCGGTGGATCCCCGGGCCCTGCCCCTGCGGGCTCCCGTTCCGCCGGCTCTCGCCGCTCCGCGGGCGGCTCGACGAGCAGGTGTCGTGCGCGTGGGGGAATCTCCACCCCGAGTTCTTCGAGCCGCTCCTGCGCGAGGTGCCCGGCCTGGGCGGTGACTGGCAGGTCGGCCTCTACGAGCGCGAGCTCACGCCCGTCGTGCAGCTCCGCCTCGAGCTCGCAGGCGACGGCGCGGCGCGCGAGCGCGCGGTGCAGGAGGTGCTCGGCGCCCTCCAGCGCACGCGCCCCGAGGCGTGGCTGGCCTACTGCCGGCGGCTGCTCGACGTCGAGTTCGCGTTCTTCGCGCCGGGCACGCTGCGCCAGCAGCGCAAGCTCCTCCGACTGGTCGACGAGCGCCAGAGCGGCCCGCCCGCGTGGGTCGAGCGGGCGGTCGGCCGGGCCCGTTAGGGGAGGACCTCGAACCCCTCCCGCTGGGCGGCCTCGCGGAGTCGCTCGTCGAGAGACACGAAGTGCTGACGCGCTGGCTGTCCGTCGGCCCAGTGGAGTCCCGCCGCGAGTTGAAACGCGTCTGCAGCGCGAAGCGGATGCAGGAGAAGGACGCGCGACGCCGTTTCTCGGACCTGGTGGCTCGGCTGCACCTCGGTCCAGCCGGCGGCGAGGCCGGTGACGACTCGTCGCGCCTGGTCCTCCTGGGCGCGCGTGAGGATGTCGTTCCTCCTGAGCCTTGCGAACGCGGAATAACACTCGACCGGCGTTGCCCACCAAACGGCCATCGCTCTGTCTTCTTGCGCGATGTTTCTCACACGAGGGGTGTGAGATTCCCTCAAGCAGAGCGCCACGACCGCCGACGTGTCCCAGAACTTCACCAGCCGCTCTCGCGTTCCTCCAGGACGGCCTTCACCCCAGCCCCGCCGGGGACTGCCGGGCGCGGCATCTTCCAGAATCCCTTGGGGAGCTTCCCGGAGCCGAGCCGAATGAGTCCGGCGCGGGCCTTCTCGAGAAGGTGAGCCGGAATCTCCGCCTCGTTGCCGCCGAAGGGGACAATCTTGGCGATCGGCTTCCCGCGCTCCGTCACAATGACTTCCTCGCCCGCCTTGACGCGCGCCAGGTACTCGCTGAGGCCCGCCTTCAGCTTTGACACGGCCGCGGTTTTCATGAACGGACTCCTGTAGTCAATTGCAGATGGCCTCTATAGACTCGTCTAGCCCATGGCACATGACCAATATAGTCACGAGCTCGGGTCGGCGCAAGAGTTGGAGTCGCCCGACGACGGCGATGCTCCTCGTCCTGGGGATCGCGTCTCGAGCGGCCGCGGGCGACGAGCCGGCGCGGCTCCTCTTCGGCATGGAGGCGGCCTACGCGCGGGTGCACGGCTACACGGCGCGCTTCGTCCGCCAGGAGGTGGTCGACGGCGAGCTGCGGCCGCGCGAGGAGGCGCTCCTCAAGTTCCGTCGCCCGGGCCTCATCTATTTGCGATGGGTCGCCGGACCGCCGGTGGGGCGCCAGATCCTCTTCGTCCCCGGGAAGAATCACGACCGGATGCTGGTCCGCGAGCCCGGGCTCTTCACGAGCCTGGCGACGATCGTGATGGCTCCCGATAGCCCGCGGGTGCTGAGCGAGAGCCGGCACCCGGTGACCGACATCGGGATCGGCCAGCTGATCACGCTCGTCCTCGACGGCGCGCGCCGGGCAGGGGCAGCGGGGGAGCTCACGGTGCGCGACGACGGGGTGGCGCCGGGAGCCGACGGGCTCGAGCGCCGGCTCGAGGTGATCCTGCCCAGGGAGCGCGAGAGGGGATATGACTGCTACCGGCTGGCGCTGAGCGTCTCGGCGGAGTCAGGGCTTCCCGTGAGGGCCGTCATGTACGACTGGGACGACCGGACGGTCGCCGATTACGCATACCGCGAGGTGCGGCTCAATCCGCCGCTCACGCGCACGGACTTCGACCCGGCCAACCCCGAGTACGGATTCCCCCACTGGCGCGTGGCCAGATAGGAGGCACCGAGATGCCCTTGAAAAAGATCCTCGTCGGCGTGACGCTCGTCGCCTTTCTCGGGTCCGACTTCGCCTTCGGGATCGCTCCGGCCCTCGGACAGTCGCCCGGCGCCGGCAACGGGCCGGTGCCGATGCCTTCGCTCGGCGGCAACAGCGACGGGTTCGGGAGAGTGCTGCCCGGCCCCAGTACGACGGCACCTTACCAGAACGCGCCTCAGCCCCAGCGTGAGCCCCAGACGCCGTATCCGACCCAGCGTCCCGTCGCTCCCTCGAGTGCCAACATCTGCCAGCCTGGGGGCGGCGGGCGCGCGTACCAGACCGTCGCGGTTCCGCGAACTCGCGCGCTCGAGACGTTGGTGCCGGGCCCGCAACAACCGGCGACGACGGTCACTCAGGTGACGGTCACTCAGAACGCGCCGGCGCAGGTGACCCAGTCACCGTCACCAACGGTAGGCCAGACCCAGAGGCTGGCGACAGTGGCTGAAGCCCAGGTGCCTGAGGTCGAGGAGCTCTCGAGGATCGAGGCCGCGTTCAACCTGGACCCGGTCCGTCAGCTCGCCGTGCCGATGGGGCTGTATCAGCCCGCCGGCGGGCAGCAGCCCGGCGCGCAGCAGCCCGGCGCGCTGCAGCAGCCCGGAATCCAGCAGATCGGGCTCCAGCAGCAGGCGGGCGCCCAGTCAGGGAATCAGCAGCCCGGCGGCCAGCCGCAACAACTCTTGGGGCAGCCCTTCGGCGCGCAGGGCCAGGCGATGCTCGGCCCCTTCGGCACGCCGCTGCGCCAGTACGGCTACTCGATCTTCGCGGCGAACGTCTCGACCTTCGCCCCCGTGGACGACATTCCGGTGGGCCCCGACTACGTGATGGGCCCGGGCGACGACGTGACGATCAACGTGTGGGGCGCGGTGGACTCGACCCTCGTCCGCACGGTCGACCGGAACGGCCGGATCGTCCTGCCGAAGGTCGGCGATCTCAGGATCTGGGGGCTCACGTTCGCCCAGGCGGACCGCCTGATCCGCGACGAGCTCGCCCGGTACTTCCGCGGCTTCCAGACGAGCGTCACGATGGGGCGCCTCAGGACGGTGAACGTCTACGTGGTCGGCGAGGTCTGCCAGCCCGGCGTCTACACGCTCTCCTCGCTCTCCACGGTGACCAACGGGCTCTTCAGCGCGGGCGGGCCGACCAAGCTCGGCTCGCTCCGGGAGGTGCGGCTGATCCGGGGAGGGTACCAGGTCGCCAGGCTCGACCTCTACGACTTCCTCCAGCGGGGCGACCGGACGCGCGACTACCGTCTCGAATCGGGGGACACGATCTTCGTGCCGCCCATCGGCGACGTCGTCGCGGTCGCCGGCGAGGTGAAGCGCCCGGCGATCTACGAGGTCCGGAGCGGCACGCGGCTCGCCGACGTCGTCACCATGGCAGGTGGGGTCACGCCCACGAGCTACCTCAAGCGCGTCCAGGTCGTCCGCGCCTTGCCGAGCTCCGAGCGCGTCACGGTGGACGTGGACCTGACCGGCTACTACCTGAAGGGCGACGAGGCGAGCAACCCGCCGGTCAACGGCGGCGACCTCGTGCTCATCCACCGGAGCGACCCGCGTATCTACAACACGGTGCGCGTCGAGGGGGCGGTGAAGTACCCGGGGGCGTACGAGCTCAAGCCGATGATGCGGATCAGCCAGCTCCTGCCCGCCGAGAAGCTCCTGCCCGAGGCGCAGCCCGAGCGCGTCGAGATCGCGCGGCGCAAGCCCGACCTCTCGCTCGAGATCGTGGCCGTGAACCTCCGGAGGGCGTGGAGCGGCGAGACCGACGCGGACGTCCTCCTGAAGCCGCTCGACGAGGTCACCGTGCGCACGGAGCTCAAGCCCGCGCGGACGATCACCCTCACGGGCCAGCTCGTGCGGCCCGGCGTCTACACGGTCGCCGAGGGCGAGCGGCTGAGCTCCGTCCTCGAGCGCGCGGGGGGCTACACCGACCGGGCCTTCCTCAGGGGCGCCGTCTTCACGCGCGCGGCCCTCAGGAGGATCGAGCAGGAGCAGCTCGACAACTTCGTGAAGGCCCAGGAGCAGCGGATCCTGGCGACGGCGGCCACGGTCGTCGTGGGCGCGGAGAAAGAAGAGGTCGCCGCGACGCAGCAGGCGTTGCAGGCGCGGCGCGAGCAGCTCCGGATGCTCGCCGCCAAGGTGGTGGTCGGGCGCATGGTCGTCCACCTCGATGCCCCCGACAAGCTCAAGGGCACCGGGGACGACGTCGTCGTCACCGAAGGCGACACGCTCGAGGTGCCGGAGCCGCCCCAGTCGGTCCTCGTGCTCGGCTCGGTCCGCAACTCGACGTCGGTCCAGTACAAGCAGGGCGCCAACGTCGACTACTACATCAATCGCGTCGGCGGGCTCTCCAGGGAGGCCGACAAGAAGGAAGTCCACATCGTGAAGGCCGACGGCTCGGCCGTCTCGAGCTTCACCAACATCCGGGACGTCGAGCCCGGCGACTCGATCATCGTGCCGCCCAAGGCGGAGGAGAAGATCCGGACGCTGCCGACGATCCGCGATATCGTCCAGACGCTCGGCTCGGCCCTCCTCGGCCTGGCGGCCCTGGCGGTGTTGTTCTGACGGCGGCGCGGTGAGGGTCGGCGTCGATCTCGTCGACGTCCCGGCCTTCGGGGCGCGCTTCGACGGTCGCGACGACCTCCTCGCGGAGACGTTCAGCCGGGCGGAGCTGGCGTACTGCCGGACGCAGCCTCGCCCGTGGACGCACCTCGCGGCGCGGTTCGCGGCGCGAGAGGCGACGCTGAAGGCTCTCGGCACGGGCTGGGCCGGCACGATGACCTGGCGCGACGTGGAAGTCACCCGCGATCCAGCGGGCGCCCCGAGCCTCGCGCTGAACGGCGCCGTCGCCGATGCCGTCGCCAAGACGGGTCTCACGCGTAGCGCCCTATCCCTCTCGCACACGGAGACTCACGCGATCGCGGTCGTCGTGCTGTTCTGACCAATGATGCGCTACCGATTCATCGACAAGGTGGTCTCGCTCGCCCTCGACGGGCACCCACGCATCGAGGTGGAGAAGACCTTTCACGGGGACGACGATGCCTTCACCGGGCCATCCGGACCCGCGCGCGTCCCGGCCTCGCTGCTCCTCGAGCTGATGGCCATGACGGGCGGTCATCTCGTCTTCCACCATCTCGGAGGCCGCCGGCTGCCGCTCCTCCTCAAGGTGCCCGAGTGCCGCTTCGAGAGCGCCGTCGGGCCGGGAGTCGCCCTTCGCGCCGTCGCCGACCTCACCGGCGCCTCGCCGATCGGCGACGACGCGAGCGTCGCGGAGGCGTCCACCGCGGTCTACGCGGGAGAGACGTGCCTGGCCGCCGGGACGCTGCTCTTTCTCTGCGTGAGGGTGCCGGGCGCCTGGGAGGCGAGCCTGTGACCGCGCGCCGCGTGGTGCTGACCGGACGCGGTGTCGTCTCGCCGCTCGGCGTCGGCGTCGACGCCCACTGGGACGCGCTCTGCGCCGGCCGCTCGGGCGTCGCGCGCCTGGACCGGCTCGCGGCGCTCGGGCTGCCCGCTTCCCGTGGCGGCGCGGTGGCGCCCGACCTGGTGCAGCCGCACCTCGGCCGCCTGCCGCGGAAGCAGCAGAAGCTCTACAACCGGGCGACGCTCTTCGCGATGCTCGGCGCCGCGCTCGCGATGGAGGACGCCGGGCTCCAGCCTGGCGCCGGCGATCCGCGGCGCTTCGGTGTCGTGCTCGGCGTCAACCCGCTGGCCTGGGATCTCGGGGCGATGCTCGCCTATCTCGGCGCGTCGGAGTCTGCGGCAACGCCCGGGACGCTCGACATGGCCACGGCGAACGCCTTCTGCATGCGCCACATCAACCCGCTCGACTTCTCGCTCAAGACGCTCCCGAACCTCGCCGCGGGTCACGTGGCCATCGCCCACGACGCCCAGGGGTTCTGCCGCGCGATGACGGAAGGGCCGATCGGTGGTGCGCGCGCCGTCGGCGACGCGTACCGGCTCATCGGTGAGGGCGATCTGGACGTGGCCCTCTGCGGCGGCGCCGACGCCCAGCTCGAGGAGCTCTTCTTCGCCACGTACTGGGGCGCGGGGCTGATCGCCGGGGACGACGGCGACTCCGCGGGGCTCACGGCCGGCGAGGGGAGCGGTCTCCTCGTCCTCGAGGCGGCGGAGCACGCGCGGGCGCGCGGCGCCGGGATCCACGGCGAGATCACGGGCTTCGCCGGGAGCGCCGGCGAGGGCCGCCTGGCGAGCGCGGACGAGCCGACGCGCCTGGCGAGCCGTCTCGCCCGCGTGATCGAGCGAGCCATCGACGAGGCGGGCGGCGTGCCCGACGTCGTGTGCCTGCACGGCGACGGCATTCCGGCCCACGACGCGGCCGAAGCCCGGGCGCTCACGCGGGTGTTCGGCGCCCGCGCCGAGACGACCCCGCGCCTCAGGATGAAACAGGCCCATGCAGACCTGGGAGCCGCGGCGAGCCCCGTGGAGCTGCTCGCGTGCTCGGCGGCCCTCGAGCACGAGGCGCTTCCTCCGGTCGTCTCCGAGGATTCGTTCGCCTCCGAGCCGCCGTTCCGCAGCGCGCTCGTGATCTCGCTCGGCCTCTTCGGCGAGTGCGCGGCGCTGATGATCGGGAAGCCAGGAGGCGACGGTGCGCGTTGATCTGACCGGCCGGGTCGCCCTGGTGACCGGCGGGTCGCGAGGCATCGGCCGCGCGATCGCCGTGGGGCTGGCGCGCGCCGGCGCGACGGTGTGCATCAACTATCGCGCGCAGCACGACCGCGCCAAGGAGACGCTCCAGTCCATCGAAGCGGCGGGGGGACACGCCTTCGTTCACCAGGCCGATGTCGGCGACCGCGACCAGGCCGCCGCGTTGATCACGACGGTCGTAGAGCGAGCCGGCCATCTCGACATCCTCGTGAACAACGCGGGGATCGTCCGGGAGGGGCTGTTCCTCGAGATGTCCGACGCGGAGTGGACCTCGGTGCTCAGCACGAACCTGGACGGCGTCTATCACTGCGCGCGACGCGCCGCACGCGAGATGCTCGGCCGCGGCTGGGGGCGGATCATCAACGTGAGCTCGGTCCTGGTCTCCCGCGCCGGGCGCGGACAGGTGAACTACGCGGCGTCGAAGGGGGGCGTGAACGCCCTCACGCGCGCGCTCGCCAACGAGCTGGCCGGCCACGGGGTGACGGTCAACGCGATCGCGCCGGGGCTCATCGAGACGGACATGAGCCGGCCCTTCATCGGCGTCGCGGCGAAGAAGATCCGCGAATGGATCCCGATGCGTCGCGTCGGCCGACCCGAGGAGGTGGCCGTGCTCGCCGTGTTCCTCGCCTCGGACGAGGCGAGCTACATCACGGGCCAGGTCATCGCCGTGGACGGCGGCATCGGGTAAGGAGGCAGGGGAGCGCATGCAACCCGACACCACGAAGATCTGGACCCCCTCGGAAGTGCGCGTCAGCATCGGGAAGATCATCGTCGAGTCGCTCGGCGTCGACGCGGCCGCGGTGACCGACGACGCCGCGCTCATTCGCGATCTGGGCGCCGAGTCGATCGACTTCCTCGACATGAGCTTCAAGTGCCAGCAGACGTTCGGCGTCGACCTGCCGGTGCGGCTCGTCCAGGACCGTCGGATCGAGTGGCGAGACCTGCGCGTGCTGGCGAAGGTGATCGACGCGCGATACGGCGTCGCCGTGGCTCCCGAGGAGCTGAGGACCGTGGCGCCCGCAACCATCGGCGCCATCCTCGAGCATCTTGCCGCCAAGCACGGCATCCGCCGCGCCGACGGCGACGAGGGGGAGGTCGTGCGGGCGCTCGCCGTGCGGATGCTCGCCGATCTCGACGGCACCCCGCTCGATCTGTCGGGCCTGACCGTGGACCGCTTCGCCGGCTATCTCCGAGAGAGCCTCCACGCGCCCGCCGCGATCGAGGCGGTGATGAGCCGGTTCACCGTGCGCGCGGTGGGCGACTACATCGTCGGCCACCTCGCCGCCGGCGCGCGCCTCGCCCCGGGGGCCTGAGGGCGCGCGCGCGTGCGCTTCGTCTTCGTCGACCGCATCGTCGCCGTCGAGCCGGGCCGCTCGATCGAGACGCTCCGGAACGTGAGCGCGACCGAGGACGTCTTTGCCGACCACTTCCCCGGCTTTCCCATCCTGCCGGGCGCGCTGATCGTCGAGACGCTCGGCCAGGCTGCGGAGCTCCTCATCGGCATGAGTCACGACTGGACCCGCGTCGGCCGCCTCGGCCGGCTCGCGCGCGCCTCGTTTCGCCACGTCGTGCGTCCCGGTGACCAGCTCAGGGTCCGCTGCGAGCTGCGCTCATCGGCGGATCCGTGGGTGCTCGCGGCGACGGCCGACGTGGATGGCCGCCGGGTCGCGACGGCGACGCTCGAGTACGCGCTCGAGGCGGCGCATCCGGGAACCGACGCCGCGGCCAGGGCGGCGCGGCTCGGCGCGCTCGCGCGCGAGCTCCAGCGGTCGCCGCTCGAGCTGGCCGCGCGGGGGGCGGCGCCGTGAGCGCGCAGCGCGAGGTCCTGGTCACGGGAGGCGGGCGCGGGATCGGGCGCGCCATCGCGCTCCGCTTCGCCGAGACCGGCGCGCGCGTCTTCGTGAGCTTCTTCGTCGACCGCGAGGCCGCTTCGAGCACGGCGCGTGACGTCGAGCTGCGCGGCGGCGTGGCCCACCTCGTTCCGGCCGACCTGAAGGAGCCCGCCGAGATCAAGCGGTTGATGGCGGAGGTCCAGCGCGTCGCCGGGCGGCTCGACATCCTCGTCAGCAACGCCGCCTCGGGTGTGCTCAAGGACGGCCTCGAGCTGTCGGCGAAGCAGTGGGACTGGGTGCTCTCGACCAACGCGCGCCCGCTCCTCCTCCTCGCCCAGGAAGCCGCGCCGCTCATGCCGGCCGGCGGGCGGGTCGTCGCGCTCTCGAGCCTCGGGAGCCAGCGCGTGATCCCCGGCTATGTCGCGATCGGGGTCTCGAAGGCCGCGCTCGAGGCGCTCACCCGCTATCTCGCCGTCGAGCTCGGTCGGCAGGGGATCACCGTGAACGCGGTCTCGGCCGGCGCCGTCGAGACCGACGTCTGGCACATGATTCCCGACGGCGCGCAGGCGCTCGAGGCGATCCGCGCGCGGACGCCGGGAGGGAGGCTGGTGACTCCCGAGGCGGTCGCCGACGTGGTGTTCTTCCTGGCGAGCCCGGCGGCGCAGGGTATTCAAGGCCAGGTCCTGACGGTGGACGGTGGCTACTCGCTCCTCGCCTGACGTCGGCGCTCGCCGGCGCGTCGTCGTGACCGGCCTGGGCGTCGTCACGCCGATCGGGTTCGATCTCGACGCCTTCTGGAAGGCCGCGCTCGCGGGCGTGTCGGGCGTGCGGCGGATCAGCCACTTCGACCCCGAGGGCCTGCCGACCCAGATCGCCGCCGCGCTCGCGGAGCCGGCGCTGATCGAGGAGTTTCGCGCCGAGGCCGAGTTGGACCCGCTCGAGCCGCGCGGCACGGTCGTGGGGGTCCGGGCGGCCCGCGGCGCCGTGGTGGCGGCCGGCGCGAGCGCGGTTCTGGCGTCGCCGCGGGCGGGGGTGTTCGTCGGCACGAGCGGCGAGCGCCACGATCTCCGCGAGCTCGGCGCGATCGCCTATGCGAGCCGAACGGCGGACGGGCGGGTGACGCCGTCGGGATTCGTCAGGGAGTTCGCGCGCCGTGTGGCGCGCGACCGGTCGTACCGCACGTGCCCCCAGTACCTCGCGTCCAGGCTCGCCGGCGTTTTTGACATCGAGGGCCCGACCGCCACGATCCAGACGGCGTGCACCTCGTCGGCCCAGGCGATCGGCGAGGCGTACCGCGCGATCCGCCGCGGCACGGTCGACGTGGCGCTCGCGGGCGGCGCCGAGTGCATCGTGTCGCCGATCGAGGTCCAGCTCTTCTGCCTGCTCGGGGTGATGTCGCGGCAGAACGCGTCGCCCGAGACGGCGAGCCGGCCGTTCGACGCGCGCCGCGACGGGTTCGTGATGGGGGAGGGCGCCGGGTTCCTCGTCCTCGAGGAGGCCGAGCACGCGCGGCGGCGCGGGGCAGACGTCGTCGCCGAAGTCGCGGGCTACGGGACGACGTGCGACGCCTATCGCATCACCGACGAGGCGCCCGACGGCCGCGGGGCGATCGGGGCGATGCGCGCCGCGCTCTGCGACGCGGGTCTGGACGCCGAGGACATCGACTACGTGAACGCCCACGGCACCTCGACGCCGATGAACGACCGCGTCGAGACCGCGGCGCTCAAGGCCGTCTTCGGGCCGCACGCGGCGCGGCTCCGCATCAGCTCGACCAAGTCCATGATCGGCCACACGATCTCCGCCGCCGGCGCGATCGAGCTCGCGACGACGGTCCTCGCGATCCGCGACCAGATCGCCCCGCCGACGATCAACTACCGCGTGCCCGATCCCGAGTGCGACCTGAGCTACGTGCCGAACGGCCCGTTGAGCGTCCGCATCCGGGCCGCGATCTCCAACTCCTTCGGGTTCGGCGGTCACAACGACTGCCTCCTCGTGCGCGAGGTCCCGCGGTGAGGGCCGAGGCGCGCCCGGAGCTCTCGGTCGTCGTGCCGGTCTTCAACGAGGCCGAGAGCCTCGGCGACCTCCACCATCGCCTCACCCAGACGCTCAAGGAGCTCGGGCGGCCGCACGAGATCATCTTCGTGGACGACGGCAGCGGCGACGGCTCCGCGGACGTCCTGCGCGCCCTCCACGCCCAGGACCGGGCGGTGCGCGTCGTCCGGTTCAACCGGAACTACGGGCAGCACGCGGCGGTGTTCGCCGGGATGGAGCGGGCGCGCGGTGACGTCGTCGTCACCCTCGACGCCGATCTCCAGAACCCGCCCGAGGAGATCGGGCGCCTCCTCGCGGCGCTCGGGGACGGCGTGGACGTCGTCGGCGGGCGGCGGGTGAGCCGCCACGATCCGTGGCTCCGCCGGCTCGCCTCGTGGGCCGTGAACCGGGTGACGTCGGCGGTGGTCGGGGTCCGGATGCGCGACTACGGGTGCATGCTCCGCGCCTACCGGCGCTCCGTGGTGGACCAGATCCTCGCCTGTCAGGGCGTGTCGCACTTCATCCCGGCGCTCGCGAACACGTTCGCAACGTCGGTGGCGGAGGTTCCCGTCGCCCACGGACCGCGGGCGCACGGCGGCTCCCGCTACGGACTCCTCCGCCTGCTCGGGCTCAACTTCGATCTGCTGACGGGCTTCTCGCTGCTCCCGATCCAGGTCGTCAGCCTGACCGGGGTCCTCGTCTCCATCCTGGGTCTTGGCTTCGCCGTCGTCCTCGGCCTCCGGCGCCTCCTGATCGGTCCCGAGGTCGAGGGGGTGTTCACGCTCTTCGCCATCCTCTTCTTCTTCGTCGGCCTCCAGATCCTGGCCCTCGGGCTCATCGGCGAGTACGTCGGACGGATCTACCAGGAGGTGCGGCGGCGGCCGCGGTACGTGATCCGCGAGGTGCTCGAGTGAGCGTGGCGCGCTGGGCGGTCTTCGCCTACCACACCTTCGGCGCGCGCGCCCTCGAGGCGCTGCTCGCGCGCGGGGAGCCGGTGGTCGCGGTCGTGACGCATCCCGACGACCCCGGTGAGGGCGACTGGTTCGAGTCGGTCGCCGAGACCGCGCGGGTTCACCGCCTGCCGCTCTTCGCGCCGCCGTCACCGAACCTGCCGGCGGTCGTCGACGCGCTCCGCGCCCTGGCCCCCGACGTCATCCTCTCGGTGTGGTATCGGCGACTCCTCGGACCGGACCTCCTGGCGCTGCCCCGCGTCGCGGCGCTCAACCTCCACGGCTCGCTGCTGCCCGAGTATCGCGGGCGGGCGCCCGTCAACTGGGTGCTGGTGAACGGCGAGCGGCGGACGGGCGTCACGCTCCACCACATGACGGCCGAGGCGGACGCCGGCGACATCGTCGCCCAGCAGGCGATCGACATCGAGCCCGAGGACACGGCCCTCACGCTCTACCGGCGTATCGTGAAGGTCGGCGTCGATCTCCTGATCGACGCGTACCCGGCCGTCCTCGTCGGGGTTGCGCCGCGCATCCCTCAGGACCACGCGCGCGCCACCGTGTTCCCGCGGCGCCGTCCCGAGGACGGGCGGGTCCAGTGGACGTGGCCCGCCGGGCGCGTCGCCGACACGATCCGCGCCGTCACCCATCCCTATCCCGGCGCGTTCGTCGGCGACGGGACCGGTCGTCTCTTTCTGTGGGGCGGCGCGGCGCTCCCGGGTCTCAGGAGCGGCGCGGCTCCGGGAACGCTCCTCGAGATCCTCCACGCCCAGGGGATCCTGGTCGCGACGGGGGAGGGCGCGCTCTTGCTGACGCGGGCCCAGAGCGCGGGCGGCGCCGAGGAGCCCGCGGACCTGTGGGCGCTCCGACGCGTTCTGCGGCCGGGCATGCGCGTGACGGAGGGCCCGTGAGGATCCTCATCACCGGGGGCGCGGGCTTTCTCGGCTCGCACCTCGCGGAGGCGTGGCTCGAGCGGGGCGACGACGTGACCGTGCTCGACCCGGCGTCCGACGTGAAGATCCGCCATCTCCGCGCCAATCCAAAATTCCGGGTCATCCGTGAGTCGGTGCTCGAGCGCGACATCCTCGAGGGACTCGTCGTCTGGTCCGATCTGGTCTATCACCTGGCGGCGGTGGTCGGCGTCGAGCACTACGTCGGCGATCCGTACCAGGTCCTCACGGTGAACATCAACGGGACCCAGGAGGTGCTCGCCGCGGCGTTCCGCCACGCGAAGAAGGTCGTCTTCAGCTCGACCTCGGAGATCTACGGCCGGAACACCGCCGTCCCCTTCCACGAGGACTCGGACCGGGTCCTCGGCTCGACGCTGATCGATCGCTGGTGCTACGCGACGTCGAAGGCGGCGGGCGAGCACTTCTGCTTCGCCTTCGCGCGGATGGGGCTGCCGGTCGTCGTGCTCCGCTACTTCAACGTCTACGGTCCGCGCCTGGACCAGATGGACCGCGGGCGCGTGGTCACGATCTTCATGGGGCAGCTCCTGCGCGGCGAGCCGCTCACGGTGATCGGCGACGGGTCGCAGACGCGGGCGTTCACCTACGTGGACGACGCCGTGCGCGCGACCGTCGAGGCGGGCCTGCGACGCGAGGTCGAGGGGCGGGCGATCAACGTGGGCTCCGAGGAGGAGGTGGCGATCCGGGAGCTCGCGGCGCGGATGATCAAGCTGAGCGGCTCCTCCTCGAGGCTGATCTCCGTGGCGAAGGAAGCGGTCTACGACCAGGGGTACGAGGACATCCCGCGGCGCGTGCCCTCGGTGCGGCGCATGCGCGAGCTCCTGGGCGTGCGCGCCCGCGTGACCCTCGACGACGGCCTCGGGCGGACCATCGAGTGGTTCAAGCGACAGTAGCCCTGCGCGTCGACGTCGACACGCGGCGCGGGCTCGAGGAGGGTGTCCCCCGGTTGCTGGAGTTCTTCCGGCGCGCGACACTTCGCGCCTCGTTCTTCGTCACCATGGGACCCGACCGGTCGGGCGTGGCGATCCGTCGCGCGCTCCGGCCCGGCTTTCTCCTCAAGATGTGGCGCACGAATCCGTTCAGGCTCTACGGTCTCCGCACGCTCCTGTCCGGCACGCTCCTGCCGGCACCCCCCGTCGGCGCCGGAGCGCCGGCGCTCCTGCGCCAGATCGCCGACGCGGGCCACGAGGTCGCGCTCCACGGGTGGGACCACGTGGGCTGGCAGGACCGGATCGATCGCCTGGCGCCGTCGGCCATCCGCGGTGACCTGACGAGCGCCGCGCGGGCGTTCGTCGCGATCTTCGGGCAGGCGCCCCGGGCGAGCGCGGCGCCGGGCTGGCGCACCTCACCCGAGGCCCTCGTGATCCAGGAGGACTGGGGGCTTCGATACGCGAGCGACACGCGAGGGGACGCGCCGTTCAGGCCGTGGGCCGCCGGCGGCTCGCTCAAGACCATCCAGGTCCCGACGACGCTGCCGACGATGGACGAGCTGCTGGGCCGCGTCCGCGACCTTCCCGGAGCGCTCGTCGGCGCGCTCCGGCCGGGTGGCAACGTGCTCACGCTCCACGCCGAAGTCGAAGGCGGGCCGCTCCGCCCCGCGCTCGAGCGCTTCGTGGAGGGCGCGCGTCGCGCCGGGGCCGCGCTCACGCGGCTCGACGAGGTCGCGGCGGCGGCGCTCGCCGACGGCGATGACCTGCCGGTCGCGCCGGTGATCCGCGGGCGCGTCGACGGGCGCAGCGGCTGGATCTCGGCGCCGGGCCCGGCGGTGCGCCCGGGTGTCGGCGCGAGTCAGTGAATGAGACGGTGGATCCTCGGAGCGCTGGTGTCACTGGCGGCGGCCGCTCAGGCTGAGAGCCAGCCGCGCGCGGCGGTCGTGGCCGATCGGGCGGCGCTCCGCGTCGAGAGCGGCGGCAACGAGCTGGTCGCCCTGCGCGACGCGCCGGTCGCGTACGCGCGGCTCGCCGGGCTCGCCGTGGACATCGCGCAACCGGCGGAGCCTGGCGCCGGGCCGATCCGCGTCGCGCGCGCCTGGCCCCGGCAGCTCATCGACTACGTGCTGTGCGTGACCAGCGACGGGACGCTCGTGCTCGGCGAGCGCCTCCAGACGTTCGACCCGGGCGAGCGGCGCTACGTCATGACGAAAGGGGAGATCGCGCGGAGCTACCGGCCGCTCGACACGCGGGACGGCTGGCTCTGGCTCGTCGAGGTGGCGCTGAGCCGGGAGGTGACCGTCGTGCTCGAGGTCCGTGCCCCGGCCTCGTGGCCGGTCGAGAGCGTCTCCGTGACGGCGGATCACGTGCCGTGAGGACCGTCGTCCTCGGCCTGGTCGCGATGGCGCTCGTGCTCGCCGGGTGCGGGGCGTTTTTCCGGCCACGACCCACCGGGGTCGAAGCGACGCGCTCGCCGGTGGAAGAGGCCCCGCGCCCGCCCGCGCCCGAGCCGCCGAAGCTCGTGGAGCAGCTCACCCGCGTCGCGAGCGAGCTCTCGGAGCTGCAGAACGTGGTCGCCAAGCTCATGGTCTCCTCGCGCCAGCTGGAGGACCAACTCGGCTATCTTCAGCGCCGCGTGGGCGAGCTCGAATCGCAGAGCCGGAGCCGCGCGCCGGCGCCGCCGAGCGGCTTTGCCCCGCCGGTGCCGACGCCGGCGCCTGCGGCGCCGCCGCTCCGATCGGCAACGACCACACCCGCGGAGGATCTCTACCGCGTGGGCGTCGAGAAGCTCCAGGCCAAGGAGCTCGACGCGGCCCTGCTGATCCTCTACGACCTCATCACGACGTACCCCGGCCACCCGCTCCGGGAGGGGGCGCAGCTCCTCGTCGCTGAGGTCCTGTATCAGCAGCAGGACTACCGGGGGGCGCTCGCCGAGCTCGACGCCCTCGTCGGCGCGGCGCCGAGCGGCGGCAAGGTGCCCGACGCGCTCCTGAAGATCGGCCTCTGTCAGCGGAGCCTCGGCGACGGCGCCCTCGCCAAGCGCACGTGGGAGCGGCTCGTGCGGGACTTTCCCGAGAGCGTGGCTGCGCGCCAGGCGCGCGTCTTGCTGAGGAGCTGACTCGGCTTCGGGCCACGCGAGCGCTCGGCACTTATCCACGTATTCACAACTGTCCACAACGCAAAAATCGCCCCGTCTGATGCGCGCTCGTGGGTGTCAGCGCCATCGCGCACGCTGAAGACGCGGGCCTTCGCTCCCACTGCCCTGCGGGGCGCATGAAACGCCCCCGCGCGCGCCTCGATGCCGCGCGGAGCCGCGTCTTTTGGGGCGATCTGCGCTGTTGATCTTGTTGGGGCCGAGCCGTAGCGTGTCGGCGTCTCGCGCGCGCCTCGATGGCCGGGAATCACACCTTCGAACCTAAAAGTTTCAGGGGGCAACGAACGTGGATGATCGACCGACCGAGGTCCCTGGAGACGGTAAGCTCAGGGTGGCCTGGTACGTGGTCCGGACGCGCTCCCGCCACGAGAAGATCGTGAAAAATCAGCTGGTCGAGCGGGACGTCGAGACCTTCCTGCCCCTCGTCGAGCGCTGGAGCCGGTGGAAGGACCGGACGAAGAAGATCGCCTTCCCACTCTTTCCCGGCTACTGCTTCGCGCGCTTCTCCATGCTCGAGCGCCTCCGCGTCCTGACCGCCGTCGGCGTCGCCGGTCTCGTCGGAACCACGGGGCAGCCCGAGGCCGTTCCCGACGCAGAGATCGACGCCATCCAGCGGCTCGCAGCCACCACGCTTCAGTACGATCCCCATCCCTTCCTCGCCGAGGGGATGGACGTCGAGGTCATCCACGGGCCGCTTGCGGGCGTTCGCGGCAAGCTCCTTCGCAAGGATCGTGTCACTCGACTGGTGCTCGCCGTGACGCTGATTCACCAGGCCGCCGTGGTCGAGATCCACCCGGCCGACGTCGTCCCGGTCGGCCGAGCCTAGTCCCTCAGTAGGATCCGCGCCTGGGACGAGCTCGGTTGTCTGCGAGGTGGCGAACCCGAACGCCGCCGAGCAGAGCTGCGAACATCGTGCAGCCTGATCAATCCCGAAAGCTTTTGGCCGGTCCTCATCCTCCCTGTTCCGCAGCGGCGCTGCGCGGCCGCTAGGAGACGCGCGATGACGCGCAAAGCGTGCGAGGCAGGCAAGCTGCTGGAATGGCTGCGGCAACTCCTGAAAGGAGCGGAGGCGGTCGACGTCGATGTGGTCGTCGTCGACATGCCGGAGTCACGGTCGTGGGTGCAGATCACGCTGCACGACGTCCCCGGGCCGCTCGGGGGCCTCGAGGTCGGTCCCCCCACGGACGACAAAGCCCCCTGAGAGCGTGTACTACGAGCGGCGTGGCCGGACCGATGGCGCGGCTCCGCCCGTCCTCTTCCTTCACGGGCTCGGCTCCTCGGCCGCGGACTGGGCGCCGCAGCTCGGCCCCTTTGGCGAGCGCTACCGCCTCCTGCTCGTCGATCTCCCGGGCCACTGGCGGTCGGCGCTCCCGCGCGGACGGCTGACCATCGCGGCGATGGCCGAGCGAGTCGACGCGTTGCTCGACCAGCTCGACACGCCACCCGCGCACGTCGTCGGCCTCTCGCTCGGAGGCTCGGTGGGGCTCGCGCTCGCCCTGCGCGCCCCCGCGCGGGTCCGGTCGCTCACGCTCGTCAACGCGTTCGCCCGGCTCGCTCCTCCCGACGCGGCCGGCGGCCTCAGGATGCTGGCGCGGCTCGTCCTCCTGGGCGTCGCGCCCATGTCGGTCGTGGCGGCGTTCGTGGCGCGCGGGCTCTTCCCGGAGCCCCAGCAGGCCCACCTCTACCGTCTCGCGGTGGCGAGCCTCGGTCGAACGTCACGGTGGACCTATCTCGCCTCGATCGGGGCGCTCGTCGCCTTCGATGCGCGCGCCCGTCTCGATCGGGTCGCCTGTCCGACGCTCGTCGTCGCGGGCGAGCGGGACCGCGCGGTCTCGCTCGCGAGCAAGGCGGCGCTCGGGCGCGACATCCCCGGCGCGCGCGTGGAGCTCGTGCCCGACTCGGGCCACGTGACCAACCGCGACCAGCCGACGATCTTCAACCGCATCGTCCTCGACTTCCTCGCGGTCCACTGAGGGGTCATCCGCCGGTCGACGACCTCTCGCTCACTCCCGCCTCGCTCTTCTCCTAGTCCCGCCCCACCCCCGCGATACAATCGCCGCCATGTGGCTCGCCCTGGCGCTGGCGGCGGCGCTGTTCCAGGTGCTCCGCAACACCGCCATGAAGCGCCTGGGCCACGCGCTCGACGAGTACATCAACGTCTGGGGGCGCTTCGCCTTCCTCCTGCCGTGGGCGCTCGCCACGGCGGTCCTGACGGGCTGGCCCGCCCTCAAACCCGGCTTCTACGCGTGGTGTCTGGCCTTCGGCGTCTTCCAGACGCTCTCGACGCTCGCGCTCTCCAAGGCGCTCAAGCTCGCGGAGATCTCGCTCGTCACCGCGCTCTGGAAGGTGAGTCTCCTGATCCTGCTCGGCATGGCGTGGGTGACGATCGGCGAGCGGCCGAGCGCCCTCGGCGTCGCGGGCGTGCTCCTCTCCGCCGGGGGCGTCTACCTCCTCAACGTCACGCGGGCGCACATCTCGCCGTGGGAGCCTTTGCGCGTGCTCGTGACCGACCGCGGCCAGCGCTACACCCTCGTCGCCGCGCTCTTCTACGCGCCGAGCGTCATCACGATCAAGCAGGCGATCCTGGCGTCCAACACCGCCGCCGGGACGTTCGGCACCTACCTGGCCGCGAGCCTCATCATGACGCCGCTCGCCCTGACCACGTCGGCGCGCCACTTCCCGGCGGTGCCGCGCTACTGGAAGGAGTTCCTCGCCCTCGGCGTCTTCGCCGCGCTCACGACGCTGAGCCAGGGCAAGGCCTACACGCTGACACTCTCCTCATACGTCGAGGCCGTGAAGCAGATCGAGATCCTCTTCGCGATGGGGGTGGGCGTCCTCTTCTTCGGCGAGGCGCAGCGCGTGCGGGAATCGGCGCTCGGCGGGCTCGTGATGCTGGCGGGCATGGTCCTGCTCGCCCTCGCGCAGTAAGCGTATCGGATTCGCGGCATTGACACACTGTTCCCGCGGTCGCTAGAGTTCGGTATGGCCGATCGGGCGATTCTCCTCACGTATCGCGACTACTGCGAGCTCCCGGACGACGGGCGGCGGTACGAGATCCACGACGGGGAGCTGTCTGTGACGCCGGCCCCGACCCCCCGCCACCAGCGCCTCGTCGGCGCGATCTACAGAATCCTCTTTGCTCACGTGCGGAGCCGCGGCCTCGGCGAGGTGCTCCTCTCGCCGATCGACGTGATCCTGAGCGACATCGCCATCGTCCAGCCCGACGTGGTCTACCTCGAGCGCTCCCGGGCCGGCGCCGTGTCGAGCCGCGGGATCGAGGGTACGCCGACCCTCGCCGTCGAGATCCTGTCCCTCTGGACCGTCGCCATCGACCGTCAGCGCAAGCACCAGCTCTACGCGCGCTACGGCGTGCCCTTCTACTGGATCGTGGACGCGGAGGCGCGCTCGGTCGAGGCGCACGCGCTCGGGCCCGCGGGGTACGCGCGGGCCGGACGGGTCGCAGACGACGAACGGGCGGCGCTGCCGCCACTCGGCGATCTGGTGCTCGACGCGGGGGCCCTCTGGCGCGAGGCAGCGGGGGAAGGTTAGATCTCCGGACGCTTGCCGTAGGTCGCGCGCACGTCGGTCTTGATCCCACCGCGCACGTTGAAGTCCCCGATCACCTCGATCCAGCGCGGCTTGGCGGCCGCCACGAGGTCGTTCAGAATCCGGTTCGTCACGTCCTCGTGGAACGCGCCCTCGTTCCGGTACGACCAGAGGTAGAGCTTGAGCGACTTGAGCTCGACCAGGTGCTCGTCGGGCACGTAGCGGATGCGGATCGTCGCGAAATCGGGCTGGCCGGTCCGGGGGCAGAGACAGGTGAACTCCGGCACCGCCATCGAGACCTCGTAGTCCCCCTCCGGGTGCGGGTTCGGCACGACTTCGAGCGTCTTCGACGGCGCTGGCGGCATGCCCGGATTATAGCGCGCGGGCTCGGCGACTCGTGAGCCCGATGCCGATAGCGACCGCGACGCTCGCCAGCAGGAGGTCCAGGGTCAGGGGATCGCCTCCGACAAGCGCGGCCGCGATCACGCCGAAGATCGGCTGGGTGAGGAAAAACGCCGCGAGCGCGCTCGGCCGGTAGCGTCGCAGGAGCCAGAGGTTCACCACGAAGTTGAAGCCGGCGATGAGCACGCCCTGGTAGGCCACGGACGCCGCGAGCCGCCCGGTCCAGCGGGTCGCCGCGGGCTCGAGGGCCAGCGAGACCGCGACGAAGATGGCCGTGCCGATGAGCGCCTGGGAGAGGAGCAGCTTGACGGGATCGTAGCGCTGGACCGCCCGCGCGAGATACACGGTGCGCTCGGCGAGTACGAACGCCGAGCCGACCATGATCGCGTCCCCGAGGAGCGTCGAGGTCCCGCGGCCGATCTGGTGGGCGAAGAGCAGGACGATGCCCGCGTAGGCGATGAGCACGCCCGCGATCTTCCGGAGGGTGAGCCGGTCGCCGGGGATCAGGAAGTGGGCGAGGACGACCGTGTGGACCGCGTAGAGGTTCAGGAGAAGCGCCGAGTGCGCGGCGCTCGTCAGCGAGGTGCCGATGTTCATCGAGCCGATCTGGAGGGTGAAGAGGAGCCCGAGGAACACGAGCGGCCGCCACTCGGAGCGCTCCACGCGGAAGCCGGCGAACCGGCCGGTCGCCCACGCCCAGAGCCCGATGACCACGCCGCCGACCAGGAAGCGCATCCACGCCAGGCGAATCGGCGGGGCGTCCTCGAGCCCCAGCTTGATCGCGACGGGATTGGCGCCCCAGAGGATGGAGACGAGCACGGCGACCGCCGCGCCCTTCAGGTCGACGTCGCGCGCGGGATGGCTCAGAACGCCTCTAAAGATACGACACCTGGCATAATCGATTCATGGTGCGTCCAGCGAAGCTGCACCGGACCTACGGGTGAGAGTCCCGTCTGAGCAAGCGCCGATGCGCTCAGTAGCAGGCCCCGGTCGTGGCGCGAGAGCGCCACGGCTGAGCGGGGCGTCAAGAGCC
>Ga0209266_1000517_pt1 | contig 29573 bp, 25 predicted proteins | sample GraSoiAngelo_132_FD_185889 | JGI IMG/M metagenome (GOLD analysis project Ga0209266, IMG submission 185889) | Grasslands soil microbial communities from the Angelo Coastal Reserve, California, USA - 14_0929_02_40cm (SPAdes) (version 2) | ecosystem: Environmental > Terrestrial > Soil > Grasslands ...
GGCGCAACGTCGACCGCGCCGAACCCGTCGCACCCGTACTCGACCGGTGGGACCTACACCGTCACCCTCAAGGTGACCGACAATCAGGGCGCGACGGGCTCCACCTCGCACAGTGTGACGGTCAGCCAGCCGAACCAGCCGCCGACGGCCGCCTTCACGTCGAGCTGCAGCGCGCTCACGTGCAACTTCGCGAGCACGAGCAGTGACCCTGACGGCTCGATCGCAGCTTACAGTTGGACGCTCGGTGATGGCGCAACGTCGACCGCGCAGAACCCGTCTCACAGTTATGCGGCCGGCGGGACCTACACCGTCACCCTCAAGGTGACCGACAATCAGGGCGCGACTGGCTCCACCTCGAAGTCCGTCACCGTGACGGCTCCGAACAAGCCACCCAGCGCGGCGTTTACGTCAAGCTGCAGCGGGCTCACCTGCAGCTTCACGAGCACGAGCAGCGACCCCGACGGCTCGATCAGCGCCTACAGCTGGACCTTGGGTGACGGGGCGACCTCGACGTCCCAGAACCCGTCCCACACGTACGCGGCCGGCGGAACCTACACGATCACGCTCAAGGTGACCGACAATCAGGGCGCGACGGGCTCCACCTCGCACAGTGTGACCGTCAGCCAGCCCAACCAGCCCCCGACCGTGAACGCCGGGTCCGACGCAACCGTGTTGCTCGGTCTGCTCTACACCGAGCAGGCCACGTTCAGCGACCCCGACAACGACGGGCCGTGGTCGTACACGATCAGCTGGGGCGACGGCACGTCCACGAGTGGCAGCACGTCGAGCCAGAGCACCGTCTCGGCGACGCACACATATCTATTGCCGGGGAGCTACACGATCCGCGTGACGGTGGTCGACAGCCGCGGCGCTTCAGGTTCGGATCAAAAGGTGCTCACGGTGGTGCTATGACCGCGCGACCAATTAGGTGGCTTCACCCCTCGGCTCACGCACGGGCGGAGGCCGCATCCTCATCCAGCGCACGCAGCGCCTCCAGCGCCTCCCGGGTGTGCCGCGTCGCGCGCACCTGCGACGAGTAGGTGCGCCGCACCACACCCGCCTTGTCGATTACGTACGTCACCCGGCCGGGCAGCAAGCCCAGCGTCTTCTCGACGCCGTACAGCTCGCGCACCGCGCCGCCACGGTCGGAGAGCAGCAGGAACGGCAACCCGTGGCGCGCCGCGAACCGGCGATGCGACGCGACGGAGTCCGAGCTGATGCCCACGACCTCCGCGCCTGCGGCGGTGAACCGGTCGTAGCTGTCCCGGAACGCACGCGCTTCGAGCGTGCACCCCGGGGTTTCATCCTTCGGGTAGAAGTAGAGCACCACGGTCCCTCGGCCGAGCAGATCCCGCAGCTGCACTGGCTTACCCGTCTGGTCCGGCAGCGTGAAATCCGGCGCGCGATCGCCGACGCGTACTTTCTTGTCTTTCCTCACAGATACACGCTCCATTCACTTGGGATTAGGTGCTTCAATGTGCGGCGGCGCCCCCCGGCATTCCCTTGCTCTTGTGCATCAACAGCAAGAGCGGCAGCGACAACACGAAGCACGCCCCAAACAATAGAAACAGCTGCTCGAACGAGAGCATCATCGCCTGCCGCGTCACCTGACCGTTCAGCACCATCAGCGCCTTCGCCTCGGCGAGCGGCGCCGGCGTGCCCGTCGCCACGAGTCTGGTCATGATGCCCGCCAGGCGCTCGCGCGTCACCTCGCTGAACTGGGTGACGTTGGCAATCAAGTCGGCGCGATGGATCGCTGTGAACCGCTGCACCAGCGTCGCCGAGATCGCAATCCCCACGCTCCCGCCCAGCTGACGCATCAGGTTGAAGAGCCCGGTGCCGTTCGGGATCTTGCTCATCGGCAGGTCGGCGAGCGCGAGGTTCGTGAGCGGCACGAAGATCAGGCCGAGCCCCACGCCCCGGAAGATCAGCGGCCAGAAGAAGTCGGACATGCCGCTGTCGGTGGTGAAGTGGGCGTGCTTCCACATCGACAGGGCGAAGATCGAGACTCCCGCGAGGATCGAGAGCCGCCCGTCGAACTTGCCCGTGGTTCGCCCCATCGTGGCCATCGTGAACGCGCTCGCGAGCGCGCCCGGCAGAATCACGAACCCGGTCTGCTCCGCCGTGAAGTTCTGGAGGTTCTGCAGGTACACCGGCAGCACGAACACGGTGGCGTACAGACAGATTCCCAGCACCCCGCCGAACACCACCCCCACGGCGAGCTGCCGGCTCTTCAGGATGCGGAGATCCACGACCGGGTGCTCCGTCGTCAGCTCGTGCCACACGAACGCGATCAGCGACACGGTGCTGATCACGCCGTACGTGATGACCTCGCGCGAGTCGAACCAGTCGAGCCGTTCACCCCGCTCCAACATCGTCTGCAGAGTGCCGATCCCGACGGCGAGCAGCAGCAGGCCCACGTAATCGATCTTGTCCGCCTTCACCTGAAACCGCGAGTCCTGGATGAAGCTCAGCGACAGCGCCAGCGCCAGCATGCCGATCGGGATGTTGATGTAGAAGATCCACGGCCAGCCGAACGCGTCGGTGATGTAGCCGCCGAGCGTCGGGCCCAGCGTGGGGCCCACCATCACGCCCACCCCGAAGATCGCCATCGCGGTGCCATACTCCTCGCGGGGGAACTCTTCGTACAGGATCGCTTGCGAGGTGGAGAGCAGCGCGCCGCCTCCCAGGCCCTGGATGATGCGCCAGAAGACGAGCGCCACAAGCGAATGCGCGTTGCCGCAGAAGAACGACGAGACGACGAAGATCGCGATCGATCCCGCGAAGTAGCGGCGCCGCCCGAAGAACGCCGACAGCCACCCGGTGATCGGCAGGATGATGACGTTGGCGACGATGTAGCCGGTCGACACCCAGGCGATCTCGTCGAGCGTCGCCCCCAGGTTCCCCATCATGTGCGGGATCGCCACGTTCACGATGCTGGTGTCGAGCAGCTCCAGCACCGACGCGAGCGACACCGTGATCGCGATGATGTAGCGGTACTTGTACCGGTCGGCGTCGGCGCCGAGTGCGGGTACGGGGAGGGCGGCGGTGGCCACGGGGTCGCCTACTTCGTGGTGATGGTCACGTTTACGCTCATCCCCGGCCGGAGCGGATGCGCGGCGTCGTTCTTGCCGTCGAGCCGGATCCGCACCGGGATCCGCTGCACGACCTTGGTGAAGTTCCCCGTCGCATTGTCGGGCGGCAGCAGCGAGAACTTCGCGCCGGTCGCGGGCGAGAGGCTCTCCACGTGCCCGCTGAAGTGCCGGCCGGGGTACGCGTCGACGGTGAAGTCCGCCGGGTCACCAGGGCTCACGTCGGCCGTCTGCGTCTCCTTCAGGTTGGCCGTCACCCACACGTCGCCCAGTGGCACCAGGCTCATGAGCGGCTGACCGGGCTGCACCAGCTGCCCGACCTCCACGGTCTTCTTGCTCACGACGCCCTCCGCGGGCGCGGTAATCCGCGTGTACGACAGGTTCAGCGCCGCCTGATCGCGCGCCGCGCGGGCCGCGCCCACCCGGGCGTCCGCGCCCAGCAGCGCGGCCTGGGCGGCCGCCAGGGCCGCGTCCGCTGCCCGGGCCGCGGCCTCGGCCGCGTCGAGCGCCTGCTTGGGAACGATGTCCTTCTCGGCGAGCGGCTTGATCCGCTCGAGGTCGGCATGCGCCTTCTCGGCATTCGCCTGGGCCTGCGCCACCTGCGCCTCCGCCTGGCCCACCCGCACCCGATTGCTCACGCCGGCGAGCGCCACGGCGAGGTCGGCTTCGGCCTGCGCGAGCCGCGCCTTGTAATCGCGGTCGTCCAACACTACGAGAGTGTCCCCGGCCTTGGCGGGCCGATTCTCGTCGGTCCGCACGTCGAGCACGTAGCCGCCCACTTTCGGGAGGATCGGGACGATATGCCCGTCCACCTGGGCGTTGTCGGTGGACACGTGACTGAGGCTGTAGATCCAGCGCCGCGCCCCCACGGCCACCAGGCCGAGCAGGACGACGCCCATAATGATGAAGACGGTGCGCTTGCGGCCGCCCGGTTTGGCCGGCGCGGCCGGTTCGTCGGGCGACACCGGGGAAGGCCGGGCGGACCGCTGGGCAGTCTCACGTTCGATTGTCGTAGCCATGTCGTCACTCATCGGTGTGGGCGGTTAGTGAAGGGTACGGGCGACGCCGGCCGCGCGCGCCAGCGAGATCCTGGCGGTCGCGGCGGCGAAACGGGCGTCGATCTCAGTGTCACGCGCGCGAATCAGCCCCGTCTGCGCGGTGATTACGTCGATGTTGCCGGCGACTCCGGCCTTGAACCGCTCGCGCGACTGGCTGAGCTCACTCTCGGCGAGCTGCAGCTGCTCGCGGGCCACCGCCTGCTGCGCTTGGGCCGAGCCCAGGTCGAGCAGGGCGGCATCCACCTCGGCAGCGATCTGGCGGCGCAGGTCGGCCTCCCGCACCTGCGACTCGCGTACCACGGCGTCCTGCTCGGCGAGCCGCGCCTCGCGCCGGAAGCCGTCGAGAATCGGCACGCTCACCTGGAGCGTAAGGTCCCGGGTCGAGATCGCGCCCGGGACGGTCATGCCGTTGACACCGTAGTCGCCGGCCAGCTCGAGCCGGGGCAGCCGCTCCGCGCGGATCGCCGATCCGGTTTGTCGCGCCGCGGCGGCCCGGGCCAGCTCCGCCCGCAGCTCAGGTCGGTTGGCGAGCGCGGCCGTGACGGCCGAGTCCCGCTGCACCGGCACGGCGGCGGCGCCGAGCGACGGCGCGAGCGAATCCGTGAGCGCGAGCGGTGTGGCCGGGTCGAGGCCCAGCGCGCGCGCCACGTCGATGCGGCCGCGGTCGAGCTGGTTCTTGGCCACGAGCAGGAGCCCTTGCGCCGTGGCGAGCTGTGCCCGAGCACGTGTCACATCGATCGCCGGGCTCACGCCGGCAGCGCGCTGTGCCTCGGCGAGCCCGACCAGCTCCGCGGCAATTGCCGAATCTGCCTGCCGGGCAGCGACCACCGACTGCGCGCGCACGGCCCGGACATAGGCGAGCGCCGCCGTGAGCACCGAGCCCTCGACCGTCACGCCGCGCTCGGCGCGGCTGCCGTCGGCCTGCGCGCCGGCCACCCGCACCCGCACCACGCTCGACCAGTCGAACAGCGTCTGAGCCGCGTTGAAGCGGGCGTCGTAGTTGTTGAACGGTCCGATCAGCTCAGGCACGCCGGGAAACGAGATCCCGATTGAGCGCGAGTTGAACGAGCGATTGAGCCATGCTCCGCTCCCCGACAGCGAGGGCAGCAGCGCCGCGCGCGCCTGCCGCACCCGTGCGTCCGCTTCCGTGGTGCGCAACGTGGCCAGCTCGACAACGGGCGTCTTGCCCGCGGCCATGCTCACCGCGTCGGCAAACGAGAGGCGCAACAGCGAGGGCGCAGTAGGCGCCTGCCCTCTTACGGTCAGGGGCCCGGCGACGAGCCACGCGAGTACAGCGACCAGCCGACGACTAGTGTTTCGCGATACCATGGAGATACAAGTCGATATGGGTGTCGAGATAATTCTGGACGTTGAAGCCCTCCGGCATGCAGGACGCGAACGCCCGCCGCACCACGGTGGCGTGCATCAGCGGCGACATCGCGAGCTTCGCGGCGAGCATGACGTCGACCGATCGGAACTCACCGTTCTTGACGCCGCGCTCGATCACGCCCGCCATCAGCCGGTGCCCGCGGGTCACGACTTCGTCGTAGTAGAAACGCGTCAGCTCCGGAAAGGTGGCCGCCTCGGCCATCATGAGCTTGGGGATGCCGGCGAGCGCGGTCTCGCCCACCAGCCGCCAGTATTCCCGCACCAGCTGCTCGAGCAGCTCGCGGGCGCTACCGGTGAACGACCGGGCCAGGGCCTCGCCCTGGGCGATGACCGGCACGATGGTCTCCCGCACGACCGCTTTGAACAGCGCTTCCTTGTTCTCGAAGTAGAGGTAGATCGTTCCCTTGGTGACGCCCGCGCGGCGTGCCACCTCGGCGAGCGTCGTCGCCGCGAAGCCCCGCTCGACGAACACCTCGAGCGCGGCGGCGACAAGCTCCTCGGGTCGCGCCTGCTTGCGGCGCTGCCAGCGGGGGCGCGCAGCGCGCTTCGATCGGGTGACGGGGTCGGCCACAGTAGTTCTCCGGGATTAACTTACTGAACGGTAAGTAACTAATCCCAGGTTCCCGGGTCGGTCAAGTCACGACGAAGTCGTTGATACGTCAAAAGTTGGCGATCTGGCGCCCAGTCGCGCGCTCCCGGTAGAACAGAATCAGCCCGGTGCTCGGCGGCTGCACGCCGAGCTGGCGCAGCAGGGTGATGATCTGACCGCGGTGGTAGGAGGAGTGATCCACCACGTGTTGTAACGTCTGCAGGTAGGTGTGTACGTAGGCGCCGCCCATCGTCGGCTGGATCGTGATGGTGGCCGCGAGCGTGGCGTCGGTCAGGCCCTCGAGGAACACTCCCCGTTTCGCTTCCACCTCCTCCCAGCGCCCCCGCGCGTCCGCCAGCGACGCGAGGTCCTTCCCCTGTGCCACCGCCGGCTTCGGCGTGCCGAGCCACCGGCTGAGCCACAACTGCTCGGCCCAGACGACGTGGCACAGCGTGCCGTGAATCCCGCCGTGGCTGCTCTTCAGGTCCCGCAGGTACGGCTCGGTGGCAAGCTGAGCGAGCGCATTGAAGAGGCGACGCTGCGCCCAGGCGTTGAAGGCGTAAAGCTCCCGCACCTCGGTGACGTTCATGGCGACCTCCGGCGCGCTCCGGTCAAGCTACCCTGGGAATGCGCAACCGTCTACAATGATGCCGATGATGCCCGTGGACCCCGTCACGCTCGCCGGCCGCCACGTCCGGCTCGAGCCCTTGTCGCTCGCTCATGAGCCGGAGCTGTGCGCCGTCGGGCTCGATCCGGAGATCTGGCGCTGGACCGCGTCGCTCGTGCGGACGGCCGCAGACGTGCGCGCGTACATCGAGACCGCGCTCGAGTGGCAGCGCCAGGGCACGGCGCTGCCCTTCGCCATCATCGCGACGGCGTCTGGGCGCACCGTCGGGAGCACGCGCTACGCCAACATCGATCGGGCCAACCGCCGTCTCGAGATCGGCTGGACGTGGCTCGCGCGCGCCGCGCAACGCACCCCGATCAACACCGAGGCAAAGTACCTGCTGTTGCGACACGCGTTCGAGACGCTGGACTGTATCCGTGTGGAGTTCAAGACCGACGCCCTGAACGAGCGGTCGCGCGCCGCGCTGCTTCGCATCGGCGCGAAAGAGGAAGGAATCCTGCGGAGCCACGTGATCACGGCCACCGGGCGGGTGCGCGACTCGGTGTATTACAGCATCCTCGCCGCCGAGTGGCCGGAGGTGAAGGCCGGGCTCGAAGCCAAGCTGGCCCGCTAGGTTACCTAGCCGGAGCCAGCTCTCCCGCGTCGAGCACGCTGCGCTGGATCGTCTTCCCCTCGATCACCTGATCGTCGCCCACCAGCGAGTCGGCGACCTTGCTCCGCACCACACGGACGTTACGCCCGAGAATCGAGTTCGCGATCGTGCTCTCGGTGACGTAGCTCCCCGCCTCGAGCGAGACGTTGGGACCGACCGTGGCGTCGTGGATCGTGACGCCGTCCTCGATGTAGACCGGCGGTACGATCGTACAGCGGGGGCATGGCCCCTGGGGAATCCGGGCCCGGCCCTGCGCGAGCAGGTGCTGGTTCGTCTCGAGCAGCGTGTCCACCTTCCCGCAGTCGTACCACCCGCCGACCGGCGCGGTGAACAGCCGCCGCCCGCGGTCCACCAGGTACTGGAACGCGTCGGTGAGGTAGTACTCGCCGCCCTTCCCCGGCGGCTGCTGCAAGACGTGGGCGATCCCGTCGAACAGCGTCTGCCAGTCTTTGATGTAGTACAGCCCGATGTTCGCGAGCCGCGACACCGGGGTGCTCGGCTTCTCGACGATCGTCTTCATGTAGCCGTGCTGGTCGGTGACGATCACCCCAAAGCGCTGGTAGTCCTCGACCTCCTTCGCCCAGAGGATACCGTCGGCGTCGACGGTCTTGATGAGCGACAGGTCGGCATCGAACAGTGTATCCACGAAGATGATCAGCACCGGCTGGTCCACGAACGGCCGCGCGAGATTGATGGCGCCCGCGGTACCATCCAACGTCTTTTGTTCGACGAATTTGGCCGGGACGTCGTAGTGCGTGACGATGTATCGCTGGACGACGTCTTTCAGATGTCCGGTGATGACAATCAGCTCGTCGACGTCGAAGCCCTTCACCGTGTCCATCACATAGTCCATCACCGGCCTCCCCGCCACGCGGACCAGCGGCTTGGGCACGCGCTTGGTGAGCGGCAGCAGCCGGGTTCCCTTCCCCGCGAGCGGTACGATGATTTTCACGCCTTGGGCCTGGGTTCGAGGTCGGGACTAATGTAAGCACTCCTGACCAGGTACGCGGCCGGCCACACGCCGTGAGCGAATCGACCTAGACGCGCCTGTAGCGGTCCTTGAGCCGCACCACGTCGTCGATTTCGGGCGTCGAGGCCTCCAACAGATCGCTCACCACCACCGCCTCGAACTGGTGGATCACCTTGGGCGGGATATGGAACGCTTCGCCCTCGGCCAGGCGCCGCTCGATGAGGGTTTCCCCCTGCTGGATCCGGAGCACGATCTCGCCCGACAGCACGTAGATCGACTCGTCCTTCTTGTTATGGTATTGGAGCGATAGCACGTGCCCGGGCTCGATGTGCAGGATCTTCCCGACGTAACGCTCGGTCTTCGCCCAGATCAACTCGTGGCCCCAGGGCTTCTCTACGCGATACGGTAGCTCGCTCATGAGTGCTAGGAATTGCGGATTGCGGATTGCGGATTGCGGATTGGCAGGGCACGTGCCGAGACCCACGACCTCCCCTTGAGATTCCGCAATCCGCAATCCGCAATCCGCAATCGCCTCACGGTGTCAGCAAGCTCAGCCGCAACGACGACGGGCTCGTCACGCACGCCGTCACACACACCCCACACCCCACGCACCCCTCGGGCTTCAGCACCGGGTGCCCGCCGGCGTCGAGGTCGAGCGCTTGCTCCCCCACGGGGCAGGCGCGCGCGCACACCCCGCACGGCACGCCGTGGAAGGTGATGCAGCGCTCGGGGTCGAGCTCCAGGACCCCCAGGTGCACATTCGCCCAGCCGTCAGCGGGGGGGACGAGCGCGCCCGTCTCGCAGGCGCGGGCGCACGGCATGTCGGCGCACGCGACGCACGCCTGGATGGCCGGATCGATGATCGGCGTCCCGGCGGCGAGGCCGGCGCCGGGCGGCGCCTTGATGATCGCGTGCACCGGGCACACGTCGATGCAGTCGCCGCAGCGCGTACAGGAAGCGAGGAAGGCGAGCTCCGCCGCCGCGCCCGGCGGCCGGAAGTGACGGCGCGGAGCGACGCGCTGCTCGGTGCGCGCCGTCACCTCCTGCAACAGCCGGCCGAATGTCTCCCGAAAGAAGCCGCGCCGGTCGCTCGCCCGCGTGTCCATCAGAAGCTCGGCTCGAGGCTGACCTGCCAGCGCAACGCGAACCGCTCGTTCCCCGGCCTGGCGTCGGCCGCGTCGGCCCAGCGGTTCACCGCAAACGGCACCTCGAAGCGCATGGTCCAGTCCAGCTCCTTCAGCTGATGCTGCGTCACCAGCCCCACGCCCACGTCGTACAGCGTCGTGTATGCCCGCCCGGGCGGCGACGACTGAATCATCAGCGTGTCGACCACCCCGGCGTCCACGAACCCTTCGAGCCCCAACCCCCGCAAGATACCCTGGTCGCGCCGCAGCACCCACGGCGTGACTTCGAGGTTCACGCCGATCGCCCAGCGCCCGCCCAGGTCCGGCCGGAAGCCCCGCAGGTTCGCCCCGCCCGGAGCCTGATAGTGAAAGTCGGGGCGCACCAGCAGCGCGCCCCGGCTCCGCAGCAACGGGTTGGTGAATGTCTCGTAGGGGTCGGCGCCCGCGATCGAGATCTGCCGCTGCCGCACGGGATCGGACTGGCCTAGGTACGCGCCGGCGAACACGCGGGCGCCCAGCAACGACGTGCGGACGCTCGCTGCGCCGGTGAACCGGCCGAACGCCTCGAAGTCGTAGCGGTTGCGGGAGACCGCTCCGCGTCCCGGGTTGAAGTAGACGACCCCGCCCCGGCCCCCCAGCCGCGCGCGCAGCACGGCCGCGCCGCGCCGGGCGGTAGTGGCCACCCACGGTCCCGCCTCGATGGTCCCCGCGTCGTCCCACAGCCGGCGGTCCAAGTACCCCAGGTCGGTGGTGGCCATCCACTGCGCGTCGAAGCCGACGTGCGGGTCGGCGCCGAAACCGAGGTGCTGGCGCAGCGAGCGATCGACCGCGATGGCCGCCCCGGCCCGCCCCTCGGTGAGCCAGGCCGCGAAGCTCGTCGTAGTCCGCGGCGTGAGCACGCCGATCGGGTTGCTCCAGCGCCCGTACAGCCCGAGCGCCTGGCTCGCCCCCGGGCGCGTCGCCACCGTGCCGAGCACCAGGCCCCGGTCGTAGCGGCCGAGGTAGTTGGCGCGCTCCCGCAGACCGACCGTGACGCCGCCGAAGTCGTTCGACCAGACCACGGGCAACAACCCCCGCACGCCGACATCCCGGCGCACGATCTCTTGGAACGGGTTGTCGATGCGTAGCGGCCACGCGCCGCGTCCCATGAGCCCGCGCCGTTCCCGATTGTTCAGCATGTTGTAGTCGTGGGCCCGCACCCGCGGGTCCAGCACCAACCGGCCGGGCCGCCGTGCGGTGGTGAACTCGACCACCTCGGTCGCCGGTTGGCCGGTTGCGCGAGCGTAGATCGTGTCCCCCCTCCGCTCGCCGATCTCGACCGGCATCCAGCCATCGCCCTTCCGCTCGATAGTGACAGCCGTCAGCCATCGGCCGTCAGCCTGCCGCGTTCGCTGCACGCGCTTCAGGGAATAATCGATTAGCGGCGTCGCATGCAGCCATTGGCCGAACAGCCACTTCAAGTCCCGCCCCGAGACTTCCTCCGCCACTTCCCGGAAGCAGTCCTCGTCCACGTGCTTGAGCTTCCAGCGGGCGTAGTAGGTGCGCAGGATGCGGCGCATCGTCTCGTCGCCCACGACGTAGCGCAGCTGCTCGTAGAACAGCTGCGCCTTGTCGTACACCATCTGATTGTAGGTGAAGAAGTCGCGGAAGCGCTCGCTCGCCATGGAGACGGGCTCGCTCCAGCGGTCGAGGTCGAGCAGCAGCACGTCCGCCTCGACGGCCGGGTACTGCGAGCGCCCGCCGTGCGTCTCGAAGAACCAGCTCGTCTGGAAGCTGGTGAACCCTTCGTCGAGAAAGGCCTCCCGCCACTCGTTGTTGGCGAGGATGCCCATGGTGTAATTGTGGCCGACCTCGTGCACGATGAGGCCGAGCCCGGCGGAGCCGTCCATCACCATCATGGGGAACTCGGTGCCGCCGCCTTCGATGCGGTGCACGTTGGTGAGCGCCGGCCACGCGAACTTTCCGTACAGCGAGTCGAGCCACGCCAGCGCCGCCCGCGTGTTGCGCACTGCGATGCCCTTTCCCCACGTCGCGCTGTCTCCCGGCAGGTAGAGAACCCGCACCACGACGTCTCCCTGGCGTCCCTCCTCGTACACGTACTGCGGGTTGAGCGAGAACGCGAAGTGATGGACCTGCTCGGCATGGAAGTGCACGCATTTGCGGCCGGCCGCCACCGCGCCGCACCCGGGGCCGGGCGCTCGGCGCCCGTACCAGTCGCGCTGATAATCGATGCGGAGCTGTGGGTCGGCCTTGGCGTGGTCCCACCCCGGATCGCCTTCGACCGGAACGCCGGTGGCACCGATCACCTGATCTTCGGGGAGGTCGAGCGTCACGTCGTAGGTCGCGAACTCGCCGTAGAACTCACCGGCCGGATAGAGCGGATGGTCCTCCCATCCGAAGCGGTCGTAGACCACCACCTTCGGGTACCACTGCGCGAAATCGAACCGCCGCCCGCGTCGCCCCTGACGCCGCGGCAGCGTCGACGGCCGCGCCCGCCAGTCGACCTCCACCACCATCGAATCTCCCGGCAGGAGCGGCCGCGGCAGCGTCCAGTGCGCGATCGTCGAGTCCGGGGCATACGGGTAGTCCGACTTGGCAGCCTGCCCCATCACCGTCGAGCCCGTGATGCGCTCGAAGGCGTAGTCCGCGTCGCGGAGGTGCTGGAACCGCTCCCGTCCTTCGGCGGAATCCGCCGCCGCCCAGCGGGAGCCGGGCCGGAAGGCGTTGAGGTGCTGGTGCACGAAGAAGTCACGCAGCGTGTTGGGGGAGCGGTTCACGTAGGTGATCCGCGCGTGACCGCTGAGCACACCCGCCGGCTCATCCAGCGTCGCCGTGATGCGGTAGGTGACCTGCTGCTGCCAGTAGCCCGTCGTGTCGCGGGTCAAGAATACCAGAAGAATCGGGAGCATCGGGATCATGGGGATGGGGAAGCTACACGCCTCCGGTCCTGGCGGGGAGGCGGGACGCGTGATTTTGACCGGCGGCGCACGAATCGGGCGCCGGTTTTCGACAACTGACTCCTCATGTTGGGCGCGCAAACCTCGACAAAAAGGAGTCAGCCATGACGCATAAATCGCGCTATCTCCCGGCCCCGGCGCTTGTCACTGCTTTGGCGGCGCTGGCGGCTTGCACCGACCGGCCCGCCGCTACCGCCCCGGGGAGACTGGAATCCGCAGCGAGACCTCCTGTCGCCGAGCTGCAGGCGAAATCCGAGGCACTGGCGCAACACTTGGCGCGCGCGCTCGCGCACCCCGGGTTCGCCGCATCCCTCAAGGCCCAGCTCGACTCGTCGCCGTTCCGCGAGCACAAGCTCCACTTCCAGCGTTTCCTCGCCGCAGGCGGGGGGCGGGCCCGCGATGAGGTCGCCCGCCACGCCGGCGTGGCGGCGCGCGAGCTGGAAGCGGAGGCGCAGGCGGCCGTCCCGCTCGAGATTTACCTACCCGTGCCGGCACACCGGAGCGGCTGGCGCGGTGACGCCCACGTGCTGGTCGCCACCGCGCTGCGCGACCACGACGTGCCGGTGGCGTTCGACCCGCAGGGGCACCGCATCCTGCTCGACCCCGACCGGCCGCCCGCGACGCCGGTGATCGCGCTCGTCCCGGTCGAGACGGACTTCACGCCGCAACCGTCCATGCTCACGTGTCTGGAGGAGTGTGGGGGCGGCGGGGGCGGGGGCTTGCCGCCTCCCGCCCCACCTGCGCCACCCCCTGGGCTCTATATGACGCAAGCCCATTTCGTGGAGGATTTTGAAGGTTGGTTGAAAGGCACCCCCGAATTTGAGGTGCATATGCTCGGCCAGAAGGGGCAGACCGACTCCCTCACTGACTACCAGTGTGCCGGTGAGAAGCAGCCGGCGCCGTATTACTTCGACCAGAACGATCTCGACTGGAGCGGCAGCGTCATGGTGTTCAGCAAGAGCCAGATCGACGCCTACAACGCCGCCCACCCCGGCCAGAATGCGCGGGTGTTCGTGGTGGAGGACGACGACACCGCGTGCCAGATCAAGAACGACCCCAACCGCGTCGCGAACTTGTTCAACGCAGTGGACGGGGCCTACAAGGCACTCACGGCCGGGAACGACTCGACCAACAACGTCGCCAAGTACTGGAAGGTCGCCAAGGCCTTGCAGAAGCTGTGGAGCGCGCTGGCATCGCTGATCAACACGAACGACGAGCTGGTGGGTGACGCCGTCCAGGACAGCGTCGTCGGCGAGTACCACCCGGGGTTCAACTGGATCGTCAAGGGCGAGAACAACGTCACCAACGGCTGGATCCAACTGGAAATGCGGTAGCCTCCGTTCAAGAGGAGAGACGGCCCATGCGTCGCCATCTGAAGGTCGCGCTGTGCTTCGGAATCAGCATCGCTCCGTCGCCGCTCGCGGGGCAGTGGGGCCTCGAGGTGGAGTTCGCCGCGTCGCGCTTCAGCGGCACGGCGCGTGACACCACCGCGGCCGGCCCGGCGAGCTCGGGGCCGAGTCACCCGACGGTCGTGGCGCTGCGGCTGGACCGGAGGGTCGGGAGCGTCGGCGTCGGGCTGGGGTTGTCTTATGCGAGCGTGGGTGTAAGAGAAGAAGGCCGCGAATTCGCCGTGGTGCAGAAGGACGTGCTGACGTTCGTCGAGCTCGCCCCCGAGATATCGTGGCGCTGCGCCCGGACGGATTCGGGCGCGGCGCTCCGCCTCCACGCCGGGCCGGTCGCGGACGTGTGGCATCCCGACGGCGGCACCAGCCGGACCCTGATCGGGGCGCGGGGAGCCCTGTCCGTCGAATGGCCCATCACCGGCCGGCTGGCCGGCTCAGTGCACGCCGGTGTGGTCGTCACCCCTCCCGTGTTCGAGCAGGGCGATCTGCCGGCGGGGTTCGAGCGGCGCGCCACCTGGCGCCGCTGGGTGTCGCTGGGCCTGCGGTATCGGCTCTAGCCGGATGCCGAAAGACCACAAAGGTCCGTGCCGTGCTGTGCCGAGCCCATCCTTCAGGGTGGGAACCTCCGACTCTCGACCCCTTTTACGCATCCTGCTAGGGGGCACCGGCCCCCCCCGGACGTCACTCGCCGGTGAGCATCCTGCGCCGCAGCACGGCCAGCTTGCGGCGCAGCGAGCCGTCGTAAATCCGGTCACCTACCCGCACCACCACGCCGCCCAGGATGCCACTGTCGCTGCGGAAGTGCGCCCGGACCTCCTTCCGCAGCGCCGCCGTCAGGCGCTCGGTGATCTCCCGTTCGAGCCGCGCATCCGGCTCGCGCGCCAGCGTGACGCCGGCATGGACGCGGTTGAGCTTCACGTCCACCAGCCCCTGGTACTCCTGCGCGATCTCGGCCAAGAGACCCTGGCGGCCGCGCCGCACCACCGCCTGGAGGAACCGCACGAACTCGGGGGGCGCCACGTCCTCCAGCGCCCGCTCGAGTAGCGCGCTCTTGGTGGCCTTGGCGACGCGGGGCGAATCGAGCGCGATCGCGATGCGCTGGTCCGCCTGGATCGCGCCCGCCACCGCGTCCAGCAGCCGGCCGTGGCGCTCGACGGCGTCGCCCCCCTTGGCCTCGCCCGCCAGGAGCAGGGCCTCGGCGTAGTTGCGGGCGACCGTGGTGCTCTTCACCGCTGCTGCTCGAGCGTCGCTAGGTATTCGCTCACCAGGCGACGGTTGGTCTCGGTATCGAGCTGCGCCTCGAGCAGCTTCGAGGCGGCGGCGATCGAGAGGTCCACCGCCTCGCGGCGCAGCGCCAGGATCGCCTTCTCCCGTTCCTCCTCGATGTCCTTGCGCGCTCGCGCCAGCAGCTCTTCGTACTCCTCCCGGGCCTTGGCGAGCAGCGCGGCGCGCTCCTTCTCGGCGACCGCCTTGGCCTTGGCGATCAGCTCCTGCGCCTCGGCCTTCGCTCCCGCCAGCAGCCGCTTGTGCTCCTCGAGCAGCGCGGCGGCCTCCGCCCGGTCCTTTTGCGCCTGCGCGATCTGCTCCTCGAGGCGTCGCTCCCGCTCCCGCACGGCGGCCAGCAGGACGGGCCACGCGCTGCGCCTCAGGACGAGGAGCAGCAGCCCGAACACGACCAGCGTCCAGACGACGAGCCCGCCGTCGACCGTGAGCGGCCCGGCGCCGCCTTCCTGGGCCCACGCCGGCGGCGCCGTTGCGGCCACGAGCAGCAGCGCGAGCCACACCGACTTACGCATGGCGGCCTCGCTCAGAAATGGACCTTGCCCTGCATGACGAACGCGACCACAGCGGCGAACAGCGCCACGCCTTCCACCAGCGCCGCGGCGATGATCATCGCCGTCTGGATACGTGCGCTGTTCTCGGGCTGGCGCGCCATGCCTTCGACGGCCTGACCGCCGATCCGCCCGATGCCGACGCCGGCGCCGAGCACCGCGAGCCCCGCCGCGAGGCCGGCGCCGATGAGCGCGTAGCCCTTGCCGGCAGACTCGGCGGCGGTGTCCTGAAGCAGAGCGAGCACGTTCAGCAGCATGTCACACTCCCAATGGTGAGCGGGAGATCGCTGTCCTGGTGCGCTCGCCCGCGCGTGCGCCGGTTCTCCCGGACCGGCGTCGCCGCGGTGGCTCCCTTCGATCGCCCAAGCGATCAGTGAGCTTCGTCCGCCCCCCGACCTCCGGGGCGGACTACCTCCGACGGCGGCGCGAGCGCCCGATGCCGTCGGTGCCGCAATACTCCAACAGGACTCACAAAAACCATGGAGAGTCGCGTTCGGGATGTTCCCACGCTGAAGCGTGGGCTCGGCGCGGTACCGTGCTGAAGCGCACTACGCTTCGGCGTTGTGTGGCCGAGCCCATCCTTCAGGATGAGAACTCCGACGCCCAACCCCCCTTTTTCAGCACCCTGCTAATGCGCCGCGCGCATCAGCCCGATGAACACGCTGGTGAGCAGCGTGAATACGAACGCTTGCAAAAACGCCACGAACAGCTCGAGCAGCATGATCCCGGTGGCCATCAGCGACGCGGCCACGCCGACCAGGTAGCTCTGGAAGAAGAACGTCAGCCCGATCAGCGCCAGCACGACGACGTGCCCCGCCGTCATGTTGGCGAACAGCCGGACGGCGAGCGCGAACGGCTTCGCGAGCTTCCCGATGATCTCGATCGGCGTCATGATCACGAGCATCACCGGCTTGAGCGCCGTCGGCAGCCCCTCCGGCAGGAAAAAGATCGTTCCCAGGTAGCCCTTGAGCCCCAGCGCCCGCATCCCCGAGACCTCGATCACTACCAGCGACACGAGCGCCATCGCACCCGTCACCGCGATGTTCGAGGTGGGCGTCGCGCTCCACGGCAACAGACCGAGCAGATTGCAGGTGAGGAGAAAGAAGAACACCGTCAACAGGTAGTTGACGTAGCCCTCGCCGTGCGGCCCGACGTTCGGCAGCACGACCTCCTGCCGGATATAGAGCACCATCGCTTCCATCGCGGCGGCGAAGCCGCGCGGGGGGCGACCGGCGGCTTGCGCCCGCGCCACCACGCGAGAGGTATAAAGGAAGACCAGGCCGACGATCAGGGCCGCGAGGACAAGAAACACGGCGTGCTTCGTGGGCGACACATCGACTGTGACGCCGCCGATGTGAATGGGCGGGATCCTGGGGAGTTCCTTCTCCACGTAGTAGGGGGCTTTCCAGGCGGGCAGCTCGATCGTGTGCGAGTTACCCAAATGGGCCATGATGTCGATCTCGTTCGACGCCGACGGCGCTGGGCGCTCCTGCGCCGCCGCGGTCCGTGCCGCGAGCGCCACCAGCAGGCTGACTGTCCCCCAGCTGCGAGCGAACCGACTCATCACACCTCGACTCCCCCCCCCGGTCGCCCCGGGCGGACGACGATCGCCTCGACCACCACGCAGCCCATCAGCACGCCCACCAGGGCGAACAGCGTCGGCGCGAGCACCAGCCCCAGCGCCGGGGCCACCACCAGCCCGCATCCCGCCACGACCGCGACCCGGGCGGCGATGCCGATCCCCCACACCAAGAGGAAGCGTTCCGTCCCGATCGCCTGCACCAGCCACCAGCCGAGCGGCCCCTGCACCATGAGCGCGACGCCGAGCGCGAGCCAAACTCCGGATCGGTCAGGCGGCGGCAGGACCAAGCTAAGGAGGAGGGCCGCCGCGGCAACCGTCGTCACGCCGAGCAGGTAGCGACGTCCCGGGGTCACGGCCCGTTCCGGTCCGTCTTCGCAAGCTCCCGGATCAGGGAGTACACTATGCCGCCGAAGCCAAGCAGCGGTGCCAGAATGGTGAAGATGCCGTCCGTCCCCGCCTTGCGGTCCAGCCACTGACCAGCGAGCACACACACGACGACCGTGACGGCGAGTTGGATCCCGAGCCCCGCGTAGCGGAGCGGCCCCGGGCTTGGCACGGCGCCAAAGCTACCCGCTTGTGAAAAATTTCGCAAGCAAACCGCCAGGCCCGCAAACTTATGTGGCGCTTGGGAGTATGATGTGATTACCTTGGACACTCGATGACCGCAAATCCGGCGCCCGTGCCGCGTCCGTCGGCCCCTCCCCAGGGCGACGTCGAGCTGCTCGAGCGGCTCGCGGCGGCGCGCGCCGACCTGCTCGCCCAGGTAGGCCGGCGCATCGTCGGCCAGAAGGACGTGCTCGACGGCATCCTCACCGCCGTCTTCTCCGGCGGCCACGCTCTGCTGCTGGGCGTCCCCGGGCTCGCCAAGACCCTGATGGTGTCGACCGTGGCCCAAGCGCTCGAGCTCAAGTTCTCGCGCATTCAGTTCACCCCCGATCTCATGCCGTCCGACATCACCGGCACTGAGATCATCGAGGAGGACCAGGCGACCGGGAAGCGCGGCTTCCGCTTCGTGCGCGGGCCGGTGTTCGCCAACATCGTGCTGGCGGACGAGGTGAACCGCACACCGCCCAAGACGCAGGCCGCGCTGCTGCAGGCGATGCAGGAGCATCAGGTGACGGCGGCCGGCCAGACACACCAGCTGCCGGCGCCGTTCTTCGTGCTCGCCACCCAGAACCCGATCGAGCAGGAGGGGACGTATCCGCTCCCCGAGGCGCAGCTCGACCGTTTCATGTTCGAGCTGCGGGTGGGCTATCCATCGAAAGACGAAGAGGAGACGATCGTCGAGGCGACGACGGGCGATCTCGCGGCGACGATCTCCCCCGTGCTCACCGCGGAAGACGTGCTCGCGCTGCAGCATCTGGTGCGCCGCATCCCCGTGACCAAGCCGCTTGTGCGCGCCGCGGTGACGCTGGTGCGGATGACCCGGGCCCCGGACGGCGACGCGCCGGCGTTCATCAAGGAGTTCGTCGCGTGGGGGGCGGGCCCGCGCGCGTCGCAGTACCTGATCCTGGGTGCCAAGGCACGGGCGGCGCTGGACGGCCGGCCGATGCCCGACTACGACGACCTCAAGGCGGTGGCGCCCACCGTGCTCACCCACCGCCTGGTCATCAACTTCGCCGCCGAGGCGGCGGGGCGGACGGCGCCGGACCTGGTCGAGGAGTTGATTGTGACGGGTAAGTGGCTGCCGAGGTAGGTATCAAGGGAACGTATGCACAGGGTCATCCTCGCCGGTGTAGCGATCGTGCTGCTGCGCGACTGCGGCGTCGTGAGTCCTCGCCCCTCGCCCGGGAAGGTGAGCGGGACGTGGGGTGGTGACAACGCCGCGCTCATCGCCGACGACACCAGCGCCCACGCCCACATCGGCTGCACCTACGGCAACGTGCATCAGCAGATCGTGGCGGACGCGTCGGGCAAGTTCGACGTCCCGGGCGAGCACGACATCACGGCGTACCCGGTGGACCGGGGCATCCAGCACCCCGCCCGCTACGCCGGCACGATCCTCGGGCAAACCATGACCCTGACCGTGACCCTCACCGACACCGCCGTCACGCTCGGCCCGGTCCAGTTGACGCTCGGCAAGGAGCCGCGGATGGGGCCGTGCCCGATCTGCCGCGTGAAACGAGTCCGGACCAACCTGTAAGTCACGCCACTACAACTGCTTTACAGCGTGAGCGAGCCACTGTCGGTCGGTGACAGTAGTCACCCCGGCGCTGCGCCAAATCGCCAAATTGGTGGGGCAGAGGGCCCTTGTGACGGGAGCGGGTGCGTGAGCGTAGCGCTACGAGTGCTGCTCGCCGAAGACTCCGAGGACGACGCGCTGCTGCTCGTCCGCGAGCTGAAGCGTGGCGGATACGAGCCCATTTACGAGCGGGTCGCGAGCGCCGCTGCCATGGCGGCCGCGCTCGATCGCCAGGGCTGGGATCTCGTGATCGGCGACCACAGCATGCCGCAGTTCGGCGGGCTCGCGGCGCTGGCGCTGGTGCGCGAGCGCGGCCTCGACGTCCCGTTCATTTGTGTTTCCGGCACGATCAGCGAAGAGATGGCCGTGGCCGCCATGAAGGCGGGCGCCAATGATTGGGTCACCAAAAGCCAGCTCAAGCGCCTCCTCCCCGCGATCGAGCGCGAGCTGCGCGAGGCGAAAGGGCGCGCGGCGCTGCGCACCTCCGAGGCGGGCTACGAGACCCTGGTCCAGCATGCCCCCGTCGGGATCTACCGCTCCAGTGCGGAGGGCCGGTTCCTGTCGGTGAACGCCGCCCTGGTCCGCATGCTCGGCTACGATTTCGCCGCGGAGCTGCTGCGGCTCGACATGGCGCGCGACGTGTACGCCGACCCGGCCGAGCGCCGGCGCCTGCTGGAGCGGGATACTTACACCGATCACGAATACGACGAAGTCGAGGCGACCTGGAAACGCAGGGACGGTCGCCCCCTGACCGTGCAGCTCAGCGTGCGGGCGGTACGCAATGCCGATCGCCAGGTCGAGTACTACGAGACGTTCGTACGCGATGTCTCGGAGCAGCGCCGGCTGCAACAGCAGCTGGTGCAGTCGCAAAAGATGGAAGCGGTAGGCCGGTTGGCGGGCGGGATCGCGCACGACTTCAACAACCTGCTCACGGTGATCACGAGCTACTGCGACCTGCTGCTCGAGGACCTGGGCGCGGACGATCCGAAGCGGGAGGACCTGGAGCAGGTGCTCAAAGCGGCGGACGGCGCCGCGGCGCTCACCCGCCAGCTGCTCGCCTTCAGCCGGCAGCAGGTGATCACGCCCCGGGTCGTGAACCTGAGCGCCGTGGTCGCGGGCGTCGAGAAGATGCTGCGCCGTGTCATCGGGGAGGATGTGGACCTCGTCACCGCGCTCGACCCTCGGGTGGGCTCGGTAAGGGCCGACATCGGGCAACTCGAGCAGGTGCTCATGAACCTGGCGGTGAACGCGCGCGACGCCATGCCCACGGGCGGCAAGCTCACGATCGAGACCGCCAACGTCGTGCACGACCCGCGTTACGCTCGCGAGCGCGCCGCCGCCGCAGTCAGCCGGTTCGTGATGCTCGCCGTGAGCGACACCGGCGTCGGGATGGACGAGGCGACCAAGGCGAGGATCTTCGAGCCGTTCTTCACGACCAAGGAGCCGGGCAAAGGGACCGGGCTCGGCCTCGCCACCGTGTACGGCATCGTGCAGCAGGCGGCGGGCTTCATCTGGGTGTACTCAGAGCCGGGGCGCGGCACCACCTTCAAGATCTACCTGCCGCAAGTGGACGCGGCCACCGAGGGCGCCGCCGCCGGCGCCGCGCCCGCCGACCTGCCCCGCGGGACGGAGACCGTGCTCGTGGCGGAGGATGAGGCGGCGGTGCGGGCGGTCACGCGCCAGGTGCTGGCGCGGCAGGGCTACGTGGTGCTCGAGGCGCCGCACGGCGGCGCGGCGCTCGACATCGCCGCGCAGCACCATGGCCCCATCCACCTGCTCGTGACGGATGTGGTGATGCCGGGCCTGAGCGGGCGCCAGCTCGCGGACCAGCTGGCGCGGCTGCGGCCGGACACCAAGGTGCTGTATGTGTCGGGGTACACCGACGACGCCGTGGTACGCCACGGGGTGCTCGAGGCTGGGATCGCCTACCTCCAGAAGCCGTTTACTACCGACAGCTTGGCGCGCAAGGTGCGGGAGGTGCTGGATCGGCCCGCACGGGGGTGAGCGAGGCGATCGGGAGGTCGTCGATCGCCACCCTGGCCGCTGTTGATACCTGCCAAGACTGACCAGTCAAACGTCACTCAATCGTTTGTCCCAGAACGTGTTGACATGCCGTTGATTTGCGCGTCTAATAGTCTCATTCCGAAACACGGTGAGCCGTCCTTTTGCCGCCGCACCTGCACCTTTCGACGCTCGGCGCGCCGCTCCTTCTCCTCGCAGCGACGGGCGAGCAGATCCGCTTCCGCACGCGCAAGCACTTCGCGTTGCTGATTCGTCTCGCCGTCGAGGCGGGGAGGCGATTCACACGCGACTATCTGATGGATCTCCTGTGGTGCGGCGCCCCTGCCCATCTCGCGCGCCACTCCCTCGCGCAGGCGCTAACCGTGCTGCGCGAGAAAGTCGGCCGGGACCATGTGCTGATCCAGCGCGCCACAGTCGCCCTGCCTGCCGGCGTCGTGGACGCGGACGTACTGCATCTTGACGCGGGCGACGTGCCGATCCGCGGGCCGTTCCTCGAGGGGTTCGAGGTGCCGGGCGCGGCGGGGTTCGAGCAATGGAAGGACGAGTGGCGGGCCAGGCTCGGCCCGCGGCTGCGCGATTGCCTCGTGAAGCAGATGGACGCCGGGCGGCGGATCGGGGATTTCGCGACGGTCGAGCAGCACGCGCAGGTGCTGCACGAGCTGGACCCGCTCTCCGAGGATGCGATCCGCGGCCTGATGGAGGCGCGCGCCTGGGTCGGCGACCGCACCAACGCGCTCAAGGCATATGCTCGCTTCGAGGAGCGACTGCGGGAGGAGCTCGGTGCGAAGCCCGGCACCGAGCTGGTGCGTGTGGCGGACCTGCTGCGGCAGGGTCGCCGGCCGGCGTCCCGCCCCGACGAGCGCGCACCTGCCTGGCGCCCGCCGGCGGTGTCCGAGCGTCAGGAGCGTAGGTTCGAGGCCGAGACCCTGATCGGCCGCGAGCAACCGTTCGCGAAGCTGTACGACGCGTGGCTCGAGGTGCGGCGCCGGGTGCCGCGAATCATTGTGCTGACGGGCGACCCCGGCATCGGTAAGACGACCCTCACCAATGCCTTCGTGTCCACGTGTCAGATGGAGGGGGCTGTGGTAGCGCGCGCCCAGGCGTACGAGGCCGAGCGGGAGCTGCCGTTCGCCATCCTCGCGGAGCTGATCAAACAGCTCACGCTCCAGCGGGCCATCGGCGGGGCGGACCCTGAGGCCCTGAGCGAGCTGTCGCGGGTGACCCCCGAGATCTTCAGCGCGTTTCCCGGCGTGCCGAAGCCGGTCGAGTGGTCGGCCGAGGTCATCCCGCTGCGGCTCGCGGACTGCCTTCTCAAGGCGGTCGAGGCGGCGACCGACGAGAGCCCGCTGGTGCTGGTGGTGGACGACGTCCACGCGGCCGACAACGCGAGCGCCGCGATTCTCCATGTGATCGTCCGCAAGCTGCCGCGCACTCGGCTGCTGTTGATCCTCACCGGCCGCACCAACGAGCTGCGCACTGCGGCGGCGCCGAGTGCCCTCGTGTCGGACACGACGGTGTCCGCGCTGCAGACGCTGGAGCTCGAGCCGTTGTCCGCGGAGGGGGCCGAGCGGCTCGTGGCGGCGGTTGCTGCCCGGGCGGACGGCCGTATCAGCGAGGTGCCGAGCGGGCGCATTCTGCAGGCGGGGAACGGCAACCCTCTCGCCCTGGAGCTTCTGACCAAGGAGTGGGTCGCGCACGGTTCGGGCTCGCTGTTGAGCGACATCGAGGCGCTGAACACGCAGCCGGTCGCGACCCTCGGCATTCCGCGGGCGATTGCGGCGGTTTTCGAGCGCCAGATTCGCCGGCTCGATGCGACGTCCCGCGCGGCGCTCGATCTGGCTGCGGTGTTGGGTCGGCGGTTGGCGGACCTCCCGCTCTATGCCGTCGTAGGCCTCTCACCCGCCGCCGCAGGCGAGGCTCTGACACGCCTCCTTGAGGAGGGGTTCCTGCGCGAGGTGCACTGCACGCTGGAGTTCCGGAACGAATTGATCCGGGCGCAGGCGTACTATGCGGTGGCGGGGCCGGCGAGGCAGCACTTGCATCGCGGGGTGGGGGAAATGTTGGCGGCGCGGCCGATTGAAGACGTGAGATCCTCCCATCTGGAAATTGCTTGGCACTGGCTGAGGGGCGGTGAGCCCTTGCGCGCGCTGCCAAGCGCGCTGGCGGGTGCGGAGGCAGCGATCACCGTTGGCGCTCCCTACGAGGCAGAGCAGGTCCTGGGAGCCGTCCTTCAGCATCGATGGAGCGGCACCTCCCTTCAACAAGTTCGGCTACTTCTTGCACGGGCACTCTTGGACCAATCCAAGGCGGCTGCGGCCGCGCCTGTGCTGGATGACACCTTCGAGGAACCGTCACTCACGGCGCGCCAGTTTGCGGAGGCGGCCCGCATGCATGCGACCACGGAATACCTGCTGAACCGAGAAGAAGGATCGCGGTACTGTCAGGCAGCCGATCGGGCACTCGATGCCGCTCGCACGACAGGGGATCTGGAGTTGCTCAGCAGGGCACTCTTTGAATGCGCACGATCGGGAACCAACGCCGGGGACGAACGACGCGTGATGGCCGTCAGACAAGAAGCTCGGGCCGTGGCCGACGACCCAGCGGCACATGGGCAACCGTTCATCTACTATACGCTGGCGTACTGCGACCATCTCTTTCACGATTTGAGCGGCGCCGCTGCGAACCTAGCGACCGCGATTGCGCTTTTGAGCGAGACGACAAACCTTGCACTCTTATCTCAGGCTTACACCGGCCTCGGCACCTGCAAACAGGGCCTTTGCCGGTTCGACGATTCTGCCCGTGCATTTGACAGAGCCTTTGAGCTGGCCAAGCATTGTGGGGACGATTCGCGCGCGTCGATCATTGCCTCGAACTCGTGTGCAACCTTGATGCACGTCGGAGACTTCAAGCGAGCGATCGAGCTGGGAGAAATGAGCATCGCGCTTGGTAGAAGGGCCCTCAATCAACCCCGCCTCGCTATTTCGTTCACCAACCTTGCCACGGTGTACGCAATGAGCGGCGACAGAGACCGAGCACTGGAATGTCTCGAGTGGGCACACAAATGCCATCGAACTGACGGGAGCTGGAGTGGGGCAATGGAATATCTTATAGGCGCAACGAGTCTTGCGATTGTTACCGGGAATACGGCCCTGGCGCTCGACCTTATGGCGACTGCAGAGAGGCTCGCTAGCGGCAAAGAGAGCGCCGTCTCTAACCGGGGCCCATTTGACAAATTGAAAGTGTTTCGAGCCGCGCACGTGTCCGACTTCGAGGTAGCCGCTAAGTTGGCCACGGAAGCGCGAGAAAGGTATCGCGGCCGCCACCCCTTGTTCTACCTCGATGCGCTGGCGGCGAGTGCTTGGGTCGAGCGATCCAGGGGCGGACGGTTCGACAGAGAAGTTGAGCAAGGATTGCAGCTCCTCGAGGAGTGGGGCGCTAGAGGTAAACGCGCACTCCTGATTGCGCAGGGATTCTTGGTGTAGTGGTTGACGCGCTACTGCAACCTGCCCGAGCAAGACCCTTGCTGACGGAACTAGCGTAGAGTCCAGGCCTTGAGAGGGCCTATACGGCGGCACGCTCCGTGCGGGCTGAGGTTGCGCGATTCAGTGTTGTCGGGATTGTCTCGGCTGCAACTTGTGATGCGGTTGCAACCAGGCGACGGATTGCGGCCGATTTGATAACGATGTCTGCGAGACGTGGGTCAAACTGTCGTCCTGAATACTTCCTTATTTCTTCGACCACGCGCTCGAACGACAGCGCCTTTCTATACGGACGATCCGTGGTCATCGCGTCGAGCGTGTCAGCTAACATGATGACTCGCGCGCCGATCGGGATATTCTCACCAGCAAGGCCATCAGGGTAGCCGCTGCCATCGAAGTTCTCATGATGATATCGAACTGCATCTGCAACCGGTCCCTGCAGCTTAGAGATTGTCGTTACAAGCTCAGCGCTCCGGGAAGGATGCGACTGGAGCAGCCTACGCTCTTCCGGCGTCAGCTTTCCCTCCTTCCGCAGGAGCGGCGCATAGTCCTCATAAATCTTTCCGACGTCGTGCAGAAGCGCCGCTGTTGCAATCTGTTCCACCTGCCTGCCCGACAGCCCCGCTTCCTTAGCAAGAATGCGCGCGTATTGAGACACGCGCTGTGAGTGCCCAGACGTATAGGGGTCGCGCGCTTCGATCGCCTTCACCATCAGCTCGAGCAAGTCGCGGTTGGCCTGCAAGAGCTGAAGGTTCATAGAGTATATGTGCCTAACCACGAATAGCGGTACCGAAAGTGCTACCACGCCTCCCAGCTGCCATCGAGTGTATAGGTATGCCAGCAGCGCCGGTACGGGTATCGCAAAAAAGTCATAAAGAACGGACCCACCATATACCCTCACCCATGCCTCGCCAAAGTCCAACCCTTCCGAAAGGGAGACTGCGAAACTAACTGTCAGGGAGTTGGTCGCGGTGTAGGCCACACCTGCGCCAACAATGGGAACCGCCAGGACGGAGAAGTGCTCGACAGAAGGTTCGCCGCCGAGCAGGTGGTAGACTGATGATGCAAGACCTACAGCCAGGACTTCCTTTGACGTGTTAAAAGCAATCTTGATCCAAGGCTTCCTTCTAAACAGGGCCTCTACCACAAGCACTGTCAACCCTGCCACGCTCATAGCCCAGATCGGCGGAAAGAGAAATGCCGCCGCGAGGAAGGGAATGAAAGCGATGGACAGAATGGAGCTGCCTACATGAAGGCTCACGGAGCTCAATTCAGCGGCTAGCCCGATTGCCAGGATTGCGACTACGCCGTTCGTGAAATCCCTCGACGTCTGCCACTCTTGGCCCAAGACCGCAAGCGCGAGCGCAACCACCGCTCCCACGGAAACGGTGGTGACGTAGAACCTCAGAACGTGCGGATGGCTGCTCGCCGTGGACTGCATGAGTGAGAAGAGGGTGGCCCCAAGGCAACGTTACCAATGGATCGTTGCATCGGCCATGAGGACTCGAACAATCGTCCCCACGACTAGCGCGAGAAGCTGCATTGAGCGTCACCCCCTTTATAGACCTACGAGTCGTTGGCTCGGTCGATCTGGAGTGGCACGTCTCGCTACGACGTACCCGACGCTCCGCTCGTCAGCTTTTCGCTCAGCTTCGCTCGGGCAACGGCGGCCCGGGGCCCCTTTCCCTCCTTTTTCCCTTTACTGCGATGTCCGTTCTAAACAGCCCACGCCAACCACACACGGCACGAGCTGCGAAAAGCCATAACAGCAGCCTGAAACCCGTCCCTACGCCACTTTCCGCCTCTGCAACGCCTGCCGCATCGCGTCCACCACGGCCGGCATGCCTTCCGACTTGTTCACGATCACCTTCACGCCCATGTCCTTGAGCTGCGCCGTCGCCGTCTGGGGCATCCCGCCCGTCACCACGATGATCTCGGCGTCGAGCTTGCGCCCCGGCTCGAGCAGCCGCTGCAGCACTTGCGTCGCGTTCAAGTCCGGCAGCGTGTAATCGAGCACGATCAGCGACGGCTGCACCCGCCCGATCTCGAGCAGCCCGTCCACCCCGTTCGTCGCCTCGACCAGCTCGACGTCCAAGGCCGAGTTCTCGATGGTCAGCACCAGCGCCCGCAGGTAGCCGGGATCGTCCTCCACCACCACCACCGTGTCGGTGCCGTTGCCGAACTCCAGCTCCCGCGGCAAAGACATATCGTGCTCCCGCAGGAAAGCCGCAAGGTCCTCCGCCTCGACCCGGCGCCGGCCCGTGGGCGTCTTGTGCCCCTTGAGCATGCCCTGGTCGATCCAGCTCGCGACCGTCGCGGGCGTGACCTGACACGCTCGCGCGACCCGCTGGGTGCCCCAATACCTCGTTCTAGTGGAACTCACGGAACCCAAAGAACCACCAAAACAGGAAACACGCAAGGGTTGTTGTAGAGTGAGCGCAACAGTTTTCGGGAGAGTGATGTTCAACTGCCGGTATTACAATATGTTAGCTAGATGGTGCAAGCGATTGGCACTACCGCGGCTGTCCTATTGGGATGAGCTCTTTCGCTCCCCGGGCTGTTGCTCGCATCCAGCACTAGCGCCGAGCATCGGCCCACCGGTTGGTGGCATCCAGCACCGCCAGCACGGCGCTGCGCTCGGCGCTCTCCTTGATCTCGCACGTTCCGGTCAGCAACTGCGCCTCCCGCCCACCCAGCCCGTGCACCGCCACCAGCACGAACTTGCGATCGAACGCGTCGATGATCTGCGCCCCTTCGATCGCGACGGAGTTGTCGGGCAGCAGGATGTCGAGACACAGCGACGCGGCGCGCGCCGCCGCTTCCACCCGGTTCCGCATCGTGTCGGTCCCCTGCTCCTCCGCCGTCGCGTCCCGCCCCTCGAACGACAGCTTCACCCGCACCATCACCCGCTGCGGCCGCTCGGACGGCCGCACCTCGAGCCCCTGGAAGATCACGACGCGCCGCTTGGCGCGCGTCTTCACCGCCTCCTCCTGCAGCTGCTCGATCGGCCGCACGTCGGCGGTCTGGGCCACGCTGATCTTGCGGTGGTCGATCTTGAGGCCGAGCTGCGCCATCAGCGCCGACTCGATGTTCCGCACCACCTGCTTCGGCTGCGTGTCGGCCATGGTGAGCACATGGATCTCGCTCACCTCGCCCAGCGGCGTCACCACCACCCGCGCCGACAACACCCCGGTCAGGCTCGAGATCAGGTTCTCGGCGCGTTTGACCCCCCACGGGTCGGGAATCTGCCCGGCCACGAACTCGTGGTCGGACGGCCCCCCCTCCCCTGGTGTTTCTGCCGGATTAGGATCCACGCGTCACCTTTCTCCGGTCGCGACCTGATTGCGCCCCGCGGCCTTCGCCCGGTACAGCGCCCGGTCGGCCGCCACCAGCACGTCCTCCGCCGCAGGGCCGACCCCCGGCGCGAACTCGGCCACCCCGATGCTCACCGTCACGAGCCCGGCCGGATAGCCGATGCGGCGCCCCACCCCCTCCACGCCGGCGCGCACCTTCTCCGCCACCCCCAACGCCCCTTCCACCCCGGTGTGCACCAGCACCATCACGAACTCGTCCCCGCCGTAGCGCGCCGCCAGGTCGGTGGTGCGGATGTGCGTGCCGCACTCGAGCGCCGCCCGCCGCAGCACCTCGTTGCCCGCCTCGTGGCCGAACTGGTCGTTCACCTGCTTGAAGTTGTCCAGGTCCACGAACAGCACCGCGAACGGCTGGCCGGTGCGGTCGCTGCGCGCCACCTCGCTCGCCAGCCGGTCGCGCAGCACCCGGAACGTGCCGAGCCCGGTCAGCGCATCCTCGGCCGCCTGCAGCTGGGCTTGCGTCGCCTGCTTGTCGAGGTAGGGCGGACACGACTTGAGCGTGGTGCGCCCCACCGCTGCCGCCTCCGCGAACGCCTGGCACGTGGCATAGCCGCACGCCCCACAATCCCACGGCCGCCCGTTGGGCGCCAGCCCGATCTGCTCCAGAATGGCTTCCGCCTGCTCCGCTTGCGCCTCATGCGCGGGGGCGCGCACAAAAAACGCCTCCCCCACCTGCACCCCCTGCGCCAGCCCCTCGTCCACCACCGGCTCGAGCGCGCGCGTCGGCTCGGTCGCCCCCACGATCTCGCGGCGCCGGAACAGCTCGTCCTTGGGGCCCAGCAGCGGGTGGTCGAGACACCCCTCGCACGGCAGGATGTCGACGAACCCCAGCTCGATGCGGTCCACCGCTACGGCCCGCGCGATCCCCTCCAGCGCGCCCAGCCCCCGGACTTTGCGGAACCGCCGGCTTGCGTGGCTCTCCTCGCGCAGCAGCTCGAGCGGCAGTCCCCCCGCCGTGCTCCAGTGGCGGCGCCGCTCCTCGGGGAGCCGGCTGAAGTACGGGGCCTGCTGGTCGATCCGCACCCCGCGCCGCTCCAGCAGCGTCGTCAGCTCGTCCAGCGTAATGGCTGCCTCCACGTCCTGCCCCCCTTCCGTGATGCACACCCCGGCGTATACTACCTGCGTCCCCGCGCCGTACATGCGCTTCAGGTAGCGCGCTTCCGCCGCGATCGGCGTTGCGATCGGCGCCAGGTACGGGATCAGCTCCGGGTACTGCGCCCGCACCGTCTCGACGATCACCGGG
>Ga0209266_1000521_pt1 | contig 29521 bp, 40 predicted proteins | sample GraSoiAngelo_132_FD_185889 | JGI IMG/M metagenome (GOLD analysis project Ga0209266, IMG submission 185889) | Grasslands soil microbial communities from the Angelo Coastal Reserve, California, USA - 14_0929_02_40cm (SPAdes) (version 2) | ecosystem: Environmental > Terrestrial > Soil > Grasslands ...
CGAAGAATATGCCGTAGGCCTTCGAGATAAGTGGGAGGTTGAGCGTAGTTAGGGTGTGTCGTCCGGGGGAAAAGACATCGTAGGCTTTTCCGTCACGGAGGAAGACTGCGGCTTCGAATTCGTGGACCACGAGTTGGGCCCCGGTTATTATTTGTTCAACTGGGTATCGCCAGACGACATCGTCGGGACCGGCCCTAGTCCATTCTATTACTTGCGGCATCTCTTACTGAACTCCTACGATTATCTGCTTCCGCCCGTCATACGCATTTTCCAAGGCGTCAACCGTCTTCATCGCGGCGCCGACTTTTCCTTTAGCTTCTGGAAGCCTGTTGTTGTCGACTGAGTCTTTGAGCGCTTGTATGGCAGTGGTGACGTTGTCTGCCATCTGGATGAGTTGCATGTCGTAGCTCATCATCCGATCCAGATCAGGTTCCTTGACTTTCGTTGCATCAAAGAAGCCAGCATAGCCATATTCTGAATGGTTGATTCGTTCCATTACTCTGTCGAGGCGAGCGAGGAGGTGGTCGGCGTCGTCCCAAGTGTCGTTTGCTCCTTGATTGACCAGCGAGCGATACGTGTCTTTGGCCTGGGATTCGGCGTCGGAGAGTTTCTGGTAGATCTGGTTTCTGATGAGCTTGTCGGATTCTCGTCTCAGCTCCTTCTCCTTGTACCCGTGAAATCCCGGTATCGCCAGTTCGATCTTTTCCTGGAGACTGGTCTGGGATTTTGCACGGTCAAAATATGGATTGGCTGTCGAACTCAAACTTCGACCCTGTCTTATCTCTAAAAGCGAATTCTCATCTGACTCCCTATTAAGGGTGTCAAAACCCGAGGGCCAGAAAAATCGTAACGAGATACTCTCTTTCAATAACCCTGCCGCCATCGACTCGGACTGTTAGGATTCTAATCGGCAAGACTCGAAATGATCCAAAGTCAGAGTATTCTCCTAGGTCTCGGTTGACGGAAGAACGGTTACAGAACGACTATGTTGACTGATCATTTAGACACGTCCAAGACAGATGAAGACGATCAAACAAGACGAGTCTATCTCCCGGAGCAGATTCGTCGACTGTCCAGTCTGCAAGAATCATACTATGAAGCTGAAGCGGACGGTGCAGGTTGGCCGGTGTAAGACATGCAGCGAGTCATACAAGATCATTGTCGTTTACGTTAAGACAGGCGCTAGGAGGATAAAGTCTCCAGTCGCGACTAGCTCTCAGAACGAGTCGAAGTCGGAGTCCACTCCAGAGTCGATATTGCCATCCTGGCAGTTACCCTCTGATTCTTCTCTATTCAGTACGTCTGCCGGGAACTCTTCAGAGTGTTCCGATATAGGTTTCGAGTACAGTCAGCCTGAGAATACGGGCGAGTCTGAGTCGACGAGCGGATAATAGATCAGCTCCTAGAGCGGGAGGAATGGCTACGATCCCGAAGGGGACGCAGAGCTAAGGTTGCTAGTCTATTTCGTGTCTTTCTTCTTGAAATCGAGGGATAGCGAGTTTACGCAGTAGCGCATTCCCGTCGGCTGGGGTCCATCGTCGAAGACGTGGCCTAGGTGGCTACCACAGTTCTTGCATAGAATCTCTACCCTCTCCATTCCGAGTGCGCGATCTGGGACCTCCACGATGTTGTCCTTGGCGAGGGCGGTCCAGAAGCTTGGCCAGCCGGATCCAGAATCGTATTTTGTGTCTGAGGAGAATAGTTCGGCTCCGCAAGCCGCGCAGACGTAAACCCCCTTCTCCTTGTTATGTAGATACTTTCCTGTGAAGGCTGGTTCCGTCGCCTTCTTCCTCAGGCCCTTGTACTGTTGGGGGTCCAGCTGCTTCTTCCACTCCTCGTCCGTCTTATTCATGACCATAGGAGAATAATGGACGCGCTGGTATTTGAACGCCTCATGGTATAGGATTGTTGTGGCCTGGCATTGTGGATCTGGGATCTGGGCTTCCTCTTACCGGGTTATGGGGCGGGATTCGATAAAGTGTGAAGGAGTTTTTTTGTTTAGACATACCCCCGGGGGGGTCGAGAAATAGTTGGTAGAAAAGAAAAGATAGCAAATCCCAGAGAGTTCTGAAAAAGGGCTGTTTTGTGTCGCGGGAATTTTTTATTTTCTAAATTCTAGAAGGAGGCTGCTCGCTGTCTGAAACGTTTTCAAGCGAAATCTTCGATTTTTCGCGCAGAACAGCCGCGTCCACAATTTTCAATTAGCGTAATGACGGCATCATCCCGGCGTAAACTCGGGATGTTATGGAACGCCCTCCCAGATCAGGGATCAGGGATGATTCTGAACGATTTATTCTTCTCGTGGAATATTTCGCCCTGGGGGGCTATTTTGCTTTCCACGTGAACGCTTTGACTATTTGGAACTCTGCCAGTGCATCTGTGACCCAGCCGTACTTTTTCTTCTGAGCCTCTAGGACCCGTTTTGCGGTTCCGCTCTTCAGGTCGAGAAACTTGGTGTTTCCTTCGAGTATTGCCTGGCGCTTCGAGCCGTCGGCCAGCATCACGGTTACTGCAGGATTCTGTTTGAGGTTTCGATAACGGGCTGTCGCCTCGTCCACTCCAAGATAGAAGATTCCTTCGACATTCACGAAGTCTGTGGGTGATAGGTGGGGTCGGCCGTCCGGCCTTACTGTGGCTGCAAGAGTCAGAACTCTGTTATTGGCCAGCTCGATCAGCTCGCTAGCCGTCAGGGGATTCTTTCCATAGACCTCTCTGGTGTGCGGGCTGGCTTTGCTCAACGAGTCCTTGATAACTGAGTCTAGGCTGGACAACGGTGTTTCGGTGCCGAGAGGTACCGTAGGGACAGCTATGATGATTACCCTACCTGCAACCTCGCGGCCTTTCCTACGAATGGATTTGCAAGCTTCTCGTCACCAATCGTAGTCTCAGGTCCGTGGCCCGGATAGACAATGGTGTCATCGTGCAGCTTGAAGAGCCGCTCCCTGATCGAGCGAATAAGGGTCTGAAGGTCTCCCCCGGGAAGATCGGTTCGGCCGATGGACTGGTTGAAGAGTGCATCACCGGTCAAAACGTATCCATCGCCAGACAGGCTGATGCTGCCCGGCGAATGACCTGGAGTATGAAGAACTCTAATCGCCTCATCTCCCAATTTTAGAAGATCACCCTCCTTGACGTAGCCGTCAACTTTAGGCGGTGGCGGGACCTCGAAGCCCATGAACTCGCGTACACGTAACTGCATCGACTGTAACATTAGCAGGTCATCCGAATGGATCAGGAATGAAGTCTTCGTTGCCTTTCGGACTCCATCAACGCCGAGCACGTGATCAAAGTGGGTGTGCGTCGCGACAATTCGAGTTGGCGTGGCGTTGATATCTTTGATGAACCTCAGGATTCTTTCGGGCTCGCCTCCTGGATCGATAATTATTGCTTCAGCTCGAGATTGAAGGATGTAGCAGTTCGTTTGCAAGTTGCCGACCACAATAGTATGTATCTTCGCCATGAAGATCCAAAAAGCTGCAGCGGGTCGCGGTCCAATAAGAGTTACAACCATGTTTCACAATGGACCATCAATAAAGGAGAGCTTTGAATGAGTTGAGACCGGGTTTGTTTTCCAGTTTGAGGCTCAGAACACGCTAGAACCGTTTTTGCGAGTTCGCAAAGCGAACATTTTCCTTCCGAGAACAGACAATTTGGAATAGCTGGAGCTAGGGATTTCAGCTCGTAGGTATCCGTGTCTATCTTCGAGAAGCCAAGAACTTATATTGATAGTGGATTCAAACTTTGACCATGAAGAAAATACTCGCAATATCAACTCTAGCAATTGCTGCCTTAATGCTAACCCCAATGGGCATCGGCCCCGTCACAAGCCTGTTCAACTTCAACTATGCACCGAACCTGAGCTACGTTCAGCTCGGGCCATTAACGACTCTTCCACAGGGAATTCCTCTCTGCAAGAGTACCTCCCTTGGTAACATTGTTTGTTACACGCCGTCTTTCATCAAGAAAGCATACGAGTACCCTTCAACCGCCACCCTTGACGGTACGGGACAGACGATCGTGATCGTTGACGCCTTCGGGAGCCCCACCGTTGCAAGCGACTTGGCATTATTTGACTCTGCTTTCGGAATCCCCGCCCCGCCATCGTTCACAATATTCTGCGGCAACTCCCCCAAACCCTTTGACACTAGTACATGTCCACATGTCAACATCAATACGAATCCGATGCACGGAGTGTTCTCATGGACAATCGAGACAAGCCTCGATGTACAATACGCACATGCAATGGCCCCAGGAGCGAACATCGTCTTAGACGTAGCAGCGACCTCATCAGGAAACGCTATCAACGAGGCAGAAGCTGCCGCCATCGCCGCCTTCCCTGGCGCCATCTTCTCACAAAGCTTCGGCATCCCTGAGATATTTCTGACAGCCAACAACGGACAGATAATGCAAGCCCAAGCTAATTATGCGAACGGAATTGCCGTGGGTGACACGTTCTTCGCTTCCGCGGGCGATACCGGCGCAGACTTCGGCTTTGGTACGGCCATGTCCAACTTCCCAGCTTCAAACCTCCACAACACGGCAGTAACAGGGACACAGGGACTTCCATACAATGCAACTGGAACCCTCACGCCATGCCCGACCTCTACGCCCTTCTCATGCACATCAGGACTCTCCAGCTATCACGGACCCTGCGTGCTCGGTCGCACAGTCCCGCCCAACTGCATACCTGACGGCTATGGCGGCGAACAAGTCTGGAACGAACCCAGCTTCGGAGCTGCCACAGGCGGAGCCCCCAGCATAATCTTCGGCGTCCCATCATACCAGACCGGCCTCGGCCTATCGGCTAGGGGCCCGGACGTAGACTACAACGCAGCCATCGACGGTGGAGTCCTAGTGGTTTACGGCGGCTTCGGAAGCCCAGTTCTGTTCATAGTAGGAGGAACCAGCGCAGGCTCACCACAATGGGCTGGCATCGCAGCTTTAGCAAACCAGGCTCGCGCTAGCCTAGGCAAGGGTCCAATCGGCGACCTGAACCCAGTCCTTTACAGCATCTACCACAGCGCGCGCTATGCTACAGACTTCCACGACATTACTCTCGGCAACGACCAGCTAGTCGGCTCTTCCGTTGGCTTCTCGGCAGGAACGGGCTACGACCTCGCATCAGGCATCGGCACCCCCATCGTCGACCAACTGATAGTAGACTTAGCAGCAGCATAGGCTAGATCAAACTTGGGAGGCAAGTCCTCCCAAAACCCCTTTCTCTTTTTTCTCTCTTCTTAGAGACCGACAGGCTCCCCTAGAGACTCGGATTGAGACAAATCACCAAAAAAGGGGACGAGTCTACAGTACGCGTCAAAGGCTTCAAATGGATTGCCTTCGGGCTAAAGGCGAACTTATCTGTCTCAAAAGGCGCATGAAACGGAGCCTCAGACTAATAGCTGTGGCACAAACTGGCTCCAATCAGTTTTGGCATCACATAGGCAACGGTCGGCGCCCACCCCCGCCGGTTGGTTGGGAGATAACCGTAGGAGCGAAGACCTCAACCCGATTATTGCCGGTCCCCGAAGGGTCACCAGTGTCCGCGACGTAGATGCTCCCTGAGCTGTCGACGGCGAGGCCGTTTGGGTCGACAACTTGTCCGTTTCCCGACCCCATTGCCCCGAAGGACGTCAGAAACGTGCCGTTGCTGGCGAACTCTTGGACTCGGTTGTTGAAAGTGTCCGCTACGTAGAGATTGCCCGCTGAATCTAGACCTAGATGGCCGGGGACGTTGAATTGCCCACTTCCCGGACCGGCGGTCCCCCACGCAGTTAGAAACGTTCCGGAGTTAGTGAATTTCTCAATCCGATTGTTGGACGAGTCGCTCACATACACGTTGCCCGAAGCGTCCACAGCTATGCCCGTTGGATTGCTGAACTGGCCGTTGCCTGGACCAGATGATCCCCATTTCAAGAGAAAGTTTCCTGAGCTGTCGAACTTCTGAACCCGATCGTTGAAGTAGTCCGTCACGTACACGTTGTTTGAACCGTCGATCGCAACACCGTACGGATTGTAGAATTGCCCATTGCCTATCCCAAAGGACCCCCAGGCTCTGATGAACGAACCGTTAGGAAGGAATTTTTCGACTCGATCATTGGGATCCGAGTCAGTGACGTACACGTTCCCACTGTGATCGACAGCTATACCAAATGGACCGTCGAACTGCCCATTTCCTGAGCCAGTTGTTCCCCAGGCCAGTTGAAATGCTCCCGCGACGGAAAACCTTTGAATCCTATTGTTCCCCTGGTCGACGACGTAGATGTGGCCAGAACTGTCCAGAGCAACATCATAAGGGCTGGCGAAAAATCCAGGTCTTGGATAAGCGAGACTTGAAAGGTAGTTTCCTGTATTAGTTGAGAATTTCTGAACCCTATAGTTGTTTGAGTCCCCAACCAACACGTTCAACGGGCCATCCAGCGCGACGCCGACGGGACTATTGAACTGCCCTGGGGACGAGCCCGCGGACCCCCATGTGAGGAGAAGATTCCCAGTGCCTGTCCCGAACTTTTGAACACGATTAAAGGAGAGATCAGTGACGTAAATATTGGATGCATTGTCGACGGCCATCATCGCAGGTGCTGCGAGAGTGCCACCTGAATTGATACCTCCCCAAGCGAGAACAAAACCGCCAGTTTTCGTAAATTTGGTAATGTTTCCCGAATTCGGTGCAATGTCACTTACATACACGAACCCAGACGAATCGACAGCCACACCAAAGGGCGTCAAGAATTTGCCAAGTGTCGCACCTGGGCCACCGATTGAACCTACGTAGATTCCATTATTCCTGAAGATCTGGACCCGTTGATCTCCCCGGTCTACTACATAGACGAACCCGCTCGCGTTAACACTCAGCCCAAGAGGATTCTTGAGTACGTTTGTGTTATTCCAAGAATTCCAAGAAATGATGAAAGTGCCAGAGCTGGTAAACTTCTGAATGTTATTGTTCACAGAATCGGAAACGTAGACGTTCCCCGAACTATCTAGAGCAACTCCTTGAGGACTGTTGAAATGGCCCGGCCCAGATCCTTGGGATCCCCAACCAGTTAGGAAAGACCCGTCTCTTGCCAGTTTGTCTATTGCGTAGTTCTTGGCATCGGCGACGTATACGTTGCCTGAGGAGTCCACTGCGATCCCGTTGGGAGTCATAGGGCCGCCGTAAGAGCCCCATTGCGATGCGTAACTGAAAGAGGGGCCTCCAGTGATAGAAGCGGAACCGCTTGCTCTTGCAGTCGGCTTCGTAGAAGTAGGGTTGACATCGAGAGAAGCTAGGGAAAAAATTAGGAATAGAAGGATCGCGCCCAAAACGTACTGTATCTTCTTTTCTGCGAGACTCTCTTTCGAGAGATGCAGGTGACTCTCTCGTTTACAAGAACGATACCTTCGTGAGTGACGATTACTAGAATGGTGTTGAACCTGGTTACTTGGCATTCTCTCTCGTGTGCAGGTTAGCGAAAAAAGAAGCGGCAACCGGGCTCTTGTGTCGAGACACTTCATCTCGTAGAAAACGCTTTCTCATATCCATATTCGTCGGGAAGACGGAAAATATCTCCGGAAAGCCGGTTCCTGCTCCGTGTTTCTCAAAGCGGGACTTGTAGCTTAATCCTTAATCCTGCGCATTCGCCAGAATCAAAGAGGCAGGATGACGGTCAGAAGTCACTGCATGAAACCTTAAGCTCACTGAGCTCAGCTTGTCTGAGCGAATCACATGGCCACGGTCCACCGTGTCGTGTTCGGCGACTGTCGAACGATGAAGGAGATTCCGGACCGGTCCATCCAGCTGACGATCACAAGCCCACCCTACTACAATGCACCCTTCGACTATCCGGACTTGTTCAGCGACTACAACGAATTTCTCACCTTGATTCAGGATGTCTGTCATGATCTCTATCGCGTCTCAGCAGCTGGCAGAATAGTCTGCTTCATCACCGACGATATGCTCGTGAAGGGCCAGAAGTATCCTGTCGTGGCCGACATCACCAGGCTCATGCTGCAAGCAGGGTTCCGATATCGAGATCGCATAGTATGGGTCAAACCCAAAGGTTACGTGAGAATAAGCCGTAGAAGCGGCGTCGTTATTCAACACCCTTATCCGATGTATTACTATCCTGACAATATTCAGGAAAGCATTCTGATCTTCCAGAAGGGCAGGTTTGACTACTCATACGTCCGAGATCTGTCATTGAGGCTTCTGGAAAAATCTAGGATTCCTCTAAAGGACTACAACGGTGATGAATGGCATCTGACAGTATGGAACATCACCAATGTTCTCCCCCTCGGACTCAGACTCGAGAAGGGCATTGCGGCATTCCCGGAAGAGATTCCGAAACGTCTGATCAAACTCTTCAGCTTTCATGGCGAGACTGTTCTTGACCCGTTCTTGGGATCGGGTACGACCATGAAAGTTGCCCGAGAACTGGGCCGCAATAGTTGGGGTTACGAGATTGACCGAAGACTGAAAAAAATCATTAGACAAAAACTGAGTGGCCATCAGCCCGACTCAAAGGTCGAGTTCCGGTTGAGACAGGAATCGAAGAAGCCTCGCCCATCTGTCTCCCGAAGACAAGTCATCGCTCATTCATAGTGGCATAGATACCATTAGTTATTCCAGTAGGGTCGGGTCGTTATGAATTGCAGCTTGGCTTCCAAGAGATCCTTGTAGAACTCATCGTCGTCTTCATGCATTTTCGATAGGACCCTGCTGGCGGTCTGCGGACCAATGCCATAGACGGACTGAGCAATAACCGCCCTCCTCCCATAGGCAATTACGAGGTCGGCGGAACGGCGTGCCCTCGTCAACGCCTTCTGTTCGTTCTCGTCTAGAGACTGCCTGTCCCGCTTCTTCCGGAGAACACTCGCCACATAACCGGTAGACCAGAACACAGGAGCCAAGAGCTTGGACCCACAATTCTGACAAGAAGGATGGTCAGAAAGACCTCCTACAGATACTCCAGTCGCGAGGCTGGCGCAGTCAAAGCATAGAAGGTCGATTGCTCGGCCTTCGATCGAAATCCGCAGTCGGGCCATGTTGTCAGCTGCAACGTTCTCTGGAGCGATGAGTTCCGGAACGTCCACATGCCGGTAGAGGATGTGGTAAGCTAGAGGCGTAGGTTTGTCCTTTGATCGGAAGAATCTAACGTCCATATTCCGTTCTTTGACCTGTTTGAAGATCTTCTTGACCCCTTCAAAGTCGGCGAGTTCGACCTGGGCTTGCCGAATCGTCTCGTCGTAGATCGGAGTTAGCCGGAACCTCACCTGTAATTCTTTCATAGCTCCGCCGTACATGAGCCGGCCGCGGCTCAACGCTCCAAACCTCTCGGCGATCTGTTTCATCTGCAGCTCCCAGGGAAAGTGCCTGTGCAGAACCCCGTGACAGGCGCCTCCTAAGACGGGCTCGTCGACCCCGAAGACCTGTTTGAGGAAAATATCTTCGAGGTCCAGGTCTGAAGTGTCCGCTGTCATCTCGTAGAGTATTCGGTAGGAGTCCCACCACCACATTCGCACTAGGCCCTGGCGCCGCAAGAGCTCCTCGATCACCTCGCCCAAGGTGAAGTTGAGACGGTCCCCGAAGTGGGTGTGGATTATGATGTAGCGATCAAACCCCTCGATGAGTACTCGATCGTTGGTCGGGACGGGTGCGCCGGTTGCCTTGTGAGTCTCTATCTCTTCGACAGTCTTGCGTACTCCGTACGGGTCTGCGGGCCATATTCGCGAGAACTTCTCGACAACCGGGGCGCGAGTCTTATGCTCGTCCAACAACCTATCGATCTGTTTGCGATATTCCCCCACTCGGATTGCGAGTTCACCTGGAACTGGGAGTATCTGTCCGTCCCATCCCGGAATGGCCGCTGTAGGATCATTGATTGGGAGGACGTACACCTTCCCGTCATCGGTGATCTGTTTCATCTGCCAGACTCGTCCCTTAACGATAAAGTTCAGGCCGACATGGGCCATTGTGAGCATGAACTCTTCGCCGAGTATGCCAACCGATTGCTGATTGGTGAGATCAATTACAGAATAACGTCGCTCGTCCGGTATCATGCTCAGGTTCTCGTAGTAGTAGATCCTTGTCCGGGAAGTCCGGTAGAGCGTCTCATCGTCTCGCTTGAGATATCCCATCTTCCCCATGAACTCGACAACCTTCTCTAGCTCCGCATCCTCAAGGTTAGAGTAGGGAAAGGCTCGCCTCAGAACTTGCTTGATTTGGACGAGTGGAACGCTACCTTCCGAGTCCATCAATAAGCCGGCGATCTGATGTGCCAAGACATCAAGCGCTCTGTGGTGAATGACCGTTGGTTCGAGCCGGCCTTCTCTGGCTAGGTCGATGACTCCTATCGACTCCAAGAGGTCTTCCGTTGAAACAGCTACGAGTACTCCTTGCGAGGTCCGGGTGAGACTGTGTCCTGATCGCCCTACCCGCTGAACGAGACTATTGACCTGTCGTGGAGACATGTACTGGACAACAAGATCCACAGAACCGATGTCAATTCCCAGCTCGAGTGTACTTGTGCAGACTAGTCCTTTGATCTGGCGGTCCTTGAATGCTTCCTCGGCTCGGACTCGCTCTTCTTTGGGAAGTGAGCCGTGATGGACCATTATCTTCTGCTCCATCATGTTGAACTTTGAACCGAGCATCTCCGCGTTGACGCGACTGTTGACGAAGATTAGAGTAGAATCATGAGCTTCAACTAGATCCGAGACGAGAGCCAGCCGGGCTGCCGCTTCAGGCGCTGTATACAGACGTTGCGCCAGTTCTTGATCCTCTTCGCCCGGGGGCGGGTACTCGATCTTGTATCGAGTATCCCGGTTAAGTGGAATCTGGACGATCCTAACTCGGTTGCTGCCTCCCAGAAACTTCGCGATCTCCTCCGGGTTCCCGACCGTGGCGGACAACCCTACCCTCTGAAAACTCGCGGGACAAATCTCTTCCAGCCGCTCCAGGCCAACAGTGAGTTGAACGCCTCGTCGATCACCTGCCAGTTCATGGATCTCATCAATCACGACTGACTTGACGTGACGAAGATGTGTTCTCATCCTCTTCCCGGGCAGGATAGCTTGTAATGTTTCAGGAGTCGTGATGAGAAGGTCTGGTGGCCTTCCCGCCATGCGTCTGCGATCAGCTGTGGGAGTGTCCCCGTGCCTAATTTCAACCGAGAACCCTAGCTTGGCTGACCAGACTTGGAGTCGCTTGAGCAAGTCCCGGTTCAGGGCTCTGAGGGGTGTGATGTAGAGCAGCGAGATTCCTTGCCGAGCCTCGTCTCGCATCATCTTGTCGATGAGGGGCAGGAGAGCGGCCTCAGTCTTTCCTGATCCTGTCGGCGCGATTATCAGGACGCTCCCGCCCTGAGCCACTAACGGAATTGCCTCAGCCTGCGGCGGTGTGGGCTTGGAAATCCCAGTCTCCTGGAGAAGACTCTTCAACGAGGGGGATAGCAGAGCAAAGGCTTCTGGCAAATAGCTAAGACTCCTAGTCGGAGAAACTAGGTAGTATCTTCTCTGGAAGATAAACTCCCTAGGTGACAAAAAGTACGGTGGGGTGCCTACCCGAAGAGCCCACCCGCGATCAGGTTTGAATATCGTAATCCTAGGCTCTCACAAAACTCATGTCTATTTCTTGTCGGTAATCTTCTTTACAAAGTCTCGGTAGTCTTCAGGTCGCATTAACGTACTAAGCTCCTTCTTCAGATCGTCCGGTCTGATTATTGTAATCCATCCCTTCTCATAGGGACTCTTGTTGACAAGTTCGGGAGCATCAGATAGTTCGCCATTCACTTCAAGGACAACACCTGAGACGGGAGAGTACACATCGGCGACCGCTTTCACGGACTCTACCGTCCCGAGACTCTGCATTTGAGCTACCTTGGCTCCGACCTTTGGAAGATCAACGTACACGATCTCGTGCAGCGAGTTTTGCGCGTAGTCAGTGACGCCTATTCGACAATTAGCGCCTTCAATACGGACCCATTCGTGCTCTTTCGTGTAGTAGAACTCTGCAGGGGTCTGAAACTCGCCCTTCAAGGTCTAGACACGGAGTTTCTAGGCTTTAACGTGTCCCGTATAATAGTCTGGGCTCATCATGAGACCTATCCGTCTAACTCTTACTCGCCTGAATCCGCTTCAAAAGTGCGGGCACTTGCCTCCAGTTCTTCGCCTTGAGTACTCTCGGCAAGTCCCCCACGCTTCGGTTCCATGGCCTCTCGTAGAGCACTCCCCATGCGGTTGGGCTATGTGAGATCAGAGGCATGAGGTCAGGCGCATCATCGATGTAGACATCATAGTCCAAGAGAATTTTGTCTCTCCAGCCAAAGACTCTGACGAAACTGCGATATCGAACTTTCTGACTGTCAACCCAATCTCTAGCAGCCTTAACAGTTCTCTTGCTCCGACCAGTTACGATGTCTAGATCGCCAAACTTCTCGATCCGCGCAACCTTCTCAGCAATCTGGGGCTCTGTCGGAGGAATCGCCGACCATTCGTCCCATGATTCGTCCAGTATTCGGTAGAAATCGTCTTTCGAGATTGGAGTCCTCTTCCACCAAGACCAACTGTCAATATGCTCCATACTCAATCGTGTACCGAACTCTTTGTTCGCTCGCTCACACCAGACAAGCATTGACTCAGCCAAGACTCCGTCCAAGTCAACTGCAATCTTCAATTTGGCAGGAGATACTTTCGGCAACGGTTTTCGACTCTAGATCGGAAACGAGGCTTTAACCTTGAGACGAGCAACGAGCCGAACCGTCACTTCCGCAGCTGAAGAAACACTAAAGACGGACGTTCTTGGGTCGGACCCACGACATCCGACGGATAACATGGATCGAAAGAAGTATGACTGATCCAATGGTCGTCATCATCGGATCCTTTCTCCTCGCATTCAAGGCCATCCTGATTGAAGGAAGCGAAGTCGCTATTCTCTCCCTTGCCACGATAAAGCAACTCGGTAGGAATAACATTCTGTTTGGAGTAATTGCTGGGGGACTGGGCTCCATAGTCACCTTTCTCGTCGTATGGCGGATCTTCCTTTTGCTCCCAGCAATCATCATTGACTTTGCAACTGCAATTGTCCTCTTTTACTTCTCAAGCCGGTTCCTCCGGGGCTTCGTCAAATACGCGTTCAGGCACAAGTCATTCAGAGAGAAAATGGCCCGAATGGGACAAGAGGTCATTGACAAGGACCTCCTGCGCGAGAGAGCAACGGACCCGTCTCAACCAATCCGCTTCTCCATTCCGAATTCGTTGCCAGTCCTTACCATCACACTCACTGAAGGTTTCGAAGCAAGCCTCGTCTTAGCTGCGGCGGGGGCTTTCAATATTCAGTGGACGCTGATTGGTGCAGTCGTAAGCCTCGCTGTTCTGATAGCCGTCTCGGCAGTCTCCTATGACTATCTGATGCGAGTACCTAGATGGTTGTTGGATCTGATAGCGGGAGTCGTCCTTCTCTCCTTCGGACTCATATTTCTCACCAGCGGAATCTTATCCGCGCTCACCGGGACTACGTAAGAATAATCGGTCAGAGTTTTTCAGTCAGAAAACAGTGAACTCGATCCTGTAGGATCACGCAAGAAGCTGAACCCGACAAGGCTCATTCTTTGAATCTGCTCGCGTAAGTCTAGTCTCAGGCGTCTAACGGTCGGAACAAGAAAAATAGAAGGGAAGATTTGAAGTTCGAGATCTAGCGCACTACGTTTACCCTAATCACGATTGTTTGGGTTATGGAGCCGCTGGTGAAGTTCACAGTAACGACGTACGATCCTATGGAAGTGTTCTTGCCAGCTGCGACAGTCATGAATACTTGTGCGATTCCGCCCGAAGAGAGAGTGACACTGGTGGAGCTAAGCTTAACCGTGGGACTATGCGGGGCAGTCCGAGTCATCGAGGCCGAGACGCTGATAGTTCCGGTGAAACCGTAGCTTACGATAGTAAGAGTTGAACTGCCGATTGATGAATTTGTGGAGCCTCTGCGAATGGTCAGGTCGTTCGGGATCGCTGAGACGGCAAAGTTGGGCGCTGCGGTAACAGTCACAGTCACGGTTGCTGTGTGGGAGATGGATCCGCTTGTCGCCGTAACTGTGACCGTATAGGATCCAAGTGGCGTAGAGGCTGCTGTACAGAAGGTTAGAACTGTGGTTGCCGAGGCTCCCGAGGAGAGGGAAACGGTGGCACTGCTGAGGGTGGCTGTGGGTCCAGTCGGCGAGACCGATGTGGTCAGCGTTATGGTTCCGCTGAAGCCGTTGATACTCGTTAAGGTGACGGTTGAGGATGCGCATGACCCTCCGGGCGTTGTGAGACTTGAAGGACTGGTAGTAATGGAGAAGTCTGGGGAGGGCACGCTATTACTGAAGGTGGCTGTCTGGACCGTCTCGGGAACTGGTATCAGGGTTCCGTTCGCTACTGTTACGCATACCCCGCCGCTTACACTCGTGTTGGCGCAGCCGGTCTGGAATCCGAGAGCAATTCCAAGAGTTGTGCCTGTGACATTGTATATGGCAGTGAACAAGAGACCCGTTGTTGGTGTACCGGTTATGCCCGAGCCAAGAGCCGACGTCGCTACGAGATGAAGGCTGTCGACCGTATCTACGCTTGAGCAAATCGAGCCACTTACTAGGACGCCTTGCAGACATTCATCGACAATTATCGGGGTCCCAATCAAGACAGTGCCGGTTAGGTCGACACCGACAGGACGAAGAATCGTATGGTCTGCCAGGAGTATCACGTCGAATCCATTTAGACCCCCAGAGTCTTGAATGAAGATCGAGACCCGAAGCTGGGTTCCGACAGCTCCTGTCAACGACGCAGAGCTGACAGGACAGGAGGTGTTGTCGGACGGAATCATGCAGACTACTCCTGTGCTGGCTACCGTGACTGAGACGGTGACCGAGTGAGATAGGGTTCCGCTGGACCCGGTTACCTCTACAGGGAAAGTCCCCGTCATGTTTGCACCGATGGTAAGAGTCGCGGTCCCAGAGCTAGTGATGCTGGTCGGATTTATGACAGCTCCAATTCCGCTGGGGTGGGTAAGGGTGAGGGAGACGATTCCGGAGAATCCGTTGACCGAAGTTACTGTAATAGTTGAGGTGCCGGAAGTGCCGCGCGCGATCGTCAGGCTGGAGGGGGTTGCTGAAATGGAAAAGTCAGGCACTCCAGTGCCAGAAACGGTCACCGTAATATTCGTTGAGTGAGCGTCCTTGCCGTTGTAGTAGCAGTCACTACAAATGAAGGTTCCAGCTATGGTCGCGCCGTATGTGCCCGGAGTCGCTGAAGAGAACGTGCAGGATGCGGTGGATGTTCCCCCTGACGAGAGCGTGACACTTGAAGGGCATGTACCTGTGAGTGCAGAAGGTGTCGAGACGCTCAGGCTTATGGGCCCAGATAGTCCAAACAGGCTCGTCAAGGTGACACTGCTTGTACCTGAGGAGCCCGCGGCGAACGAGACGGACGATGCCGACATACTGTAATCCGTGACGGTCACGCCGAGAATCACGGCGTGACTCAACGAGCCGCTAGTTCCTGATATCGTTGCGTTGTATACGCCTGCAGGCCTGCCCGCACCACACGTCGGGAACTGGTTAGCAAAACTACCAGCGGGCACGAAGACAGTGGCAGTATTCGTAAGCGTCGTAAACCAACACGCGAAGGCCGCCGAAGATGGAGAGATGACTAGATTGACATTACCTGAAAAGCCGTTGACACTGGTCACAGTGATTATCGTTTGCCTCTCCGAGCCGACAGAGATGACTTGGAAAGTTGGATTCTCGGAGATCGTAAAGTCTCCTGATGAGGAACTTGTGACCGTCACTGTTATGCTAATGCTGTGAGAGATTGAGCCACCTAATCCTGTCAAAATCACGGTAAAGGTGCCGAGAGGTGTGGAGGAAGTGGTCGATAGCGTAAGAACAGAAGTACCGGTCCCTCCGGATGAGAGAGTGATGGTCCCGGGGGCCAGACCTATCGTGAGCCCTGTTGTGACTGAAACGGACAGGGTTACGGTGCCCGTGAAACCGTTGAGACTAGCTAGGGTCGCAGTAGAGGTTGCTGAAGTTCCTTGTGCAACGCTGAGCCTGCTTGGACTAACGGTAAGGGAAAAGTCGGGCTTTGGTGAAGCGGTGACTGTAACAGCGATTGCGACTGAGTGAAAAAGTGAGCCACTGAGCCCCGCGATGGAGACCGAGTAGGTTCCTGGAGGAGTAGATGTGAGGGCCGAAATTGTGATGGCGGAAGTAGCGGTCTGACCTTCCCCTATGGTGACGATGGCCGGGTTGATACCTATGGTAAGATTTCCGGTGACGACGGTTGTGTTCAGACTGATGGTTCCCGAGAAACCGTTGCTGCTTGTGACGCTGACGACGGACGTTCCTGATGAGCCTGCGGTAATCGTGATCGAGCTGGGGCTCGCACTCATGACAAAATCAGGTGTCGTGTTGGTCGAGAAAATGGCGGTCTGCACGGTCTCGGAAACAGGACTCGTGGAACCATTCGCGATTACGACGCAGGTGGTTGTCCCGCTTACGCTACTTGAGGTGCACCCGGTCTGGTATCCTATGGGGGTGCCCGATGTTGTTCCCGTCACGTTGTAGATGGCGGTGAACAGAAGACCTGTAGTAGGCGGAAACGTAATCTGGGAGGGAGCGCCTACCGCGGCCAGCTCAAGAGTGTCAGCGCTTCCCGAGCATACGTTGCCATGAATGATGACGCCACCGAGACATTCCAAAATGATGTTTGTTGGTGCCGGTAGAATCGTGCCTGTTAGGTCTATGCCTGCTGGTCGTAGGATAGTATGATCTGTTAGTAGCGTGATGTCGAATCCGTTAAGGGCACCTGAGCCCTGAATGAAGACTGAGATCCGGAGCTGGGTTCCCAGAGTTCCAGTTATGGAAGCTGGGCTGGACGAACATGGAGTTGTTCCTGATGGAACAATACACACGACTCCTACACCAGAACTAGTGACAATGACTGTGACGGTAGTCGTGCGAGATAGGGTTCCACTCGTTCCTGTGACCTGTGCTGTGTAGGAACCTGCCGTGTTGGAAGTAACTGTTAGGGTCGCGGTGCCGAATGGACCAGTGCTCGTCGGACTAATTGTAGCGGTCAGCATGCTCGAAGCTGAAACTGATAGGAGCACTGTGTTGTTGAACCCGTTCACGCCGTGCAGACTGATAGAAGAGAGCCCCGATGCGCCCGGAACTATAGTGAGGCTCGTTGGATTAGCGGTAATAGTGAAGTCAGGAGCGTTGGAGGTCACAGTTACGAACACAGTTGCCGAATGGGACAGAGAACCGCTAGTCCCAGTCACCGTTGCGGTGTAGTTGCCCACAACGGGAGCGGTAACCGTTAGAGTAGCTTGCCCGTTTGGTCCCAAGCTAGTCGGACTGATTGACCCAGTAAGACCACTGGATGTTGCTACGGTAAGGATTACGTTGCTGTTGAACCCATTAATGGCTCCCGTGTTTATGGTCGAAGTAGTTGATGTTCCGGCCGGAACTGTAAGGAATGAAGGATTAGCTGCGATAGTGAAGTCAGGCTGGTTCGAGAAGACAGTCGCTGAAACCGTGATCGAGTGAGATATCGACCCACTGGTTCCTGTAATGGCGATAGAGTAGGAGCCAGGTGGCGTCGAAGATGTGGTCGATATTATCAAGGTAGAACTCGCATTTCCACCAGAGGTGAGGGTGACACTTGATGGGCTCAAGCCCAGGGTAAGACCTGAGGGTGAGACTGAATCAGTTAGGCTCACTGTGCCCGTGAATCCTCCCAGGCTGGTCAGCGATATGGGCTGAAACGTTGAGGCGCCCTGTGCCAGACCGATGTTGACTCCGCTGGGGCCGATGGAAAAGTCAGGCTTTGGAACTGGGTTGACCATGACCGACAAGGTAGTGGAGTGCGACACTGTCCCGCTGACTCCCGAGATCATTACCGTGTAGGAACCTGATGCTGTCGATGATGTTGTCGAGACCGTCAGCGTGGAAGTTCCACTTCCTCCCGCGGACAGAGTAATACTTGAAACACTTAGCGAGATTGCAGGTCCTAAAGAAGATATAGAGGCGGCCAGGTCAATGGTCCCAGCGAACCCGCCCAAGCTACTCAAAGTTATCGTCGAAGAACCGGAGGAGCCGGCCGTGATGGCTAGGTTACTGGGACTAGCAGTCAAGGCAAAGTCAGGCTGCGAGGACACCATGATTGAAACTGTTACAGTGTTGAATACGCCAGTCACGCTTCTTCCTATTACCAGAACTGAATAAGATCCGGCTACAGTGGACGAGGTTGTTGACACTGTCATTGTCGAGATTCTTGTTCCTCCCGAGGACAACGTGAGATTCACAGGGTTGAAAGAAACGGATAGTCCTGTTTTGGAAATCGACGCTGTCAAGTTGACCGTGCCCGCGAACCCGTTGGTGCTGCTTAGAGATATCGTGGTGTTGCCAGCCGAGCCAACTCTGAGAGACAGGGTATCCGGACTAGCGGACAGGGTAAAGCCAGGCTGCGGGGGTGAATTCACGGTCAGAGCGATGGTTATGGAGTTGACGAGTGAACCGCTGGTTCCAATAATTGTTATCGTGTAGGTTCCAGTCGGAGTTGAAGTCGACGTGGATGCGGTAAGGGTAGAAGTGACTGTCTGATTGGCGCCTAGCGTGACGCTGGACGGACTCAGAGTGACAGGAAGACTTGCAGGAGATACGGAAGTAGTTAAGCTCACTATGCCTGAGAAACCGTTGATGCTCGTGAGGCTGAGAGCGAATGTGACTGAAGAGCCTGCAGTAATTGTCACGCTACTCGGCTTTGTAGATAGAACAAAATTGGGGGTCGTGATGGTTGAAAATATGGCGGACTCAATCGCCTCGGGGACAGCGCTGGGTGAGCCATTGGCAACTGTTACACAGACAGGCGGGTCGCTGGTCGGTGCGGTGGGAGAACCGCAACCCGTCTGGAAGCCCAGAGTCGTGCCAGATGTTGTTCTTGTGATGTTGTAGATTGCTGTAAAGAGGAGACCTGTTGCGGGCGTCCCGGTTACCGTTCCGGGAGCCGAGACGACAGCGAGGTGAAGCGTATCAATGGTGTCCGTCGACGAGCAAGTAGTGCCAGAAATGAGGACCCCGCTCAAGCACTCTAACAAAAGAGTCTGTGGCCCGGGCAGGACGATTCCAGTAAGATCTGCGCCGGCCGGCTTGAGAATCGCATGGTCAGCCAAGAGAGTGATGTCAAAGCCGTTCAAGCCGGTGGAGTTTTGGATAAACACTGAAACCCGAAGCTGAGACCCAACGGTTCCGGTAAGCGACGAAGGGCTGGACGGGCACGAAGATGCACCTGCGGGAATTATGCATATGACGCCCGTGGACGCTCCAAGTGCCGGAGCGGAGTTCATAGCGGCAAACAAGATGCTTCCAATGAGCATGAAAATAGATGCAGAAACCAGTGTAATATTCTTCAAGAATTACACCCGTATCCTCGTATTGCTCGAGAAAGCAGTCGGTTTAAGATTTGCTATTGTCCCCTTTCTCAATAGGCTCAATCCTATTTTCGCATATTGCTAAAGTTCTCCACAATGCGCTCAAGATAGCCTAGCTTAGTCCCCTTGAACCTCGTCGGCGAGTCTTCTCGGCATAGCTCGAAGGATTAGTGCATGGCGGTGCATAGACGTTCGGCTTAGTGGTTCCAGAATCTGAAAAGCCTAATTCAAACTCGGGCTTGAACTGGCAAAGACTTGAACCTGAGGTCTAGTGACCGACCGTTGCCAGCCTCAAGCCTGTATCAGGAAAGCAGACAGAGAGTCTATGTCACAGGAGACATTCCAACGATCGCGTTCGCACACTATCGCTTCTTTCCGTATACCGCGCAAACAATTCCAGCAGTCAAAGGGATGGATACGGCGTCAGAAAGACCCTCCTCTTTCAGAAGGCTCGCGATCTGTTCACCCGTTCTAGCTTTCAAGATAGATCTGCCCAAGTAAGACAAAGTCCTACCCCAAGCCTCTGAAACCATGCGCCCGAAGAATGGGAAGAGACCGAGCAGATAATCGTAATAGAAGACTTGGAAGACCCGGTTGGGCGGACGCGCGAAGTCCAAGGATATGACAATTCCCCCGGAGCCCGTAGCCCGAGACATCTCCCGAAAAGTCAACTGGGCACTAGAGACATTTCTGAGGGCGAGGCTGATAGAAGTCGATGCGAAGCAATTATCTCGAAACGGGAGACTCTCGGCTCGTGCCAAGACCCAGTCGACCCTGTCCCCCAGACCTTTTGACTGCAACCTCCAACGGGCGGTTTTCAGCATTGAGAGAGTAAGGTCCACACCCACGACAGATCCATCGCGAGAGACGATCCTCGCAAAATCAGCTGCCAAGAGCCCAGTCCCGGTAGCAACGTCAAGTATTCGTTCATGGCTCCGAGGTCTGGCTTGGTTGACGACATATGCTCGCCACCGCCTGTCCTGCCCGAAGGAAAGCAGGCTCAACAGAATATCGTATTCTAACGGGACGTTTGAGAATAGGGTCCGGACATACCGGGCCTTGGCATCAAACACGGGCTAGGACGTGGAGGGTTTTGGTGGGCTGGGACTTGACCTTCTGAAACTGTAGCCGACACCAGCTATTCCCACAACGATCAAGATCACAGCGAACACGACAGGCAACAGTATAGCAGCAAAGTACGAGACAAGCAAGAGAACTCCGAAACCGGTCATCAGAGCACCCCAGCCTACCACCATTATCCTGGGCGGAGCATACGAGTTCGCTGGAGGAAAAACAAATGCTTCAACGATCATCCACGCTCCGAAGAACGTAAAGATCAAGGGAAAGACTGCGAAAATGTTCAGCCCGGTGAGGAGTGATACGAGGATGAGCCCCCCTAGAATTATTAGGAAAACGCTGCCGTTAAGAGGCGCCCAGGGAACACGATTCATTGCAGATTCAACAAACCTCAGACTATGCCTTGTTTATAGTACTATTGTAGTTGGACTGAAAAGAGGCCTGAAGCCTCGGTCAGACGTGATCGTAGACGTTTGACTCTTGAAATGTTCCCGTGTTCATTTCCTGCTCGATCTCTCGCAGCATGAGAATCCGCTTGTAAGTGGGTGGGTGAGTCATGAAGAGCTGAGCTGCCTTCCGCCAGTTCGACTTGGCCTCAGCCTCCATCGCCAGCTCCAATTCGCGCTCGCTCAGGACACCATCATGGTCCAAATCGTACTTTGACTTTTGATCCATGATCTGTGCCACGTCCTGCTTTGCTTGCGCTGGGTCTTCGATGAAGAAGGCGCGGGCACCGTGCGGCTCGCCTGGGGCTAGAGACAAGCCGTAAGCGATCTTAACCAGAGCACTCTCAAGTTCTCTAGGGTGTTTGGTCAGGTAGGCGGAGTAGGCGTCGGCGTAGCTTTCTCTGAGCCGCGTTAGTCTTAAGGCGAGCAATGTTGTTAGGATGTAGACGACGTACGCAACGATGGCGATGACTATCAGTGCCCCGGCACTGTTATTCCGGTTGGATCCGCGACCGCCTATGCCACTAACGTAGCCCCCCCAGAGGACGGAGCGAGCGATAAGGTATGCGACTAGGGGTATGGCAGAGATCATGGTGACGACGATAAAGTCGCGATGTTTTACGTGGCCGAGTTCATGTGCGATGACTCCCTCGATCTCGTCTTCGTTCAACCGTTGGAGGAGTCCTTGATGAACGGCTAATGTGGCGCTTTTCTGGGTCCGGCCGAACACGAAGGCATTGGGTGTAGGGTCCGGCGAGATGGCCAATCGCGGCATCGGGATGCCTGAGGTTGAGGCCATCTGAGAGACCTTGGCTTCCAGCCATCGATTCTCTCCCGGGGATAGATAGTGGAGTCGACTGGTAGCCCTAACGATTACGGGACCTATCAGATACTGCAGTAGGATTATGAAGAAAGCTCCCACAAGCCCGAAGATGAGGCCAGTAGTGGGATCAAGGAAGAAAACGGAAGTAATTGTTAGAAGACCGAGAAAGATCGCGAAGACTAGTATGATCGTGAAGCCCATTGTCCGCTTCAACGCGCCTAGTCCACTCGTCACGATTCATTCCCATCCTAGAGAACTTAATCCGGCCCTTCTTTAATTCTATCCTCGAACGAGAGGAAAAGCGGCCCATGTCCCAGATCGTATCAGAGATCAAATGTCCGAACTGCGGAGCCCAACTCAACCTCTCGCCCGGAGAGCTGGTAGCTACCTGCAGATACTGCGGCTATACCTCAGTAGTGGGCGCCAACGCTCCATTCCAGCTTGAACACAGTCTCATAGTAAACAAACTAGACAACACGAGAATTACCCAGGCTCTGCAAGACTGGATGAGGTCAGGCTTCATGAAGCCGGGAGACCTCGCCAAAAAAAGCAGACTTACGGTGCTAGAGCTGAGATACCTCCCTTTCTGGCTTGTACCTCTAACCGCCACCAGCACATACGAAGGAGTGCTTGAAAGAATCTCACCCCCGACACCGAGAAAGGGGACAATTCAGAACGATTACGACTGGCTTGTGCTAGGAAGAAAGGCGGCTGAATTTCCAACCCGAGGCTACAAGGTCCCAGCCGAAGGAAAGATACCCTTCGACTTTACCAAAATAGAATCTCAAGCCAAATTTCTGAACAGCGAAATAGACAGCGAAGATGCAGTGATACGAGCGAAGGACGAAGTTGAGGAAAACCAGCGATTCCTCCTGAAACAGGAAGTGGATCAAGTAACCCAGTTAGACACTAGCTTCAATGTTGACACGCCTACCTATCTACACGTACCGCTCTGGTTCGTCCAATACGAGTACAAGGGGAAGATCTACAACGCGATCATTGATGGCAGTAGCGGCGGCATGATTCGCGCCGACATACCGCAGGTCGACTTCAAGATGATCTAGAACTGAACGGGATTCTGTATTCGACTCTTGAAAAGAGTCCTTCGGTGAATAACAGAACCCGAGAATTCTGATATTAAGTGTCACGAAATTGATTTCCCCCATAATGCCTGAATATGAACAAGCATGTTTTGCCGCGTTGCAACGGCTCGACAAGGGGGTACGAGTCCTCTTTTATCCGCCGCGAGCTTCGCGATTAGCCTCGATTGGGCAATGAGGGCCATCCGAACGCGAGCCGTTGGTAGGGCTTTCTGTTCCACAGCGAACCTTGGAGCAGGGTTCGACGTGTTCGGCTTGGCATTGAACAGATACTCCGACACCGTAAGCGCCCGGATCACCTCAGGAAAGAAGATCAGATTAATCGTGCGTGGCCTCGAAGGTCGCAACGTACCTGTGGAAGTGGAGAGAAACTCTGCAGGGCCTCCAGCCTTAGAATTAGCGAAGAAGGCGAACTTGAACAAAGGCCTGGACATAATCGTCGAAAAACATGTACCCCAAGGCTTAGGACTCGGAAGCAGTGGCGCAACGGCCGCAGCATGCACTAAGGCTCTGGATGCCCTCCTAGACCTTCAACTATCAAACGATGAATTGGTAAAAGTGGCAAGTCTAGGAGAGAAGGCCGTAGCAGGGACAGCACACGCAGACAATGTCGCAGCTTCACTCCTGGGAGGGTTCGCGATCGTATACGACGATCCAATCAGAACAATTAGCATCAAGCCGCCGGCTGGTCTGGCGGTGGTTGTTGCAACTCCCCGACTTCCATTTCAATCCGAAAAGACGAGAAAAGCGCGAAAGATCATACCGGACAAGATCAGTGTCCAGAATGCAGTTCTAAACGTGGGCAGGGCCTCCGCTATGGCGGTGGCCTTTGCTCAAGGCGACATTCGAATGATTGGAACTGGAATGAATGATAAGATTGCGGAGCCCTATAGACAGCATCTCATTCCGGGCTATCAGGATGTAAAACGTATGGGGTTAGATGCGGGAGCGGCAGGCGTGTGCATCAGCGGGGCGGGACCAAGCCTCGTCGCCCTAGTCGATAGAAATAATCGTGCACCTCGACGAGTTGCCCAGGCAATGGTAAAGGCGTTTGCACGGAATAACGTACGTTCAACCTCATTTATCGCGCGGCCAGCCCCCGGAGCGACCATAGTCAAGGAATCCTAGGAATGCCCTGGCCTTATCGTCTACAATGCTTCGACTGCCACACTCAGTTTCCAGCCCAGACAACGAATTATCGATGCGAAAAATGCGGCGGCCTTCTAGAGGTGACTTTCCGGATCTCCCGTCGAAAAGTTCCCTGGACAAAAAGGGGCCTCTCGGTCTGGAGATACCGGGAACTCCTTCCCGTCGATAACGACCGGTTCATCACAACCCTAGCAGAAGGAGGGACCGGGCTTCTTCACTGCCCGCGTCTCGGCCGTGAACTTGGTCTGAAGAGACTCTATGTGAAGAATGAGGGGGAAAACCCGACCGGGTCATTCAAAGACCGGGGCATGACGGTGGCCCTGTCTAAGGCTCGGGAATTAGGGAAAAGGAAGGTTGTCTGCGCCTCCACTGGTAATACCGCGGCGTCTCTCGCCGCCTACTCGGCCCGTGCCGGACTGAAGTGCGTAGTCATCGTCCCAGAAGGAAAAGTTGCAGCGGGCAAGATGCTCCAAGTAGTGATTCACGGCGCACGGATTTTCCAAGTTAGGGGCGACTTCGACGAAGCAATGAGAGCAGTCGTTACACTAACGGAACACCGGAAGGGATTCTACTTGATGAATTCCCTCAATCCGTTCCGGCTTGAGGGCCAGAAGACCCTAGCCTATGAGGTGTGTGACCAGCTGGATGGAGAGGTGCCAGACTCACTTGTGCTTCCTGTAGGCAACGGCGGGAATATCAGCGCGATGTGGAAAGGCTTCGGCGAATTTCAAACACTCGGAGTTACCAAAGCGAGACCTAGAATGATCGGGGTCCAAGCAGAGGGAGCAGCACCCATCGCAAAGGCAGTCAAGCGAAAACAGGACAGGATTGAACCGGTGACTAATCCGCGAACTATCGCCTCAGCCATAAGAATTGGATCACCGGTCAATTGGATGAAGGTACTCCATGCAATCAACGAATCCCATGGAACTGCGGAAACAGTCTCTGACAAGGAGATTCTAGAAGCCCAGAGGAACCTGGCCTCGAAAGAGGGAATATTCGTTGAGCCAGCCAGCGCAGCATCTATCGCCGGCCTCAGAAAGAACCGAGAGGCAGGCAAAATCGATCGATCTGATCTTGTAGTATGCGTTACAACTGGTCATGGCCTGAAGGACCCATCAGTTGTTGACTACCTTCCCAAGCATGAAGGTTACACTCTCAAGATTACTCGGCCCGACTGGATCGGACGATTAGAGAGAACCCTTTGAGAATCGTCCTCATCGGCTTTGGCACCGTAGGCCAATCACTCGCTCGAATTCTGATCAAGGACAGAGACTGGCTCGTCAAGAACCACGGGTTCGAACCTCAAATCACCGCGATAGTGGATAGCCGAGGGTCATGCAGAGACGATAATGGCCTGAACCTTGACAGAGTTTTGAAAGTGAAAGAAAAGTACGGAACAGTCCAGAAGTATCCTGCAACCGTTGAGGGCAAAACTAGCATCCAGCAAATCATATCTTCGGCAGAAGCTGAGGCGGTGATAGAGACTACTCCATCAAATTTTGAGAACGGCGAACCTGGCCTTACGAATATTAAGAACTCATTGTCTGCGAGAAGACACGTGGTCACCTCCAACAAGGGACCGCTAGCGCTTGCAATGCCGGCGCTTCTGGAACTGGCATCTCACACGAGAATGCAGTTGCGCTTCAGCGCGACGGTAGGAGCCGGGACTCCATTCCTCACCTTCGCCTCGAAATGCCTCCCAGGCGAGAAGATACTGGGAATCCATGGCATCCTCAACGGAACAACCAACTACATTCTGACTCGAATGGAAGAGGCTTCGCTCAGCTTTCAAAAGGCGCTAGCTGAAGCACAAGAGAAAGGATATGCGGAAAAGAACGCCGAAAACGACATTGACGGACTAGACACCGCTGCAAAGATAGTCATCATCGCGAACTGGATTCTCAAACGTCGAATGAGTATCAACCAATTGAAAGTAACTGGCATCCGAGACATACTCCCGGAAAAGATTCTGAGGGCGAGCAAATCGGGAACGAGAATCAAACTCATCGGACGGCTAGCAGATTCAGAAGCTACAGTGAGACCTGAAGAAGTCCGGGCAGACGATCCGGTGTGTGTCCCAGGCAATCTTAACGCACTCTCATTCTCGACCGAACACACAGGTGACGTGACCCTCATAGGTCGTGGAGCAGGGGGAGAAGAAACGGCCAGCGCCATTATCCGTGACCTTGTTGACATTCGAACCGAATATTCGATCTAGGGACTAAACCTGAAGCTTATAATGAAATTTGGCGGCTCTTCACTAGCCGACGCTACAAGCATCAGAAACGCGGCCAGAATAGTCCAGCGGTTCTCGCCTGAAAACAAGATAGTTGTCGTCGCATCAGCAATGAACGACACAACTGAAAGGTTGTTGGAGATCGGCGAACTGGCTCAAAAGAAAGAGAATGCCCGAGTAAGAAAAATTCTAGGAATCACTCAGAGACTCCATGTGAAGACCACCAGATCAATTTCCTCCCGGAAAACGTCGAGGGAGCTTCTCGATCGAATCAACCAGTTGAACACGGACCTGGAAAAAACTGTCGAAGGCATATCGCATCTCCGAGAACTGACTCCCAGAAGCAGAGACTATCTCCTCTCTTTTGGCGAACGTCTCTCTGCACCGATATTGGCGGCAGCAATTCGTAACCTCGGATTCAAAGCTCAATCCCTAACCGGAGGAGAGGCAGGAATAGCCTCAGACGACAAATTTGGAGAAGCCAAGCCACTGGCAGAACTCAGCTACCATGAAATACGACGACGGCTCGACCCGATGCTGGCCAAGAATCAGATTCCGGTAGTAACAGGGTTCATCGCCGCGACAGTAGATGGGACGATTACAACGCTTGGAAGAGGAGGGTCCGACTATACCGCCAGTATTCTCGGAGCAGCTCTCAACACCGATGAGATATGGATATGGACGGACGTTGACGGGTTGATGACCGCTGATCCCAGAATCGTCAAGGATGCAAGGGTCCTTCGCACAGTCTCCTTCGGAGAAGCCCTAGAGCTGTCATATTTCGGAGCAAAGATGATGCATCCAAGAGCTATGCAGCCCGCAGCGCAGAGAAAGATTCCGGTCCGTATCAGAAACTCTTCCAAGCCAACTCTAGAAGGAACCCTAGTCTCTTCAGGAGAGACTGGCGCAGGTAGAGCGGTAAAAGCTGTCTCAATCATCAGGAGCGTAGGAATCGTTACCGTAAGCGGGACAGGTATGATAGGTTCACCCGGTGCAGCAGCAAAAGTCTTCATGGCGTTAGGCTCTAGCAATGTCAACGTGATGATGATCTCTCAAGGATCATCGGAAGCAACCATCTCATGCATCGTGGCTAGGAAGGACACAGACAACGCGGTTCGAGCTCTTCAGCTTGCACTACTGGGGCAGGGCCTCGTTGACAGAGTCACAGCTGAGAAAGACGCCTGCATCATAGCCGTCGTCGGATCAGGAATGAAAGGAACACCGGGAGTAGCAGCAAGAATTTTCGGCGCCGTTGCTCGGAAAAAGATCAACGTGCGCGTCGTCGCGCAAGGCTCCTCGGAACACAACGTCTCCTTCGTGGTTTCCGAAGACCAAGGCCCGGAGGCAGTGCGGGCAATACATGAGGAATTCCAGCTCGGAAAGGCGTCAGCCTAGGCAACGCTATCATAATCCCTCCCCACTGGAGTGAAAGAGCCGCCCTCTTCTCTCGTCAACTATCTCATTATGGTTACAATGTCCTTGTCCACAGGCATGTGGTCTAGTCCAACCCTTTGTCCAGAATATTTTACGCTAGGGCCAGACACAAGAGCATATTTTGCTCCTTCACTGAATCTTGGATGAATCTTCTTGCAAACATCTCTAAGGGTCGAGCCAGCTGGGAGAATCAGCGGCTTCTCAAAATCTGGTTCTCCGTCGGGACGCTTGAGGTAAATCCGGATGAAATCGAGGGTCTCCCAGATCCGCTCAGTAAGGAGGTCCATGTTCAAGCCCTTCTCTGCGGATATGGGCACAAAATCGGTGCCGATTTGTTTCTTCGCGGCGGCCAGGTACTGCTCGTTAACCAGGTCCACCTTGTTCAGGACGACGAGAGCGCGAGCGTATACTCTGTTCCCAGTCAGCACGTCAATCAACTGATCGTCAGTGATGTCGTCTCGCATCAGAATGCCGCCATTACTGACCCCGTACTCTTGAACTATTCCCTTGACAGTTGCTGGAGTGAGCTTGGTAAGTTTGACGCTCGTGGTCAGCGCAAGGCCACCCTTGTTGCTCCTAGTGATGACCACGTCGGGGGGCTTCTGGTTGATCCGAATGCCCATCTCATGAAGCTCATGCTTCAACAGTTCTACCTGACCCGGCTGAAACACGTCCAAGACCAACAGGACCAGGTCCGCGTTTCGCGCCACCGATAGAACTCTCCTCCCTCTGCCTCGTCCAGAAGAAGCACCGCTGATGATTCCCGGCAAGTCAAGAATCTGAATATCAGCACCATTGTACCGGAGTATTCCAGGGACCACCGTCAGAGTAGTGAAAGCGTAGGCTGCCACCTTTGACTTTGCGTTCGTCAGCCGATTCAGAATCGTCGACTTGCCCACGCTGGGAAGACCAATCAGAACTATCGTCGCGTCGCCTCCCTTCTTGATCTCGAAAGCAGGTCCACCCCCTTTGGAAGTGGAGCTCTCGAGCTCAGCTCGAAGCCGGGCGAGTTTGGCTTTGAGGAGACCGATGTGATGCTCTGTGTGTTTATTGATCTGAGTCTTCTTCATCTCCTCCTCGATCTGCTTAATCTTCTCAGGAAGACCCAACACTAGCTGCCTCGATCAGCCTTTCCTAGGCTCGAGGGCATATTGTGAACCTTGCTCTATACTCCAAAACACCGCACTCGATAGGCTCAATTAGAACCGTTACCAATTTTCACCGTCTATAGCCCTTGCCAGAACAGCCCAAGAAGAGAAAATTGTGGGATGCTGATCCCTCACTCTTTCAGCGGGGGCCAAATGCTACATTCTTTGAACGACGAGTTATTCCGCTCTTACGACCAGATAGCAAAATTCGGGCTATATACCCTCGCCATTGCCTATCCCATCTACCTAGTCTACATCGGTCTGGCCTTTGGCGGTCTGGTTTTCTGGAGCTTCTTCGCAGGATCCATCGGGCTCATTGGTGTCATAATAACAAAACTTGGCTATGCGTCAAATTTCAGATATTGGGACGTTAGCCTTAAGCGGACTATCGGTGTCTTCCTAGGTTTTCTCGTTGCAATCAGCTTCTACGCTGGGATAATCTATCTCAAGACATTGCTCATCCCAGTTGCGTTCGGATTATTTGGTATCGGGCTGCTCTTCGTCCTCAGACGAACAAGGCAGTAGATGTACGACCTTTAGATTGAAGGTCTTGACCAAATCGAACCAGCCAACTACGCAGCATCGAACTATTCTTTCATAAGCCAGTCTCTAGCAGCTTCCATCCTTTCGGACGACAACCTATCATCATACGCTTCCAGACGATGAT
>Ga0209266_1000532_pt1 | contig 29012 bp, 28 predicted proteins | sample GraSoiAngelo_132_FD_185889 | JGI IMG/M metagenome (GOLD analysis project Ga0209266, IMG submission 185889) | Grasslands soil microbial communities from the Angelo Coastal Reserve, California, USA - 14_0929_02_40cm (SPAdes) (version 2) | ecosystem: Environmental > Terrestrial > Soil > Grasslands ...
TCCACCTCTTCCGAAGACTGCACCGTATCGTCGATCTGGTCTTTGACAAATGCGGCCAACCCGCCGATCATCAGGCCGAGCACGGCCCCAAAGAGCGTGTTCATCTGGCGCCGCGGCCGGATGGGAGTGCGGGGGATCTTCGCCACATCGACCACGCGGATGGCGCTGCCGATGGAGGCCTCAGCGATCCCCGCTTCCTGCAGTCGCTGGCTGAGCAGGAGGTACACTTCCTCGGCTTTCTTTGCTTCGCGCATGAGACGAGCCAGTTCAACCTCGCGCGATGGGACTCCACGAATCTTCTCGGCGTAGTGGGCGATCGCACCGGTCAGGTCGCGCTCTCTGGCGTCCAGGGCCGCCTGGTCGCGGGTCAGTGCGGCATCCAGCCAGTTTCTCGTCTCCGCAATCTTGGCCTCAGTGGCGACCACGGCGGGGTGCTGGGGGGTCAATTGCTCGCGCAGCCCGGCGCGCTCGATCTCTAACGCCGCCAGAGTACTCTGCAGGCCGGTGACGAGTTGGTTCTCGGATGACTGCGTGGGCGTGATCCTCGCGTGGCCGGCCCCGTGCGCACGGGCCCATGCAATCCGCTCTTCAAGTTCTCGCTTCTGGAGTTGCAGGTCCACCTGCTGTGCTTCCAGCGCGGCCAGCTTCTGCACTGTGATCGACGTGTCTTCCGTGAGCGCGATGTTGCCAAACTGGTCTTTGAACCTGACCAGCGCGTCCTCACCCGCCCGCAGTTCCTGGCTGGCCTGCGCCAGTTGTCCTTCGATAAACTGCCGTGTCTCCGTGGCGCGCTGGCGCCGCGATTTGAGGTTCAGGTCGATCAGGCTGTTCGCCAGGGCGTCGGCGGCGGCCGCGGCGAGTCGCGGATTCGTGTGCTCGACGCTGATGCGCACCAGGTCCGTGTTGCGAATCGGTCGAACGTCCATGCCGCTATCCAACACGTGCTCGGCATCGGCCCCTACCGTCGTGGCGAGCAATGCGGCCGCGCCGGCGCGAACCGCATCGCTGCGGATCAGTTCGGCCAGCGTGGAGACATTCGGCGCCTGAGCCGCCGCCTGGTCGGCGAAGATGCTGAACTCACCGGGGCGGTCCAGCAGCACCACCGGAGGCACTTTGTCGGCGGTGACGGTGGTCGAGGCCTGATACACCGGCGGCATCCATAGCGACGCCCCCACCGCCGTCGCCAGCGCGGCGAGAAAACACGCGGCGACAATCCAGCGGTGCCTCAGGAGCACGTCAATGTAGCCGCGCATGCTCATCTGAGGCTCGTCGAGAAAAGTTGCGTCTACGGATTCCACGACTGTCGTCTCCTCATATGCCTTTGTCTGTCATCGCGAGGCCCCAAGTCTGTCATTGCGAGCGGAGTCCTGCACCTTGTGTGCAGGACGCACCGAAGCAATCTCCCCCGTTGCGAGGGGCGTAAGCCCCGCGGCAATCTCCACGCAAACGGAGATCGCTTCGCTGCGCTCGCGATGACGGTATCGAGGTGGAGATCGCCACGGCCCTACGGGCCTCGCGATGACCAACAATCACAAATGGCGAAACAAATTGGTATCGTGTCAAGAGTGGGCGAGTGATTTGGACTCAGGCTGGTCTAGTTCAGTATCGTAATAGCCGGCGTAATGGTAGTAGCCACGCGTGGGTGTAGCCACGCCGTTCACCACCACGCCGAGAACCCGCGCGCCGACGGCAGCCAGATGCTCACGCGCCCGGCGGGCGGCGTCTCGCGGCGTCTTGCCGATGTGGACGACCAGGATCACGCCGTCGACAGCTGGCGCGAGCACGGACGCATCCGCCACCGGCAGCACCGGCGTGGCGTCGAGCACCATGAGTTCGGCGCCGTCGATCCCCTGGTCGAGCAGCGCGCGCATCTTCTGGCTGCCGAGCAGTTCCGCAGGATTTGGAGGCTTCACGCCGCTGGGGAGCAGCCATAGATTCTCTACTGTCGTCGGTTGCACGGCTTGATCCGCGGACAAGCCATCGACCAGGAGATCTGAAAGGCCCAGTGTTGTTTTGGGTTGGAACGCCCACGAGAGGGTCGGCCTGCGCAGGTCGCATTCCATCAGGCACACGCGGCGGCCGGTCTGCGACAAAGCGATCGCCAAGTTGGCTGAGACGGTCGTCTTGCCCTCACCAGGGCCGGGACTGGTGACCTGCACGGTGCGCAGCGGCCGGTCAGGACTCAGGTAGAGCAGGCTGGTCCGCAGGTGCCGGAAGGCCTCGGCGAACGGCGCGCGCCGGCGATGGTCCATGAGTAGGGGAAGGTCACGCTTGCCATTCCCATTGGCCCCATCCCGCCAGGTGGGGATCTCCGCCAGCACCGGCAGCCCCAGCACGTCAGCAACTTGCTGCGGGGTCTTGAAGGTGGTCTCTATCGCCTCGAACACGTACACGCCACAGGCGCCCACCATCAGCCCGAGCAGGGCGCCAAACAGTACGTTCATGAGAGTATGCGGCCTGACCGATACGGTGGGAGCAACTGCCCGGTCGACCACCCGCAGGTCTCCGACAATCGATGCCTCGGCGATCTTCGCCTCCTGCAATTTCTCGGACAGCTGAATATATGTCTGCTCAGCGACCCGCACGTCGCGGGTCAAGCGGGCAAGTTGCACCTCTGTCGCAGGAAATGCGCGGACATCCTGCTCATAGCGGCTGACGATGCCCTGGAGGGCGCTCTGTCTGGCTTTAGCCGCTTCGCGGCCGACTTCGAGGGTAATGAGCTGACGGGCGAGATCCTGATGCACCGGGTTGCGGGTCACGAGGCGGGATATCACCCGCTCGACCGCCATTTGCTTGAAGCGCGACTCGGCCTCGGAGATCTGCGCGCGCGTGGCCATGACCTGAGGGTGCAGGTCGGTAAACTGCTCCTTGAGACCGGCCAGGGTGATCTCGAGCCTCGTGACCTCTTGGCGGAACTGCGCGGCGTTGGGATCCTCCGCCACCGTGAACGAAGACACGACGGTCGGCTCCTGGGTGGCGAGTGCCGCGCGTGCCTCGCGCAGGCTGGCTTCGATCGCTTGTTGTTCAACGGCGGCGGCCCGGCGCTGCGCCTCGAAATCGGCAAGTTTGCTGATGACGCTGGTGGTTTGCTCCGAGAGCGAGACCTGGCCGGCCCGGGTCTTGTATGCGGCGAGCTCGTTCTCCGCCGTCCTGAGTTCCAGGCCCACCACGGCGATCTGGCTCTCGATGAATTCCCGGCCCGCTCCGGCCTGTGCTCGTCGAGACTGGAGGTGCCAGTCGATGAACCCCTGGGTAATTGCGTTGACGTTCTGGGCCGCCGCATCAGGCGTGGGACCCTCCGCCTCGATGCGAATGACATCTGCACCACGCACCCGCAGAACTCTCAGACCGGCCTGCAGTCGCCGGACGGCCTGCGCTCTGTCGACGGCAACGCCGAGGCGGTCGAGGGCCAACTCCGCGACCGCCCTGCTCTTTACAACCTCAGCCATCGTATCCACGTAAGAATCGACAAACACTTGCTGACTGATGCCGGTGCTGTCCGAGGCGAGACGAAGAGAGGCACCGGTCCGGTCTACGAGGACGGTCGTTGCCGCTCTGTAGACCCGCGGCGTGGTGAGACTGCTGACAAGCGCCGTCGTAAGCGCAACGGCAGCGACGGCGGCAACGAGCCACCACCGGCCCAGAAGCAGATCGATATGATCTCTGAGCGAGGGCTCGTGCTCCATGCGACTACCTGAAGAAGAGGGCCAAACCAGCCAGGATGCTGGCCACGCTGGACACGTTGACCAGGCCGGTCTGCGGGACGACGAGAATGTCCCCGGGCTGCACCAGCATGTCGCGGCTGAGATCGCCCCGCTGAATCACGGCCTGAAGGTTCAGGCTGATGAGCATTCCGCTGTTGGGGAGTTTTTCCACCTTGCCGACGGCCGCCGGTAGTTGCGGGGGAGCCCCACTCCGCCGCACGATGTGTATGGTCGTCGGCGTCGCAACACCCCGCTGCATTGGGCCTCCGGCCATGGCCAGCGCCTGCAGGACACTCACGTCGCCGCGGAGCACGTAGACGCCGGGACGGCCCACATCGCCGAGGACAAAGAAGCGGCTGTTGAGTTCCTCCGGTACCAGCAGCGTGTCGCCGGGCTGCAGCGCGACGTTGTATTGCATGTCCTGGCGAACGAGGAGGTCTTCCAGAGGGAGGGGCTGGTTCTCCCCGGACGTGCGCACCAGGCGGGCCTGGGTGATCGAAGCATTTTCGGTGAGTCCTCCGGCAGCGGACAGGGCCTCGAGAACGGTGGCGCCGGGCCTCAACGCATAGATGCCCGGCCGCACTACCTGGCCCAGCACCGAGACACTGATCTTGCGAAACTCCTTGACTACAATCGAAACTTGAGGATTGCGAATGTAGAGGCTGTAGGCGCGCACGAGCTCGCGGGTCAGGTCGTCGACAGAGAACCCGCCGGCAACGATGGTCCCAACAAGCGGGAGTGCGATGGTCCCATCCGGGAGGACGGTGACAACCCGGGTGAGGTCGGGCTGACCATAGACGGCGACTTCGATAATGTCTTCGGCTCCAAGAACGTAGGGTTGTTGGGCGGAGACGGGTGGGGCGATGAGCACCAACATGATGGTGAAGCTGAGGAACACTCGCGTAGTCATCGAATCACCTCGAACGAGTACTGTCATCGCGAGCGCCGAAGGCGCGTGGCGATCTCTCCTTGAGAGGAGATTGCTTCGGCCCTGCGGGCCTCGCAATGACGAGAAATCTGCGGACCTTGCAATGACAGATGGCGCGGCTCCGCCCGTCTGGGTGCATTTGCTTTCTGCACCCTGCGGTGCGGTTGACTCTACTTGCGGCCGGTGTAACCAATCTGGCGACCGGCTTTTCTAAGTCATCGCGAGCGTTAGCGAAGCGATCTCCTCTGGAGGGGAGATTGCTTCGGCCCTGCGGGCCTCGCAATGACGAAGGGCTACGCGCCTCGCAATGACTGCATGCTCTCTACACCCGTTCGAGGTCGAAGATCTCGATCTCGAGGGACCTTACGCTTCCCAAGACTTCTAACAACACACGCACGCGATCTTGGCGGGAGGTGGGGCGTTCAAAGATGCCCTCCAATCCCGCAAATGGACCTGTTCTGATCCGCACCCGGACGCCGGCCGGAACATTCAGCCCTACACGCACGAACCCCAGCGGCTCGACGCGATCGCGGATCATCTGTACGAGATCTGCGGGCACCGCAAGAGGCTGATCCCCATCGCCCAGGATCCGCCGGGTGCCCGGGGCCCAGCGGACCGCATTCCACATCGCCGGGCCCAACGTCATACGAAGGAATAGATAGCTCGGGAACAGCGGCTCGAGTGTGACCACCCTGCGGCGCGCATGCCTTCGGATGACCTCGATCTTTGGAAGGAATGGTTCAGCCGCCCGCGCTCGCGTGGCAAGATGTGCGACCAGCCTCTCCTCCTGACGAGGCTTCGTTTGAATGACATACCACTGCGCCGTATCATTCCAAAGCCACCTCGGAGTGCCCAGATGTTGCAGTCCAGTTGACATCCGGCCTGGTGATGGAACAACGACCTCCGCCATTTACACTCCAATCCTCCGATCGATGACCTACCTGAGAATGCCGCCGCGAAAGGCCGTGGCGATGGCCGCCGCGCGGTTGCGGGAGTGCGTCTTTCTGAGAATCGATCTCACGTGGGTCTTTACCGTAGGTGTTGAAACGCCCAGTTGCTTGGCAATCTGCGAATCAGTCTGCCCTTCCGCCATCGCCTGAATGACGCTCCCTTCCTTCTGGCTGAGCGCAACCGTCGTCGCGTCCCGGGCAGGAACAGGACTGAGTTGTCCCAGCATTGCGAACTCGTCATGCGCGATCGCGCACTCCATCACGGCCTTCCCACCGGCTACCAGCCGCACATCTCTGGCGAGTTGTTGCTCGCATACCTCACGAGGCAAATATCCCCAGCCGCCGGCGCCGGCCACGCGCACAACACCGTCTCGGAAATCATCTTCGGAAAGCACGATCGCCTTTGTCATAGGCGCTGCAGTGCCCAGCCGGCGCAGGAACTCGGAGAGATCCTCATCGACCCGACGCGCGTCGATCAATGCAATGTCCGGCGACAGCTGCCGCACAGCTGCTACCGCCTGTTCGGCCAGCACCTCGCCGACAACGACGACCTCACCGGCCGTGCGGAGTAGTTGTTTGAGGGCGAAGCGTACCAAGGGATCGGCGATTAGGAGAACGGTGCACCGGACGGACGAAGTCTCTTGCTTGACATCATCCTCCTGAACCGATGATGGCATTAGATGGCGCGAGAACTTCTTATGCCTGTGGTGAAGGGCCTTCACTCGAATGAGTCTTTCAGGACGCCCGGATATCAAAGATCGAGGCATGCGAGAGTGCGGATGTTACATTCCACTTGCTGCGATGTGACTCTAGAAAGAACTAGGGGCTAGTCCGATCGGGTGATAACTTGTCGAAAACCAAATATCTTAAGGAGTCCGCTCGAATCGAAGACTTCGGCATCCCTCAATCGGATGATTCTACTCTGAGGACAAGTTTCCCAAAGTGCTGGCTTTGCTCCATCACATCCTGCGCCTTCACCGCGTCTTCGAGCGGAAAGGCCTGGTGCACGATGGGTTTCAGGCGGTTCTGTTCGACCAGACGCATCAAGTCATGAAGCTCACCTTTGGTGCCCATCCAGGTGCCGTGGATAGAGAGCCGCCGGCCGTAGATGTACCGGATGTCGGTGGCGGCTTCCGCGCCGGTGGTCGCGCCGCAGGTGACCAGGCGGCCGCCGCGGGCGAGGGCTTTGATGCTCGTCTGCCAGGTGGCTGCGCCGACGTGGTCGAAGACCACGTCCACTCCACGCTTCCCGGTCAGCCGCCTGACTTCTTCAAGGACATCTTGTTCGCGATGGTCGATGCCTTCGTCGGCACCAAGGGCTCGTGCCTTATCTAGTTTCCAGCGGCCTCCGGCCACCGCGATGACGCGGGCGTTGAAGAGTTTGGCGATCTGAATGCCTGCGCTGCCGACCCCGCTTCCGGCGCCCCAGATCAGCACGGTTTCCCCAAGGCGCAGCCGGCCGTTTGTAACCAGCATGTTCCAGGCGGTGAGAAAGACCAGCGGCATCGACGCCGCCTCTTCGAAGGTGAGGTGAACCGGCTTTGGAAGCACGTTCGCCTCTGGCACGGCGACAAACTCGGCATACGTTCCGTGCCGGTGCTCTCCGAGGATGGCGTAGTCGGCGCACAGGTTGTCCTGGCCGGAGACGCAGTACGTGCAGACACCACAGCTGACTCCGGGGGCGATCATGACCTCCGCGCCGGCGCGGACTTTCGTCACGGCTTCGCCGACCCGCTCCACAACCCCGGAAGCGTCCGCACCTGGGATGTGGGGAAACGTCAGACGGAGGCGCGGGAGGCCCTTTCGGACCCACAGATCGATGTGATTAAGCGCAGCCGCGCGCACCCGAACAAGGACATCGTTCGGACGGAGGGGGGGCGTGGGCATCTCTTGCACACGCACAACTTCGGCCCCGCCTTGCCCCGTGTACACGACAGCCTTCAACGCGCACCTCGGAAAGGCGGGATTGGGGATTGGGGATTAGGGATTGGTGAATGACTCATTTCGGCTAGAGACATTTCCCCACTGACCAGGTGATACTCAGCATAGACAATACCGACAGGAAGGTACCGCATGCAGGCTCTATACGAACGACTCAGAGTCTGGCAACTCGCCCACGAGCTTACATTGGAAATCTACAAGGTTACCGCAACATTCCCTTCGTCTGAGAAGTACGGCCTGACTGCCCAGCTACGGAGAGCAGCTGCTGCGGTGCCGACGAATATCGTGGAAGGGAATGCAAGGCGGCACCGGCGTGAATATATCCACTATTGTCTCATCGCACGAGCGTCAATCGCAGAAGTGAAATATCTCCTCCGTCTGAGCCTCGACTTGGGGTTTCTTTCCGCTGAAAGGTACGAATCTCTATTCGCAGGCTATAACGAGGTAGGCAAGATGCTTCAAGCTATGATCAACCAGCTTGATCACTCTAATCCCTAATCCCTAATCCCGAATCCCGCAGTTAGCTAGGGAGTGCCCTGAATCCGAATCGTGGTCTGGCCTTCTGCGACGAGGCGCCGCTCCTTATAGTAGTATGTCACAAGTTCCGCGGTCATCGTCCGGCCCGGGCGGGTCACGCTGACTTTGTCGCGGAAGATCGCGCTGTTTTCCTTGACGAGCAGTGTGGCGGTGGCTGACGTAATTCGGGTTTCGGCGAACACACTCACCACGTTGCCTCTCACGAACGCGATCTGCGAATGGGCCACGACCTCCAGCCGGTCGCCTTCGATGAAGCCGTCGGGGTTCCGGATGCGGGGGCGGCCGGTCATGGTGATGACGTCGGCGCTTTTGGCGACCAGGACCCCAGCGGTCGCGGTCAAGTCGGGAGGGAAGGTGACCACGACGTTGCCCGTGGCGGCCAGCGTGTCGTCCTTCGCCTGGTAGGCGACGCGGTCGGCCTTCAGCATTCGGCCGGTCGATCGCGCGGTCACACCTCTGAATGCCTGGATGGCGGCCACCGTGCCCGCAGGAGTTAGTTGCGCTGCGGCTTCTCCGGCGATGAGCTCACCTTGAGGGGTGGTGATGCGTACACTGCCGCTCATCTGGATCTGGCGAGACTTCCGGTCATAGAGGACGTGGTCGGCTCGGATGGTGAGGCGGCCGTCGGTGATGATCACATGCCCGCTGGCCTCGAGTAGCTGACCGCCGTCTCGGGCGGTGACGGTGTCAGCGTTAAGTTGCATAGTGCGCGGTGCCGCGGCATGTGTGGCCGTCGATTGCAACACGAGTACGGCCGTAAAAACCAGCAATCCCCTTCGCCACTTGAAGGGGATTGCTTCGTCGCTACGCTCCTCGCAATGACGACGGAGGTCAGTCCTTGTCAATCTGCGCCCTTTGTAGCTTTCCACTGTAGTCAACGTAGACAGACTTCCACTCAGAGAAGATATCCAGAACCTGTAAGCCCCCTTCTCTGTGGCCGTTGCCGGTGTTCTTTGTGCCGCCGAACGGTAGATGCACCTCAGCGCCGATGGTGCCGTGGTTGATGTAGACGATGCCGGTGAAGATGTCGTCGATCGCGCGCATGGCCTTGTTCACGTCCCGGGTGAAGATGGAGGCGGAGAGCCCGTATTCGACGTTGTTGAGGATCCGCACGGCCTCTTCAAACGACTTTGCTTCGATGAGGTCGGTCACCGGCCCGAAGATCTCCTCCTTCGCGATCCGCATGCTGGGGGTCACGTTATCGAAGATGGTGGGCGCGTAGAACGAGCCTCGCCCCAGCGGTCCTTCGTCGGTCCGGCGGCCACCGACCAGGACCCGGGCGCCCTCCTTCTTGCCGACCTCCACATATTCGTGCACCCGCTGCAGTTGCGTATCGCTGACGACGGGCCCAACCTCCGTCTTGGGATCCAACCCATCCCCCAACCTCAGCCGACGGGCCCTATCCACCAGACGCGCGGTCAGATCTGATCGCACCGGCTGGTGTGTGATGATCCGGCTGCAGGCCGTGCAGCGCTGTCCCGTGGTCCCGAACGCGCTCCAGGTCAGGGCGTCGGTCGCCAGATCGAGATCGGCATCGTCCATCACGATCGCGGCGTTCTTCCCACCCATCTCCAGCGACACACGCTTGCCCCGGCGGGCGCACTTCCCAGAGATAGCCAGGCCGGTCTCGGTCGATCCAGTGAAGGAGATGATGGCCACATCGGGATGCTCGACAAGCGCGTCGCCGACTGCGCTGCCGCTGCCGGTGACGATGTTTAGCACGCCGGGTGGCAGCCCAGCGTCCTGCAGGACCTGCGCGAAGCGAATCCCGACCAGCGGCGTGTATGTCGCCGGCTTGAAGACGACGGTGTTCCCGCACAGCAGCGCGGGGATGATCTTCCACGACGGGATCGCCATGGGGAAGTTCCACGGGGTGATCACCCCCACGACGCCGACCGGGACGCGGATGCAGTACGCGGCCTTGTTGGGCATCTCGCTGGGGGCTGTGTAGCCGTGCAGGCGGCGTCCCTCGCCGGCAATGAAGTACGTCATGTCGATCGCTTCCTGCACGTCCCCGCGGGTCTCGGCGAGCACCTTACCCATCTCCTGCGTCATCAGACGGGCCAGGTTCTCTTTTTCCTTGACCAGCATCTCGGCGGCGCGGAACAGGATCTCCGCGCGCCGTGGCGCGGGGTACTTCCGCCACTGCTCAAACGCGCTCTTGGCCGCCTCGACCGCAGCAGTGATGTCTTCGGGGCCTGACTTGGGCACGACCCCCAGGACTTCGCCTGTGGCCGGGTTGGTGGAGGGCATCGTCTGACGGCTCCGAGCCTCAACCCACTTGCCGTTGATAAGGTTCTTGTGCAGTTCGGGAGTTACCGTTGCCACAACCACAACCTCCTCAGACTGACATGTTTGTCATTGCGAGCCCCAAAGGGGCGAAGCAATCTCGCGGGTTAGAGGAGATTGCCACGGCGCCTGCGGCGCCTCGCAATGACAAGCATCCGAGATTGACTCGTCGCATCCCTCCTCGCGACAACAGCCTACTCGCGTTCCCGCGTTCCCGCGCTCCGCCCCGAGCGCGCTCAGCGCGCGTGGGGGTTCCCGCGTTCCCGTTCGCTCCGATGCTCGTCACACTCGCAAAGGTCATTCCGGAGCATGTTGAAGGGATAGATACCTGTGTCGTGTCCGTCGGACCAGACGAAGCGGAGAGCATAGGCGCCGACCCGGCTCATGCTCATGGCGCGGATGGTCGCCGGAATATCCTTCGTTGTCGGCGGTTGAGGATGATATCCAAACTCTCCCCTACACCGGGCGCAGGGGCAGTGCAGGCGGAGCGACATCCAGGTGTAGGTAGACTGGTGGCCGTCGGACCACTTGATCGAGAGAGTCTTGTCGGTGACGCTGCCGAGCTCTACGGGAGTCGGCATTTTGGGACTCAACGATTAAACCTCCAATTACAGGATTAGGGATGGGGACTAGGGAGTAGTAACCGACCCCTCACCCTCACCCTCTCCCCTGGGGAGAGGGAGGAATCGTAGTCGGGCCCCCGCCTCCACCTCCGCGGCCGCGTCTTCTCCGCCGGCGACGCCTGCGGCGCCGGACTGGGCCGCCGCTGTCCGCCGACGGTGCGCCCGCTTGCTGTTGCTGCGGTTGCGGCGGTAAAGCCGGTCGAGGGGCTTCGGGCGGCTCGGGCCCGGTGGGTTCGACCGGTGCGGTCTCGGCTGTTGCCGCCGCTTCTTGCGGGCGGCGCTGGACCCGAGGAAGATCGCGCTCTGCCGTCAGCTTAAACTTCTCCAGGCTCCGCTCGACGAACGCGTGCAGGATCAACCGGGCCGACGCCTCTGAGATGAGCGGGATTCCGACCTCCGCCTCCACCGTCATCGCCAGCTCAGTCTCTCCATCGATCGGCTTGAGCACGTACTCGCCGCGAAACGCCTTGAGGGCGCCGCGGGTCTGGCGGAACTCCACGCGCTGAGGTGGGTACAGCGTCGCGCGCTGGATCGATTCGATGGGCATGCCGCCGAAATAGCCTCGGTATTGGATGGTCACGGTATTGGACTTGCGCTCCAGCACATCCGCCGCCAGCCACAATCCTGTGACCCGGGGCTGCGCTTCCAGGTGGCTGATGAGTTGGAATACCTTGTGAACGGGGGCGCGGACGAGACGGTGGCCTTCGACTCTAACCATCGACTACATCAATCTCCCCTGTTGCGAGGGGCGAAGCCCCGTGGCAATCTCCTGTTGAGAGGAGATCGCTTCGCTCCGCTCGCGATGACAGCGCAGGAGAGGAGATCGCCACGGCCCTGCGGGCCTCGCGATGACAGACTAAGAACGGTTTGGCTGAGGAAATCATCGTACCCGCGTTGCCGCGTTCCCGTGTTCCCGTGTTCCCGTCAGTTCGTTCCTGACGAGTTTCGTCGCCTCCACCATATTCCGAAGTTTGCCCACGGTCTCTTCGGTCATCCGCGTCTTCAGGCCGCAGTCCGGGGAGATGAAGATCTGTTTGGCCGGAATCACCTGGAGGGTGCGGCGGATGCCCTCCGCGATCTCCTCCACAGATTCCACGCGGTGCGAGTGCGCGTCCACCACGCCCAGGCCGATGTCCTTGGTGAACGGGGCCTTCTTAAACGTCTCCAGGAGCGCGAACTCCTCATTCTTTAGAGCCAGGTCGAGTTGGTTGACGGCAAGTTTGAGCATCGCGGGATAGATCTTGGGCACGTCGCCGTAGCAGATGTGGCTCACCGTGTAGGCGCTGACCCCGTCGGTGACGATGTCCATCGCCTCCACTGCCAGGGCAAAATCTTCCTCCGGCCGGGTGTGGATCGCCGGCTCATCTATCTGGATGTACTTCGCGCCGGCGTGCTGCAGATCCATGACCTCCTGATGAATCGCGCGGGCGAGCTCCAGGACGAGTTCCCGGCGGGTCGGATAGTGCTCGTTGAACGACCACTCCGCAATCGTGTATGGCCCGGTCAGCATGCCTTTGACCGGCCTGCTGGTGAGCGACTGCGCGTACTTGAACCACTCCACGGTAACCGGGTGGCGGCGCCCTACCGGCCCAACCACCACCGGTTTGGGATAATACCGGTTCCCGTAGGAGCGGACGAGACCGGCGATGGCGAACCCTTCCATCTCATCGGCGAAATAGGCCACCATGTCCCCGCGGTACTGCTCGCCGTCCACCAGCAGGTCCATGCCGGCGTCTTCCTGGATCTGAATCCACTCCCGCGTCGCGCGCCGTTCCAGCTCTGTGAGTTCATCCTTGGAGAGGTGTTTCCGGGCAAACTTGCGCCGCGCCTCGATGAGTGAGGCGGGCTTCGGGTAGCTGCCGACCGCGGTCGTGGGAAGCAGAGGAAGGCTCATGCGCGCACCCCTTTCAGCGTCTGACTGGCGGCGCGGGTGCCTTCCACCAGCCGCTCGAGCTTCTTCTTCGCAACCCCGTGCGGCAGGAACTCGAGCCCCGCGCTGGGAGCGATCATCAACCGGTCGGGCGGCACGATACTGGTGATTCGGCGGACGGCCCCCTTGATTTCATCGACCGTCTCCAACCGGGTGTTGCGGGCATCGAGGAAACCGGCCATCAACGTCTTGGTAAACGGTGCCCGCGCGATGACGTCCCAGTTGCGATAGCCGGCCACGAAGTCGAGCCCGATCACGTCGAACGGCAGCTGCAGCAGTTGGGGATACACTCCGCCGACATCGCCGAAGTAGGTGCACAAGACTTTCTTGGCCCTCACGCCATCAACGAGCGCGGCCATCGCCTCGGCAAACACCGGATATTCTTGCTTATGCTGGCATAAAGCGGGCTCGTCGACCTGGATGATCTCCGCGCCCGCAGCCTGCAGCGCGCGCAGCTCCGCGTTAAGGGCGCGGGCGAGCGCCAGCACAAACTCTCGTCCTGAGGGATAGTGCGTGTTGCGGCCCAGTTTGGCCAGGGTGAACGGCCCCGTGACGACCGGCTTCACCGGCCGTGGGCTATGCTGCCGGGCGAACTCGAAGTCTCGCACCGAAATCGGTTCAACCCAGGCAATCTCGCCCTCCGCCACGGGTTCGCGGAAGTAGATGTTGGTGTCGAAGTAGCGCTGCAGCCCGTTGATCGACAGCCCGCGCAGGCGCCTGGCGAAGTACGTCTGGCCATCATCCCAGCGGATGTGACCGTCGGTGATCAGATCCACTCCGGCGTCCACCTGGTCCTGGATCGCTTCGAGTGTGACCTCGTCTTCTACCTGATGGAGCTCGGCCTCGGTCAGCTGGCCCTTCTGGAATTTCTCGACTGCGCTGCGCCACTTGCCCGGCGCAGGCATGTCCGGAATTTTCGGGTAATTTCCGATGACGGTAGTGATCAATCCAATCTCCTTTAAGCGCCCTTCTCTCTGTCATCGCGAGGCCCGCAGGGCCGTGGCGATCTCTGTTCACGGAGATTGCTTCGGGGCTACGCCCCTCGCAATGACGACATTGAGCGCCGTCTACGTCAGTTTAGGTTTTTGCGGGTTGGCGTGCAAGGCGCACGAGTTCTAGCACGCCGTCATAGCGTCCAAACGACGGAACCAGGTACACACCGCCCACGCGAAGGCGCACGGCCTCCATCAACTGGACTGCGACCCTGATCCCTTCCTGCCTGGCGTCGGTAGCCTGATGCATGCGCTCGCGCACCCACGCCGGGATGGCAAAGCCGGGCAATTCGTTGTGCAGGAATTCCGCATGCCGGTGGCTGACCAGCGGAAGCACCCCGAGCAACGCCGGCACAGGCAGTCCGCCCATGATCCGCTCAAAGCGATCAAGGGCTTCCGGCTCATAAATCGGCATCGTGCAGATGAAATCCGCGCCGGCGGCAACCTTGCGCTCCAGGATCCTGGCCTCTTTGTCGAGATCGGGAGCGGCCAGGTTGAGCGCCACGCCGACGGTGAACCCGGTCGGCGTCCCGATGGCGTTGCCGGCGACGTCATGGCCCTGGTTGAACTTCTTGATCAGCCGGACCAGGCCGGACGGTTTAACATCTGAGACCGCGGTGGCGTTGGGATAGTCGCCCATTTGCGGCGGATCGCCCCGCAGCACCAGCACGTTGCGTATGCCCAGCGCGTGCACCGCCAGCAGGTCGGACTGCAGCCGCACCAGGTTCCGGTCGCGTGTCGTAAAGTGCAACACCGTCTCCACACCGACCTCGGCCTGGATGCGCGCGCACATCGCCCACGGGCTCATGCGCAGGCGGGCCATCGGATTGTCGGCGACGTCGATCACGTCCACGCCCGCATCGTTGAGACGCCGGCAGCCATCCAGTTCGCGGCGGTCGTGCACGCCGCGCGGTGGATCGATCTCCACGGTAATGACGAACGACCTGCCGAGTTTCTGGGCGAAGGGCGTCGGGTCTTGCGGTCGTGCGACGGGCTCAGACTCGGCCGGGCGGGAGGACCGCAGGTCGGCGGGGATTGTCAGATCCACAGCGCGCTCCACCGGTTCAGCCAGGGCGCGTCGCATCGCCGCGATGTGCTCCGGAGTGGTGCCGCAGCAGCCCCCAATGACGCGCACCCCCACCGCGGCGAGCTGGGCCGCGTACCCCGCCATGTACGCGGGATTGGAAAAGTAGATGTACCGGCCCCCGACGTAGGCGGGGAACCCTGCGTTGGGCATGGCCGACAAGCGGGCGCGGGTGACGCCGGCGGCCATCTGCTGCAGCACCTCAAGAATGCCCTGCGATCCCACGCTGCAGTTGGCGCCGATGACATCCACGTCCATCTGTTCCAGCGCACGGACAATCTCACGCGGCTCGTGCCCCAGCATCGTCTTGCCATCCTGGGTGAACGTCATCTGCGCGATCAGCGGAACCGCCGTCGCGCTCTGCACCCCGCGCACAGCCTCCAGCAACTCGTTCAAGTCCGTAAATGTCTCCAGGATCAGGACATCTGCGCCGCCCTCGACCAGGGCGGTCGCCTGCTCGGCGTAGGCGCTGCGGACGTCCTCGGGAGTAATCGCACCCAGCGGCGCCATGGGCCGGCCAATCGGGCCCATCGACCCCGCGACGAAGACGTGCCGGTTCGCCGTGCCCGCCGCCTCGCGGGCCAGGGCCGCGCCGGCGTGGCTGATCTCCGCGACACGGTGGGCGAGATTGTGCTGGCCGAGCTTGAAGCGGTTGGCGCCAAAGGTGTTCGTCTCGATGAGTTCGGCGCCGCTGGCGATGTAGTCCAGATGAATCTGGCGGACGACTTCCGGGCGGCTAAGATTCAGCTCGTCGAAACACTGGTCAAATGCCACACCCCGGGCGTAGAGGAGCGTGCCCATAGCGCCGTCCGCCAGCAGGACGCCCTGCTCGAGACGGGCCAGGAATGGATGCGACTTCATCATACAGTCTCCCCAGTCTACCCAGTCCAGTCCTAATCTCGATTCTTCCCTTCTAGCAGCGATTTGGCAATGATGATTCGTTGGATTTCAGAGGTTCCCTCGCCGATCTCCGTGAGCTTCACGTCACGGTAATGGCGTTCGACGGGATAGTCTTTGATGAAGCCATAGCCGCCGTGGATCTGCACCGCTTTGCTGGTCGCGCGGGCCGCGGCCTCGGACGCGTACAGTTTCGCCATGGACGCCTCGCGGCGAAAGGGTTGTCCCAGATCCGCCAGTTGGGCCGCCCGCAGCACCAACAGCCAGGCCGCATCCAGCTCCATCGTCATGTCGGCGAGCATGAACTGGATGGCCTGGTGCTCGGCCAGCCTCTTGGCAAACGCCCTGCGCTGCGTGGCGTAGGCGATGCTGTCGTCGAGCGCTGCGCGGCCGATGCCTACCGCCATGGCCCCGATGCCGATGCGCCCGCGTTCCAGCACGCGCATCGCCTGACGAAACCCCTCCCCTTCCGCGCCGATGAGGGTCTCCGCCGGCACCTGGCAATCGTCAAAGACGACTTCCGCGGTATCGCTCGCGCGCAGGCCGAGCTTATCCTCTTTCTTACCGATCCGCAGGCCGGCCGCGGTCCGCTCGACGATGAACGCCGAAATACCGTGACGGCCGGACAGCGGATCGGTCACGGCCAGCACAACATAGACGCCTGCCACGCTGCCCTGCGTCACGAATGTCTTGGCGCCGTTGAGGACCCACCCACTCCCGCGACGGACCGCGCGCGTCTCGATCGCGGCGGCGTCGCTGCCGGCGGCCGGCTCGGTCAGGCACCACCCGCCCAACGCCTGCCCCTGCGCCAGCGAGGGAAGGTAGCGGCCCTTTTGCTCGGGATTCCCGAAAAGGAGAATGTGGCCGGTGCACAGGGAGTTGTGCGACGCGACCGTGAGGCCAATGGATGCATCACCCCACGCCACGGCCTCGATTGCCAGCATGGCGCTGACCATGTCCAGCTCCGCTCCGCCGTACTCCTGCGGAACGGTGAGTCCCAACAACCCCAGCGACGACAGTTTGGGGACGAGCGCGAGGGGAAACTTACCTTCCCGGTCCCGCGCCGCGGCGTGTGGCTTCAATTCGGCCGCCGCAAACGCTCGTACGGTCCGATGGAGGATTCGCTGGTCTTCAGTGAGTTCGATGCGCAATGAGATCCCTTTCAAACGGACTGGCGGTGATTAGTGATTCGTGATTTGTGATTCGCAGCGAAAACGAATGGACGAGAGGTTGGGGCAGTTCCGAATCACTAATCACGAATCACAAATCACTTCACAGTCAGAGGTTCCTGATCTGTGATCACGGTGCGCTCATTCGCTATGAGTGTCCGCAGCGGCAAGGGCAGACTCATGACTCGTATGTGGGTTTCGCCATCGTAGAAACGCAGCCGGATCTTGCGGGCCTGCAGGCGCTGGTTGATCTCAGCTGGAGACAGGCCGCTCCAAACGTCGCGGCTGGATCCGGCGACGAATGCCCACGGGTAATCAAACGACATGACGAAGTCGCAGTAAGAGCGGGTGTGGGGGAACACCTCCCGAACCGTCCGGTGGATCGCCGCGTGCAGACGGTCACCGGCGTCGTAATGGACGCCGATGGCCTGGGTGACGAATATTCCGTCCTGGTTGAGCACCCGCGCTACTGAGGCGTAGAACTCGCGGGTGAAGAGCAGTTTGCTCGGACCGCCCTCGATTGGATCAGTGATGTCATTGATGACGACGTCGAACCGCTCGCCGGCCTGTTCCACATAGGCGCGCGCGTCGCCATGGCGTACCTGCACACGGGGATCGTCGAACGCGCCGCGGTGCCAGGACGGTAGATGCTCGCGGCACAGCGCCACCAGCTCTCGATCGATATCCACCATCACCACCGATTCGACCGTGGGATGCCGCAGGATCTCGCGCAGTGGGGCGCCTTCCCCACCGCCGCAGACCAGCACGCGCCTGGGGTTGGGATGGGCGATCATCGCCGGATGTACCAGCAGTTCGTGATAGATGTACTCGTCGACTTCGGCCGACTGAATCTTCCCGTCCACGACCAGGCAGCGGCCCAGGTGGTCGAACTGCTGAATCATTACGTCCTGATAGGCAGTCTGCGCGCGGGCGATAACCTGTCCACAGCGGTGGGCGTGGACCTCGGCCTCGGTGTAGCGATCGTAGAACCACACACCTTTGAGCGGAAACTCGACGAGGGCAGCGACTTTCTTGTCGGACACGACGGCCTCCCTTTTCGAACGACGGGACTAGGGACTGGGGACTAGGGACTGGCAACTACTGGGTCCCCAAATAGCTCATTTGAGTCATAGCGTAAATCGGAAGTCTGACCAGCCCCCAGCCCCTAGTCCCCAGTCCCGCAGTTAGCCTTTCACGACGCCAAGGGGCCTCGTGCGTGCGACGCGCCGGCTGAGTCCTGCCGCCTGGCAGATCCCGACGACGTCGGCGACATCCTTGTAGGCGACCGGCGCTTCCTCGGCCAGAAGGCCGCGGTCCTGCGCGCGGACCAGAATGCCCTGCTGGCGCAGTTGCTGGGCGACGTCCACGCCCGCCAGCGTGCGCACGGCCTGCTTGCGGCCCATCAACCGGCCGGCGCCGTGACAGGTCGAGCCGAATGAGATGCGCATCGCCTGCTCGGTGCCAACCGCGACAAAGGAATAGCGGCCCATGTCACCCGGCACGAGCACCGGCTGGCCTACCGCCCGGTACTTCTCGGGAACTTCGGGGTGACCAGCCGGGAACGCCCGCGTGGCGCCTTTGCGGTGGACGACGAGACGCTGCGTCTGTCCGTCGACCTGATACTCCTCGATCTTTCCGATGTTGTGGGCGACGTCGTAGATGAGCTCCATGCCGAGGCTTTCAGGGCTTTGCGCGAACACCCGGCTAAACGCCTCGCGCACCCAGTGAGTGATCATCTGGCGGTTGGCCCAGGCGAAGTTCGCCGATGCGCACATAGCGCCAAAGTACCGCTGCCCTTCGGGCGACTGGAATGGCATGCAAGCCAGCTGGCGGTCGACCAGTTCAATTCCGTGTTCCCTCGCGGATCGCTCAGCCACCCGGAGGTAATCCGTGCACACCTGATGGCCCAAGCCGCGCGAGCCACAGTGCACAAAGACCACAACCTGACCGACCTGATCGACACCCAGCGCCGCCGCTGCCCGCGCATCGAAGACCTCGTCGACGACCTGTACTTCAAGGAAGTGATTGCCGGATCCCAGCGTACCAATCTGGCCGCGCCCGCGCTGCTTGGCTGCCTGACTGACAGCGTCAGGATCGGCCTGCGGGAGGCTACCGTGCGCTTCGATCACATCCAGGTCGCCTGGCCAACCATAGCCTTTCTGCACCGCCCACCGCGCGCCGCCCTTGAGCACATCATCGATCTCGCCCATGCTGACCTTGATGCGACCGGTCGACCCGACGCCGGAGGGAACGTTGACGAACAGCGCATCGACGAGCGGTTGAATCTTCGCCCGTACATCGGACTCCATGAGATTTGTGCGAATGAGACGCACGCCGCAGTTGACGTCGTAGCCGATTCCGCCAGGGCTGATGATGCCGTCATCGATGCGGAACGCTGCAACGCCGCCGACCGGGAATCCATACCCCCAATGAATATCCGGCATGGCAAGAGAATAGCCAACAATTCCCGGCAGCGTGGCAACGTTGGCCACTTGCTCCAGCGCCTGCTCCTCGGCAATCTGGCGCAGCATGCGTTCGTCGGCGAAGACGAGCCCGGGCACGCGCATGCCGGGCTTGTAGGACGTCGGAATCTCCCAACGATAGTCGTCGACCTTTTTCAAAATGTGAGTCCAGGGAATGCCCATGGTCTACCCGGTCTACCCAGTCTTCACGGTCTAGATAAATGACGCGGAGCGGTTTCGTACTTCAGTCTACAACACGACGGGCTCCCCGGACCTTGTCCAAGGAGCCCGATCTTTGACGTCGCGGTCCCGCGTTTCCGCGTTCCCGTCTCTTGGGTTTTAGAAGGGCATCGCCTCGACGGCCTTGATCTCGGGGACCGCTTCCTTCAGCATCCGCTCCACGCCGAGCTGCAGGGTCATCATGGAGTGCATGCACCCGACACACGCGCCGGCCAGGCGGATCTGGACGACGCCATCGGTCACATCGAGGAGCTCGATGTCACCGCCGTCGCCTTGGATGTACGGCCGGATGGTATCCAGAACCTGCTCCACCCGTTCCCGGAGACCGCCCTCTTGCGTCTGTACCTGCTCCGCCATCTCCGCGCTCCTAAGCTTGTGTCGTCTGCGTATGCGCCGCGGCGTCATCACACGGCTGAGCCTGGCCCGCGTCATGACGCGTCCGGAATGAATGCCCGCACCCGCAGGTCGAAACGGCGTTGGGGTTGCGGACCGTGAAGCCTTCGCCAAACGTCGATTTCGTATAGTCGATCTGTGCCCCGCTCAGGTACTGGAGGCTGCTGGCGTCCACGAGCACCTGCACGCCGCCGCGCTCGAAGATCTGGTCGTCGGTGCGGCGCTCGGCATCGAATCCCATACCGTACGAGAACCCTTCGCACCCACCGGGTTGAATGAACAACCGCAGGTACAAGCCCGGCTGCTCCTGGGTCTGGAGCAACTCCTTCAGCTTCGTCGCCGCTTGATCGGTGATGGTAATCATTCAGGGAGACCCTCCACCTGCCATTCTAGGGGCTAGGCAAGGACAAGTCAAACTGCGGGACTCGCACAACCTCCCGGACAGCGGGAACGCTCAACAGGTCGTGAAGCTCCTCTCCCGTCAGGGGTTGCGGCGGATCGCGGTCGGCGTCGACCGGGCACAGGAAGCCGAACGTTTCGGCGCCGGCGTTCACGAACTGATGCGGGATATTCGGGGGAACGTACACAAAATCAAACGGCGCCACGTCGAACACCTCGCGGCCGACCACCACCCGGCCGGCGCCGCGGAGGACGACGATGGTATGAACGTGACGGTGCTTCTCCAAACTCGAATATCCGCCCGGTTCGATCTCAAAGTACCGGAGCTGAAACGCCATCGGCTCGCCCGCACCCCCAGCCAGGGTATGGCGTGCCACGTCCTGCCATGCGGCACCCGGTGCCGAGGACCCGCCGAGTTTGTAAACCCGCGGGCTCACCCCATCCCACGCCTCGCGGTCGAACTGGCGATGCCGCCGGTCGTCCGCCGGAGGTCCGCCCGGTATCTCGCAGCTGCTGTCTTCAGGATGCTCGCTCACGGACGCACCACGACCTTCAGCGCTTCGGTGGCTTCGCGCACCAGCCGGTATCCTTCAGCGGCCCCGTCCAGGGAGTAGCGGTGGGTGACTAGCGCCTCGACCGGCAAGCCCGCAGCCAGCAACTGCAGCGCCTCTTTGGTCTCCGGCGGGCCGGCGGAATAGCTGGGGACGACGGTGACCTCACGGAAGTAGACATCATGCACAGGAAAGGGCCAGGCAACGCCAGGCGGCGTGGGCGTGAACAGCGACAGCGTGCCTCCGGACGCCACGCAGGCGAAACCCAGCTCGATCGCTTCTACCGTGCCCGGTCCGACCACCACCACATCGGCGCCGGCTCCGTCGGTGCGCGCGCGCACCACATCGGGGAGCGAATCGCGCGTGACGTCCACCCCGACATCGGCTCCCAGTTGAGTGGCGCGGGACACTCTCGAGGACACCCGATCCGCTCCAATCACGAGCTCCGCCCCGAGCCGGCTGGCCAGCAGCACGTGCAGCATGCCCATCACACCGAGCCCGATCACGAGCACTCGATCGCCCGGGCCGATGCCGGCGCGATGCGCAGCCTTGACCACGCACGCCAGCGGCTCAACAAATGTGGCGGCCTCGTCGGAGAGCGCGTCGGGGATACGCAGCACGTCGGCGCGTACGACCTCTGCAGGAACGACGGCGAACTCGGAGAGTCCACCGGGGTTGAGCTTGGTCCGGCGAAACGTCGCGCAATGCACGTAATCGCCGCGCCGGCAGAATCGGCAGACCAGGCAGGGAGCGTGATGGTGCACGAAGATGCGATCCTTCGGCGCGAAACCCGCCACACCCTCACCCGTGCGTACGACCTCGGCCACCGGCTCATGTCCGGGCACCAGCGGCGCCTTGCGCGCCATGTACCAACCCATCGCCTCACCCGGGCACAGGCCGCAGGCGCGGATGCGCACCAAGAGCTCACCCGGCTTCAGCGCGGGCAAGGGCACTTCTTCCAAACGCAGGTCTTCGCTGGTGTGATAGACGATGGCGCGGGTAGTTGCTACTCCCACGCCCGCGCCTCGGGGAGGATGGCGTATTTCACGCCGTTGCCGCGGTCGAGGGAGGCGAAGACATCGACAATGCTGGTTAGTTCTTTCACCCCGGTGACCAGAGGCCGGACGTCAATGGTACCGCTCGCCAGCAACTGATAGGCCTCTTCGACGTCGCGGGGGCGATAATGGAAGGAGTTGATGATGTCGACTTCCTCGTAGTGCAATCGCGTGGCATCGAACGCGACCCGTGTGCCCGCGGCGAGACCTGCAAACAGCACCACTCGTCCACCTGGCGCAGCCCATCCCGGCGCCTCCACCCAGACCGCGGGACTCCCGGTGCACTCGATGACGACATCGCATCCCACGCCGCCCGTGAGGTCGTGGATCCGGCCAGGGACGTCATCATGCTCCGTGTCCACCACCGCGTCGGCACCCAGGCGGGCGGCCAGCTCCAGGCGCTCCCGCCGCCGGCCCATCGCGATGACGCGCGCCCCCATCGCTTTCGACATCTTCACGTGCAGCAGACCAATTGCGCCCAACCCGACGACCGCCACCTGTTCCGCCGGATGAGGCCGCAACCGGTCCCAGGCGTGGATGACGCAGGACAGGGGTTCCAGGAACGCGGCTTCGATGTAGGAGATCTCGTCGGGTTTATGCAGGAGATGCCTGGCGGCAACTTTCTCAGACACCAGCAGGTAGTCGGCATATGCGCCCAGCACAATGCCTTCAAACTGACGCTCGCATAGGTTCTCGCGCCCTTGCCGGCAGGGCGCACACCCGCCGCACGGCGCCGTGGGCGTCGGCACGACCGCGTCGCCTTCGCGCACATGCCTGACCCCGCCGCCGACGGCGGCGACGTCGCCCGCACACTCATGTCCGAATGGCCCAAATGGAACCTTGGGGTGTCCCCGGCGGTACGTCTTCAGGTCGGTTCCACAGGTGAGCGCGGCGCGGACGCGCAGCAACACCTCGCCGGGTCCGGGGGCGGGGACGGGACGGGTGATCAGCTCGATGCGTCTGGGTTCGAGGAGGACGGCCTGGCGCATGACGGACGGTGATTCGTGAGTCGTGATTCGTGATTCGACAGACACCGACACCGTTGACGCGGCTTCCCCGTCAGCATTCACGGTCGCGCTCACGAATTATTGCTTCTCCGGCGCTCCGGCGTCGACCGGAAGCTGCTCATTCATCCAGGCCACGATGCCGCCGGCCAGGTTGAACACACGCTCGTAGCCGGCCCGGCGCAGGGCATCGGTCACCGTTGCGCTGCGTTGCCCGGTCGCGCAGTGGATGATCACGGGGTGGTCCTTCGGGATCTCGCTCATGCGTTGCGGAATCTCGCCCATGGGAATCAGGATCGCCCCGGGAATGCGGGCGGTGACCCATTCCCAGACCTCCCGCACGTCGATCAGCCGGGCCTGGCCGCGATCCAGCATCTCCTTGGCCTCGGCCACCGACACCACCGGCGTGGCTGCGGGGGTAACCACGGCGGGTGGATGCGACGGCTCGCGACCCGGGACGCCGCAGAACGCCTCGTAGTCGATGAGCGCGGTGATGGTCGGATGGTCGCCGCACATCAGGCAGTCGGGGTTGCGCTTCCAGCGCAGCGTGCGCACTTCCCCGATCAGTGCGTCGTAAATGAGCAGCCGGTTGGCGAGCGTCTCGCCCGTGTCCAGCAGGATCTTGATCGCCTCGATGGCCTGCAACGTGCCCATGTGGCCGGCCAGCGCGCCGACGATGCCGCCCTCGGCGCAGCTGGGCACCGTGCCGGGAGGCGGCGGGGTGGGGAACAGGCACCGGTAGCAGCCACGGCCGGGCAGGAACGCCGTGGCCTGTCCTTCCCACTTTAAGATGCTTGCGTCGACGAGGGGTTTGCGGAGCATCACACACGCATCGTTCACCAGGTAGCGGGTGGGAAAGTTGTCGCTGCCGTTGACGACCACGTCATAGTCGGCGAGAATCTCCAGCGCGTTCTCGCTGGTGAGCACGGTCTGATGCGGTACCACGGTGATGTCAGGGTTGATGTCTTCCAGCGTGCGGCGGGCGGATTGAGTCTTCGGGCGGCCGATGTCGTGGGTGAAGTGCATCACCTGCCGGTGCAGGTTGGACAGATCGACACGGTCGCCGTCGACGATGCCGAGCGTGCCGATGCCGGCCGCGGCGAGGTAGATCGCCGCCGGACTGCCCAGGCCGCCTGCGCCGATGATCAGGACTTTGCTGTCGAGTAACTTGCGCTGTCCCTGAATCCCGACCTCCTCCAGGATGGTCTGGCGGGAGTACCGCTCCATCTGCTCTTTGGTGAGGAGGGGACCGGGACGGGTCCGCAGTGTCATGCAAGCCTCCGTGCTCAGGAATTCTTGACCAATTTGATGCAAATTCGATTGTACCACGCCGCTGCAGGTGGGGGTATCTTCGGGCGTCCACGCTGCAGGCCCTGCTGGGCGTCGGACGATTCGGGAATGCTATAATGGCGAAGTTGTTGAGTCTGGAGGGCAGCAATGGCATCAAATGACATCCATGACCTGACGATCATCGGCGCCGGCCCGGCCGGGTTGTTTGCCGCGTACTACGCCGGATTTCGCGGGCTACGGACGAAACTCATCGATAGTCAGCCCGACCTGGGGGGCCAGGTCACCGCATTATATCCGGACAAACTCATCTATGATGTCGCCGGCTTTCCGAAGATCCTGGGCAAGGACCTCGTCACCAACCTGGTCGCGCAGGCAATGCAGTACCAGCCCACCGTCCACCTTAACGAAAGCGTGCACACGCTGGACCGCCTGCCGGACAGCACGATCCGCATGGGCACCGACCTGGGCGAGCACCTGACGAAGGTTGTCGTGATCACGGCCGGCATCGGGGCATTCACCCCCAAGACCTTCAAGCGGCCGGAACTCGATCAGTGGATCGGCAAGGGACTATACTTTGCCGTCCGCCAGAAGGAAGATTTCCGCGGCAAGCACCTGCTGGTCATCGGGGGCGGCGACTCGGCGCTGGACTGGGCGCTGGGCCTGGTGGGTTATGCCACGGAGATTACGCTGATCCACCGGCGCGACGCCTTCCGGGCGCACGAGGACAGCGTGAAGAAACTGTACGCCTCTCCTATCAAGGTCAAGACCTTCTACGAACTGCGCGCCATCCGCGGCGACAATCAGGTGCGGGAGGCCGTCGTCTTCCAGAACAAGACCCAGGCCGAGGAGGTCCTGAAGGCGGACGCCGTGCTGGCCTTCCTGGGCCTGGTGAGCAATCTGGGGCCCATCCGCGAGTGGGGTCTGCAGATCCAGGATGACTCCATCGTCGTCAACACGAAAATGGAAACCACGATGCCTGGGGTGTACGCGGCGGGCGACGTCACGATCTATCCGGGCAAGCTGAAGCTCATCGCCACCGGATTCGGCGAGGCCGCGACCGCGATCAACAACGCGGTGACCTACGTGAACCCGAACGCCTCCGCATTCCCAGGGCACTCCTCCACCATTATGGAGAAGAAAGAAAAGACGGCTGCGAAAGCAGGAGCCAGTTAGTCATTGCGAGCCCCGAAGGGGCGAAGCCGCGCAAGCGACTTCATTTCTGTCATTGCGAGGCACGAAGTGCCGAAGCAATCTCCGGTCCGGCGCTAGATTGCTTCGCTGCGCCCTGCACCTACGGTTGCAGGGCTGCGCTCGCAATGACAAGGTGAGTGTCTGCAGGCTTCGGGCCTGCGGCCCTCGCAATGACAAATGGAGCCCGTCACCAGCCCAGCAGTTTCCGAAGTTCGCCCGCGCGGTGTTTACTGAGGGGCACCTCCTTTCCACCTTCAAGCGTCAGACTGAAGGCGTTTCGCGTCCAGGGGATCACGCTGCAGACGTGGCCCAGATTGACCAGGTAGGCGCGATGGCAGCGAAAGAAACGGAACGGCTCCAAACGCTCGGCGAGTCGAGAGAGGCTGAGGTGGCTCCGCAACTCCCCGCCCCGGGTGACCAGCATCGTCCGGTCGCCGTTCGCATAGCAGTACAGGACCTCCGCTACCGGAAGCAGACGGATCTCCCCGTCCAGGCGCACTGGGAGACGATCCAGGGCAGGCTCCGCCCCCGCGACCGGCTCGGCGACCCCCTCGGCCAGGAGGCCAGAAACATCCCTTGATGCCGCGTGAGGCATCATACTCACCCGCCTCCTAAAGATAGCGATTCACTGGCTCTTGCCTAGACTCAGGTGGGCTGATGAGGGATGGCCGAAATGAGCCATAGAGAAGACGGCGGGACTGGGGACTAGGGACTGGGGACTGGCAAAGAACAATCCGGGTCGTTACAAGTCCCTAGTCCCGAGTCCCTAGTCCCGTAGTTACGCTTTGATCAGGCCTCTTCGCACCGCGTAGGCGGCGGCCTCGACGCGGCCACGCACGCCCAGCTTCCGGTACACGCCCTTGAGGTGGTTGCGGATGGTGTGTGGACTCAGCATGAGTTGCCGGCCGATCGCGGCGATATCGGCACCGCCCACGACGAGCTGCAAAACCTCCAGTTCGCGGCGGGATAGGGCCCCGGGATCCTGCACCCGGCTGCGTGGGGGCACCGCCCGCTGCAGAGCGGCGGTCGCAGTGCGTGGGTACACCAGCCCATCTCCCTCACACACCGCGTGAATCGCATGAAACAACTCTGCGGGGGTGGCTGTTTTCAGCAGGTAGCCCGCCGCGCCCGCGCGCAGGGCGTCGATCGCGAACGCGTCCTGCTCGAACATCGTCAGCATCAGGACCGGGACGTCCGGACACTGCCTCCGGATGGTCCAGGTGGCCTCAACGCCGTCCATGCCGGGAAGTCCGATATCCATCACAACGAGGGACGGACGCAAGAGACGGGCCAGGGAGATGGCCTCCGGACCGGTCGCCGCGATACCTACAACTTGAATCGCGGGGTCATCCTGCAGGAGCCTGGCGAGGGAGTCGGCGATGACACGGTGATCGTCGACAAGCAAAATGCGGAGGGCAGCCATCGCCTAGCCTCCTACCCTCCGCACCTAACACTATACTACGGGACTAGGGACTGGGGACTGGGGACCGGGGACTGGTAACTACCTTGGGAGGATTACGGTCCTGTTCCTAGTCCCTAGTCCCCAATCCCGCTCTCTTTTACAGAGCACTACTCCTCGAGAAGTCGAAATAGCTTTCTCTTCAGCTCCGTCGGGATGGGGCCTTCCCGGCACTTCATTTCCACGAGCGCCAGCAGCCGGCGCTGGAACTGGTACCGTGGTCCGCAGTCTGCACAGGCGGCGACATGCGCCTCGATTTCGAGATACCTCGTCTCGTCTATCTCGCCATCCAGAAACTGCCACACCAATTGCAGGATCTGCTCGCAGTCCAGTTCCGTCATCTGCCGCCACTCTCCGCCGGAGGTTTGGCGGCCCGGACGTAATGCGCCCGCTTCGCATACTCCCACAACTTGACTTGCAGCTGGCGCCGGCCGCGATGGAGCCGTGACATTACCGTGCCGATCGGGATACCGAGCAGCTCCGCGATCTCTTTGTAGGAGAATCCTTCGATGTCGGCCAGGATCACCACTTCGCGGAAGACGTCGGGGAGGCTGTCCAGCGCGCCCTTGACGTCCGCGTCCATGAGGCGGGACAGCAAGACCTCTTCCGGATCACCGGCCCGGCGAAAGTCGTCGCTCTCTTGCACTTTCGTGTACAGGTAAAACTCGTCGACGTCTTCCTGATCGACGATGTCCGGCTCACGGGTCGCTTTCCGGTACCCGTCGATGTATGCGTTCATGAGGATCTTGTACAGCCAGGCGCGCGCGTTGGTACCGGGCTTGAAGGTGTGAAACGATCGCCAGGCGCGCAGGAAGGTCTCCTGCAGGAGATCCTCCGCCCTCGTGCGGTTTCGTGTCAGCCGCAGAGCGGCCCGGAAAAGACTATCCAGGTGCTCCTCGGCCAGCGCCTGAAACCGTTCGCGGTCGTCAGCGGCTATTGGGGCAATTTGTGATGCCACGATCGCTGCTCCCATGGCAGACACCCCGCACAACGCCCGAGAGGGTGCCTCCATTCCCTGTTACCCCGGCGAAAACAAAACCGACCAGGGAGCCCTCCCTGGCCGAACCCCGCACCGCGCCTCGCGTGGGTGCAGGGCAAGCTAGCCTGTACTGTTTCTCACGCCCGTCCGACCGGTTGCCTGACTCTGGAGATGTCGGCAAGCGACATATCACTGAGGACGCGCTCCACCGCCTGGTTGACGGCCTGCCACACCGGGCGCAGGCCGCACCCGGCGGCGTAGATGCAGTCGGGATCATCTGACTCCACACACCACCACGGCGCGGTGGAGCCTTCGAGCACATCGAACGCCTCTCGAAGACTGATGGACTCGGGGGACCGGGAGAGGACGTGCCCTCCCGCCGGCCCGCGCTTGCTCGTCACCAGCCCTGCGCGGCGCAACGATGTCATCAGCTGGTTGAGGTACGGCTCGGGGAGCCCCTGCCGGGCGGCAATCTGGTGCGTCTGCACGGGACCCTCGCCGTAGTGGCTGGCCAGGTCAATCAATGCCCGCAACCCGTACTCCGCGCGGGTCGACACTTTCATCGCACGATCACGCTCTCTTCGTTGATTTGCCCATCCGCCACCCGGAACGCCCGGATGTCCGGTGCGTCCCGTTTCGCCAGCGACACGATCACATACATGGCATCCGGATAGAAGGCCTTAGCCACATCCGTCCGCGACGGGTACGCGGCTGTGTGTGTATGAGAGTGATAGATTCCCACGAGGTCCAGTTCGGCGGCCTCCATGTCTTTGAAGGCGGCGAGCTGCTCTTTAGGATCCATCAAGTACGTATACGGGCTGTGGTCGACGTTCGTGCCCGGATAGACCCGTTCCACCCGGCCGTTACGCCCGGCCAGCAAGCCGCAGCACTCATTCGGGGCTTCCTCCTGGGCGTGCGTGATGAGTGCCTTGGCCTGGTCCCGAC
>Ga0209266_1000533_pt1 | contig 28979 bp, 30 predicted proteins | sample GraSoiAngelo_132_FD_185889 | JGI IMG/M metagenome (GOLD analysis project Ga0209266, IMG submission 185889) | Grasslands soil microbial communities from the Angelo Coastal Reserve, California, USA - 14_0929_02_40cm (SPAdes) (version 2) | ecosystem: Environmental > Terrestrial > Soil > Grasslands ...
CATCTATATCGTGAACCGGGACTTCGTCGTCCGGCACTTCGACCCGCAAGGCTACGAGACCTTCGGGAACATCGTCCACATCGAACAACGACACCTGGATCTCGCGACCTCACGAATGCGGAACGAATGGCGGTTCTTCCGCCGAAACGGAGAGGACCTCGATCACATCCTCACGGTGCCCATCGAGCACTGTATCTACAGCCTCCACGAGTTGCGCCGCCTCCTTCTGCGGGGCGGGTGGCATCCGACGGAGGCGTTCGGCGGGTTCAAGATGGACGCGCCTTCGATCGATAGCCCGGCCCAGATTGTCGTCGCGAGGCGCTGAATGTCCGCGGCAGTCATACGCCCGCCGCTGGAGGACGTCGAGTCCATTCGCATGTTCCTCCAGGAGGAAAGGATCATGCCGGGCGCGCACCTCCTCGACGTGCCATGCGGCATCGGCCGGCGGGCGGTTGGGCTGGCCGAATCCGGATTCGAGGTCACCGCCGTCGATCCGAACGAGGTCGGAATCGCCGCGGCGAAGGAACGGATCGCCGGCGCCATCGCCGACCGCCTTCACCTCGCGTCCGTCCCGCGCGACACGATGCCCGGACTGCCCGCGGGTACCCGGTTCGACGCAATCCTCTGCTTGGACCATGCGCTGGGGCGGGAGTCCACGGCCGACGATGTCACTTTCCTCCGGCGCTTGACGGCCCACGCACGACCCGGAGGAAGGCTGATTTTGGACCTCTTGAACCGCGACTTCTTCGCGTCCCGACGCCGGCCGTTCGCATTTCACACGATCGGGTCGCTGGAGCAACACGAGTTCCGATCGTTCGACGCGGCGACCGGCGTCCTGCGCTTGGAGTGGAAATTCTATGAGCGCGTTGGCGAGGACTTGAAGCACCGCACCGATTCGTCCGCGGAGCTCGTCCTCCTCACGCCGCGGGACGTTGGCGTGACTCTCGGACAATCCGGTTGGCGGATGGTCGGCGTCTGGGGCGGATGGCGACGGGAAGCCGTAACCGCGGACCACCGGAAGCTGATCGTCCTCGCAACACCCGCGGGTTGAAAAGGGCAGGGTGCCTTCCTCGAGAGACCATGGCCCTGACCGCCCTCGACACGGCAGCCGTGACCGCCTTCCTCGCGGTCTCCCTGTCAATCTTCGGGCGCAAGATGTATCTCCGACTCCGGTACCTGTTCACCGCACAGCGCAAGGAACCGCGATGGGATCACCTTCCCACGCGCCTGAAGAATTTCATCGTGTATGGAATCTTCCAGAGGAAGGTCGCGCGGGAGTGGTATGCGGGCGTGCTCCACTCCTTCATCTTCTGGGCGTTCGTGATCCTCGGGGCGAGCGTCGTGGAGATTACGGCTCAAGCGTACGCCCCGGGCTGGCGGGTCCCCACCCCCACCTTCGCGGGGTTCTCGCTGAGCGGCCCGCTCTACCTGGCGGAAGAGGTCATCGCCCTCCTCGCCGCGATCGGGGTCGGGATGGCCCTCTACCGACGGTACGTGATTCGACCGAAGAAGCTCATGCACGAGGGGATGCGCGACGCGACGATCGTGCTCTGCTTCATCCTGGGCATCGTGGTCTCGTTCCTCCTCTTCAACGCGGCGGACGCGACGGTCGGGACGGTGGCCCTCCCGGAGTGGAAGCCGATTTCGTCGGCGATCGCGAGCACCTCGATTTTCCACGCCGACCCCACGTTATGGTGGCGGACATTGTGGTGGACGCATGTCGTCCTCTTGTTCTCGTTCTTGGCATACGTCCCCCACTCGAAACACATCCACATCATCTTCGCGATTGTCAACACCTTCTTCATGGACCTCACGCCCAGAGGGGCGCTGAAGACAATCGACCTCGAGAAGACGGAGACGTTCGGCGTGAACCGCGTCGAGCAACTCTCGTGGCGGCAGCTCCTCGACGGGTATGCGTGCACGGAGTGTGGGCGGTGCACCGCCGCGTGCCCGGCGAACGCGACCGGCAAACCGCTGAACCCGATGCGAATCATCACGAACATGCGAGACACGCTGAACGAGCAGGGCGGTGCCATCGTGAGGCAAGCGGTCGACGGCCTGCCGGACATGTTCCAGACGGTTCACTCGGACGAAGGGATCTGGGCGTGCACGACGTGCTACGCGTGCGTCTACGAGTGCCCGGTGATGAACGAGCACCTGCCGAAGATCATCGACATGCGAAGGAACTTGGTGCTGACCCAAGGGAAGATCCCTCCCGAGTCGATGGACATGCTGCGCAACATCGAGACGAACTACAACCCATGGGGGATCGGATGGGATCAGCGGGGACGGTGGGCCGAAGGGCTCGGCGTTCGGACGCTCGCCGAGGCGATCGCCGCGAACGAGCCGGTCGATGTGCTGTATTGGGTCGGCTGTGCGGCGTCCTTCGACGACCGGAACCGGAAGGTCGCCCAGGCCTTCGCCCGGATCTTGCGCAAGGCCGGCGTTCGGTTTGCCATCCTCGGGGCCGAGGAAAAGTGCACCGGAGACCCGGCGCGCCGGATCGGCAACGAGTACCTCGCGCAAACGATGATTCGGGCGAACGTGGCCACGCTGAACGGGTACGGAGTCAGGCGAATCGTCGCGAGTTGCCCACACTGCTTCAACGCGATCAAGAACGAATACCCCGAGTTCGGCGGGGCGTACGAGGTCGTCCACCACTCCCAGTTCCTGCAGGAACTCATCCGCGATGGAAAGCTGAAACCCACGCGGGACGTCCTCCAGTTCCTGACGTACCACGATCCTTGCTATCTGGGACGCTACAACGACGTCTACGATGAGCCGCGGGATGTGTTGTACCGCATCCCGGGCGTTCGCGTCGTCGAGATGCGCGAATGCCGTGACCACGGATTCTGTTGCGGCGCGGGTGGGGCCCGGATGTGGATGGACGAGCGGACGGGCGAGCGGGTGAACCACCGCCGCTTCAGCCACATCGAGGAGACGCGAGCCAACGCGGTCGCAACCGCGTGCCCGTACTGCCTGATCATGCTCGACGACGCCGCGAAGACGAAGGACCGCGAGGACATCCGCCGATTCGACATCGCCGAGCTCCTCGAACGGTCGCTCTCGTAGACGCCGCCGGACACCACGACACATGATGTGAAAGGTTTTTCTAGTGCGGGCGCCAGAGGGGTCGGAGGGGGCGGACCCATGGTCTTCGCTTCGTATCCGGACGCGGCGGCCCTCATCGGGCGTTTGGTCCTCGGGGCCTTGTTCCTGGCCCACGGCTGGCCGAAGATCAAGGATGTGAGGAAGCCGATCGGCTTCGTGAAGGGGACGGGGTGGCCCGGGGGAGCGACGTTCGCGGTCCTGTTCACGTTGCTCGAGGTCTTCGGGGGCATCGCTCTCATCCTCGGCTTCCTGACCCAAATCGTGGCGGTCCTGTTCGTCCTTGAGATGACCGCGACGACCGTCTTCTCAAAGATGAAGCTGAAGAGGAATTTTATGTCGGGATACGAACTCGACGTCGCGTACGCGTCGTTCGCCCTCGTCCTCGCGCTCCTGGGCCCGGGCGCGTGGTCCCTCGACCATCTCCTCGGTTGGGCCTAGAGACTGCTGATCTTGTTTGCGAGATCGAAATCGAGGCCCGTCAGGCCGCCTTTGTCGTGCGTCGTCAGCGTCAGCCGGACCGTCGCCCACGAGTTCGCGATGTCCGGGTGATGGTTCATCGCCTCCGCGAGTGCGCCGACCTTGTTGATGAACGCGAGCGCCTCGGAGAAGTCGCTGAACGTCCACGTGCGCTCGATCGCCTTGCCTGCGCGGGACCAACCGGGGACCTCCCGCAGGCGGGCGGCAATCTCCTCCTCGGACAGAAGGGCTCGCCGGGCCACGAGGTCCGGAAGGGCCATGGCGGGCAAAAGGTTGGCGCCTCCGAAATTAACCTTGTTTAAGGTTGACATTGAGCATCCGTTCGGATCGAAGCACGGCCTATCGCACGATCACGATCGGGGTCTGCGCGATGATGTCGAACCCAAAAGCAATGTCCAGGCACACATGGAGGCTATAGCTGTAATATGAATACGTCCCGCGATAGCTCGATGAGACGTCCGCGGGGATTGGGATCTCGAACGTGAACGGCACACCGACGCGAATCTGCTCCATGGGCACCGACACCTCCGTGCGATACGTCTCCGTGGTCTCTTGCTGACCGTCCGCCTTCGCCCACTCGCCGCCGATGAGCCGCGTGTACACCCGTCGAATCCGGGCGTTCTCCGTGCGGTTCAACGTGATCCGGCAACCGATCAGCTCGCGTGCGAAGAACCGGTCGCCGTCCAGCTCCACGTAGACTTCGGGACCCTGGCCGCCGGACCGGAATCGGACCGGCTGGGCAAACGTACGGACGCTTGGACGATCGTAGAACACGAAGATCTCGGTCGTCCACACGGTGTCGAGCCACAGGGGGACATCGAGTCGCGCGCTCAGGATGTACTTCACGCTCGTGTGTCGGCCCGCATACGATGGGAGCGCATGAGCAGGAATCTGGAACTGGAACGGATATCGGTAGGTGCCGGGCGGCACCGACTCCTCCCCGCGCAACGGAAGGCGCCACTGCACAATCGTGGCTTTCGATCGATACGTGACGGTCGTCTTCCCTGCGCTCCGCGTGATCACGGTTTCCTCGGTGCCGGTGAAGTCGACGTACAGCCCACGGCTCGAGACCTCCCGCGTCGTCTCGATCACGACCGTCCCCTCGATGACTTCGCCCGTGTAGTAGGACGTCCGCGGCAGCTCGACCGTGATTTCCCGGGGCGTCGACTCACCTCAGGGCGACATGGCTCACCGGACGAGGAACCGCGTGCCGCAATAGGAACACGTCGCGATGCCGAAACGGTCCACGTTCGTCGGTGGGCCGCCGCAGTTCGGACAGCTCAGCGCCACGGGGCCCTGTTGGCCCGCAGGGACCATCGGCTGCTGGATCGGCGGCGGTGGCGGGATCGTCCGCCGGCTCGAGGCCGACGACAATGCGAGGATGATGAAGATGATGACGAACAAAAACGGGACGCAGAGGAATGGCGCGAATCCTAAGGGGAAGAACATCGAGGAACCCGCGAGGGAGAATGCGATCACCGATACGGCGAGGATCGCGACGACGACCGCCAGGACGATGCCGATGACCAACGTGTTCGGCGACGAACCGCGGGGAGCCGGTGCGGGAAACCACCCCGCCGGCGGGGGAGGCGGCTGGGCCACGTCTCCGGATTGAGCGAGACTTAGATGAAGGCTCCGGGAGTCGGCCGGGTCAACTCTTGAGCTCTTTCAAGGTGGCGGGCAGGAGCTTCAGGACATCCGCGACAATCCCGACGTGCGCCACCTCGAAGATTGGCGCGCTCGGATCCGTGTTGATCGCGATGATCAAGCTCGCGTCCTTCATGCCGGCGACGTGCTGCATCGCGCCGCTGATGCCGCATGCCACGTAGAGCTTCGGTCGAACGGTCTTGCCGCTCTGCCCGACCTGCCGTGTCTTCGGCAGCCAGTCCATGTCCGTGAGCGGACGGGATGCGCCGACCACTCCGCCCAGGGCCTTCGCGAACTCCTCGATGAGGGGGAGGTTCTCTTTCTTCTGAATCCCGCGGCCCGCGGACACGATGATGTCCGCGCCGGCGATGTCGATGTCCTGGACCTGTGGCCTTTCAATGGACAGAAACCGGGCCCGGGCCTTCGAGGCGTCAATCCGGACGGGCGTCACGGTGACTTTCCCTCCCGCCGCAGGCCCGGCGGCTTTCACGGAGCCGGGACGCACGGTCGCCACAATCGGCCGGCTCGAGGAAATCTCCACCTCGGCCTGGACCTTCTCGTTCAGGAGGCGACGGCTGGCCACGAGGCGCTCTCCGTCAAACCGCAAGGTGAGGCAGTTCGTGACCAGAGGAAGATCCATCGTCCCGGCGAGCGCGGGCGCGAGGTCGTAGCCCTGAGAGGTGTGAGCGACGAGGATGAGCCGAGGTTTCGTCGACTCGATGACGGAGTGCGCGGCCTGACCGTATCCGTCGGGGGTGTATTCCACGAGGGCCGAATCCTCGACGAGGAGAACCTCCACGCCGCATCCGGCGAGGGAATCCGCGAGACCTCGAACCTTCTCGCCGAACAGCGCCACGCGGACCTGGCCGCTCGGCCGAGAACCGAGCTCCCGGCCGATCGCGATTGCCTCGAAGGTCGACGGCGCGATGCGACCCTCCAGATGCTCCGCGAAGATCAGCACGTCGCCCGCCACCGACTCACCTCCGCGCGAACCCTTTGTCCCGCAGGAGCTGCGCGAGCTTCTTCGCCTGCTCCTCGACGGTCCCCGGGATCATCTCCGCGTGGCCCTTCGCCCCGGGAGGCGATAACCCTCGGACGGCGAACGTGTATGGAAGGGGGACGGCATCCCAGGAAGCGAGGCCGAGCGTCGCGGGGGAGAACTCCTTGATCGGCTGACGCGCCGCCTTCATGATGGCCGGGAGCGGGGCGTACCGCGGCGTGTTCGCGCCGAATTGAATCGTGAGCACGGCGGGGAGCGCGATCGAATAGAGCCGCTGCAGTCCGCCCTCCAGCTCACACGCGACTTCGAGTCCCCCGCCCTTCAACTCGACGCGCGTCACGACGCTCGCATGGGCGAGGCCGAGGAGCCCCGCGATGAGCCCGCCGGTCGCGGAGTTCACGAGATCGTCCGACTGGACGCCCGTCAGCACGAGATCGTGGGGCAGCGTGCGGATCGCCGCCGCGAGGAGACGCGCGACCTTTCCGACATCGTACGCCGCCGGCTCGTCGAATGCAATCCGGGCAACCTCGTCAGCCCCTTTCGCGAGCGCCTCCCGTAGCATCTGCTCGGTCCGCTTCGGGCCCGCCGTCAGAGCGATGACGCGACCTCCGGACTTCTCCTTGAGCCGTACCGCTTCCTCGAGAGCGTACTCGTCCGCACCATTCAGCTTGTAGTTGAGCGCATCGCGCCTGATGTCCCTCCCATCCGGCGCTATCTGGAACTGCAGATCCGGGTTCGGAATCTGCTTGAGGCACACGACGACGTTCAACGGCACGGCGCGCGGGCTTAGAGGAGGACGCTATTTAATCGTGTCGTGCGATTCGAGTCGACGATGGTCGACACGCCCTGGCGGTCGGTTGCCACACCGGATCGCGGAGGCGAGTACCTGGCCTTGCTCTCGTACCTCCCCCTGAAGGGATTCCGCAAGATGGTCACGCTGCAGCGGCAGTCCGGCAAGATACGCGCGCAGCTCGCGGGGACTCCCGGCCTCATCGGGTTCTCGTTCCGCGCGAAGTTGTTGAGCCATCACTCCTGGACCCTTTCCATTTGGGAAGACGAGCGGCCCCTGATGTCCTTCGTCGGGAAAGATCCGCACCAAGCGACGATGGGCACGCTGCGGTCATACATGGGCGAGACGGCGTTCACGAGGTGGACGATCCGCGGTTCCGACGTCCCGCCCTCGTGGGACGACGCGATGCGGCGATCCGACTCGCTGCCGACGAACTGAAAGATCGGCAGGCCCGACGGCCTGCCTTCGTGTGCCTACGGGAAGATCCCGCGCCACTTGTACGCTTCGACGACGCGGGCGATCGCCACCATGTACGCGGCCTGGCGCATGTCGACCTTCTTAGCTTCCCGCATCTCCCAGACGCGGCTGAACGCGCTCATCATGATGCCTTCGAGCTTCTCATCGACGTCTTTTTTCGTCCAGAAGAATTCGGACAGGTTCTGCACCCACTCGAAGTACGAGACGGTCACGCCGCCCCCATTGGCGAGGATGTCCGGAATCACCAGGATTCCCCGCTTGTGCAAGATGTCGTCCGCCTCGGGGGTCGTCGGGCCGTTCGCCCCTTCCGCGACGATCTTCCCTTTGATCCGAGGCGCGTTCTCCGACGTCAGGACGCCTTCGAGGGCGCACGGGGCGACGATGTCGACGTCGAGCTCCATGAGCGCCTCGTTCGTGATCTCCCGGGTTCCCGGGAATCCGACGACGCTCCCCGTCTTCTCCTTGAACGCGAGGACCTCTTTCGGGTCGAAGCCTTTCTCGCTGTGGATGCCGCCCTTCGAGTCGGAGACCGCAACGATCTTCGAGCCTTGCTCGTCGTGCATCAAGCGGGCGTAGTGCGATCCGACGTTCCCGAAGCCCTGGACCGCGACGCTCGCGCCTTTCAGGTTCAACTTGACCTTCTTGCCGGCCTCACGGGTGGCATACATCATGCCCCGCGACGTCGCCTCGTCCCGGCCGAGCGAACCGCCGATGACGAGGGGCTTGCCCGTGACGACGCCGGGCATCGCGAAGCCTTTGTTCATCGAGATCGTGTCCATGATCCACGCCATCGTCTGGCTGTCCGTGTAGACGTCCGGGGCGGGGATGTCCTTCTCCGGTCCGATGATGATCGAGATTTCGGAGGCGTACCGGCGCGTCATGCGCTCGAGCTCGTCCTTCGACATCTCCTTCGGGTTGCAAATCACGCCGCCTTTCGCGCCGCCGTACGGGATGCCCATGACCGCGCACTTCCAGGTCATCCAGCACGACAGGGCGCGGACCTCGTCGAGGGAGACGTTCCAGTGGTATCGGATGCCGCCCTTGAACGGGCCGATCGCGTCGTTGTACTGCACGCGGTAGCCAGTGAAGACCTTCACCCTCCCGTCGTCCATCTTCACGGGGAAGTGCACCGTAAGTTCACGGCGCGGGTTCTTCAAGACTTCGAGGAGCCCGGAGTCCAAGTTCAACTTCTTGCCGGCCCGGTCGATCTGCTCCCGGGCGATCTCAAAAGGATTCAGCGTTTCCTTCACTTTCACCATGCGACACGCCTCCCAAACATCCGACGGATGTCGAAGGTGGCCACGTGTAGAGACGTCCGCTTTTAAAGATTGTGCTCGAAGTTGTGCGGACGATTCTCAGACGCCGCGGACGGATCCGTGGCTCCGGTCCTTGGGCCCGGCCTTCGGATAATCGGTCGGGTCCACGATGTTCCGCGGCGGCTCGCCGCGCAGGAACCGAATCACGTTGTCGAGCGCCGCCTCCATCGCGCGCGCCCGCTGACTCGGCACCATGGACGCGACGTGCGGAGTCATCACCACGTTCGGCAAGTCGTGGAACGGGCGGTGGAACGGTCGACCTTGTTTCGCATCCGGGTACGTCCACCAAGTGTCGAGGGCGGCGCGGAACCTCGGATGGGACTTCAAATGGTCGAACAGGTCGTCTTCCGCGATGAGATTGCCGCGCGCGATGTTCACGAGGATCGCATCGTCCTTCATCTGCGCCAAGAAGCGGCGGTTGACGATTCCGCGGGTGTCTCGAGTCAAGGGCAGGGCGAGGACGACGGCATCCGCGTGTGGCAACTCGTTCGGGAGACCCTCGACCGTCACCATGGCGTCCGCCGGGTCACGGCGGAGACGGCGCGACCGGGTGACGCCAACGACCCGCATGTCGAACGCTCGGCAGCGACGGGCGATCTCGACCCCGATCCCGCCCATCCCGAGGATCAGGGCTGTCGTACCCGCGAGGCCCTTGCTCATCACCGTCTGATCGAAGACGCCTCGCCGGATCTCGTCCGTACGGGCGGGGACGTCTTTGGCCGCCGCGAGGAGAAGCGCCATCGCATGCTCCGCGACCGAGACGTTGTAGGCCCCCGCGTTGCTGCACACGATGGCGCCCGGGGGGAAGCGTTCGAACGGCAGATGGTCCACGCCGGCGACGAGCGATTGAATCAGCCGAACCGTCCGTGCCTTTGTCCGGAAGTCCGCCGGAAATTCGCGGGGGAATCCCATGGAGACGACCACGTCCGCCTTCGTCCACGCCTCGTCCCGGTCATCCGCCGCCAAGTCCCCGAGGATCACCGGATCGAATGCGCCGGAAGCCATCCGGCCCACGACGTTGCGTCGCTCCGCGTCCATCGGCGCGGTGAAGAGGACCCGGGGCATCGGCGTACCCGACGCCGCCGCGGGACTTGGGCCTTTCGACGCGACTCGGTCAGCATTCCGAGTAGCCGCACGAGTGGCACTTGACGCACCCTTCCTCGAACACGAGGGACTTGCCACACTCTGGGCACTCCGGGTTCAAGCCTTTCCGGAGCAGCTCGGTGGCATCGCGGGATTCCTTCTCCATCTCGATGTCCGTCTCGACCGCCCCGCCGAGCTCGTCGTACGTCTCCACGGGCGGCTGAATGCCGGTCTTCTGCATCCCGATGTGCCGCTTGATCGCCTTCGCGATTGCGTCGGGGATCGAGTAGACGCGCTCCCCGTGGTCGATTGCGATGCGCGGGCTCCGGATGCCCTCGAGCTGGTCGATGATCTCGTCGACCGGGACGCCGGAGCGCAAGCAGAGCGAGACGAGGCGCGCGATGCCTTCCGTGAACGACGCCGTGTATCCGCCGCCGCGGCCGATTTGCGCGAACACCTCGAACAGGCCTTTCTCGTCCTCGTTGACGGTCACGTACAGCGCGCCGTATCCGGTGAGGATCTTCTGCGTTCGACCGGTGATCACGTCGGGACGCGCGCGCGGCCGGACCACGGCGGGCTCGGGTGGCACTTGGACGTGAATCGCTTTCGGCTTGTCCGCTTCTGCGACGCCGATGTTGAGGACCTGGTCCTCGCGCGAGCCGTCGCGGTACACCGTGATGCCTTTGCAGTGGAGGTCAAAGGCGAGCAGGTACGCCTTCTTCACGTCCTCGACGGTGGCCTCCCGCGGGAGATTAATCGTCTTCGAGACGGCCGCGTCACACCAGTCCTGGAAGGCGGCCTGCATACGAACGTGCCATTCCGGCGCGACGTCGTGCGCGGTGGCGAAGACCCGCTGCCATTTCTCGGGGACCTCCTTCAGGCCCCGCGGCGAGCCGTGGTTGTCGAGGATTTTCTTCACGAGATCGTCGCGCCAGAATCCCTCGCGTTTTGCGACTTCTTCAAAGTAGTCGAGGAAATACGGCAGCTCCTCGCCGTCCATAACGCGCTTGTACCAGATCAGGCTGAACTCGGGCTCGCAGCCGCCGGACGTATCCGCGATCATCGAGAGCGTGCCGGTCGGCGCGACCGTCGTGACGTACGAGTTGCGAAGCCGCAGGCCCTTCTCCTGGTGTCGGCTGCCCTCCCACGCGGGATAGACGCCGCGCTCCTCGGCGAGCTTCGCGCTCTCATTATATCCGGTTTCTTGGATAAATTGCATGATCTTGCGGCCCCATTCGACGCCTTCCTTCGAATCGTACGAGACCTCGAGCACGAACAACATGCGCGCGAAGCCCATGACCCCGAGGCCGATCTTTCGCGTGGCATAGGTCATCTCTTCGATTTGCTTCACTGGGTACGCGTTCATGTCGATGACGTTGTCCAACAAGCGGACCGTCGTGCGGATCGTCCCTTCGAGTTTCTTCCAGTCGACGTCCCAGCGGCCCGCGGCGTTGCGCCTCATATGCCGCGCGAGATCAATCGACCCCAGGTTGCAAGACTCGTAGGGCAAGAGTGGTTGTTCCCCGCACTGTCGAACAACAAGACCGTTGCAAATCATGGAATGCGAAGCAGCTTCGGTGAGATCGAAGACCTCGCAGTCGCCGACGAGTTCGGTGCGAGCCAACATGTCCTCGAATTTTGTCCGATAGAACCGAGGATATCGAACCTGAGAGAGTTGGGCTTGCTTATCATCGAGAAAACCAACTTCACGCCGGAAACGTTCCCGCGACTCGCCGAAAATGAACAGCTCGTACAGCACACCATCGGAACCATACGTTCGACGCTCTCCCGCTCCCGTTACATACTCGAACAATCCGTTCCGCGAAGCGCGGCTCCTGTTTAGGATGCGGGAGCGGATTCCTAAATTGAGCAGCAGAAGTTGCACGCCTTGGAGCAGTTTGCGGCTCTTCGATGTCAACGCCACCCCAGAGCTGTTGCAATTGCGGTGATCTCTCATCGTTCCGTCTGCGGTAAAGAGGGCCTGCAGGAATCCCACGACGGCTTCGCGAGATGCAGTGAACAAGGTTCGCGGAACTTCCTTCTCTGCCGCGTCAACGGATTTCACGCCGAGCCGTTCAAAGAATTCGACGAAGAACCGAGAATGGTAGGACAGGTGGTACACCCCATTTGCACGTTGTACCCCGCGGATGTTTCGCCCGTACCACCGATTGAGAATCGGTCGGAGCGTCGCGAACATGGGCGCGTCGTTCCTCGCGAATGTGAACCCGACGCGGCAATTCTTGTCCCCGGATCGCAACCAGCCATCGCCCACGAGCCAACCGAGGACCAGACCGAGCTCTCGTGACCATTCAGTTGGAAGATTGAGAACCGTCGCCTTCCCGTTTCCCCCAATGTGAACATTTGACGGCTCGAAGGGGAGCTCCCGATCATTCCGGAACCTTCCTTCCCCTGATTGAATCAGAAGTTTGTGAACCCCCGGCACCAAGTCCTCGATAGGAAGCCATCCCTCGGTGGTCAAGATCTTGTGATCCGCGGTCGCGGTTAGTTCGAATCCGGATTTCGTCGTCATCCGCCAGACCGGCTTCAGGCCAGTCTTCCACGCGGCCACCATCGGCCCGAGCCGGGTTCCGCGTTCCGCTTCATCGCGGCTCGCGAGCAACATGCCACTCGACTCGGTGACGACTTCCGCGGGCACACGACGGTCCGTCACGAGGGAAATCCCGCCGCTCGGGAAGCGCTCTGCAAGCTCCGCAATTGGGATCAGACCCTGCTCCGTTGACACCAGCGTATCACCGGTGATGCAGGGATTGGTCGCCTCCATGTCCGCAACGTTCGGCGTCGGTTGCCGCCGATTATTTTCGTCGATGAAGAAGAGCCCCGGCTCGCCGTTCTTCCAAGCCTGGAACGCGATCTTGTCGAGGACCTCGCTTGCATCGAGCTGCCCCACGACCTCGTGGTTCCTTGGGTTCACCAGGTCGTATTTCGTGCCGGCTCGCAGGGCCTCCATGAACTTGTCGGTGATTGCGACGGAGATGTTGAAGTTCGTAACCTCTGTCGTCTTGTCTTTGCACGTGATGAATTCGAGGATGTCGGGATGATCGACTCGGAGGATCCCCATGTTGGCACCCCTTCGCTTTCCGCCTTGTTTCACGGTCTGGGTCGAGGCGTCGAAGATCTTCATGAACGACACGGGGCCTGACGCGACGCCCATCGTGGACTTCACAAAATCGCCCTTCGGCCGAAGGCGCGAAAATGCAAAACCGGTTCCGCCGCCTCCTTGGTGGATCAGAGCCTGTTGCTTGAGTGCGTCAAAGATACCGACGAGGCTATCGTCGACCGGAATCACGAAACACGCGGAGAGCAACTGCAACTCGAGGCCCGCGTTCATGAGCGTCGGGCTGTTCGGGAGGAACTCGAGGTTCGAGATGATGCGGAAGAACCGGCGCGCGGTCTCCGCGACCTGCGCCTCGTCGGCCCCGTAGTTCCGTTCCGCTTGAGCGAGATTCCACGCGACGCGGGCGAACAGTTCCTTCGGGCTCTCGACGACCTTCCCTTTGTCGTCTTTCTTCAGGTAACGCTTTTGAAGGACGCGCAAGGCGTTCTCAGACAGCTTCGGATCCGGCTCACGGGCCACGACGTCGAGGGCCCTTGAATCAGTAACCTTGATTTCTTCCATGGAGAGACCTTCTTAGGAGGGACGGAATGCGGCGCGTGATAGACGGGGAGACCATCCCTGGGGGTGGGCGCGGCGAAAGTGGTCACCGGTCATAGTCCTTTTTGAACCACGTATGTTACCAGTAGCCCGGACCGCTGTTACCATCTTTGTTACCACACGGACTTGCTCCATAAGAAGATGGCGGAGACCTGCCTCAAACTACTCCCGTCAATCGAGGCCGTGACAGGAAGGGGAGCGGCACGACGCGGCCCGGATGCACTGTGCCCCGAATGTCGACATCCAGGGACGTGTCCTCCCGCGCGTGATCTCGGTTCACCGACGCGAGCGCGATCCCCACACGCAGACTCGGTGACATCGTGCCGCTCGTCACATGGCCGACGTCGACTCCACGCGAAAGGATGCGGTGGCCGGGCCGCGGGATCCCCCGGTCCTCCATCCTCACACCCACGAGCCGCGGATAATCGTCGCGCGTCCGCTGCGCTTCGAGCGCCTCGCGGCCGATGAACGAGCGGCCCCACTTGACGACCCAGGCGCAATTCACCTCGAACGGCGTCTGATGCCCGTCGAAGTCTTGCCCGGACAGGAGGTAGCCCTTCTCCAAGCGCAGCGTGTCCCGCGCGCCGAGGCCGATCGGCTGGATCCCCAGGTCCGCCCCGGACTTCAGGAGCGATTCCCAGACCCACAATCCCTCCGCCGCGGTCGGAAAGAGCTCGAACCCGGCCTCTCCCGTGTATCCGGTTCGCGTGACGAGGAACGAGGCTCGTCCACCGGCAACGGAGGGGTCCCCTCGCGGTGGGACCGAGGCGCGCCGCGCGCTCGATTTCCCCCACCCCTCGATTTCCGGTGGAACGGCCCGCGGGTGGGCCCCCCACGGCGCCGGCGGGACGAAATCAATCATCACGCCGGCGAAGGGCTTGATCCGGCTCAAGTCCACGGACGTGAAACGCTGGAGCAGCTCGGGCGCCCGCGGACCCTGGAGGGCCACGCAGAGTCCCTCCAACGTGCGGTCCGTGAGCACGACATCGTCGGTCGCGTGGGCCTTGAGCCACGACCACACCGCGGCTCGCGGGCCGGCGTTGCAAACGAGCAGGAACCGGTCCGGCGCCAGGCATGTCACGATCACATCGTCGAGGATCGTCCCGTCCTCGCGGAGCAGATGCGTGTACCGTGCCTTGCCGGAGGACGTGGGCACGTCATTTGCACTGAGACGATCGAGGAACGCGTGCGCCATCGGACCCTCGATGAAGATCTTGCCCATGTGGCTCACGTCGAACAATCCCACGGCGCGGCGGACCGCGAGATGTTCGTCGACAATGCCGGAGTATTGGAGGGGCATCTCCCATCCGCCGAACTCGATGAACCTCGCCCCGGCGGCGCGGTGCCATTCGAAGAGCGGAGTCCGTAACGCCACGGGAGACCGCAACGCGCGCGTCGATGAAAGCCTTCGCTGCGGGCAAAGCTTATGCGGGCCGCCTTCATAGTCCGCGGGCACCATGGGCCTGTTCCGGGAACTCCGCTATGAGCTGAGCTCCCTCATCTTCGGCCTGGGAATCCTGGCGATGATTTTCTCGCTCACGCGGTACCTGATCCCGACCCAGAGCCCGGACTGGCTGAAGTCCATCCACAATGCGGTCGGCGACTATGTGGTGTGGGAGGCGTTCTTCGGCTTCCTCGCCGTCCTCGGCGGCGGATTCTACTTCGTCGACACGATCCGAAAAGAGCGGGAGTTCGAGCGGCTCATCTCAACCGCATCGAAAGAGGTCTTCGTGAAGAACATGGGGCGAATCGAGGAGCTCACGTACGACCACTTGCCATCCGCGTACGAACGGCGGTTCCTGGACAAGAAACGGGAATTCCGGATCAAGGGCTGATCATTCGATCGTGCGGGCGAGCAGGACCCGTCCGAGGCGCTCGACCGGTTCGCGGTCGCGCGGCCGGCAGCGGACGACGATTTCGATGCGATCGGGGCCATGGACCGCCGATACGACCTCCGTGTGTTCGTACAACCAGTGGAGTTTGCCGCCCGCCTCCGCGTCCTGATTCAGGATGAGGTGAACCTCGATTGGGTATGCGAAGGCGTGGGTGATGATATCGCGCAGCTCGTCGAGTCCGCGTCCGGTCTGCGCCGAGATGGCGATCGGCATCCGGTGGAATTCCGACTCGCCGAGCACCTGCGCCCTCGCCGCGATTTGATCGTCCGGGAGAAGATCGGCCTTCGTCAGGACGGGCCGCACAGAATCGGCGGAGACCTTCGGGAACAGGGTGCGTGCCGCCAAGCGGACCTTCCGGCGGATCTCGTCTTCGGAATCGGAGACGTCCACGAGGAGTAGGACCAGGTCCGCCTGGAGAATCTCCTCCAACGTCGCGTTGAAGGCCTCGACCATCCAGAACGGGACGCCGTCGACGAACCCGATCGTGTCGGTGAGCAAGATGCGCTTCCGCGTCCCCGTGAGGCTTCGGGTCGTCGTCGCCAAGGTGGAGAACATGCGGTCGTCGACGAGGACACGTTCGTCCGAGAGGACGTTCAGGAGGGACGACTTGCCCGCGTTCGCGTATCCGGCGAGGGCGACGAGATGATATCCCCGTTCCTTCCGGACGGACCGGCGCACGGCTCGTTCCCTGCGGATCGCCTCGAGCTCGTCCCGGATTTTCTTGATTCGCCGCTTCACGGTCTCGTAGTACGCGTCGACGCGCAGCTCGCCGCCCGCCATGAACCCGGGCCGCTCGCCCACGTCGGCCTCGTGGATCCACTCGCGGAGGAGGGGCACTTCGTACTGGAGGAGGGCGAGTTCGACCTGGAGTTTTCCTTCGCGACTCGACGCGCGTTGCGCGAACAGTTCCAGCAGGACCCGCAGCCGGTCATAGCACTCGACGCCGAGATCCCGCTCGAGCTGGTAGTGCATCGTCGGCCGGAGCTCGCCGTTGAACACGACCGCGTCGATTCCGCCGGCGTCGACCCGCGCCTGGATCTCCTCGAGTTTGCCGCGGCCGACGAACGTGCGACCTTCTGGATGGTCACGGCGCTGGACGACCGTGTCGACGATTCGGTGCCCCGCGGATCTCAGGAGGGCAGAGATCTCCCCCACGTCGGCCATGAGGGACACCAGGAGGACGTCCACCGCCGTCCGAAGGGGCCATCCGCCCAAGAACGTTTCCAGTGGAAGTGAAGGGGTGGGCCACCCCTCGATTCCGAACCCAAGGCGAACCGGTTAACCTTAAATAAGGTTAGCCAGATGCCGGCGTCATGCAGCTCGGTTGTGGCGTGACGACGAAGTCGATCCGCGGCCGGCCGTATCTGTATTTCTGGCATTACGAGGAGCGGGGCGGGCGCCGGGTCCAAGCGTTCCGGTACCTCGGGGCCGCGCGATCGGAGGCCGCCCGCCAACGGCTCACGGAAGCCCTCGACGCCTATCTCGAGCGGGTCACCGCCGAGGTCCGCCGGAAACGCGCCGAGGTCCTCGCGCGGGCGTTGCCGCCGTGACGCGAAGCCCTTATTGTCGGCCGTGGCCATTGGAAGCCCACGATGCTGGTTCAGGTGCGGCTCTTCGCCACGTACCGCGAGATTGTCGGGGTCGGGCAGCTTTCCTGGACGTTGAGGAATGGGGCGACCGTCGGACAGCTCGTCGAGGCGGTCCTCGCGAGGTACCCTCGGCTCTCTGGTCACGAGGACAGCATGCTCCTCGCGGTGAACCACGAAGTCGTCCGACCTGACCTCGTCTTACGAGACGGGGATGAGGTCGCCCTCTTGCCTCCGGTGAGTGGAGGCGACAGGTGATCGAGATCCAACGCAACCGGATCGACGTCGACTCGATCGTGAACACGGTGCGGCGCGATGACGCGGGGGCGATTGTCGTCTTCCTCGGCACGGTCCGATCGGATCCCGACGTGCGGGCCCTGGACTACGAAGTCTACAGGCCGATGGCCCTGCGCACCTTGGCGGAGCTCGTCGAACGCGCGAGGGAGAAATTCGGGGTCCTCGACATGTCGATCGTGCATCGCGTCGGTCGCGTCCCGATCGGAGGGGACTCCGTCGTCATCGCGTGCGCCGCGGCACACCGGTCCGAGGCGTTCGCGGCATGCGCCTGGACGATGGACGAGGTCAAGCGGATCGTTCCGATCTGGAAGACCGAAGCCGGTCCACGAAAGGCCCGCTTCAAATCCGATGGTCATCGAAGGAGACGGGCGTCGCATCGGAAGGTTCCCTGAGAAATACGGCCGGGGCCGCTGGGACCCCGCGCCACGATCCCCCGCGAGGGGGTAAGGGGTTTCAATCCCGCGATGTGTCTAGAAAATCGACACAAAGTCGGCGAGCGACTCGATCGCGGTGCAAGCGGCCCGGTCGTAGAACCGGTACCAGTTCGCTCCGTGGACCCAAGCATGCTCGGGGATGTGGTCGTTCTCGTGGACGCACTTGTCATGCTTCGGTCCCTGGCTCGCTTTCGCGGGAGGCGTCGTCGGGGTGCTCGGCGTCGTGCCGCTCCCCGGATTTCCGGTGCTCGGCTCATTCGTGGCAACGCTCGTGTTCGTCGCCGGCGGCCGGAACGCGTAGGCGGCGAATGCCGCCCCCACGATCACGGCGATGAGCACGGCCACCGCTGTTTTTCGCCGTATCATTTTTCGCCTCTCCTTTTCTCCTTCGCGTGTCGTGTCGCGCAGGTCACGATGGCGCGGCGAGAGGATCGGTTTCGGAGCCCGCCGAGGCGGTCTCCTTTCCCATCCCTTCGTGCGCGCATCCTATCCGCACGCAACCCGCAGAACGCGCCCGCATCCTAGATAACCCTTTTCGCGTCCGACATCGGGACTTGACAAAGGCCTCGTGCGCGCGCGTGGCGCGGCCCTCCTTTCGATATGGCCAGCACAATTGCGTTGACAAAGACCGCACGATGAAATAGCGCACGACGCTTCCCTGTATCACGATGGCGAAAATGGTCGATATCGGGAGGAAGCGCGACGTTCGCCGTCGAGCGGTGGCGACCGGGTTGATTCGTCTAAAGCCGGCGACGATCCGTGCGATTCGTGCGCGGCACGTCGAGAAGGGTGATCCACTCCCGACCGCCGAGGTCGCCGCACTTCAGGCGATGAAGGCGGTCTGGCAGGTCCTCCCGCACACCCATCCGATTCCAATTACCGCCGCGAGCGTCACGTTCAACATGCAATCCGATCGGATCGCCGTGACTACGGCCGTCGAAGCGACGTACAAGACGGGCGTGGAAATGGAGGCGCTCTACGGGGTCACCGTCGCTCTCCTCACGATCTGGGACATGGTGAAGGCCTTGGAGAAGGACGGCCAGGGGCAGTATCCGAGTGCCCGGATTGAGGCCGTCAGAGTAGTGTCAAAAGAGAAGCAGGCGTAGCCTTCGCTGACGCGCTTCCACCGCTTGCGAAGGGCTTAGGATTCCCGGAGCCATCGGGCGCGAGGGTTAGATATGGCGGAGGAGCGAAAGATTTCAATGTCTGAAGTGCGCAAGACGATATCGACGTCGCTGGCGGCGGCTTTCGGGTTCGTCATCGCCCTGTTGTGGAACAATGTGGTCACAGGCGGGCTAAAGGTTGCTGGCGTGGACACGACGTTCGCGAACATCACACCGATCGGGTGGGCGAGCTACCTTGTGACCGCGCTTGTCCTGACCATTGTGATGATCTTGTTCATCATCCTGGTCGGTCGCTGGGGCAGTAAGTAATCTGGTAACGCAGCGGTCGCGGCTGTGAGCGAGGCGAAGCCCTTTTATCGCGACGGTGGCATGGATTCCGGCCCATGAAGGTCGTGGTCCTCGACGGGTACGTGGACGAGCCGTCGAATTTCGGCGTTCCGCCGTACATCTCGCCCTATCCACGATACGTGACGGGCGCGGTCCGTGACGCGGGCCACGAATGGGATTACGTCACGATCGACCGCGTCCGTGCGGGCCACCGGCTCGCCGGGGATCTGCTCGTCCTCATCTCGGGCCCGATCGTCCCTGGCAAGTACTTGCGGAGCCTCCCGATTAGCGAGCGTGAGATCATACACCATGCGAGCGCCTTCGAAGGCCCGCGGGTATTCGGGGGACCGCTCGCGCGATTCCGCTATTATGACGAGGCGCTCGTCGAACCGTTCGATTGGGTCGCCCTGCGCGATATCGACACGGCGGTCTACGACCACTTGATGAGCGCGGAGTGGATGAATCGCGATCGCACAATGGAGGAGTGGGACCGTTGGGCCGTCCTCGGGGCGGGTGTGGTCCGATCCCATCCTGACTTTCCGGAGCCGCTGACCGTCGAGCTCGACACCTCGAAGGGCTGTGTGCGCTACGTCAACAAGGGCTGCTCGTTCTGCATCGAGCCGATGTACGGCAAGCCGAAGTTCCGACCGGTGGCCGGCGTCCTCCGGGAGGTCCGCCGACTCGCGGAACTCGGCGCGGTGAACTTCCGCCTCGGCGGCCAAGCCGACTTCTTCAGCTATCAGGCGATCGGCCTTGGGTCCTCCGTGACGCCGCAGATCAACGTACCGGCGATTCGCGAGCTGCTCGAAGGAATCCGAGCCGCCGCGCCGAATCTCAAGGTCTTACACACGGACAACGGGGATCCTGCGATGATGGTCGCGCATCCGGAGGAGGCCATGGCCGCGATTCGGGATCTCGTGGCCTTCGCCACCCCGGGCACCTCGCTCTCGTTCGGACTCGAGTCCGCGGATCCGCGCGTGACGGAAGCGAACAACCTGAACATCGACGCGGACGGATGCCTCGCGGCGATCCGGATGGTCAATGCCGTCGGGCGCGAACGTGGCGAGAACGGGATGCCCCGGCTTCTCCCGGGCCTCAATTTCGTCGCGGGCCTCGACGGGGAGACGAAGAAGACGTTCGGCCTGAACCTCGCGTTCCTCAGGCAGCTCCTCGAGGAGGATCTGTGGGTCCGCCGGATCAACATCCGTCAGGTGCGCCCGGTGCGGCGCGAGTTCGAGCCGACCGGATTGTATCGGGAATTCCGGAAGTTCAAGGAGGCCGTCCGGACCTCGATCGACCACGAGATGCTGCGCCGCGTAATTCCGGAAGGAACGGTCCTCCGGGATGTATTCCTGGAGATCCACGATGGCCACGTGACGTACGGGCGGCAGATCGGCACGTATCCAATCCTCGTCGGCGTCCCGTACGACACGGCGTTGAATCGATTTGTCGACGTGCGCGTGACGAGCCACGGTCAGCGATCCCTCACGGCGATCGAATACCCGCTCGACGTGAACCGCGCACCGCTCGCGGCCATCACTGCCCTCCCGGGAATCGGGGAGAAACGAGCCGCGCGGATCGTCCGAGCGAGGCCATTCGATTCGTGGCCGGCGTTCGCGGCATCCTTGGATGATCCCGCGGTGGCGCAGCGCGTGGCCCCATTCCTCGGCCTCGCGGCGTGAGGCTTCGGAGGCCATAGGCGGGACTTTCGCGACTCAATAGAAGTTAACCTTGTTTAAGGTTAACGGAGGACAGCGAACCTTTAGACCCACGCTGGTCTTCCTTTTCGTTCGCCCCATGGCGGTCCCACAGAAGCACAAGGAGCATGCGCCCGCGTCTGTGAAGTGCGGCGTCATCACAATCTCTGACAGCCGGACCCCGGAGACGGATGAGTCGGGCAAGCTGATCCGGGATCTCCTGCTGCGGTCCGGCCACACGGTTCTGTTCCACACGATCGTGAAGGACGAGGCCAAGCCGATTCTCGACGCGGTCGAGCAAGCCTCGTGGACGTGTGATGCGATCATCACGAACGGCGGCACGGGCCTCGCTCCTCGCGACGTGACCATCGCGGCCCTCATGCCCGTGCTCGAGAAGACCCTCCCCGGGTTCGGCGAGCTCTTTCGCTCTCTATCGTTCCAGGAAATCGGCAGCGCCGCGATGATGTCCGGCGCGCTCGGGGGCGTGTATCACGGTCGGCTCCTGTTCTGTTTGCCCGGATCGCCAGACGCATGTCGTCTCGCCTTGGAGAAGCTCATCGTTCCGGAGCTGGGGCACGCGGTCGGGGTGATGGGCCGTTGACCGCCCGCCTCCATGATCCCGAGGACCGCGCGCATGCCCGACACGGCATGCGGCCTCTGAAGGAACTCATGTCATTCAACGAGGCGCTGCGAATCGCGACGAATCTCGTCCACCCGATGGACCGGAGAGAAACGGCCGCGATCGGCGACGCCCTCCATCGTGTCTCCGCAGAGGATGTCCGCTCTCCCATCGACGTGCCGCTCGCAGACCGAGCGGCGATGGACGGATACGCCGTCGTCTCGCGAGACACGATTCCGGCGGGGAAAACCAAGCCGGTGACGCTCCGTCGAATCGAGACGCTCTATGCGGACGGCGTGCCGCGAGAGCGAGTCGCCCCGGGCCGTTGCACCGTGGTCGCCACGGGATCGATGCTTCCCAAAGGCGCGGATGCCGTCGTCATGGTCGAGGACACGGAATCCGAAGGGGGTCTGGTCAAGGTCTATTCGCCGGTCCGCCCGGGAGAGAACGTCTCGCGACGCGGCGAAGACATCGCCCGCAAATCGCTCGTCGTCCGCACCGAGGAGGTCTTGACGCCCGCGAAAGTCGGGGCCCTCGCGGCGATTGGCAGGGCTCGAGTCCGGGTGTACGCGAGACCTCGCGTGGCCATCCTCACGACGGGCGACGAAGTCGTGCCGCCGGGCAAGCGGATTCGCGCGGGCCAAGTGTACGACATCAACTCCCACACGATCGCGAGCGTGGTGCGAGAGAACGGCGGCGAGCCCGTCCTCCTGGGCCGCGTGCCGGATCGTCTCGAGGCCCTTCACGCCGCGTTCAAGAAAGCGATCGCCAACGATCTCGTCGTCGTCTCGGGCGGTTCCTCCGTCGGCGAGAAGGACATCGTCGTCGACGTCCTACGCTCGATGGGCGATCTCCTATTCCACGGGATCGCGGTGAAGCCCGGTAGGCCAACGGCCCTGGGCCGCGTCGGCGGGAAGGCGGTCCTCGGAATGCCCGGGAATCCGACGTCGTGCCTGAGCAACTGCTATGTGATCCTCGCCCCGATGCTCCGACGGATTGCGCACTTGCCGCCGCATGAACGAATTGTCGAAGTGCCTCTCGCGAAACGCGTGGTCTCGGCGATTGGGCGGGTCGAATTCCACACGGTCCGCATCGTCGACGGACGGGCCGTGCCCGCGTACAAGGAAAGCAGCGCCATCACGTCGATGGCCCACGCGGACGGATACATCGAGATTCCCGCGAATGCTCACCTCGTCGAGAAGGGCGAGCGGGTCCGGGTCACTCTCTTCTAAAAGCGAGCAGTGGTTCCGCGATTTCCGGCAGCGAAGGCCGGCGCGGAGTAATCCTTATAGGCCCGTGGGATGTCGCCGCCCCGAATGGCCCTCGTCGAGCGCGCGAATCCGACGGACCGCCTCGACGTGGAACGTCTCATTGCGGCCTACCTCACCTCCGAAGGCGTGAAGCCCCGGACCGAACGGATTACATGGGCCGTCGAGCAGGTCATGCGCAACCGGGTCGGTGGCATCCTGCTCGTCGCGCGGGAGAAACGGGCGGTCGTCGGAGTGGCCCTCGCGGTGTACTCTCCCTCCGCGGAGGAGGGCCGGCTCCTCGTGGTGAATGATTTCTTCGTCGACCCCGGATGGCGGCGGAAGGGAGTCGGGCGCGCCTTGGCGACGCGTCTGCTCGAAGAGGCGAAGGCGATGCGCGTCGAGCGGATCGACCTCGAGGTGACGCCGACGAATACCGCCGCGGCCGCATTCTGGAAATCGATGGGCTTCCGGACGGGCGGTCGGACCGTTTATGGTCGGGATATCGTCTAGCGTCCGTGGACGACGATCCGGTGGGCTCGGAACGCTTCCTGTCCGAACTCCTTCCCGCATTCGGGGCAGCGGACCCTCGGGCGGCTGCGTTCCGGATCCTGGGCCTTCAACTCCCCGAGGAGTTGCGCCATCTCGAACGCGATCTCTTCGGACTCCGCCTCGGATCCATGGAACGCGGTCACGTCCCGCATGAAGTCCACGTGCAGATCGATCTCGGATCCTTTCGGGACGCGCTCGAGCCCGTGGGTCTCGAGGCGCATGTGGAACCGTTTGCCGTTGTACAGCGCGCGGAACGCGACGACGTCGAAGGGCTCGCGTTTCACGCGGTAGCCCAGGGTCAGGACCGCGGCCTCGATGGCGTGGAGTGTCATCCGCCTCGGGAGGGACGCCTTCATCGGAGTTCCCTTCAGTTGCCGTATGCGACCTTCGCGGACACGAGCGAATAGCCGAGCGGGCATTCGAGCTCCCGGCCGACCTCGACGACGCGGATCTTCATCCCGGGCTCGACGCCGACCGGGTGGCAGAGGCGGAAGTTCGGGCACGCGCCGTTCGAACAGACGAGCTTCTCGTACGCCAAGACGGCTCCCTCGACTCCCACCCGGGCGGAGAGGCTGCAGTCCGGCGCGATCGGTTCGACCTCGACGACCCGCGCGCGTTCTTCGTTCAAGAGGCACGGATGCGAGACGTCTCGCACGCGTGTGACCCGGTACCGACGCCCGAGGTCCTGGTTGAGGCACGCGCTCCGGACCTTGCACGGCGTGCACTCGGGCTGCGGGCCGCGGTAGATGAATTCGTGACCCGCCTCTGCTTGCCTCTCGCCGACGAGCGTAATCTGGACCACGACGAGAGCCCCAGCTCGACCTATGGCACGGTGCGGCTTAAGGGTCTCCGTTCCGCGGGCATCCGCCGAGCGATTCCCTCGCCGATAGGTTGAAGGCGGAAGCGACCATGGCGCAGGCTGGTCGAGTCGACCAGGAGGTTCCCGGCATGACGTCCTACATCGTTTTCGGAACGGCGCCGGGAGCCGCGTAAGACCAGTTCGGCGTCCCGGCGTTCGTGGGCTCGCCTTGTGAACGCCACCGTGAACCAAACGGACCAAATCGATGCCGAACCGCCCGTACCTGGACGCCAGCGTCCAGTGGCGCATCAACTCCGGGCAGTTGTCCCTCGAGGAACCGGATTACCGGTCCGTCGTGGACGCGATCCTGTCCGCCGGGCTCGCGACGGAAGTCGTGGGCCTGATCAGCGCAGGCAAGGAAGCGAACGTATACCTCGCGCGGTACAACGGCGCGCCGATCGCGATCAAGTCGTACCGACTCTATCGGACGTCGCACCGCGGTGGAGGACCCGTCAAGCAGGACTCCATGGGCTGGCGGGCCGCCCACGAGTACGAGATGATGCGCCAGGCATGGAAGGGCCGGGTCCGCGTCCCGACGCCCGCGCGTCGCGTCGAGAACATGTTTTCAATGCGCTACCTCGGCACGGATGACGGGCCGGCTCCGCGCCTCAAGGACGTCCTACTCGAGGAGCCGAGGGAATTCCTTGAAGATGCCCTCGATATGGTCCGACGGTTGATCGGGGCGGGCGTGGTCCATGGCGACCTGAGCGCCTTCAACGTGCTGGTCCATCAAGGCGAGCTCTGGTTGATCGATTTCTCGGAGGCGATCCGGGTGGACCGCGCGGGCTCATCGCCGTGGGTCCGGCTCACGGAAGCGCGAACGGCCCTGGAGAGCGGACTCGCCGCCCTTCAGACGTATTTCCGCCGCTACGATCTCCAGATCGACGTCGCGGCCTGTGCAAGCGAACTCGTTGAGTCGCTTGATCGGTTCGGCGTCATGCACTGAGACTCGGCGATGGGCCTTCAGACGACCTTCGTGATCTTCGCAAGGCGCTCCGCCGCCTCGAGCGTGAGCCCTTCGTCTCCGAGGATCGTGTACCGCTCCTTATTCACCTCGTGCGCGTGCACGAGGGCTTGGACAACCTCGTCGTCCGTGACGCCGAGCGCCCGCGCCGTCGTCGGCGCGCCGATCGCCAAGAGCGCATCGCGCACCTCCTGCCAGTTGCCGGCGTGAAGATACATCATCATGATCGTCCCGACGCCGCACTGCTCCCCGTGCAAGCCTGGCTTCTTCGCGATTCGGTCGAGGGCGTGCGAGAATTTGTGCTCGCTCCCCGAGGCAGGCCGCGAGGAGCCGGCGATCGACATCGCCACCCCGCTCGAGACGAGCGCCTTGCACACGAACCACGCGCTCTCTTCGAGGCGGGGCTTGATCGTCGACGCGTTCTCGATCACAAGGTGCGCGGCGAGTTCGCTCAGCGCCGCGGCGTACGACGAGTAGTACTCGTTCCGAAGGTTGCGCGCGAGCGCCCAATCCTTCACGGCCGCGAGGTTCGAGATGATGTCCCCGCATCCCGACGCAAGGAGGCGGAACGGGGACTCCGCGATGACGCCGGTGTCCATGATGACCGCGATTGGCGTCTGTGCCGCGAGGCTCACCTTCTCTCCGTCCTTCTGAATCGAGGCGCGCGAGGAGACGACCCCATCGTGGCTTGCGGCAGTCGGGACACTCACGAACGGCACACCCGCGTTGAAGGACGCGCACTTCGCCACGTCGATCGAACGCCCACCGCCGACGCCGAGCGCGAAATCGATATTACCCTTGCGGATTTTCTCTTCTCCTTCGCGAATCTCTTTCATCGTGGCGTCCGGGATCAAGAATTCCGACGACCGGATCTTACGCGCCGTGAGTTCCATCTCGACCGTCGTGCCCGCAATCTTCATCGTCGTTTCGTCCGCGACGATCAAGGCGCGCTTCCCCAGCTTCAGCGATTGACAGACCTCGCCGACCGCGTGGAGCGCGTCGTGGCCGACGACGACGTTTCGCGGGAGCTCCATCGCCTTCGTCTTCGAGAAGGACTCCGTGTCCATCGTCGACACTGTGGCTCCCCTAAACCCGGTCCAAGGGACTATCTCTACTTAAATCCGACGACCCCGTTCTCGGCCTCCCGATCGGCGGCCATGACGGGATGCCCGAAGGGTCCCAGATCAGCCGCGCTTTGGGGCCCGACGAGTCAGCGGTGGTACCCATCGCCGATGCTCCGAATCGTCAATCAGTTGCGCGAGGCGTTTGAGTTTCGTCTGCTCCGCTTTCGCGGTGATGACCCACCAGACCGCCGCCTTCTGGTAGGATGGGGCCTGCGCCTGAAAGAACTCCCACGCCGTCCGGTTCGCGCGGAATTTGCTCAATTGTGTTTCGTCGAGCTCCCCCGCCTTGCGTTGTTCGTACGAGTAGATTCCGGATCGATCTCTGGCGCGCGCCTCGAACGCCGCGAGGCCGGCCCGCTGCAGGCGCCCCTGATCGCGGAGTTCCTGGACGCGTCTGACATTCACCGCGCTCCAGATGCTGCCGGGTTTGCGCGGCGTGAAGCGAATCGCATAGTTCGCTTCGTCGATGCCTTTCCGCTGGCCATCGATCCATCCGACACACAGCGCTTCGTCGACCGCTTGCGGCCACGTGATGCTCGCCTGACCTGAACCCTCTTTATGGAACCCAACCCATAATTCTCGAGCCTCGTCGTGGCGCTTCTCAAGCCACGCCCGGAATTCCATCGGGGTCGTGAAGTAGGTTGGCTTCATCTGCCCTCGGACCCTCGACATGGACCCGATTTCCTCACCGCTGTCCGGCGTTTAGTGCTTCCCGGAGGGATCCGCGAAAGTACCAAACTAGCGTCACCGAAACTCACCGCGGAACCATTAAATCGACCTCGACTCTGATGCGGCCTCCGTGGCATTCCCGTTCGTCTTCGCGATCGCGGCCGTGCCCGCGCAGGCGGACTTGGCCCGTGGCGAGGCGGAGTTCCTCCGCGGGAACGCGCACTGCGACGCCCGCGAGTTCTCGGAGGCCCTCGCCTCGTATGATCGGGCGGCGGCGTTCGGATACGAGGACCACGTCATGTGGAACAATCGCGGCGTGGCGCTCGATGGACTCCGCCGCCACGAGGACGCGATACAGGCATACACTCGAGCGTTGCAACGCAACCCCCGGTACGAGGTCGCCGCGTACAACCTCGGGAACGCGTTCGCCCAACTCGGGCAGTTCGAGGAGGCGCTCGTCGCCTACGACCGCGCCCTCGCGATTAACCCGGCGTATGCGGATGCGTTGTACGACAAGGCGCTCGTCTTGGCGCGGCTCGGGCGAGCCAAGCCCTCGCTGCAAGTCTACGAAGCCCTCGTCCGGGCGGATTCCGCGAACGCGGTCGCTTGGACGCGGAAGGGTCAGCTCCTCGAGGAGCTGAACAAGTTCGACGAAGCCATCGACGCATACAACGCCGCGACGGCCCAGGATCCGGGCGACGGAGACGCTTGGACGGGACTCGGCGACGCGCTGTACGCCCTCGAACGGTACGAGGAGGCCGTCGAAGCGTACGACCGCGCGATTGCCGCGGACCCGAACAACGAGGAGGCGTGGAACAACAAGGGCTTCACCTTCTTCATGCTCGGGATTCACGAGGAAGCGCTCGCCTGCTATGAGAAGGCGCTCGCGATCAACCCAACGTACAAGCAGGCCTGGTACAACAAGGGCTACACGTTCCACGGGATCAACCGGCTCGAGGAGGCCGTCACGGCCTACGAGAAGGCGATCGAGTTGGATCGCGGCGACGAGGTCCTCTGGAACAACCTCGGAAACGCCCTCTACAACCTCGGTCGATACGAGCAATCGATTCCGTATTTCGAGCGGGCGCTCGAAGTGAACCCTCGATACGAGATTGCGTGGAACAACATCGGGAACGCGATGAACAAGATGGGTCGCCACGAACCTTCCCTGAAGTATCACGACAAGAGCCTCGAGATCAAGCCCGATTTCGACTACGCGCTGTACGCGAAAGGGCACGCGCTCGATTCGCTCGGCCGTCACGAGGAAGGCCTCGAACTGATCAGCCAGAGCCTCGAGCTCAACCCGAACTACGACCACGCGTGGATGGCGAAGGCGGAAGCCCTCCACCATCTCGGGCGGCTCGAGGAGGCGCGCGATGCGCTGAACAACACGCTGATCCTGAATGGATCGTTCGACGAGGCGTGGGTGTTTCGCGGGAGAATCCTCGAAGAGATGGGGAACGCGCTCGAGGCGGAACGGTGCTACGAGGAAGCGCTCCAGTGTTTCCAGGCTTCTCTGGAGATCGAGCCGGAGAACGCGGAGCTCCGATATCATCAGGCGGTCCTGCTCGAGGACCTGGAGCGGATCGACGAGGCGATCGTCGGATATGCCGCTGCGGCGTCGAAGGCCCATGGGGCCGACCCATTGCTCCGGCTTTCCAACCTCCTGCTGCGGGCCGGCCGGGTGGCGGACGCCCTCGTCCCGGCGGAAGAGTTACGCTCCCGCGTTCCGGCGGATTCCCGGGGTTGGCTTGCAGCCGGTCGCGCATGCCTGGCCCTCGGTCGGGCCACGGATGCGGAAGCATCGTTTCGAAAGGCGGCGGACCTCGGGAACGCCGACGCGGGACCCGAACTCGCGCGGGCCCTGAAGGTCCTCGGCAAACTGGACGACGCCATCGCGGTCCTTGCCGGAATCGAGGGGCCGAGCGCCGAGGCACTTCTCCTCCGCGCGGATCTTCAAGCCGACCTCGGCCGAATGGAGGAGGCGCTCGCGGACTGCGACGCTGCGATT
>Ga0209266_1000554_pt1 | contig 28455 bp, 23 predicted proteins | sample GraSoiAngelo_132_FD_185889 | JGI IMG/M metagenome (GOLD analysis project Ga0209266, IMG submission 185889) | Grasslands soil microbial communities from the Angelo Coastal Reserve, California, USA - 14_0929_02_40cm (SPAdes) (version 2) | ecosystem: Environmental > Terrestrial > Soil > Grasslands ...
ACTTGCAAGGCAATTTGGCCGCGCTCGGCAATCACGCTGTCATCTTGATCCCGCGGTCGCTGGAGAAGGATCTCACGTGCGAGGTTTTGCAGCACGCTCGGGCCGGGCGTGATCCATCCATCCCTGATGGGAGTTCCCCTCCCGCGCCTGGAGGATCGGAGTGACATGACCTTCGACTTACGCCGCAGCGGCTGCCGCGTGTCGGCCTTCGGCGAATTCTTCGATCATCTTCCTGTTGAATGCAGGAATGTCGTCTGGCTTGCGACTGGAGACCAGTCCGTTATCCACGACCACTTCCTCATCCACCCAGCGCGCGCCCGCATTGCGCATATCCACTTGAATTGCCGGCCACGATGTCATCTTCCTGCCGCGAACAAGGTCCGCGCTGATCAGGACCTGCGGGCCATGACAGATGACTGCTACCGGTTTGTGCTCCCGGAAAAAGTGCCGGGCAAATTCAAGCGCATTCTGATCTAAACGCAGCGCATCCGGATTTAATAGCCCGCCCGGGATCATGAGCGCGTCAAATTCCTCCGAGCGTGCGTCCTTCAGCGTAAGATCGACATCGAATTTGTCGCCTTTATTCGCGTGATGCATCCCCTGGATTTTGCCAGGCTTTAACGAAACGATTTTCGTTTCCGCACCGGCCTTACCTAGCGCCTCACGCGGCTCTGTCATTTCCACCTGCTCAAAGCCATCTGCCACAGGGATGGCCACTTTTTTCCCTTCGAGTTTTCGTGCCATAAGATTTCCCTCCGTTGATGTTAATTGATTCGGTCGTGAACATTGACCGTACTAAAGCTACGAAGGGCAGCAGAAGATTGGATGCAATTGAGAAGAATGCTCAGCTCTTGTGCGCGCATGTGCCGGGTCTTTCTTCAGACGGGATTTTAAATCCTTCGATTTGTTTTTTGATCTCGTTAGCGAAGCTGGCTGCGCCGGCACCGTTTACGACGCGGTGATCAAACGTGAGCGAGAGCGTGATCACTTCTGCGCTTTCGTTTTCGTTTTTGTTGGGAATTAATTCGCGGTGCGCGGTGCCAACAAAAAGCGTCCCGACTGATGGCGGCACGACAATCGGCGCCCCAGCTTTCACCCCGAAAGCGCCCAGACTCGTGATTACCACCGACGCGTTCATGGCGTCAACACGACCGCCGCGCGTAGCCTCGACAGTTTTATTGTAAATCTTTACGAATTCGGGCCAGCTTTTCTTATTTGCTTTTGTAATCACCGCAGTCGCCAGACGATCGCCTTCGAGCGCGACCGCAATCCCCAGATCGAAATCGTCATTCTGGACGATCTGATCGTCTTCGAGAATTAACCGGCGGAATGACGCATGTTTTTCCATCGCACGCACGACTGACCACGCGATCATCACGGAAGGAGAGGCGGCGTTTTTACCGTCTTTCTCTTTCGCTCCGTCGCGTGCTCTTCGAATTGCATCCCACCGCGCGTCGATTTGCAGGTTAGCAGGAATGACACGGCTGAGTTTGCGGGTGATGGTGGGCGAAAGTGCCGGCTCGATATTGGAGTGGCGGGCGGTTCGCCCGCGGCTACTGGGTTCCGCAACCGACACGGCCGCCTCTACAGGCTTTCGATCTGTCGATTCTTTGGAGGCTGTCTCGAGCTGATCTGCAAGGGATGCTTCGTCCGTGAAAAGTGTGCCAAGCTCCTGACCAATCTCGACCGTATCGCCGACTTTCGTTTTCCATTCGCCCATCACTCCAGCGAACGATGATTGGATCGGATAAACGGCTTTGTCCGTTTCAACTTCGCACAGCTCATCGTCCAGCGCGATGGGATCGCCCGGGTTTTTCAAGAGGGAAACAATTTTCGCGTTGCGAATTCCTTCGCCCATAACCGGAACGGTAATGCTTTGCACGCGCCGCTTGCCGATGTCGATCTTAGGCGCGATGTAGGGGCGCCTCTCCTCAGGCGCAATCTCCGGCTTTGCGGTCGCCGCGGCGACCGCCTCTACAGCAACACGCTCATGTTTGGTTGCAACCAAACGCCTAATCGCAGCGACGATGCGCTCCACATCGGGCAACGCAGCGTACTCATAGATGGGATTGTAACCGATCATGACGTTGGCTTTACTGACGAGAATCGGCGGACTGATCATCGCATTCCAGAGCTCGGACGTGCTCGTGACGTGGGAAATAATCATCTGCCCCACACTGCAGTTCTCGGTGTCTTCTTGCACAACAACGAGCCGGCGAGTTTTGTGCACTGATTCCTCTATTGCAGCCTTGTCCCAGGGAACGATGGAGCGCAGATCAATGAGTTCGACACTTATTTCATTGTTGATCTTCGCGATTACTTCCAAGGATTTCTCGATCGTGTTTCCCCATGCAACTACCGTCACGTCAGAGCCGGTCGTGCATTGACGCGCCCGCCCCAGCGGAACGGCCCGGATCGGCTCCGCGTATTCGTGTTCGGCCCAAAGCAAATGTTTTGGAATTAAGAAGATCACAGGATCCTCACCGTGCATTGCGGTCCAGAGCAATCCCGCTGCGTCCTCTGGCGTGCTTGGGACCACCACGTTTAGCCCGGGGTAATGGGCGAGCGACGACTCATTCGCCTGACTGTGCCACAAACTCCCCCCCGGCAGATAGGCGCCATAAGGCGCATAAACCACGGCCGGACATTTCCAATTGCCGAACGATCGCCAGCGCAGGTTCGAGATGTTGGTGACGAGTTGATTGAATCCCGGATAAATAAAATCGATGAATTGCAGTTCGAATACGGGGCGCTTTCCGTACGCGGCCAGACCGCACGCAACACCGAGAATGGTCGATTCAGCGAGCGGTGAATTAAAAACTTGCTTTGGAAATTCCGTTGAGAGTTTCTGCGTAAGGCGGAACACGCCGCCTTTTGGATCTTCAATGTCTTCGCCGAACAGGATCCGTCGCCGATCTTCCTCGAGACCGAGACGCAAGGTTTTGTTCACCGTATCGCCGATGCGGTATTTCCCGGGCGACAGGATTTCCTTGTCGATCTTCGGGGGCGGTTTGGTGACATTGGTAAGGAGCTCTTTAGGTGACGGGTCCTCGGCTTTTTCTGCCTTGCTGTATTCGCGACGAATACGCTCCTTGATTTCATTATCGAGCTTCGCGAATTCCTCGACGGTAATGATACCTTCCTCGATGAGCTGATCCTTCCAGCATTTGAGCGGATCGAATTTTTCTAAGTCCCGCAGTTCTTCCTCTCTGCGGTAGAGTTTTTGATCATCCGAACTGGTATGACTGGAAAGTCGTTCCATCTTGATCCAGAAAAAGAACGGCCCGCTGCCGGCGCGAATCTTCTCGAACGCCTCCGCTGTGGCGTCATAAACCTGTTCCACATTCTGTCCATCGATTCGGCGCCAGTTGTCAGGCTCGAGAACATTCAACGCGAGCGGATTGGTCGTGCGCGTAGGCATGCTGATGCCGTAGGCGTTGTCTTCGACGAGAAAGAGCATGGGAAGCTTCTTTTCCTTGGCAAAACAGATCGCTTCAAAAAAATCCCCCTGGCGAGTCGCGGCATCGCCGACGGTCGTCACGACAAGATTTTTTTTGCCATCGAGTTGAATTCCCCAGGCAATGCCGCACGCGGGAAGGAGCTGTGAACCGGTCGGGGTGGGCACGCTCCAGATGTGTAAATCCGCGTCACTGTAATGCGATGGCATTTGCCGGCCGCCGCTACCAGTATTGCGTTTTGCAAAATATTCGAGACCGAGTTGGCGTGTGGTCATGCCGCGCCCGAGCACAAGCCCGCGGTCGCGATAATAGGAGACAATATAATCATCGGGCTCCATTTGGATCGAGACCGCCGCCAGCCCTTCGTGGCCCATGCCAGAAACATGAAAATGTCCCTTGCCCTGACGATTTAAATTCTGCTCACGCAAATCCGCATGGCGGCTCTCTAGGATCGTGGTTAAGAGCCGCAGCTTATCTTCTTTGCCAAGCGCAGGCATACGGTATTGATCTTACACGGCAGTTGCACCTCGACAATCGCCCGGATTTGCTTCGACTAGAAATATCAGATGGCCTCGACAACATCAAAATCGGAGCGGAACAGGGGAGTAATCGAATCCTATCCCGAATTTTTACCGGTCTCTGCCTCGACGCCGGTTGTTTCGCTGGGCGAGGGGAACACGCCGCTGATTTATTGCTCGCAATTAAGCAAACGCGTCGGCCGCGGCTGTGAAGTTTTCGTGAAAAACGAAGGGGTTAATCCGACGGGTTCGTTCAAGGATCGCGGCATGACCGTGGCTGTGTCCAAAGCGCTGGAGTATGGCGCAAAAGCTCTTATCTGTGCATCAACGGGGAATACTTCTGCTTCGGCGGCGGCTTACGCGGCGCGCGCAGGAATTTTGTGCGTGGTGATTTTGCCTGCGGGAAAAATTGCGATCGGGAAACTGGTACAAGCTTTTGCTTACGGAGCAAAGATCATCGCGATCGATGGCAATTTTGACGACGCGCTGCGAATCGTGCGCGACCTCGGCGAGAGCGGCGATTTTGCCATTGTAAATTCGGTCAATCCAGATCGGATCGCAGGACAAAAGACCGCGGCGTATGAGATTATCGATGAAATCGGGGATGCGCCAGATTTTCATTTGCTGCCAGTCGGCAACGCTGGAAACATCGCTGCTTATTGGGTTGGATACCAGGAGTATCACGCATACAAAAGATCGACGAAGTTACCGGCGATGATTGGTTTTCAAGCGGCTGGTGCAGCGCCGATTTTTTACAACCGCATTATCGAAAAACCCGAAACGGTCGCATCCGCGATTCGGATCGGAAATCCGGCAAGCTGGAAACAGGCGCGTGGAGCGATCGCCAAATCGCGTGGCGCAATCGACGTAGTGAGCGATGCAGAGATTCTCGCGGCGCAGAGTTGGCTGGCGCAGCACGAAGGAATCTTTGTCGAGCCAGCCAGTGCGGCGTCAATTGCCGGGCTTTTTAAATGCTGCGATTCAGGCGAGGCGGCGTACTCATTTCAAAAAATTCCAGAAGCGAGCCGCATTGTTTGCACTGTCACTGGACACGGCTTGAAAGATCCCGATTTGACTATCCAGCGCATGAAAGAATTGAAGCCCGTGTCCGCGACCACGACCGATGTGCGACACGCAATTGGGCTGTAGCCAACGCTCGAAAACCATCGCAGTTCGCCTTCCTTTGGGTTTAATCTACATCTGACATGCGCCTGGTGGTTCAAAAATATGGCGGCACTTCCGTCGGGAAGCCGGAGCGTGTTCAGAAAGTTGCCCGCCGGCTCCTTGAAACACAGTGCCAGGGTTGCCAGGTCGTCGCGGTCATCTCCGCGATGGCAGGAGTAACCGATAACCTGCTCGAGCTCGCGCACCAGATATCTCCGCACCCGACAGAGCGCGAGCTCGACATCCTGCTCTCTACTGGCGAGCATGCCGCCGCTGCTTTGACCGCCATGGCGGTGAACGCGATCGGTGGACGCGCGATTTCCTTAACCGGCGCTCAAGCCGGAATTTTAACAGATCGCAACCACACCAAGGCGCGCATCGCCAATATTAGTCCGAAGCAAATTCACGAACTGCTGTCGGATGATTATATCGTGATCGTCGCTGGATTTCAGGGGCAAACTCCAGAAGGTGAAACGACCACGCTGGGCCGCGGCGGCTCGGATTTGACCGCGATTGCACTGGCGGGCGCCCTAAACGCAGATGCGTGCCAGATTTTTACGGACGTCGATGGCGTTTTTACTTGCGATCCGCGCATTGTGAAAGAAGCAGGGAAACTCGACGAGATCGCTTACGACGAACTGCTCGAAATGGCCGGCAGCGGCGCCAAAGTGATGCAATCGCGTGCAGTGGAATTTGCGAAAAAGTTCGGCGTCGAATTCGAGGTGCGCTCGAGCCTCAACCAGAGCAGAGGAACAATCGCAAAGGAGGAGAGCGCCAGCATGGAGGAGGTGGTGATTCGTGGAATCAGCCTGGATCGTCACCAGGCGAAACTCACCATAGCAGGAGTGCCCGACAAACCAGGAATCGCCGGACGGATTTTTTCCAACGTCGCCGCGGCACACATCGTTGTGGACATGATTGTGCAAAATGCGTCTATCGGCGGAATGACTGACATTTCATTCACGATCCACGAGGGCGAACTGGAGAACGCCCGTAAAATTCTAATGCCAGTGGTCGGAGAGGTCGGCGCGAAACGCCTCAATACGTCAAGCGGCGTGGCCAAACTGAGCGTGGTTGGAATCGGGATGCGATCGCATTCGGGTGTCGCGGCGCGAATGTTCGAATGCCTCGGCCGCGGTGGAATCAACATTCAATTGGTTTCCACTTCGGAAATCAAGATCGCGGTCGTCATCGATGAAAAAGATGCACAGCGCGCAGCCCGGCTAATACACACCGAGTTCGGTCTGGCACGATTGCTCTCCGCAGCCGCGGCGACGCAGCCAGTGACGTAAATCAGTTAAGGCGTTTTCACCGGATTGACATAGAATTCCGGCACGCCCTGAATTCGCATTTTGTAACCAAAACCCGACCACACAACTGCCGCTCCGGGATGATCGATGGGGCTCGGGCCGACGTGGTCGTCCAAGTTGGCTTGCTTCCAAACCGTGCCGTCTTCCAGCTTGATCAGCGTACGGCCGCGAAGACCGGCAAATGAACCATCAACCCGACTCACAACCGGCTCTCTGTTGAAGAATGATTTTGTAACCTTCTTCTCGGTCCTTTTCTCGGTAGCCTCTCGGTATCCCTGCAACCAGGCATCGAGCTTTTGCAGCTCTTCGGGCGAAAGTTTATTCAAACCCGCCGCCTTAAATTCTTCTGGCGACATCATCTCCTGAATGCTGCCGGAGATAAGCTCCTGAGCTGCCTGAGCCGGTCTCACAGAATTAAAAAACAAAAAAGGGCTAATTATCAGGGAGGAGATCCAAACGCTGCGCAAAGAATTCATTTGTGCTGTAGGTGAAATTGAATTGTCGCCGATGCTAACACTGGCCGCTGGAACGTCAAGGGGGCCAAATGATGTGCCTCTTGCACCGATTGCCCTCAGGATGCACCTCCCGAAAGGCATTTCGCAAGGAGGGCGGCGGAAATACCAAACTACGGTTGGCTCGGCGTTCACACATTCACACAACATCAGACAATATATGTCATATAAAATCGACGCCTGCGCCCTGATGAACGCACTACTAGAGACCTGGCCAGATTAATCTTCGACCTCTCAACCACCGGTGACAGTATCCACGGCAATGACCGAACCCGACCACATTGCACACTCCAGAATGCCGATCCCTGGCTTCTCTATAGCGAAAGCTTACTTCAGGAGCTCGCGCGGGGTCCGCGGAAATGGTGCTCCAGGGCACCAGTGCGCAATGACATAGTTGGCCCAATCAACACCGTCATTGATGCTCTGTGGGATCTTGAGGATCACTTGCGGTATTGTATTTATCTCCACTACGCCGGACAACGAGATTTTACACAATAACACGATAAAAACCTGCCTAAGCTCAAGAATTCCAAGCACGAGCGCCACGCTGACGCACCCATAACCACTGGAGATGCTTCTATCTGAGGACCGGGCGCCCACCAGGTTACCAAACATCCAAACTCCTGAGGAGCGTGCCCCCCCCTGGCAAACCATCCGCGCGGAGCTGTCAGAACGCAGGCGCCGATATGAACCCCCAACCGCCAAGATGTCCCGCAGCTGGAGGATTGCCGGTATCTAATCATCGACTGAGGGACACACGTTGGATAAGATCGCTGAAGTCCCACATTGACTGGCAGGCAGCCTTCAACGCGGCGTCTCGATCTTCACCGTGCATTTTTCCGTAAGGCAGGCCCAAACCCGCCTTGCGCCTTCGCCCTGCTTAAGCCTGATGATCGACCCGGACCCGCCTTCGCCCGCACCACTGAAATGCAAAATCACGTAGTCACCGGTCCGCTCCGCATAAGTGAGGTGATCGAGATTTATGATGCGGCCATCCGGCAGGCTCGAAAGGTTCATAGGCAATCCTCAGTATCAGCTCTCGAATAAACATACAAAGAAAAAGAAGTCCGTTCCTTATCACTACAGGTGCGGGTAACGAAAGTCGAGCTGCTCTAATTGGCAAAGCTGTCCGTGGCGCGAACACGCCACTCAGATGTTGCTCCCGCTCCACTTCAATTTCTGCCGGACTACGCTGAAGAATGAGGCGTCGGGCAATGAGGCCAGCCGAAGCGTTTTCCTTGCTTTGCGAATGGTGACTATTGATCCGCGCTCGACATGGATCGGCTTACGGCCATCTAGGGTCAAAAACACTGGGTACTCCGGATCGCTCGCCTCGATTTCGATGGTCGATCCTTCAGCGACAATAATCGATCGGTTAGTCAGAACGTGTGGACAGATCGGCGTGATCACGAATACGCCAGATTCGGGATCGAGAATTGGTCCACCTGCCGAAAGCGAGTACGCGGTGGAACCGGTCGGCGTCGCGACAATCAAGCCGTCGGCATTGAATTCAGTTAGCGGTTCACCGTTGACACGCGTGCGCAGGAGTACTAGGCGCGACAATTCACCCCGGCTCAACACAGCGTCGTTCAGCGCAATCATCTTCGCGGTTTGTTTGTCATGTAGCTTCACTCGCGCTTCGAGAAGTGCTCGTTGACTAAAGTTGATTCGGTCCTTGGCGATGCATTCCACAGCCTCGCGATACGTGGAAGAACTCACGCACGTCAGGAAACCGAGCGAGCCTACGTTGATGCCGAAGATTGGCTTGATGACTTCACCAAGCTGTCCGACCACATGCAGAATTGTTCCGTCGCCGCCGGCGACCACCAGAAGATCCGCGACCGCGCCTAATTCAGCCATCGAATGGCCAGACTTCTTTCCAGCAATGGACGCTGTTTCTTTTTCAAGCAAGATCGATACCGAAAAGCGAGAAAACTCTTCGACAATGCTGTTGACCAGATCGGCAACGCCTACCTTGCCTGTATGCGCGATCAACCCAATCGTTTTCGGAGACATGCGAAAAATTCCTGGTTACCGTCCGCGCCTTTGATAGCAGATGGAACGATTCCGGTCACGATATGACCGAGATTGGTCACGAACGCAACGATCTTGTCTCGCGCCCTTTGGTGCAACGCTGGGTCACGAACGATTCCGCCGCTTCCCACGTCTGCACGTTGTAATTCAAACTGTGGCTTGATCAGTGGCAGGATGACACCATTCGTGCTTAGCAAATCGAACGCGTTCGGCAAAATCAAAGTCAACGAAATGAATGAAACATCGATCACGCAAAGATCGATAAGCTCTGGAACCTGTTCGTGCGAAAGAAATCGCGCATTGACATTCTCGAGCACGATCACGCGCGGATCGTTGCGAAGTTTCCAATCCAGCTGGCCGTGGCCCACGTCCACCGCGTAAACCTTTGCAGCGCCGCGCTGCAACAAACAATCGGTAAAACCGCCCGTCGATGCGCCGACATCCAGCGCAGTCTTGCCGTGCACGTTTATGTTGAAATGATCGAGAGCACTTTCTAATTTCAGTGCTCCACGTCCGACGTATCTTGGTGTCGGCTTCAATGCGATCGTAGCATCTGGCTCGAGAAGCTGAGATGGTTTCGCAGCAATCTGGGTGCCGACCTTCACATCGCCCGCCATTACCGCGCGTCGTGCCTGCTCGCGGCTCGCAAACAAGCCCTTCTCGACCAGAAGTTGATCAAGTCGTAGCTTTTTCGACATTTCTGTTCTTCGCTGCTTCGCGATTCCACACGGTAATGATTGATGCACGAAGCGCTTCTACGGCTTGTGTTAGTTGGGCAATCGTAATGCACAGCGGCGGCATCACAACGACGACATTTCGGATTGGGCGTGTGAGGAGGCCGTGGCTTCGTGCGCGGATACAGACATTCGGGGCAAAGCTCGGGAGCCCCGTATCTTTCGATTCGTCCAGTTCTATTCCTGCAATAAACCCGCACTGCCGCACCTCGACGACTCTAGGAAGCCCTGCTAAATCTTTCAGCGCTACTGTCAGATGCCGGATTTTCGGCTGCAAAGCTTCCAAGACCTTCTCGTTTTGAAAAATCTCAAGGCTAGCCTTGGCAGCGGCGCAGCCGACTGCATTCCCAGTGTAGCTGTGGCCGTAAGCGAGGGCTCTGCCATCAGCAATCGACCCATCAAAAGCGGCAAATAGTTTTTCTGTTATCAAAGTAATAGCGAGCGGAAGATATCCTGCACTCAAGCCTTTAGCCAGAACCATCATGTCTGGAATGACTTCCTCCTGTTCAATCGCAAACATTCGGCCCGTTCGCCCAAAACCGGTCATGACTTCGTCCACAATCAACAATGTGTCAGTCCGGTCGCACCATTTCCTAACGGCCCGCAAGGTCCCCGACGGCCAAAGACGCATCCCACCCGCGCCCTGTATCAACGGTTCAATCACAAGTGCCGCAATGTTTCCCACGTCAGTCGCCGAGAGGGCATTCAGCGCCGCCACGTCTCGAACCTGAATGGCGGGAAAACTCCAATGGGCCGGTCGGATTTGGAACATGGAGAACGCACCGAGGCTGCCTGCGCCTGCGGTATCGCCATGATAACCGCTCTGGAAGGCGATGAACCGATGCTTTCGGGAACCTCGCAACCGCCAATACTGCGCGGCGATCCTTAAGGTAACTTCAATTCCTGTCGAACCATCATCTGAATAAAAGACTCTGCTCAAGGAGTTCTTCGGGAAAAGATCGATAATCGCGCGTGCGAGTTCGATCGCAGCCGGATTAGTGAGGCCCAGAAATGAAGTGTGCGCCACGCGGTCAAGCTGCCGGCGAATCGCCGCGTTGATGTGCGGATGATTGTGACCGTGGATATTTGTCCAGATCGACGAGTTGCCATCGATATATTCGCGGCCCCGGCTGTCACGCAAAATCGCCCCCCGCCCTTCGACTAAAACGAGCGGCTCATGCTCAGGAGCGCACCATTCCCGCATGTTGGTGAACGGATGCCAAACGAAGCGCTTGTCCGCGGCGATGAGTTCCTCTGTGTTCCACTCAGTCATTCTTTCTTCAGGAGCGCATGCGTCTCGCTTGCGCGCTCCGCCTGATTAGTCATGGCCACTTTGCTCCCCCATCAATTTCTCAATCGAGGCGACGTCTTCGGCCGAGGCGCGCCGCCGCTGGTATTTTCGCACGAGAATTTCTTTTAGCCTTAGTAAATCCTCGAGTAACGGGTGATTGTAATACGTCCAGTCAACATCGCCGGCAGTTTTCGATTGAAACCGCCACCTGTCGCCGAATTTCGTGGCACGCACTTCGCGCTTCATTCCATCGCGATCTTTCTCGGTCCATATGTGTTGACTCGGCATCGGTGTAAAACCTTACATTAGGCCGCTTGAAAGACGCAGCTAGATTAGCAGCCTATTTCGCTGCCACCATTCTCATTGGAGCGCTTCTGGCTCCTCTTCTCTTTTGGATGATCCACTCCCTAGCGGCGCATGGCTTGTTACCGTTCCTCGCAAAGTACAACTTCGAAACGTTTTTTCACCGCGCGCTATTGATTGCTGCCGCGGCATTGCTCTGGCCGTTCCTATACATCAGCGATGTAAGAAGCGCAGCCGATCTTGGCCTCGCGCCAAATTCACGGTGGGGGCGCGACCTCTTCGCGGGCATTCTTTTCTCGGCGATTCCCCTCCTCTGCTGCGGCGCTTTGCTAATCGCACTTAGAATTTACGCGTTTCGGCACAGCTTCGCCTGGGTCCCGCTCGGCAAGGCGCTTGCCGCTTCCGTAACCGTTCCATTCATCGAAGAAACATTTTTCCGCGGGATCGTTCTGGGTGTTTTGCTAAGAACTGGCCGGCGGTACATGTCGATCTTTGTAGCTTCAGCGATCTTTTCCGTAATTCATTTTCTAAAGGCACCGGCTCAAACTTCGACAATCGTCACGTGGACTTCAGGTTTCAATTCCATTGCCCACTCGTTTGAGCAATTTGGAGATGTGACCATGGCGGGCGCGGCGTTCATGACTTTATTTTTAATCGGGTGGATTCTGGCCGATGCCTGCGTGCTCACACGCTCGCTATGGTTGCCCATTGGCCTGCATGCCGGCTGGATTTTTGGTAGTGGCACTTTTAGCCGAGTGGCGCGTCAGCAAATGCTTGCCTTCCCCTGGCTGGGAAAGAATCTGCTCGTGGGCATTGTTCCCCTTGGCGTAGCGGGCTTGACGTGGCTGGTAATGCGAACCTGGTTAAAATATGATCGCTCTCGCCCAGTCTAGTGGATTAGGTGCGCTCGTATCGCTTCTTTATCCACCGGTCTGCACAATCTGCGGAGCAAATATTCGAGCGGACGCGTATCTGTGCGACCACTGCGAAGGAAAAGCTATCCGCATCGTCGCGCCATTTTGCCAGAAGTGCACCGAGCCGTTCGAAGGCGCCATAACGGGCGCGTTCACCTGCGCCAATTGCGCGCATCGCACCATTCATTACGACGCGGCCGTTGCGGCATACCGCAGTCGCGGGATTGTTCGCGAGATCATTCACGACTTTAAATACGGGCGCCAGATTTATCTGCGTCATCTCGTGGAGCGCTGGCTGCGTGCGGCATTAGATGACGAGCGGCTGCGCGGTCGCCGTCTCGACGTCATCGTGCCAGTGCCGCTCCATCCGACCCGACAACGAGAACGCGGATTCAATCAAGCCAGTTTGCTTGCGAAATTGTTAAGCACGGAGATATCCGTCCCATCGAAGCCGTTGCTCGAACGCATTCGCTACACGACCACACAAACGGCGCTCGATCGCGCCGAGCGAATCGAAAATTTGCACAATGCCTTTCGTTTACGAAAAACCGCGAACGTGCGAGATTTGCGTGTGCTATTGATCGATGATGTCCTGACGACCGGCTCCACCTTGAGTGAGTGCGCACGTGTTTTGAAGCGCGCGGGTGCAATCTCTGTTCACGCCGCAACGGCGGCGCGTGCGTAGATCCCATGCCCATTTTCAAAAAGCCAACAATCAAGGCAGAAAGCGGAAGGAAGCGTGAGATTCCCCGCGGCCTTTTTCAGAAATGCCCCGGCTGTGCGGAAGTCGTGCCGGAAATCGAGCTCGTCCAAAACCAGCGAGTTTGTCCGCGATGCGATTATCACTTTGCGCAACCGGCGAAAGAACGGCTACAGAATCTGCTCGACCCGGAGACCTTCGTGGAGATGGACGCCGACCTGAAATCTGTGGACGTATTGCGATTCCAGGGAATGGTCACATACAAAGACCGCCTCAAAAAATATCGAGAGAGCACCGGCTTGCTCGACGCTGTGATCAGCGGATACGGAATTCTTGACGGCTATAAAGTCGCAATCGCTGTCATGGATTTCGGCTTTCTCGCTGCAACGATGGGTTCGGTCGTTGGCGAGAGAATCACCCGCACTATTGAATACGGAACTGCCGAACGCTGCGCGGTGATCATTGTTACCGCTTCCGGCGGCGCGCGGATGTACGAAGGAATGTTGAGTTTGATGCAAATGGCGAAAACGAGCGGCGCACTCGCCCGCCACGCGGAAGCTAGACTTCCCTATATCTCAGTTCTGACGAATCCTACTACGGCTGGCGTCATGGCCAGCTTCGGCTCGTTAGGCGATGTTATTATCGCCGAGCCAAGAAGCATGATCGGTTTCGCTGGGCCGCGCGTAATTAAAGAAACCACTCACCAGGATTTGCCCCAGCGATTTCAGACCGCCGAGTTTCTTGAGGAACACGGTTTGATCGACATGATTGTACATCGGAAGAAAATGCGCGAGCAAATCAGCCGGTTGCTCAGTTACTTTGTCGTGACGCCGTGAATTATCGAGAGGCGCTCGCCTGGCTCTACAGCCTCCAGCGCTTCGGGATCAAGCTCGGCCTGGAAAACATCCGGCGACTCCTCGCGGAGCTGCCTGTCGATCTTCGTGGGACTCGCGTGATTCACGTCGCAGGCACAAATGGCAAAGGCTCGGTCTGTGCCATGATCGATTCGATCTGCCGCGCGCAAGGATATCGCACTGCTCTGTTCATATCCCCTCACCTCGTGACCTTTCGGGAACGCATTCGTGTGAACGGCGAAATGATCTTCGAAGACGCAGTTGCGAATGGTTTAACCCTAATTCGTGATCTCATCGCCGATTGGGATCCGCATCCGACTTTTTTCGAAGTCACAACTGCGCTTGCCCTGAAGTATTTTGCCGAAGCAAAGCTGGATATCGTGATTCTCGAGACGGGGTTGGGCGGACGCCTGGATGCGACCAACGCCGTCCAATCCGATGTGTCCGCCATTGCACCGATCGATTTCGATCATGAGAAATGGCTTGGCGATTCGCTGGAAAAAATCGCGACTGAAAAAGCTGGGATTATTAAGTCGAACATCCCGGTTGTATGTTCATCGCAACAAATCGAAGCCGAAAAAGTCATCCGTGCTCGTGCAGCCGAGTGCGAAGCGCCATTGCAATTTGTGACCGAATCTTACGACTGTTCGCCAATTGCCTTGCCCGGTCAGCACCAAAAACAGAATGCCGCGGTCGCAATCGCCGCGATTCATGCGGCAAACATCGACATTGACGACAAAGCGATTGCGCGCGGACTTGCTACCGTCGAATGCCCCGCCCGTTTTCAAAAGTGGGACGAGCGCACAATCATCGACGGTGCGCATAATCCAAGTGCCGCGCGCGTTCTCGCAAAAACATGGCGCGAAATTTTCAGTGATCAGCGCGCGACGCTTATTCTAGCGGTTCTCTCCGACAAAAACTTGCGCGGTATTTGTGAAGAGCTTGTGCCAATCGCAAGCTCGGTTCTTCTCCCAAAAATTCGCAGCGAACGCGCCGCTCCGCCGGAAACATTGGCAAAAGTTTTATCCTCCATTACTCCATCACTCCCCCACTCCATTGTGCCGTCTCTCGGTGGAACCCTCGATCTCGCGCGCGCGAAACAAAATCCGATTTTGATTACGGGCTCACTGCATTTCGCCGGCGAAGTTCTCGCCCATTTGCACGGCGAGCCCGCCGCCTTCGAAGAATGCGGGCAGTAATCCCATCAATCACCACGAACGGCACGAAGCTTACGAAGGATTAAATTCCACTCCGTGCCCCTTCGTGTTCTTGGTGGTTAATTAATCCGCCTCGATTCTCGGAAACAACGGCACCGGTTTGCCCACGACATGACCATCTGCTAAGCCGCCCCATTTTGCATCGGCGAGTGAGAATCGCTCCTCCTTTCCGCTTAAATCCATCTTCCAATTCAGTTGATCGAAGATTCGATGCGCCGCTCGCGGCAACACCGGAGAAACTAAAATCGCAATAACGCGCAACGCTTCACAAAGCTGATACACAACTACATCAAGCTCTCCTTGGAATCCTCCCTTCGCCAGGCGCCACGGCGCTGTAACTTCGATGACCTCGTTGCATCGGCTTGCAAGTTCGCAGATCCCTATTAAACCGAGCGAGATCTCATAGGTATCCCAGCAGAGGGTGAGAGCATCCGTTACAAGCTCGGCTTTACTGCGTACGGTCCTGACCACCGTGTTAAATTCGTCGTTTACAAGTTCCTTCAAATCGCGAACCAAACCGCTGCGGTAACGTTGAGCCATTGTAAGTGTGCGGTTCAGCAAGTTGCCGAAATCATTTGCCAACTCAGAGTTGAAAAGAGTAATCAACCGATGCTCGTCAAAGTCGGCATCGTTCCCCATTGCGATACCTCTCATTAAATAATAGCGGAGCGCTTCTACCCCATATTTATCGGCGAGCACGAATGGATCGATAATGTTGCCGGCACTCTTGCTCATCTTAGCGCCGCCGAGGTTCCACCAGCCATGAACGAGCAACTGCGGCATTTGTTCGTCGAGAAAGCCGATTGCGTGCAGCATGATGAGCCAGTAAATCCCATGCGCCGGAACGAGAATGTCTTTTCCGATGATTTGCAAAGCAGGCCATTTGTCGCGGAAAGTCGATGGTTGAGACTTGAGAGTTGAGAGACCGGGATCGTAACCGGCGAAGCTGATGTAGTTCGTCAGCGCATCGAACCAGACGTAGGTGACGAAATTCTTGTCGAACGGTAGCTCGATACCCCAATCGAGCCGCGATTTCGGACGCGAAATGCAAAGATCCCCACTCAGCCGCCCAACTGCATTGCGCAATTCGGTTTGACGAAAATCGGGAATGACGGCGTCCTTACGCTCCTCGAGATAACGAAGCAGCCATTCCTTGTGCTGACTTAGCTTGAAATAATAATTTTCTTCCTCGCGAAATTCGACTTCTCCCCACTCGGGACCAAATTGGCCGTCGGGGCCGCGTTCCTTGTCGGTTAGAAACTGTTCCTGACGGACTGAGTAATAGCCGGCCTGTTTGTCTTTGTAGATTTGCCCCGCATCGAACAGCCGTTGCAAAATTCCTTGAACGACTTTCTTGTGACGATCGCTCGTGGTCTCGGCCCATTCGTCGTAGCGGACGCCGAGTTTCTTCCAGAGATCGATAAACTTTTGCGTAATCTCTTTGACGAACTCCGATGGCGGAGTGCCGGCTTTGGCAGCCGATTGCTGGACTTTTTGGCCATGTTGATCGACACCGGTGAGAAAGAAAACTTTCTCGCCCTTAAGCCGATGATAGCGCGCGATCACATCGGCCAGCACTTTTTCATAAGCGTGTCCGATGTGCGGCGGCGAATTGGTGTAATCGATCGCCGTAGTAATAAAGAATATCTTCGGCATTTCGCGACCAGCCTTCGCTAAAGCTACGGGCTTGGCAAGCAAACGGCGGACGAATCGTGGTATGGCAAGCGTCTCGCTTGCCACGCTGCAAATCAGCAGGCGGAGTGCCTGCCCTACAATTTCATGTCGCGCAGCGCAACCCGGTTTTTACCCAGACCGCGGATTACGCGGATCGCAACGGATTCCGGCGTTCGCACTTACGAGACCCGCACTTTCTTCCAAACGCCGTTTTCTTCTTTCCAGTTGTAAAGCGGCTTGCCGTTGACTTTATGGACAGAAGTTTCCGTGACCTTCATGCCCCCCGGCTGTCCGGCCATGAAGAAATCAATGTCATAGACTGTGCCGTCCGTAGCTTTCATATCCACACAGGCGAAATATTTGCCGCCTCCTAGACTGGAAAGCTGTTCGTCATGGATCTTAATCAAATCGAGCGCGAGATTCTTGCCTTGATAGTTGATGTGAAACCTCTTGTCGCTGGATTGTTTGCGAGTGCTCGCGATATGCCTTTTGATGCCCGCAGAAATATCGACCGTGCTGACTTGCTGCGTCGGAGTGTTCTGCGGGGACGTTGTTGTTACCTGTGGCAATCTTTGAATTGGTGGGTGCGGATGGGATTCGGCGAAGAGCGATGTAGCCGCCGTTAAAAAGCACGCAACAGATATTGCGATGAACAGTCGTACAATTACGAGGCCGGATTTCATGCAGCTACCTTCGCGGTTTCCATTTCCTGGCTGTATTTGCCGAACCGCGCTTTGCTATTGCACAAGGCGCGATGATGAAACGCTTGCTGCGCGGCCGGCACATTCGCCGCATCGCCTTTCCAGGCTTTGAGCACAGGAGCTTGCAAAGCGCGCCCGAATGAAAAACTCAACTGCCATGGCAGGTCGCTCGGCTGATTCATCGCATTGAGATGTTCGGTAGCTTGCAAGTCAGTTTGACCGCCGGAAAGAAAGACAAGGCCGGGAACAGCGGCCGGCACCACGCGTTTCATGCAGCGCACCGTAGCTTCGGCAACTTCCTGCACTGAAGCTTGCTGCGGACATTCTTTTCCCGAAAGGACCATGTTTGGCTTCAACAGCATCCCTTCCAACACGACGCGGTGCTCGGCCAAAGCATCGAAAACGCTTCGCAGGGTTTGCTCGGTTACTTCGAAATGCCGTTCGATTGTATGAGCGCCATCCATGAGCACTTCCGGTTCGACGATTGGCACCAGGTCCGTTTCTTGGCAGAGCGCCGCGTAACGCGCCAAGGCCTCCGCGTTCGCCTCGATGCACGTACGCGTGGGAATTTTCTCACCAATCGCGATCACCGCACGCCACTTTGCAAAGCGCGCTCCCATTTGCCGGTATTCTCCCAGCCGCCCGCGTAACCCGTCAAGACCCTCGGTGACTTTCTCGCCCGGAAAATTCGCCATCGCCTTGGCGCCTTTGTCCACTTTGATCCCGGGGATGATCCCCTGCTGCTCCAGCGCTTCGACGAAGGTGCGACCATCACGAGTCTTCTGCCGAATCGTCTCGTCGAAGAGAATCACGCCGCTGATAAATTCGCCCGCCCCGGCAGTGGTAAACAAGATTTCGCGATATGCCCGCCGGTTTTCTTCCGTCGAAGGAACACTAATGCTCTTCAATCGCTTTTCGATCGTCGGCGAGCTTTCATCGGCTGCCAAGATCCCCTTGCCGGGGGCGACAAGCTTTCTCGCTACGGACTCTAAATTTTCATTTCTCATGGCTTCCTCCTTGTGGATCATTTTTCGCTGCCCTCCATAATTACAACTAACATATTGGTTGCAACCTCGAAAGCTTTCGCGATTGACCAAAGGCCCGTTGCAAAGGCGACCCAAAACATCTCGTGCTCGTAATTGGTAATCCCCGATCACGAGCAGGAGCACGAGTAAGAGCAGCAAGGCGCTGAACGCTTTCCTCGACGCGCGGTCTAACTTGTGCTATACGCAAGTCAATGCTGAGCAGGATTATAATTTCGATGGCGATGGCCGCCGCGCTTTTCACGGCTCCGGTGGGCCTTGCTGCGCGATCATGCATCCTCTCCAGCGCGCCAAGTCAAAAAGCTTGTCAGTCAGGTTGCTGCGCTAACAAAACCTGTTGCGCGGTATCGCCAAAAAACACGGCGCCGCCGTCGCAGCCGCTCGCTAAAGCTGATTCCAGTCAACAACTGAAGGTAACCGGCTTTGTTACCGCACTGTCTTTCTCAAGTTGTGAAGCCGGAGCTGAGCAGTTCCGGCTTGATGCAAGAGCACCATCGGCGAACTCACCGCCGCGGCTAGCGTTGCTCTGCACGTTTCTCATCTGATCCAGGGCCGCTAACGCCCGAGGTGTGCCCTGTAGCCACGGCTTTGTGAGCCGTCGAAACACGCCATAGGCGCGTGGCTACAAGACTTCAATCGCAGTCCTGGATCAATGAAAACAACAACTTTTTTAATCTTATTAGCTACAACTTTATTAGTTCGAAGTCAGATCGCCGCTAATGGCGGAGAATACACCGCTGTTTCGCCGCGACTCTCGTTAGGCGAAGTCACGCGCACCGTCCTGGAGAATAATCCGGCGATCAAAGAAGCGGAGAGCCGCTGGCGGGCCGCGATGCAGCGAGTGCGGCAAGCCAACGCGTGGGATGACCCGCGAGTCGTGGGCGAATCACGCGTGCGGCGTTTTGTGGATGTGCCGCCGAATGCATTCATGGATCAAACACTCGCCATCGAGCAACTGATCCCAATCACTGGAAAAAACCTTGTGCGCGGACGTGCAGCTGCGGCCGAAGCGTTGTCAATCTTTGAAGAAGTCCGGCGTGCGCAGCTCGATGCGATTGCGAAGGCGCGCGCCACTTACTTCCAGCTGGCGAATGCTTATGAACAACTTGAGATCAACAGCAAAAATCTCACTTCGCTGAAACAAATCGCCGACATCAGCCGTTCCCGGTACGAGACTGGATTGGAGAGCGCGGCGAATGTGCTCGTTGCCGAGACGGACTATAGCAAGCTGCTGGAAGCGCGGCGGGATCTGGAGCGGAATTTGTCTGACGCACAGTCGCAGCTGAACACACTCATGAACCGCGACGCGTTTGCGCCGCTTGGCGCGCCAGTCACGGCAACTGTTAACCACGCGCATCTCTCCGTGAGCAGGTTGCACGCGATCACGCTGGCGCAACGGCCCGAAGTGCAGATGGCGCGCGCGAAGATCGACGGCGAGAAGTCAAAACTTCAGCTAGCGCACCGCGCATGGATTCCCGATCCAGCAATCAGTATCAAAGGTCAGCGTTACAATGATGCCGCCGAGACAGTGAGTGAACTCGACGCTGGCGTGTTGTTCACAGTTCCATGGGTAAATCCTAGCAAATACTCAGCCGGCGTGCGCGAGGCGCGCGCGAATCTTGCAGCCGCCGAGCAAGGACTCGAGCGCGAACAAAAGGAAGCGTTGCGGCTGTTGCGCGATCAGTTGGCAAAGATCGAGACGTTTCATCATCATGTCGAACTTTTCCGCGACAAGCTCGTGCCACAGGCGCAGCAGGCGTTTGAGGCGACACGGCTGAGTTACGAGTCGGGTAAAGCGACGTTTCTCGATTGGATCACCGCGCAACGCAACCTGCGCGATATCGAAGCAATGGGGCGCGAGCATTTGGCGCACTACCAAATGGCAGTCGCAGAGTTGGAGGCAGTCATCGGCGCAGACATTTACTCGACCGCGCCAGCATTATCGAAAGGAAGCAAATGAGGATGAAACTCTTTGTGCAAAAATTTGCGCTGTTGATCATGCTCGTTGCGCTTCTTTCTGGCGCCGCGTCCTGCTCGAAGAAAAGCACCACGGGGAAACCGAGTAACGTCGATTACTGGACCTGCACGATGCACCCGTCGGTGCATTCGAAGGATCCTGGAAAATGCCCCATTTGCTCGATGGATCTCGTGCCCGTGATGAAGAAGGAGGGCGGCGAAGCTACGCCGCAACCGCAAGGAGATGAAATAAAAGGCGGCGAGAAAAAGGCGCCGAGCGGCGAAATGCAAGGGATGCCCGGCATGCCAGGCATGAAAGAGGGAGAGATGAAGGGCGTCGAAAAGCCGAGCGAATTCGTTGTCCCAGTCGAACGTCAGCAGCAAATCGGGGTGCGCTACGCGAAGGTGGAGCGCAAACCGCTTGCCCACACAATCCGCGCGGTTGGTTTGATTGTGCCCGATAAAACACGCAACTGGCAATTCGTATCGCGCGTGGACGGCTACGTGCAAAAGCTGGATGTCACCGCGCCTGGCGAACTCGTCGATAAAAATACGCCGCTGTTGTCGATCTACAGCCCCGACTTGCTCACCAGCGAGCGGGAGTTCGTTGAGTTGTTGCGCATGCGTGACCAAGCCAAAAGCAAAGACGCGCGTGAAACCCCGCAGCGCTTGATCGAATCGGCCAAGCGCCGGCTCCAACTCTGGAACGTGACTGGAGAGCAGATCGCAGAGTTGGAAAAAAAGAGAAAGGCTTCTGACACGCTCACGCTGCTCTCACCATTTCGCGGAGTGGTGCAGTCGGTGCCCGTCGAGCAAGGCAAGAACGTAAAAACGGGCGACTTGCTTGTAGAGGTTGCCGACCTCAGCGTCGTCTGGCTGTGGGCGGAATTTTACGAAAATGAGTTGTCGATGCTTCAAGTGGGGCAAAAGCTCGCCATCACCGCAAAGTCGTATCCTGGCCAGAACTTCGACGGCACGATCAGTCTGATTGATCCGTTTCTCGACGCGACGAAACGCACGGCCAAGGTGCGGATCGATATTCCGAATCCCGATTTCAAACTGCGCCCCGGGATGTACGTGAATGCCGAGTTGGAAATGGACATGGGCGCGGCGCTCACCGTTCCCGTCAGTGCCGTGATGCCGACCGGCACGCGTAGCATCGTCTTTGTCGATAAAGGCGAAGGCAAACTTGAGCCGCGCATCGTCCAGCTTGGCACGAAATATGGCGACATCTACGAGGTGCAAAGCGGACTGCAAGAAAACGAACGCGTCGTCGCGAGCGCAAATTTTCTCATCGACGCCGAATCAAAAGTCCAAGGCGCGCTGAGAGGATTCGACGAAGAGCCAACACCGCAAGAAAGCGTTACCCCTGGCACCAAACCATGATTGAAGCTGGGCCAATTTCGCGGAGCGAAGTCACCGCTGCTGGCAACAGTGAGACACTAATCGATCGTATTATTGAGTGGAGTGCGCGGAATAAGTTCCTCGTTTTCATTCTCACAATCTTCGCTCTCGCCGCAGGCTTTTATGGCCTCATCCACACACCGCTGGATGCGATTCCGGATCTGAGCGACGTGCAGGTGATCGTTTACACCGAGTGGGAAGGGCGCTCGCCCGATCTGGTTGAAGACCAGATCACGTATCCAATTTCCAGCGTCTTCATCGCCGCGCCAAAAGTGAAATTCGTCCGCGGCGAATCGATGTTCGGCAAATCGTTCATCTACGTCGTTTTTCAGGATGGCACCGACATTTATTGGGCGCGCTCACGCGTAATCGAATACCTGAATTCAGTGCGCGGTTCGCTTCCCGAAGGAGTGAACCCAACAATCGGACCGGACGCGACCGGGGTAGGCTGGGTTTACGAATACGCGCTGGTTGACGACAGCGAGAAGCACGATCTCGCGCAGCTGCGTTCCATTCAGGATTGGAACCTGCGTTACGCGCTCTCCTCAGTAAAAGGCGTCGCAGAAGTCGCGCCGGTCGGCGGCTTCGTTAAGCAATATCAGGTCGACCTCGATCCAAACGCACTGGTCGCTTACAACATTCCGGTCAGCGAGGTCGTCAACGCCATCAAAATGAGTAACGCCGACGTGGGCGGTAAAATTTTCGAAGTCGCAACGACCGAGTATTACATTCGCGGCCGCGGCTACATCAAGAAGATCGAGGACATCGAGAACATTGTTCTCAAAGTCCAAAACGGCACGCCGGTTTATCTGAAAAATGTCGCAAACGTCCATCTCGGCGGTGATATCCGGCGCGGTGTAGCGGAACTCGATGGGCGTGGCGAAGTCGTTGGCGGCATCATCGTGATGCGTTACGGCGAGAACGCGCTCAATGTCATCGACGGTGTAAAAAAGAAGCTGGAAGAAATCAAAGCTTCGTTGCCTGATGGCGTGCACGTGGTCACGACGTATGACCGCAGCGATTTGATCAAACGCGCGATCGCCACACTGCGCGAGAAGTTGATCGAAGAGAGCATTGTTGTCGCGCTGGTTTGTCTCGTCTTTCTCTGGCACATCCGCTCCGCGCTGGTGGCGATCATCACACTGCCGATCGCGATCATTCTTTCGTTCGTGCCGATGTGGTGGATGCATGTGACGAGCAACATCATGTCCCTGGGCGGAATCGCCATCGCCATTGGCGCGATGGTCGATTCGGCGATCATCATGATCGAGAATGCGCATAAGCAACTGGAGCATTTCCGGGAAACGCACAGGCGGGAGCCGAATAATCTCGAGCGCGTGGAGGTGATCATCGCCGGGGCCAAAGGAGTCGGCCGCGCTCTTTTCTTCGCACTACTCGTAATCACGGTCAGCTTTGTTCCGGTCTTCACCCTCACCGCCCAAGAGGGCCGACTCTTCCGGCCGCTCGCGTTCACAAAAACGTTTGCGATGTTCTTCGCGTCGTTTCTCGGCGTCACGCTCGTGCCGGTGTTAATGACGCTGCTCATCCGCGGCAAAATCACGCCTGAGATCAAGAACCCAGTGAACCGGTTTTTGATCCGGACTTATCAGCCGTTCGCAGATTTCGTGTTGCGCTACCGATGGTTCACACTCGGCGCGGCGCTTGTTGTTTTGCTGCTGACGATTTTTCCATACAAGAAACTCGGGTCCGAATTCATGCCGCCGCTGAACGAAGGCACGCTGCTGTACATGCCGACCGCCGTCCCGGGAATGTCAATCACCGAAGCGACAAAGATTCTCCAAATACAAGACCGACAATTAAAAAAGATTCCTGAGGCCGTGACGGTGTTCGGCAAAGCCGGGCAAGCAGAAACGCCTACTGACCCGGCGCCGTTGTCCATGTTTGAAACGATCATCCCGCTCAAGCCGCCTAACGAATGGCGAAAGGGGATGACGTGGGAAAAGCTTCTCGCCGAGGTCAACGCGAACATCAAGACGCCGGGCATGGCGAACATTTTCTGGATGCCAATCCAGACGCGCACGGAAATGCTCACCACGGGGTTTCGCAGCATCCTCGGCGTGAAAGTCTTTGGACCTGATCTTGCCGAGATTCAAAAGCTTGCCGTTGAGATCGAGAAAGAGCTGGCTGAGTTTCCAAACACGCGGAGCGTTTTCGCCGAGCGCACAGTCGGCGGCTATTTTCTCGACTTCACCGTCAACCGTGAAGCGGCGGCGCGTTATGGACTAAAAGTCGGCGATGTAAACGATATCGTCGAGTCAGCGATCGGTGGCAAGAACATCACCACCACCGTGGAAGGCCGCGAGCGCTATCCAGTCAACACGCGGTACGCGCGCGATTTTCGCGAGGACCTCGACGCGCTTAAGCGCGTGCTGGTGCCTACGCCTACTGGCGCGCAGGTGCCGATTTCGATGCTGGCCGACATCCATTACAAAACCGGCTCGCCCTCGGTTCGCAGCGAGAACGGCAAACTGGTCGGTTTCGTTTTTGTCGATGTCACCACCAGCGATATCGACGGCTACGTGCGCAAGGCGTCGCAACATCTTAGTCAGCGTATTCAATATCGGCCGGGCTATTACGTCGAATGGGCCGGCCAGTTCCAATATTTGCAAGCGGCCAAGGAACGGCTCAAAGTCGTGGTCCCCTTCACGCTGCTGATCATTTTTGTGCTTCTGTACTTCAGCACGCGGTCAGTCATCAGAACATTCATCGTCCTGCTGACCGTGCCGTTCTCGCTCGTCGGTGCGTTTTGGCTGCTCTATTTGCTGGGTTACAACATGAGCGTTGCCGTCTGGGTGGGGCTCATCGCGCTGGCCGGCGTCGGCGCAGAGACCGGAGTCGTCATGCTGCTCTATCTCGATCATGCCTGGGACAAGTTCAAAGCGGAGCAGCGAATGAACACCGTCAAAGATTTGCACGACGCGGTGATGGAAGGCGCCGTGCAACGTATCCGGCCAAAGATCATGACCGTCTGCGCAATTTTGTTCGGCTTGTTGCCGATCATGTGGTCCCCCGCCCTGCAAGCCGGTGCGGACGTGATGAAACGCATCGCCACGCCGATGATCGGCGGCATCATTACTTCGGCAATTCTCGAGCTGCTGATTTTCCCGGTCATTTACGTGGTTTGGCGTAAACGTGAACTGCCCGATCAAACCGAAGAAGAAGCGCCCTTGATTCCACCGGCGCTAATCCCTGCGAAACTTAAAGCGAAGAGATAGTTGTCGTTTTATCTTTGCTCTGATTGCGCAAGGAGATGAACGCACCGATTGGGAACAATAAAAGTGAACCTTCCACACGTCAAAGTCTCTGGAACTATATTCTGACCGCTGTCGTTTCCGCTGCGGTGGGAGCGGGTACGACATGGCTGATTACATCTCAGCGTTCGAAGTCAGAGTTTCATCCGCTGCCGTTATCTCCACCGGCCACCGCGTTCAATGCGACCCCTGATGTGTCTGGACTCTCAGCCGACGATGCAGCCGTGGTTCTCGGCAATTTCGCTTACGACCATCAACGCTGGTCGGAAGCTATTCGGCAATATGAACAGGCCATCGCGAGCGGTATTGATACGGCCGACGTTCGCACCGACCTCGGGAATGCTTTGCGCTTTTCAGGGCAACCAGACAAAGCGTTGGAACAATACACGATCGCACAAAGGATGAATCCGCAGCATGAAAACAGCCTGTTCAATCAGATCAGTCTTTTCACCGAAATCCTGCACGAACCGACGCGCGCGATTCCACTCTGCCAGGAATTCATTCGGCGCTTCCCAACGAGTGATAAGTTACCGGTAGTCCAGCAGCAGCTCGCTCGTATCAGAAACGCGGGCGACTCGAACCCGCTGCCTGACACTCAGAACCGCGCCAAGCTTTCGGAGTGGTTGAAGGAACAACAAGAAAGAAAACCATGATTAACGATTCGCACCCGAAAGGTCAGCGGATCACCGAAGCAATTACATGTGAAAAATTTCCGAGCTGAATTAGAAACAGCAGATATTATCGAATGGAATCGCCTGTGCATTGTTTGTGGCAAGTCACTCGATCAAGGCGACGGGATATGCCACATCAAAGTCGACGCACGAATGGATCTTCGGTGAACGTCTCGCAGTCTGGCTTGCCTGCCGCAAATGAAAAAGTACACGAAAACTATCTTTCGCTCCCAACCGCAGCAATTCGCGCGGTAACATACGTTGTAATTCACCGCGGCTCGCTCATTTGATAGCAGCAAAAAAGTTTTGTTGCGGCACACGCGGCGAACGGCTCATTGGAGAACAATGATGATTTACATCTGCCCAATGCACCCGGAAATCGAGCAGGATCATCCGGGTGAATGCCCGAAATGCGGGATGACTCTGGAGCCGAAGACAGTCGGCATGGACGAAGAAGAGCAAAGGGAAATTCTTTCATTGGCCCGCAAATTCTGGAGCGCGCTCCTGCTCACCATTCCTGTGCTATTTATCGCGATGGGGCACGCCATTCCGGGCGTGCATATCGATTCGATCATCCCAAAGCAAATCGGGAAATGGATCGAGTTCGCCCTGGCGACACCGGTGGTTCTTTGGGCGGGCGGCTTTTTCTTCACGCGTGCCTGGCGGTCGATCGTAAATCGCAGCCTCAACATGTTTACGCTCATTGCCATCGGTGTCGGCGCCGCTTATTTCTACAGCGCCGCGGCAGTGGTCGTGCCGGGGATTTTTCCGGATTCATTCCGACGCAACGGAGACATCGATCTTTATTTTGAAGCGGCGGCCGTCATCACCGCGCTCGTCTTGCTCGGACAATTGCTTGAAGCAAAAGCGCGCAGTCGCACGGGACAAGCGATCAAGGCGCTGCTCGGTCTGGCGGCGAAAACCGCGCACCAAATTCGCGATGCGGAGGAGCGGGAAATCTCGGCGGATGAAATTCAGAAAGGCGATGTGTTGCGCGTTCGGCCCGGCGAAAAAGTTCCGATCGACGGCGCGATCATCGAAGGCAGGAGCTACATCGACGAATCGATGATCACTGGCGAGTCGATGCCAGTTAGCAAGGGAGCCGGCGAAAAAGTGATCGGTGCAACCGTGAACCAGACCGGTTCCTTTCTGATGCGCGCGGAGCGGATCGGATCGGAAACGCTGCTCGCGCAAATCGTCCAAATGGTAGCCGAGGCGCAGCGCACCCGCGCGCCGATTCAGAAACTCGCCGATACAGTGTCCGGCTATTTTGTTCCAGCCGTTGTTGGTATCGCGGTTCTTACTTTCATTGTTTGGTCAGTATTCGGTCCTGCGCCAGCGATGACTTACGCATTGGTGAACGCCGTTTCGGTCCTTATCATCGCATGTCCCTGCGCCCTTGGCCTCGCGACACCGATGTCGATCATGGTTGGCGTCGGGCGAGCGGCACAAGTCGGCGTTCTGATCAAGAACGCTGAAGCGATCGAGATCACCGAAAAAGGCACGCATCTGGTCATAGACAAAACCGGTACGCTGACCGCAGGGAAACCGGAGGTCGTTAGTTGCATTGTCGGAACCTCAGGAAACGAGCGCGATCTGTTGCAAGTTGCCGCGTCGTTGGAAAACCAAAGCGAGCATCCGCTGGCCCGCGCAATCGTCACCGCAGCGAACAAAGAGCAAATCGACTTGCGTGAAACGACGGAGTTTGAATCGATCACCGGCGGTGGCGTAACCGCGAAACTCGACGGCAAAGTTGTTCGTGTCGGCAAGGAGAAGTTTCTCAGCGACTCAGGCGTGGCAATTTCTAACGAGTTGAAAGACAAGGCACGTGTCTTGCAGGAAAAAGCGCAGACCACCGTGTGGGTGGCCATCGATGGCGAGGCATTCGGAGTAATCGGGATTGCCGACCCAATCAAGGAGACCACGCGAGAAGCGGTTCGAGAACTTCACGCCATGAAGTTGAAGATAATCATGTGCACAGGCGACAACCGTCGCACGGCCGAATCGGTCGCGCACGAACTGCACATCGATGACTTTCGTGCCGAAGTGATGCCGCAGGAAAAGATCGACGTGGTCAACACATTGAGATCGCAAGGCGCAATCGTCGCCATGGCCGGGGACGGAATTAACGACGCGCCGGCCCTAGCTGCCGCGGATGTCGGCATTGCAATGGGAACCGGAACGGATGTTGCCATTGAGAGCGCTGGTATCACGCTTGTCAAAGGCGATCTGATGGGAATCCTGAAGGCGATACACATCAGTCGCGCAGTGATGCGGAACATCCGCCAAAATCTTTTCTTCGCCTTTATCTACAACGCTCTCGGCGTGCCAATCGCCGCCGGGGTGCTCTATCCGTTCTTTGGAATTTTGCTCAGTCCGATGATCGCCGGTGCGGCAATGAGTTTTAGTTCGGTTTCCGTGATCGGCAACGCGCTGCGTTTGCGCTCGACGCGGCTGTAATCGCTGGCGGTGTGAACTGTCTAGAATTGACGCGATTGAAAGGAGTGATCGCATTGGAAAGAAATCCCCTGCTCAGAACTGCGCTCCGGCTCGAGATCATCACAATCGCTTGGATGGTAATCGAAGCCTTTGTGGCGGTCGGCGCCGGGATCGCTGCGCGCAGTCTCCTGCTCGTCGCCTTCGGAATTGACAGCGCTATCGAGCTGGCTTCCGCAATTGTCGTTTTTCGCCGTTTCTGGATCGAGTCAAAGAAGAAATTTGTAAT
>Ga0209266_1000558_pt1 | contig 28435 bp, 33 predicted proteins | sample GraSoiAngelo_132_FD_185889 | JGI IMG/M metagenome (GOLD analysis project Ga0209266, IMG submission 185889) | Grasslands soil microbial communities from the Angelo Coastal Reserve, California, USA - 14_0929_02_40cm (SPAdes) (version 2) | ecosystem: Environmental > Terrestrial > Soil > Grasslands ...
TGGGCGGCAACCTCGCCGCCGGCCCGCACCTCGCGATCACGGCCGCCGTGATCGGCGAGGCGCCCGGCGCGATGGTGACGCGCGCCGGCGCCCGGCCCGGCGACGAGCTCTACGTGACCGGGGCTCTCGGCGCGGCGGGCCTCGCGGTGCGGCGGCTCACCGCGGGCGCCGCCGCTCGACTGCCGGACCCGCCGCGGCGCGTGCGCGCGGGCCGCCTCCTCGCCCGGGTGGCGAGCGCCATGATCGACGTGAGCGACGGGCTCCTCCAGGACGCGGGGCAGCTCTGCCGTGCGAGCCGGGTCGGGGCGGAGATCGACCTCGGCCGGCTCCCGATCGCCGGCGCATGCCGGCGCGCCCTCGGCCGGGGTGCGGCCGCGTTCGCCGCGCGCGCCGGCGAGGACTACGAGCTGCTGGTCGCGGTGCCACCCGCGCGCGAGGCGGCGCTGCGCCGTGTCGCGCCGCGGCTCGGCTGCCCCCTCACGCCCGTCGGCCGCCTCCTCGCCGGCCGTCCCGTGGTGCGCGTGCGCGGCCTGGACGGCCGCGTCGCGCGCATCGGGCGCGGCGGCTTCGACCACTTCCGGCGATGACCCTCCCGCTCGTGGCGGTGGCCCTCCTCGCCTCGCTGGGCGTGCTGGTCGCGCTGCTCGCGCCGCACGCGCCCCGGCTGCTGCGGCATGGGACCCTTCCGCCACGGCCGCGCCGCGTCTGGCTGACGCTCCTCGTGGCGCGCGAGATCGGCACCGCCGGCGCGGCGACGGCGGCTGCCTGGCTCGCGCTCGCCGCGCCCCGCCCGCTCCCGGCGTGGGCGGCCGCCGCGCTGGCGGGCGCCGCGGCGTTCCTGGTCGCCGAGGGCCTGGCGCCGGCGCTCGGTCTCCTCCTGCCGGACGCGAGCGCCGATCGGGTGGCCGAGCTCGCGAGCCGGCTCCTCGCCGTGCTGCGCCGCCCGCTCGAGCGCCCGGCGGTCGTGCTCGCGAGCTGGCTTGCCGGCGAGGGCGGCCTCGCGCCCGCGAGCGTGCTCCGCTTCGTCGCCGACGGGCAGGTGGAGGAGGGCGAGGAGGAGGCGCTCGACGGACGCGGGCGCCAGCTCCTCGCGCGCGTACGGGCGCTGGGGCAGCGGCCCGTGCGCGCCGTGATGACGCCGCGGGTGCGCGTCGTAGCGCTCCCGGTCGACGTCGGCGGCCCGGCGCTCCTCGCCGCGCTGCGCGAGCAGCGCTTCTCGCGTGTGCCGGTGTACCGCGGCGAGCGCGACAACGTCGTCGGCGTGCTCTACGCGAAGGACCTCCTCGGCCGCGACGTGAGCGCGCCCGGCTTCCGCCTGGAGCCGTTCCTGCGCCCGCCCGCCTTCGTGCCGCTCGGGATGCGCGCGGGCGACGTGTTCGGCGAGCTGCGCCGTCGCAAGGTCCACCTCGCGCTGGTAGTCGACGAGTACGGCGGCATCGCCGGCCTGGTCACCATGGAGGACCTGCTCGAGGAGCTGTTCGGCGAGATCCGCGACGAGTACGACGAGGCGGAAGCGACGTGACCTCGCTCGTGCTGGCCCTCGCCCTGGTCCCGCTCCTGGCGCTTCGTGCGCTCGCGGCGACGGCCGAGGTGATGCTCGCGACCGCGTCCGCATCGCCCCCCCGGCGCTGGATGCCGCCCGACGCGATCCTCGCCGCCGCGGCGGGCGCCACCGCGCACCTGGCCGGCGCGGCGAGCGTCGGCATCGTTGCCACCCTCGTCTGGCGCTCCGCCGGGCGCGCCTGGGTCGTTCCGGCGGTCGCGCTGATGGCGCCCGCGGAGCTCATCCTCTCGGACCTCGTGCCGCGCGGCCTCGCGGCGGACGGTGCCGCCCGCCACCGCTCGCTCCTCGAGCCCCTCGCGGGGGCGCTCGCGGTCGTGCTCGCCCCGCTGCTCGCCGTCGAGCATGGGCTGGGTCGCATGCTCGGCCGGCCCGATCCGGCGCTCGCGGCCCTCCGCCAGCTCGGGACGTGGCTCGCCGCGCGCCCCGCGCGGGGTCCGCTCGAGGTCTCGGAGGCCGGCCTGGTCGCCCGCATCGCGCGCTTCACGGCCAAGACCGCGCGCGACGTGTTGGTGGCGCACGTCGACGTGTGTGCCGTGCCCGACACCGCCTCGGTGGCCGAGGTCGTCGCCCTGGTGCAGGAGCGAGGCTTCTCGCGCCTGCCGGTCTTCCACGAGCGCATGTTCAACACCATCGGCGTGGTGTCGAGCCTGGATCTGCTCGGGGTGATGGACCCGCACCTGCCCGTGACCGCCGTGATGCGCGAGCCGCTCTTCGTGCCCGAGTCGAAGCCGCTCCCGGAGCTGCTCTCGACCCTGCAGGCCGAGGGGCGGAATCTCGCGCTCGTGGTCGACGAGTACGGCGGCTTCGTCGGCCTGGTCACCGTCGAGGACGTCGTCGAGGAGATTGTGGGCGAGATCCAGGACGAATATGATCTGCCGCAGGAGCACGTGCGGCGCGTCGCCCCGGGGGTCTTCGTGGTGAACGCGCGCGCGGCGGTGTCCGAGGTGAACGAGCGCTTTGGCTGGAACCTGCCGCAGGGCGACTACGAGACGCTCGGTGGCCTCGTCCTCGAGCGGCTCGGGCGCGTGCCGAAGCCGGGGGACGGCGTGCAGGCCGGGCGCGTGCACATCGAGGTGACGCGTTCGAGCGCGCGCGCCGTGCAGGAGCTGCGCGTGCGCGAGCGGCGGAGCGGCTGACGATGGAGCGGAGCCAGCTGGCCGAGCTCCTCGCCGCGGTCCAGCGCGGCGACTGCTCGGTCGACGACGCGCTCGTGCGTCTGCGCGGAATGCCGTTCGAGGACCTGGGCTTCGCCAAGCTCGACCACCACCGCGCGCTGCGCAACGGCTTCCCCGAGGTGATCCTGGGCGAGGGGAAGAGCCCGGAGCAGGTGATCGCCATCGCCGAGCGCATGGCTGCGGCCGGCGGCAGCGTGCTGGTGACGCGCCTCGCCCCCGAGGTCGCGGAGCGTCTGGTCGCGGCGGTGCCCGGCTTCGAGTACCACGCCACGCCGCGCCTCGCGCTCCGCCGCGCGGGGTCCACGACGCCCGCCGGCCGCGGCACCGTGCTGGTTGTCTCCGCGGGCACGGCCGACCTGCCGGTGGCGGAGGAGGCGGCGCTCTCGGCCGAGCTCATGGGCAACCGCATCGAGCGCATCTACGACGTCGGCGTCGCGGGCCTCCACCGCCTGCTCGAGCGGCGCGAGCAGCTCTGGGAGGCGGCGGTGCTGATCGTCGTCGCCGGCATGGAGGGCGCGCTCCCGAGCGTGGTGGGCGGGCTCGTCGACCGCCCCGTGATCGCGGTGCCGACCAGCGTCGGCTACGGGACCAGCCTGGGCGGCCTCGCGGCGCTCCTCGGCATGCTCAACACCTGCGCCGCCGGCGTGGTGGTGGTGAACATCGACAACGGCTTCGGCGCCGCCGCGGCCGCGACCCGCATCAACCAGCGGCCCGCGTGAGCGGGGGCGCTTTCCCGGCGCCGGGGCCGCGTGGTAGGGGCGGCCATGGGACGCTGGTTCGCCCTCTCGGCCATCGGGCTCGACCGACCCGGGATCGTCGCGGACCTGGCCGAGCTGATCTACGAGTGCGACTGCAACCTCGAGGACTCGAGCATGACGATCCTCGGCTCGGAGTTCGCCGTTCTCCTCCTGCTCTCGGGGCAGGGGCCCGACGTCGAGCGGCGGCTCTCCGCCGGCTGCAAGCGGCTCGAGTGGGAGAAGCGGCTCACGGTCTTCTTCCGCCCCCTGGAAGGCGATCCCTTCGCGCGCCCGCCGGGCCAGCACACGGTGGCCATGGCGTGCGAGGTGAGCGGCGTCGACAAGGCGGGCATCGTGGCCCGCATCGCGCGCACGCTCGCCGACCACGGCGTGAACATCACGGCGCTCGGGACGCGGTCGCGCCCGGGGGCCGAGACGGGGACGCCGATGTTCACCATGCGGATCGAGATGGCAGTGCCGGCGGAGCTGGACCGGCGCGTGCTGCGCGAGCGCCTCGAGCGGGTGGCGGCCGACCTGCGCGTCGACCTGACGCTGACGGACGTGGCGGAGCGCTGAGCCGGCGGTACGCGTATCAGCGGCCGGACGTGCCCGGCCAGGTGAGCCCCGAGGGTCGTTCCAGGCCGGCAGGCTCGAACAGCGCCTCGGGGACGTCCGGCGCCTCGCGCCAGGAGAGCGTCAGGTGCGTCTTCGTCGCCTGGCGCACCGACTCGACGGTGATCTCGCCGGGCCGCCAGGACGCGCCCACGCGCGCGAAGGCCGCGTCGCGCCGGGTCTTGCTCAAGTTGTTGATGAGGTCGCGGTAGTAGAGCGTGCGGATGATCACGTGCCGCTCCCGGTCGATGGTGTCGACCAGGAGCGCATAGGACGAGCGCCCGGCGGGCGCCGCCGTCACCACCACGCCGGCCGGGCCGTCGTCGCTGATCTGCGGCTGCTTGAGCGCGGACGGGGTGAACACGGCGAGGTCCTCGAGCAGGACGTCGGTGTCCGCGAGCGTCTGGCCCGGCGCCGCCTCGCCGTGCGCGACCAGAATCCGCCCCGGCCGGATGAGCGCCCGCTGGTCGCCCTTCACCTCGACGTAGAGCGCCTCACCGCGCCCGACGAAGATCGCGGGGATGCGGGTCGCACCATGCTCGATGCGCACGTCGGCGCGTGCGGGTGCGGCGAAGCGCGCGTTGGTGGCGACGGCCTGGAGAAGCTCCGCCAGGCTCTCGGCCTGCGCCCGTGTCGCGCCGACGAGCAGCACGAGAAGCGCCAGCGCGACGTGGCACTCGCGGACCCCGCGCGTTATACGCATGAGCGGATAAATCGCGGAGCATCGCACGCTGTCAAGCGAGGGGACGATGGAAGTGAACCGGATGCCCCGGCTGCGCCGCGCGCTCGGGCGAGCGCTCGTTGCCCTGGCGGTGGTCGAGACGGGCTGGCTCTCCTATCCGGCCGTGCGTGTCCGGCTGTTCGCGCTCGAGGAGACGCCGGCGCGGCGCGGGCAGCGGCTGGCGGCCGAGCTGGGGTGCTTCTCGTGCCACGGACCGGGCGGCGGCGGCGGGACGAAGAACCCGGGCAGCGAGGAGGGGACGGTGCCCGCGTTCACCGAGCGCACGCAGATGATGTACGTGAAGACGACCGACGACCTCCGCGAGTACGTGCTCGACGGCGCGCCGCGCCGCAAGCGCGAGGATCCCGACTACCGCGCGCGGGTGGAGAAGGCAGCGCTCCGCATGCCGGCCTACCGGAGCTTCGTGACCGCCGCGCAGGTCGACGACCTGGTCGCCTACCTGCGCGCCGCCTCGGGGCAGATCCTGCCCGACGAAGCGCTGGCGCAGCGGGGCGCCGAGCTGGCGAGCGACCTCGGCTGCTTCGCCTGCCACGGCCCGCTCGGCGCCGGGGGGGTGCGGAACCCGGGCTCGTTCAAGGGCTACGTGCCCGGCTTCTGGGGCGCCGACTTCGACGACCTGGTGCGCAGCGAGGAAGAGCTGCGCAGCTGGATCGCCAGGGGCGAGCTCGCGCGGGTCTCCGAGCACCCGATCGGCGGCCGGTTCTTCAAGCGGCAGGCGATCAGGATGCCCGCCTTCCAGCGCTTCATCCCCGAGATGGACGTGGATGCGCTCGCCGCCTACGTGCGCTGGATCCGGGCAGGCACCTGGCGGCCGCTGATTCGCTAGGAGTCCGTCCGGGTAATCATGGTGAGCGAGGCGAACGAGCCGGGGAGCGAGCACGCCGCTCGCAGCCCCCGGATCGTTCGCCGCAGCCGCCATGACTACCCGGACGGCCTCCTAGTTGTTCGGCGCGCCCTCGGCGATCCAGGCGAGGATGGTGAAGATCTCGGGCTCGGTGAGGCAACCACCCGCCGGGGGGAAGCCGGGGCAGCCCTGCGGCATCAGGGTGCCGCCGCGGGGCAGTCCCTGGCCGAGGACGCGGTGCGCGACCTGGCTGCCCCTGATGCTACCCGGCTTCACGCGCAGCAGCTTGCCGGTGGTGGCGCGGACGTTGACGCTGCTCGCCCACGCCACGGCCGCGTCGAGGCTCTGCATGCCGCTCGCGCTCACCGCTGGGCCGGTATGGCAGCTCGGGATCGCGCAGCGCGACGTGAAGATCGGCTGCACGTCGCGCGCGAAGCTCGGCTGCGCCGCGCCGGGCGTGCAGGTGAGGCGCAGGCGGTCGCGGTCGCGCTTGCCGCCCGAGGACGCCGTGACGGTGAGGCGCGACTTGCCGGGCCTGATGCCCGCGAGCGAGAGCCGCAGCGGCAGGCCGAGCCCCGGCGGGGTGCAGCCGTGGGTGCTCGAGTCGAGCGCGTCGAGCGCGGCGGCGAGCGCCTGCCCCGTGGGGTCCTTGCTCGGCGTGACGGTCGGCGGTCCGCTCAGGCCCGCCGGCATGCACGGACCCAGGCCCGGGACGTTGATGCAACCCTGGATCCCGAGCGTGCAGACGCCGTCGACCTTCCCGTCGATGTCGCAGGCCTCACCGTCGGTGCACGCTTCGCTCATGGCCTGCATGCCGCTCCAGGCGACGAAGCAGTCGGTTGCCGCGGGCCCTCCGCCCGCGATGCAGTCGGGAGGACACTCGGCCCCGGCGGCCGATCCGAGGGCCAGGACCAATACGACGGCGACCAGGATGCGCATTGCCCCGCCAAACCTTGCGGAGCAATTGCCGCCAGTCAATCACCGGCGGCCGAACGGCGTGTCGGCGGCGCCGAACGGTCGCTCAGGCGACCTTGCTGACGTTGGCCGCCTGGAGGCCCTTCGGGCCTTGCGTGACCTCGAACGTGACCCGCTGCCCCTCATCGAGGCTGCGAAAGCCGGAACCGGCGATCGCCGAGTAGTGGACGAAGACGTCCTCCCCCTCGTCAGTGGTGATGAACCCGTAACCCTTCTGGCTGTTGAACCACTTGACCTTGCCCTGCGCCACGGTCTTTCCCTCCCGTCGAATGCTGCCTCTGACTGCGCCGGATAACTTGAGGAAAAGACGGTGCGGCCTTCACCCCAACAACCAGCGATCGCGAGGTCGATAGCACGGCGGCTCGGGCAAAGGCAACCGCGAAGCGCGGGACCGCGAAGCAGCGCGTCGCCTTGCAAACCCCGGACCGCTACCTTAATAGGAGGAGCCATGACGGTTCCGGCCGGACGCATGCCGGCCACGCATGCGCCGCGGCGTCGGCCCGGGGCTCGGCCGCGGGGCACGCCAAAGCGGCATCGGGGGCGGGCGCGCATGCGCCTGGAGTACGTGGCGCTGCGCGTCGTGATGGGGCTGCTCGGCGCCCTGCCGCTCTCCCTGGCGCTCCGCCTGGGCGAGCTGGGCGCGCTGCTGGCCTACGCGCTCGACCTGCCCCACCGGCGGATCGGCATGGTGAACCTCGGCATCGCGTTTCCGGAGCGGCCCCTCCGTGAGCGGCGCCGCATCCTGCGTCACTCGTTCCTGAATCTCGGCCGCATGGCCGCCGAGCTGGCCCATCTGCCCCGGCTCTCGGACCACCAGCTGCGGGGCATGGTCCGCTTCGAGGACGAGGCGTGGTGGGAGCAGGCGATCGGCTGGGAGCGGAGCACCGGCGTCCTCGTCCTGAGCGGGCACTTCGGCAACTGGGAGCTCCTGGTCTTCGCGCAGGGGCGGCGCGGCCACCCGGTCCACATGGTGCACCGCACGATCGCCAATGCGCTCGTCGACCGCTGGCTCTCCGGGCTGCGCCGCCGCGCGGGGACGCGCATGATTCGCAAGAGCGACGGCGCGGGCGGGGTGCTCCAGGCCCTCCACGAGCGCGGTCTGCTCGTGCTCCCCATCGACCAGAATTCGACCCGGGGGCTCGGGGTGTTCGTCGACTTCTTCGGCCTGCCGGCGAGCACGAACAGCGGCATGGCCCGCATCGCGCTGCGCACCGACGCGCCCATCGTGCCGGCCTTCATCGTGCGCGAGGGCCGGAGCGCCCGCCACCGCGTGCACGTGCTCCCCATCCTCCAGGTGGAGCGCACGGGCGAGCCCAGCGAGGACGTCCGCCGGAACACGCAGCGCTTCACCGCCGTCGTCGAGGACATGGTCCGCCGCCACCCCGAGCAGTGGCTGTGGATGCACAGGCGCTGGAAGACGCGCCCGCCGGGCGAGCCGCGCCTCTACTGACGTGCCGACCCGCTCGCCACAGTCGCGCCCCAAGCGCCCGCGCGGGCGGCCCGGTGCAGGGGCCGGCCCAGCGCTACGGGCCCTCCAGACCCGCCTTGCTCGCCTGACGGCCCAGGTGGAGACGCTGCGCCGACGGCACGCCCGGGAGCTGGCGGCGGCCCGTCGGGCGGCGGACCGGCGGCTGGCGGCCGTGATGCGCGAGATCACCGCGCTCCGGTACCACCAGGCGCGGGCCGACGCCCTCGCCAGGCTCCTCGCCGAACGCGACATAGCACTTGCGCGGCAGACGCAGCGGATCGCCGAGCTCGAGGCTGCCCTCTTGCGCACCCCTACCCAGTTGGGGTGAGATCAGCTCCGGGGAACCGGGCATGTGTGGTCCGAGAAGAGCGGCAGGCAGGCCCCGAGACAGGAGCTGAGAAATGGCCAAGATCCGCGTGCTGCTCGTCGATGACCACACGGTGGTGCGCCAAGGCCTGCGCCGCATCCTCGAGACCGACGACGAGATCGAGATCGTGGGCGAGACCGGCGACGGGCGCAGTGCCGTCGAGATGGCGCAGCGCATGCACCCGAACATCGTGGTGATGGACATCGCGCTGCCCGAGCTGAACGGCATCGAGGCGACGCGCCAGATCATGAAGCGCAACGAGGGCGCCCGGGTGCTCATCCTGACCATGCACTCCGACGACGTGTGCGTGCGGCAGAGCCTCAAGGCCGGCGCACGCGGCTACCTGCTCAAGGACTCGGAAGACCTGGATCTCCTGAAGGCCGTGAAGGCGATCGGCCGCGGCGGCTCGTTCTTCAGCCCGGCGGTCTCGAAGGTGCTGCTCGAGGGCTACCTCGGCGACGCGGGCGGGCAGGACGTCGAGGACAACCTCGCGCTCTTGACCGACCGCGAGCGCGAGGTGCTGCAGCTCATCGCCGAGGGGAAGACCAACAAGGAGATCGCGACCGTCCTCACCGTGAGCATCAACACGGTGGAGACCCACCGCAAGCACATCATGGAGAAGCTCGACCTCCACAACACGGCCGAGATCGTGCGCTTCGCGGTGCGGAAGAAGATCGTCCACTAGCCACCGGTTGACAGCGGCCGCCGGGCCGGGCTAGGCCCCGGCCTGGTCAGTCGCTCCAATCGCCCGCGACGCACGTGGCCAAGTCGGCGCTCGACAAGGCGCGAGAGGCGCCGGGATCCACGAAGGCGCGCATTCTCGCCGCCGCCGAGGAGGTCTTCGCGGTCAAGGGCTTTCAGGGGGCGTCGACGCGGGAGATCGCCGCGCGCGCCGGCGTCAACATCTCGAGCCTGCACTACCACTGGGAGTCGAAGGAGACGCTCTACTTCACGGTTTTCCGCAACATCTACGACCGGATCGTCGACCTGCTGCGCGACACGCTCGCGCCGCTCCTCGCGCGCCAGGACGCGCGCGAGTCCGCCATCGATGCGACCATGCGGGAGCTCTTCGACTTCTTCGCCGACAACCCGAACGTGCCGAAGCTCCTCATGCGCCGCATCGTGGAGAACGAGGAGATCGAGCTCGGCATCGAGCGCGACATCCTGGCCCCGGCGTGGAGCGTCTTCTCGACCTTGGTCGGGCGGCTCAGGCGGCGCACGCTCGACGACGACGAGTTGCGGCTGTTCATGCTCTCGATGCACTCGGTGCTGCTCGTCTACCTGCTCGACAGCCGCTCCTACCAGAGCCTCCTCGGCGGTAGTGTGCGGAGCGGGCAGCTGCGCGAGCAGGTGCGGCGCCACGTGACCCAGCTCGTCCACCGCCTGCTCGCCGCCTGACGCGCGCCATGCGGGCCCTCGTCACGGCGAGCTTCGACGACGCTGCCAAGGCGCGCCTCGCGCGCCACATGGAGGTGGTGCACGAGGACTGGAAGGAGCGCCGGTCGATCTACTTCGACGGCGCCGAGTTCGCCCGGCGCATCCGCGAGGTCGGCGCCGACGTGCTCATCGTGGAGGCGGACCTGGTGCACGCCGAGGTCCTGGAGGCGGTACCGCTCAAGATGATCGGCTGCTGCCGCGGCGACCCGGTCAACATCGACCTCGAGCTGGCGACGCGGAAGGGCATCCCCGTCTTCCACGCCCCGGGACGCAACGCCGATGCGGTCGCCGACCTGACGCTCGCGTTCCTCCTGATGCTCGCCCGCCACCTGGGACCGGTGCACGACGCCTTCCGCGCGGGTGGGGTGCGGATCACGGGCGCGGGCGACTTCCTCGCCCTCTACAACCGCTTCACCGGCGTCGAGCTGGGGGGGCGTACGGTCGGCCTGGTGGCGCTGGGCGCCGTGGGGCGCGAGGTGGCGGCGCGCCTCCTTCCCTTCAAGGCGCGGGTCCTGGCCTACGACCCGTACGTCGCGGACCCGCCGCCGGGGGTCGAGCTGTGCCCGCTCGACGACCTCCTCCGCCGCTCCGACTTCGTCTCCCTGCACGCGCCGGTCACGCCCGAGAGCCGCAACCTCGTCTCGCGCGAGCGCCTCGCCCTCATGAAGCCCACCGCGTACTTCGTCAACACGGCGCGCGCCGCGCTCACGGACGAGGACGCGCTCTACGCGATGCTGCGGGACGGCCGGCTCGCCGGCGCGGCGCTCGACGTGCTGGCCGAGGAGCCGCTTCAGCCCGACAACCGCTTCCTCGGGCTCCCCAACGTGATCGTCACGCCGCACATCGGCGGCGCGACCGTCGACGTGACCCGCCACCAGAGCGAGATCGTCGTGGACGCGATCGAACGGCACCTGCGCGGCGAGCGCCCGCGCTGGATTGCGAACCCGGCCGTGCTCGAGCGCGGGACCTGAGGGCGGGTGGCCGACTACCTGGTCACGCTGGACGCCGGCACCGGGTCGGGGCGCTCGCTCGCCTTCGACCTCGCCGGCCGTCCGGTGGCGAGCGCCCAGGAGCCGTTCCGCTACACCATCTTCGACGACCCGAGCCTTCCGTTCCTGCGGGGCTTCGACCTCGACCCCGGGGCGTTCTGGGGCGCGCTCGCCCGCTCCGCGCGCGCGGTGGTCGCGCGCCTCCCCGCCGGCGCGCGCATCCTCGGCGTCGCCGCCACCAGCCAGCGGGAGGGCTGTGTGTTCGTCGACCGCGCCGGCGAAGTCCTCTACGCGGGGCCGAACCTCGATGCGCGCGCGGCTGCCGAGGGCATCGAGCTGCTGGAGCGCATTCCGGCCGATCGCCTCCACGCGCTCACCGGCCATGCCCCGCCCTACATCTTCCCCTTGGCGCGCTACCTCTGGTTCCGCAAACACCGCGACGCGCGCCGGGTGGCGACCCTCCTCATGCTGAACGACTGGATCACCCATCTCCTCTCCGGCGCGCGCGTCGCCGAGCACTCGAACGCGGGCGAGTCGATGCTCTACGACGTGTCGCGGCGGGTCTGGTCGGAGGAGATCCTGGGCGCGCTCGACATCCCCCCGCACATCCTGCCGCCGCTCGTCGCCCCGGGCGCGCGCGCCGGCGGCGTGACCGCGGCGGCCGCGGCCGCGACCGGGCTCCCCGAGGGCACGCCCGTGTTCGTCGGCGGCGCCGACACCGAGAGCGCGCTCCTCGGCTCGGGCGTGCACGAGCCGGGGGAGACGGGCGCGGTCGTGGGCACGACCACGCCGGTGCAGATGGTGACGCGCGCACCGGTCATCGATCCCGGCGGCAGGCTCTGGACGAGCTGTCACGTGGTGCCGGACCGGTGGGTGCTCGAGAGCAACGCGGGCGACACGGGGGGCGCGTACCGCTGGCTCCTGGAGTTCGTCTACGGCGCCGCCGACGCCCCCGCCCACGCCGCCGCCGAGGCGGCGATCGCGGAGACCTCGTCCGGCGAGCGCCAGATCTTCTGCCACCTGGGCCCGGTCGTCTTCAGCCTGGCGGACATGAGCCCCTTCAAGCCGGCCGGCATGCTCTTCCGCTTCCCGCTCCTGCACGTCGACCGGCCGGCGCGCGGCGAGGTCCTGCATGCCTATCTGGAGAGCATCGCGTTCGCCATCCGGGGCAACTGCGAGCAGATCGCGGCGGTGGCCGGCTGCCCGGTCCCGGCCCTCGCGCTGAGCGGCGGCATGACCCAGAGCCCGACGCTCGTTCGGCTGGTCGCCGACACGCTCGGCGTGCCGGTGTCCGTCGCCGAGGTGCCGGAGAGCGCGAGCCTCGGCTGCGCGATCCTCGCTGCCGTGGGCGGGGGCGTTTACGCCAGCGTCGCGGAGGCGGTGGCGGCGATGAGCCGCGCCCGCCGGGTCGACCCCGAGGCCGGGCGCGCGGCCGCGTGCGACGAGCGCTACCGGAAGTGGCGCAGCGTGTACGACCTGCTCCAGACCTGGACGCTGTAGGTGGTGCGCGGCGTCATCTTCGACCTGGACGGCGTGATCGCCGACACCGAACGCCTGCAGTGGCAGGCGTACCGGCGCGTGCTCGGCGAGCTCGGCGTCGACGTCGGGCTCGAGGAGTACCGGCGGCACTGGATCGCGCGCGGCTGCGGCCCCGAGTACGCGTGCCGGACCTACGCGCTGCCGATCGGCCCCGACGAGCTCCGGGCGCGCAAGGCGCCCGCCTACCTGGCCCTCCTGCGCGAGGGAGTCGCCCCCTGCCCGGGCGCGGTCGACGCGCTCCGCCGCCTCCGCCGCACGCACCGGCTGGGGCTCGCGACCAACAGCGCGCGCGCCGAGGTGACCTTCGTCCTCGAGCGCCTCGGCGTGGCGCCGCTCTTCCAGGCGACCATCGCGCGCGAAGACTACGTCCGTCCCAAGCCGGCACCCGACGCCTACCTGGCCGCCGCGGCCGCCCTCGGGCTCGTGCCGGGCGAGTGCGCGGTGGTGGAGGACACCGAGCGCGGGCTCCGCGCCGCGCTCGCCGCCGGGGCGCGCGCCGTCGCCGCGCCGAGCGATCTGACCTTCGACAACGACTTCACGGGCGCCGCCTGCCGCCTCGCGCACCTGGACGAGCTGACCGCGGAGCGGCTCGCCCGGATTTGATATGTCCGGCAGCCGCATGGGCCAGGCGATGATCGAGGTGCGCGACCTGACCAAGACGTTCGGCGCGGTGGAGGCGGTGCGCGGCATCTCGTTCCGGGTGGATGCGGGCGAGATCGTCGGCTTCCTCGGGCCGAACGGCGCCGGCAAGACGACCACCCTGCGCATCCTGGCCGGCATCTTCCCGCCCACCGGCGGCGAGGTGCGCATCGCCGGCCGCGATCCCGCGCGCGACCCGCTCGCCTGCCGGCGCGCGGTCGGCTACTTCCCGGAGTACGCGCCCTTCTACCCGGATCTCCGCGTCGAGGGGTACCTCCGCTTCGTCGCGCGCATGAAGCGCATCCCGCGGGCGGAGCGCGCGCGCGCCGTCGCCGAGGTGCTCGCCTGGTGCGGCCTGGAGGGCGTCGCCCGCCGGCGCGTGGGGACGCTCTCCAAGGGCTACCGCCAGCGCGTCGGCCTGGCGCAGGCCCTGTGCGGGAACCCGCCCATCCTGATCCTCGACGAGCCGACCATCGGCCTCGACCCGGAGCAGGTGGTGGAGGTGCGGGACCTGGTCCGCGCCCTCGGCGGCCAGCGGACCGTCTTCTTCTCGAGCCACATCCTCGCCGAGGTGGCGGCGCTCTGCGAGCGCGTGATCGTGGTCGCGCGCGGCCGGCTGGTGGGGGAGGGCACGCCGCGCGAGCTCGCCGAGCGCGTCGGCCGCCGGCAGCGGGTCGTGCTCCGGGTCGAGGGGCCGGCGGAGGCCGTGGCGGCGGCGCTGGCGGCGATCCCCGGCGTCGAGCGCGTCGCGCGGGAAGCGGACGCCTTCGTGCTCGAGGCCGCCGCGCAGGGCGACGCGGCGCGGGCCGCCGGCGAGGCGATGGCGGCCCGGGGCTGGGCGATCCGCGAGCTGCGCGCGGAGACGCCCGACCTGGAGGAGATCTTCCTCCACCTGGTGCGCGATGGAGAGCGGCCGCCGGCATGACGGTCCTCGCCCTCGCCGCCAAGGAGCTCCAGCTCTACTTCACCTCCTTCCTCTTCTATGCGCTCGCGAGCGTGTTCCTCGTGCTTTCGGGGTACTACTTCTCGACCAACTTGAGCTACTTCGTGGTGTTCGGCGGGATGCAGCTCCAGCGCGGGCTCTGGCAGTACCAGTTCCTGGACACGCAGCAGCGGCTCCTCGTCCTCCTGCCGCTCCTCACCATGCGGCTCTTCGCCGAGGAGCGAAAGCTCGGCACGCTCGAGCTCCTGTGGACATACCCGGTGCGGGACGTCGAGATCATCGCCGGGAAGTTCATCGCCTGCCTCGCGGTCGTCACGCTGATGCTGGCCGGGACGGCCACGTACCCCCTCATGCTCGCGCGCTTCTACCCCGTGGCGGCGGGGCCGCTCGTAGCCGGGTACCTGGGCCTCTGGATGCTGGCGGCCGCCTTCGTCGCCTGTGGCCTCTTCATCTCGGCCCTGACCGAGAGCCAGCTGCTCGCGGGGGCTGCGACCTACGGCGTGCTGCTCTTCTTCTGGGTGGTCACCTGGAACGAGGCAGCGATGAGCGAGGTGACGCGGCACCTCCTGCTGCCCTTCTCGCTCTTCGACCGCTTCTACACTTTCGCGCTCGGGGCGGTGGACACCGGCAACGTGAGCTACCTCGTCCTCTTCACGGTGGCGTTCCTCTGCTTCACGTTCTTCGCGCTCGACGCCCGCCGCTGGCGCGGAGTCCGCTGATGGCGCTCGGGCGGGCGGTGCGCAGCTGGTCGCAGCTGGTGCTCCAGGTTCTCCTGCTGCTCGGCGGCCTCGGGCTGCTCCAGGTCGTGGCCGAGCGGACGAGCCACCGCTTCGATCTCACGCCGGGCCGCGAGCTCTCGCTCTCGCCGGTCACGCAGAAGATCCTCGCCCAGGTGTGGGAGCCGCTCCGGATCACGGTCTTCTTCCAGCGCGGGACGCGCGAGCAGTACGCCCAGCTCCTCGAGCGCGTCCGCGCCCAGAACCGGCGCGTCGAGTTCGAGCTGCACGACCTCGACCGCTACCCGGAGCGGGCGCGGGGCCTCGGCGTCACCCAGTACGGGCGCGCGGCGATCGAGTATGCCGGCCGCCGGACCGTCGCGCCGGTCCTGCCCGAGGAGGAGCTCGCGGGCGGCATCCTGCGCGCGCTGCGCGGGAGGTCGCGCCGGATCGTGTTCACTGCCGGGCACGGCGAGCGGACGCCGGGGGGCGACGCGGACAGCTACGGCCGCCTGGCCGGTGCGCTCGCGGCCGAGAACTACGTCCCCGCGGGCCACTCGCTGCTCGACGGCCCCCTGCCGCCCGAGACCGACGTCGTGTTGGTGGCGGGGCCGAAGCACGACTTCCTCGTCGCGGAGCTCGACGAGGTCGCCCGCTACCTGAAGGGCGGGGGTGGCGTCCTCCTCCTCCTCGATCCGACCCCGCTCCCGAACCTCGCGCGCTTCCTCGCCAGCATGGGCATCCGGCTCGGCGACGACTTCGTCGTCGATCGCGAGAAGCGCGTGCTCGGCACCGACGGGCTGGCGGCGGTCGTCGAGCTCTTCAAGCGGGGGAACCCGGTGTCCGACCCGTCGGCCCATCCGATCGAGAGCGGCGTCGTGCTCCCCTCGGCGCGCACCGTCGACGTGGGCGCGGAGGTGCCAGGGGTGGACGCCGAGAGCATCGCGCGCACCGCGGGCAGTGCGTGGGCGATGGCCGACCCGGGGCGCGCGCGGCGCGGCGAGGAGCCGTCGCCGGCGCACCACGACACGCCCGGGTCGGCCTCGGTGGTGGTCATGGCCGAGGTGGGAAGTACCGGCGACGGGACGGCCCATCGCCGTGGGCGTCTGGTGGTGGTCGGTGATTCGGACTTCGCGAGCGACGCGTACCTGGACCTGCTCGGCAACCGCGACCTGGCGCTCAACGCGGTCGAGTGGGCGGCGGGCGAGGAGGCGCTCACCGGGACGCGCACGAAGAAGGTCCCGGAGGTGATGCGGCCGCTCTCGCCGCTCGTGCTGACCGAGGCGCAGGGGCGGGCCATCTTCCTGGCCGGCGTGGTCGTCGAGCCGGCGCTCGTCCTCCTCGTGGGCGCGACGCTGGTGGGCCGCCGCCGGCGCGGGGGGTGAGCGGCTGCGCCGCACGCTGGTCCTCGCGGCCCTCGTCGCCCTGGGCACCGTGCTCGTTCTGCTGGTGCGCGCGCCGGTGCGCCCGCGGGGTCAGCTCGCGGTGCGCGGGCACCGTGTCTTCGGCGTCGGGAGGCACGCGGTGCGCGGCATCGACGTGGTGCTCGAGGGGCGGCGCTTCAGCGCCCGGCGGAGGGCCGAGGGCTGGGAGATCGACGGCCGGCGCGCGTCGGCGGGGACAGCCGAGGCACTCGACGATCTCCTGACGGCGGTGGTCGGGCTGCGCGCCGTGGACTCGTTTCGCAGCCGCGACGCGGCGTCGTTCGGCCTCGAGCGGCCGCGCGGCACGGTCGAGGTGGCGACCGCGCGCGGCGCGCGCCGGCTGGTGATCGGCGACATGAACGCGGGGGCCAGCGCCCTCTACGCGCGCCGCTTGGGCGATCCCCGCGTCCTCGAGGTCGGCACGGGGTTCCTGACCGACCTGGAGCGCATCTTCTTCAACCGCGACGGGCCGCGCTAGCTAGGAGTCCGTCCGGGATTACCCGGACGGCCTCCTAGCGACCCGAGATCGGGTACTCGGGCTCGCCGGCGCAGCGCGCGCAACGGCAGAGCGCACGCACCTCCTCGAGCAGGAGCACGCTCTCGTGCCCGTCGGCCCAGCCGAGGAAGAGGCTTCGGTCGCCGAGCACCTCGACGCGCGCGAGACGCTCCGCCTCGGGCGGCAGATCCGCCTGCGGCGCCGCCGTGCAGGTCTCGCACGGGCAGGCGCGGCGCAGGCTCCGGAAGGGCAGGATGCTGTCGTGCCGGTCTGCCCACACGACACCCAGCGCGTAGCGACCGACCTCGGTGAGCTTCTCGATGTGGGTGGCGTCCGGCGAGCGCGGGCCCGGCATGCCGCCACGCTAGAGAAGCCGGGCGGCTGCGACAAGCCCGAGGTGTGGATCAAGTGATTTAGGGCGTGTGTAGATCAAGTGATTAGGGCGTACGATTGACAAGCGGGCCGCGCGCGGGTAACGCCGGGAAGCGGGAGGGCCAGCACAATGATCGAGCACCTCGCCGACGCCGACGGGCACATCATCGAGCCCGGCGACCTCTGGGTGGAGCGCCTGCCGGAGGATCTCCGTCCGCTCGCGCCGCGCTTCTATCGCGACGCGGAGGGGGTCTTTCGCTCGCGCATCTACGGTATCGAGATCGACGACCTCCCCGTCATGCACGGCGGCATGAAGCCGAAGGACATGCTCGACAACATGGGGCTCTCGTGCGCCATGGGGATGCCACTCGAGCGCGTGTTCACTGGCGCCGAGGGCGAGAAGCACACCATCCTCGATGCGCCGCGCTGGGCGATGGACGGGCGCGAGCGGCTCGCCTTCAATACCACGCATGGCGTGTCGCGCGCCGTCCTCTATCCGACCTTCATGCTGGCCGGCGGCACGATCCTCCCGCACCTCGCCCCGGCGGTGTGCGCCGTCTACAACGACTGGATCCTGGACGACTACTGCGCCGGCTCGGGCGGGCGCCTCGTCCCGGTCGCGACCCTGCCCACGGTCGACGTGGACGCCGCGGTCGCCGAGGTGCACCGCGTCGCCGAACGCGGCTTCCCCGCCGTCTTCATCCGCACCAACCCGGTGTACGGGAAGAGGTACTCGGATCGCTCCTTCGACCCGCTCTGGCAGGCGATCGTCGACACGGGGCTGAAGCTCGGCCTCCATCCGCTCCCCATGTGGGACCAGGACGGGACGTCGAAAGGCTATCGGCTCCCCGACATCATGGCCGCTTCCTGCCTCGGCTTCCCGATGGACATGATGCACACGCTCTACGACATGATGGCGGGCGGGGTGTTCGACCGCTTCCCGAGCATGCCCACCATGATCCTCGAGGCCGGCGTCGGCTGGCTCCCGTCGATGTTCGAGCGCTTCGAGGAGCACCGCGAGGCCTTCGGGAGCTTGAAGGCGCCCGAGTGGAAGACGCCGCCGATGGAGATCTTCGAGCGCCAGATGCTGGTGACGGTCGAGGCGTGCGAGGCGACCGACCTGAAGATCGCCCTCGAGTTCCTGCCCGCCGACCACGTCGCGCTCGCCTCCGACTGGCCGCACTACGACGGGACGCCGGACCTCCTGAACGGCTTCCGCAAGGCGAGCGGCGGGCTCGACGAGGACGACGTCCGGATGGTGGCGACGGGGACGCTCGACCGCTGGTTCCCCTGAGCGACCCGAGACCTTGTCTCGGGTCGGAATCGGAAGCGAGCGTGACGCGTTCGGCGCATGGCGCGAGCGCCGTGCCGCGGCCGGCGAAGCCGGCGCGGCAAAACGTGCCGGACCGGAGGGCCTGGGGCAATCGGCGTCTGCTGCGGAGACGTCGTTCCAGGCGCGCGCTCACGCTCCGGAACGTCTGCCGCGCCGGCTTCGCCGGCCGCGGCACGCCGTTGGCCTTCTCCACCGGGCGGCACTCTCGGTCCGTCCCTGACCCGAGACAAGGTCTCGGGTCGGCTCAGCCGAGCATGATCATGCCGCCGTCGACCACCAGCACCTGACCCGTCATCAGGTCGGAGTCGGCGGAGGCGAGGAAAACCGCCGTCCCGGTCAGGTCCTCGGGCTGGAGCGCCCGGCGCAGCGCGCTGAACATGACGAGCGCGCTCGCGATCTCCTCCGGCACGATCTTCCTGGTCGCCTCGGTCATGGTGACGCCCGGGGCGATCGCGTTCACGTTGATGCCCCACGGGCCGAGGGCGCCGGCCATGTACTTGGTGAGGCCCGCGATGCCGATCTTGGCGACGCTGTAGTGGAAGGGCGGCATGGGTTTCTCGGGATCCTCGGTGTCGACCATCCCCACGTTGCCGAGATAGGCGGCGGTCGACGACTGGTGGATGATCTTCCCCTTTCGCTGCCGCTTCATGAAGCGCTCGACGGCGCGGCTCATGAGCCAGGCGCCGGTCAGGTTCACGGAGAGCACGCGGTTGAAGTAGGCGAGCGTGTTCTCGGTGCGGTCGAGGTCGTAGTAGATGGCCGCGTTGTTGACCAGCACGTCGACGCGCCCGAAGCGCGCGACGGTCGCCTCGGCGAGCGCCCGCGTGCTGGCCTCGTCGGCGATGTCGACGCGCGCGCCCAGCGCCTCGGGGCCGAGCGCCGCGCACTCGGTGGCCACGGCGCGCGCCTGGTCGTCGCGGAGGTCCGCGGCCACGACGTGTGCGCCCTCGCGCGCGAAGCGCAGCGCGTAGGCCTTGCCGATGCCCTGCGCGGCCCCCGTGATGATCGCGACGCGGTCGCGCAGGCGCACGGGCTAGGTTGCTTCCTCGCGCTCCGCCTCGCGCTCGAGCTCGTCCTCCAGCACCTCGATCGAGATCGTGTGCTGCCGCTGCAGCGCCGCGGGGAGGCGCCGCACGGGCCAGTCGACGGTGACCTCGCCGGCGTGGTTCGCATGCCGCGGCCGCGGCGGGAGGCCGTCGTGGTACGCGGGGTCAACGGCCGGGTCGAGGGGCTTCGGAGGCTGGTGTGTCGAGCAGTGGAACTCCATCACCGCAACCCTCCTCAACAGAAGATAACCGTATGCTAGCTCCTGCTCGGGGAGCGCCACAAGGGGGAGGCCCGCCTTGCCGGGCCGGGGAGCCCTGCGCTAGGGTCGAGCCCGGGGAGCGGGTCATCCATGTCCGAGACCAGGCGCGGCACCTTCGAGAACGTGGTCCACGAGGGGGCCGCCGCGCCGCCGCTGCCCGTCGACGAGTACCTGGCCGAGCTCGACCGGCTCATCGCCGCCCACGACTACTTCGGACAGGACAAGGTCATTCCGGCCATCGGCAGAGGCGCCGCCTCGCGCGAGGTGGTGCAGCGCGTCGCCCTCGAGTTCTACTACCTCGGCAGGTGGATGACGCCCGAGTTCGCTCTCCTGGTGGCGAACGCCCCGGACGCCTACGCGTTCACCATGGACGCCTCGCAGCACTACCACCACTGGGCGCAGAACCTGGCCGACGAGGCCGGCTATCTCCGCGACCCGAACCACGTGCAGATGAAGGTCGCCTTCTGCCATCAGCTCGGGCTCAGCGACGACGACATCCGCGCCTACCGACCGCTTCCCGAGACGATCGCGATGACCTTCACCATGCTCTACTACGTCCGCCGCTCCTACGAGGAGGGGCTCGCGGTCTTCGGCTACGCCGGCGAGCGGGTGGCGGCAGGGAGCGGCTACGCGAGGACCCTCTACGAGGGGCTCCAGCGGCACTACGGCCTGCCGGTCAGGAACTTCGAGGTGCACGCCTACGCCGAGCCCGACCACGGCGACAAGGCGGGCCGGATCTTCCGTCTGGTCGCCACCCCACGCGCCGTCCAGGACCGCTGCCGCGAGGCGATCCGCAACTACCTCCTGGTGGCCGAGGCGCGCGTGTGCACCATGAATCGCTGGGTGGATTGAGCGGCCGCGGCCCGCCGGCCGGGTCGTCGAGCCCCGCGTCTGCCGGATGTTTCCGAAGCGCGCGCTTGACAGGCCCGTCGCCTCCCGGCCATTACGGTCGGACGAACGCTCAAATCACTTGATTGAGTGGCGTCGGGACGATGCCGTCGAAGGCGATGATCGGGCGCGTGCTCTCGACCGGAAGTGCGACCGTGCAGGCCGAGCACGTGGCCGCGTTCGCGCGCGCCCTGGGCGACGCGAACCCGCTCTATGTCGACCCCGAGGCGGCTCGCCGCGGTCCGTTCGGGACGATCGTCGCCCCACCCACCTACCCGATCGCCTTCATGACGCAGGCGCTGGCGGGCGGCGCGGACGTGTTCCTGGAGCTCGGGCTCGACTTCATGACCCTCGTCCACGGCGAGCAGGAGTTCGAGTACGCGCGTCCCGTGAAGGCCGGCGAGACCCTCACGCTCACCGGCCGCATCGCCGACGTCTACGAGAAGCAGGGCTCGAACGGCGTCCTCGACTTCGCGGTGCTCGAGACCGAGGCGGTGGACGAGGCCGGCCAGCCGGTCTTCTTCTCGCGCAACACGCTCATCTCGCGGAGGACGTGATTCCCGCCCTCGATCCCAAGACCGTCGCCGTGGGGCAGGAGCTGCCGCCCCTCGTGAAGGGCCCGATCACGCGCGAGGACCTGAAGGCGTATGCCGCGGCCTCGGGCGATCCGAACCCCATGCACACCGACGACGAGTTCGCGCGCGCCGCCGGTTACCCCGGCGTCTTCGCGCACGGGATGCTCTCGATGGGCTACCTGGGCGAGCTCCTGGTGCAGGCGGCCGGCGTGGGCGCGGTCCGCAGGTTCAAGACGCGCTTCGCCAAGCTCACCTGGCCGGGCGACGTGATCACCTGCCGCGGGCGCGTGACGCGCGTCGCGGACCAGGGCGCCGAGCGCCTCGTCGAGTGCGAGATCTGGACCGAGAACCAGGCGGGGGAGCGGAAGCTGGTCGGCAGCGCGACGCTCGCGCTCCGGCAGGCTTAGGAGGCCGTGATGGGCGACCCCACCCGCCTCCGCGGCCGCCACGCCATCGCCGGCATCGGCCTCTCGCGCTTCGGCAAGCTCCCCGGCACGAGCACGATGGGCTTCACGCTCGAGGCGGCGCGGCGCGCGATCGAGGACTGCGGGATCGGGCGCGACGCGATCGACGGCGTCCTCGCCCTCATGCCGGCGGTGATGGGCGAGCAGCACGGCTGGGCCTCGCGCGTGGCGGCCTTCCTCGGCATCACGCCGTCGTTCTGCTCGACCATGGACATGGGCGGCGCCACCGCGATCGGCATGATCCAGACCGCCGTCATGGCGATCGAGGCGGGCTTCTGCTCCACCGTGCTCTGCGCCTTCGCCTGCCAGAACAACCCGCAGGGCGTCATCCCGACCCTCTTCGGCTCGCCCTGGGCGATCCCGTACGGCGACGTGGGGGCGATCACCTTCATGGGCCACGTGGCCCGCCGCCAGATGCACGAGCACGGGATCACGAGCCGACACTACGGGCACATCGCGGTGACATGGCGGCGGCACGCATCCTCGAACCCGCTCGCGCAGAAACGCGAGCCGATCACGCTCGAGGACCACCAGAGCTCGCGGCTCATCAACGACCCGCTCCGGCTCCTCGACTGCTGCCTCGTCACCGACGGGGGCGGGGCGGTGATCGTGACGAGCGTCGAGCGGGCGCGGGACCTGCGGCGGAAGCCGGCCCTGGTCGCGGGCCTGGGGCAGGTGCACTCCTCCGAGATCATCCGCCCCTGGGACGATGGGCGCGACGGCGGCCGCGAGGCGGCCGAGGCCGCGTACCGGATGGCGGGCTGCACGGCAGGCGACATCGACGTGGTGCAGCTCTACGACGGCTTCACGCCGCTCGTCGTGCACGAGCTGGTGGCCTACGGGTTTGCCACCTGGGAGGACGTGGGCGCCTTCGTCGAGGCGGGCGAGCTCGACCTGGGCGGGCGGCTCCCGGCCAATACGGCGGGCGGGCTCCTCTCCGAGGGCCACCTCTCCGGCTTCGGTCACGTCGCCGAGGCGGTGCGCCAGATCCGCGGCACGTCGCACTGCCAGGTGCCGGAGGTCGAGCTCTCCATGGTGACGGGGTACGGCGGCGCGCCGCACGAGCCGCCGCCCACGGTCGCCTACACGGTGGCGGTGCTGAGCGGATGACGGCGCGCGACATCACCGTCGACGGCATTCGCCTGCACGTGGCGGAGGCGGGGCAGGGGCCCGGGCTCGTGCTCCTCCACGGCCTCAGCGCCACGCACGCGAACTGGGAGTACACCATCCCCGCGTTCGCCGACCGCTGGCGCGTGGTTGCGCCCGACCTCCCCGGGCACGGCCGCTCGGCCAAGCCCGACGCGCCGTACACCATCGACTTCTACGCCGGCGTGATCCGGAGCCTCGGGCGTGCGCTCGGCATCGACGAGGCGGTCGTGATCGGGAACTCGCTCGGGGGACAGATCGCGGTCGAGCTGGGGCTCGCCTACCCCGCCTGGACGCGTGCCCTCGTGCTCGCGGCGCCCGCGGGCCGATTCGGCGCGGGCGTGCAGGCGATGCGCTGGGCGATCGGGGCGGCGGCGCACCCCGCCGTGCTGCGCCTCGCGCTCCCGTGGGCGCTCGAGCGGTCCGTCCACGATCCGTCGCTCCCCGCCTGCCGTGCGCGGCGCCGCATCCTGATGGAGCGCCTGGTCGCCGACGACTACCCGGGCTTCGCGCGCGCCATCACCCGCTCGCTGGTCGGCTCGATCGCCGCCGGCCGCCAGCCGCTCGGCCAGCTCACCCAGCCGACGCTCGTCGTCTGGGGCCACAACGACCGGCTGGTCGGGCCTTCCGGCAGCCGCCGCATCCTGCGCGAGCTGCCGCACGCGCGCCTCGCCGTGCTCGAGCGCTGCGGGCATCTCCCCATGCTCGAGCAGCCGCACGCGTTCAACCGCGCCGTGGCCGACTTCCTCCGCGCGGTCGAGGGGGCGCCGCTGGCGCGGGCGCGGCGGGCGACCGGGGCCGGCTGATGTTCGTCATCGAGAAGCCGCTGCCGGCGGTGACCGAGGACGGCGCCCCCTACTGGGAGGGCTGCCGCGCGGGCGAGCTGCGGGCGCAGCGCTGCGCCGCGTGCGGGCACCTCCGCTGGCCGCCTAGCGTCCTCTGCCCCCGCTGCCTCGCCGAGGGCGGGACGTGGGTCCGGCTCTCGGGTCGCGGGACGATCTACTCGTTCATCGTCGTCCACCGCCCGCAGCACCCCGCCTTCTTCGAGGACGTGCCTTACAACGTCGTCATCGTCGAGCTGGAGGAGGGCATCCGCCTGCACTCGAACGTGGTCGGGTGCACGAACGAAGCTCTCCGTGTCGGAATGCCGGTCGAGGTGGTGTTCGACAAGGTGAACGACGAGGTGACGCTGCCGCGGTTCCGGCCGCTGCGGTAGCGAGCTGCGGGACGCCGCCACGCGTTCTGCGACCGCCACCGGCCGCCCCGCCCTTGTCACTCCCTGCGCTTCGATGTAGCCACACCCCATGCCCCTCGCCTCTCGCCCGAAGACCCTGCGCGCCCTCCGCCCGCGCGCGGGCAAGCCCGCGCCGCGGCCGCGCCCCGCCCGCGCCGGGCGCGCCACCGCCGCCGACCCCATCACCACCGAGATCATCCTCGGTGCCTTCGAGACCATCTGCTACGAGATGGCGACGCACGTGAGCCTCACGGCCACCACGCCCATTCTCAACCAGTCGAACGAGCGCAACGCGACCATCCTCGACGGCACCGGGCAGCTCGCCGCACTCAGCGTCGGCATCCCGCAGTTCATGCTGTCCTCGACGCTGCCGGTGCGCTTCGCGGTCGAGTTCTTCGGCGACGGCGGGCTCTTCGAGGGCGACGTGCTGGTCGCCAACGACCCCTACCACGGCGGCGGCCACCTGCCCGACTACAACATCTTCGCCCCCGTCTTCCACGACGGCGCGTGCGTGCTGATCGCCTCCATCCAGTGCCATCACGCCGACACCGGGGGCGGCGCCCCCGGCGGCTACAACGTGAACGCCCCCGACATCTGGGCCGAGGGCGTGCGCTTCCCCGCGGTGAAGATCTACGAGAAGGGCGTCAAGCGGCGCGACGTCGAGTACATGATGGCGGTCAACAACCGCACGCCGACCTTCCTGGGCGATCTCCGCGCCCAGGTGGGCGCGGCGCAGCTCGGCGTCGCACGCCTGAAGGAGGTGCTCGCACGCTTCGACGTGCCCATCGTCAAGGCCGCGGTGCGCGGCATCATCGCCTACGCCAAGCGGCGCTTCAGGGAGGAGGTCGCGAAGTGGCCCGACGGCGTCTACGAGTCGGACGTCTACGTCGACCACGACCCGCACGGGAAGAAGGACATCCACGTCCACTGCGAGGTGAGGGTCGCGGGCAGCGACCTCACCGTCGATTTCACCGGCTCCGACGACCGCCCCGACATCCAGGCCTACTCGACCTTCGGCAACACGCGCGGCTACGTGGTGGCGCAGCTCGCCTCGATGATGGACCCGACCATCCCCAAGAACGAGGGCTTCTTCGACTCGATCGAGCTGATCGTCCCGAAGGGCTGCTGTCTCAACCCGCCCGAGGGCAGGTCGGTCGCCGCCGGGACGCATCATCCCGGCACCGAGGTCGGCGAGGCCGTCGCCAAGGCGCTCGAGCAGGTGGTCCCCGAGCGGAGCTGCCCGCAGGTCTACAAGATGGGCATGCCGACCGTCATCTTCGGCACCAACCCGCGCGACGGGAAGATGTTCATCGATCATTCGGTGGATACCTTTGCCGCTTACTGCGGCGCCGTGAAGGGGCAGGACGGCTGGGGCGGGATGAACGTGTCGTTCGGCAACCTGATCCGCGCCACCGCCGAGATCAACGAGTCGATCTTCCCGATCCGCCAGCTCTGGCGCGACTACGAGACCGATTCCGGCGGGGCGGGCGCGTACCGCGGCAACTGCGGGAGCCTCTACCGCAAGCAGGTGCTCGCGCCCGCCACCATCTATACGTACGTCGTCGGCAAGCGGTACCCGATGCCGGGCATCGCGGGCGGGAGGCCAGGCTCGCCGAACCGGCTCATCGCCCGCGCGGGCGGCGCGCACGCCTTCGAGGTGGGCGACAAGGCCGGCTACATCGAGCACGCGGCGGGCGAGCACTACGAGTACCACTACGGCGGCGGCGGCGGATGGGGCGATCCCCTCCGGCGTTCGCCCGAGCGGGTGCTCGAGGACGTGCTCGACGAGTACGTCTCGGTCGAGGGCGCGCGGCGCGACTACGGCGTCGTCCTCACCGGCTCGCTCGAGCACCTCACGCTGGCGGTCGACCACGCGGCGACGGCGCGCCTCCGGGCCGAAATGGGCGCACGACGGGGCGCCTGAGTCGGGGTCGCCGCGAGACCAGCAGCGGAGAGACCCGTGCGCGCCCACACCGACTACCTCTGGTTCAACACGCGCGCGCGCCGCGAGCTGGTCAACATCACCGACCGGATCGCGGAGATCGTCGCCGCGGCGAAGATCGCCGAGGGCTTCTGTCTCGTCTCGGCCATGCACATCACGGCCGGCATCTGGGTGAACGACGAGGAGTCGGGCCTGAAGCAGGACCTCGTCGAGTGGCTCGAGCGGCTGGCGCCGCCGGGCGACTACCGCCACCATCTGACGGGCGAGGACAACGCCGACGCGCACCTGAAGCGCACGCTGATCCATCACCAGGTCGTCCTGCCGGTGACCAAGGGGAAGCTCGACCTCGGCCCGTGGGAGCAGATCTTCTACGCCGAGTTCGACGGGCGGCGGAAGAAGCGGGTCGTGGTGAAGGTCATCGGGGAGTGAGGGGAGGCCTCGTCCTCGGGCTCACGGCGGCGTCGCGACCGCGGTCGGATGGTGCACGTAGAGCGCGTCGCGCCCCGGCCGCGCCGCCCCGCCCGTGCCCCCGGGCAGCCGCATCGGGTAGCGCACCGGCCGCGCGTGGTCCGCGAGCAGCCGCTCGACGGTGTAGACGCTGCCGAACTTCCAGAGCATGCGCACGAAGTTCGTCTGCCCGCGGGCGAGGAGCCGCACCGTGATGCCGAAGACGTCGTAGAGCGCGCGCCAGCCGAGGTGCTTGCGGTTCAGGATGTCCTGGGTGCGGACGAACTCGCCGTAGAAGCGGTCGAGTGGAAGGCGGGTCGGCAGCACGGCGTGCTGGACGTCGAAGAGGCGGTAGTCGCGGGTCGTGAAGCGCCGCGACTCGGTGAGCCAGGTCTCGGTGCCCGGGTACGGCGTGTTGATCGTCAGGTTGACGATCTCGGGCACCGAGAGCGCCCACTGCCGCACCACCGCGAAGCGCCGCTCGTCCCAGTCCGGATCGGCGATGAGGTTGATCGCCACCACGAGCCCGAGCTCACGCGCGACCTCGAGGGCGCGCGTGTTCTGGTCGACGTGCACCCGCTTGCGGTGGAGGCGGAGCCCCTCCTCGTCGATCGCCTCGATGCCGAGGAACATGTAGCGGAGCCCGAGCCGGGTCCAGCGCGCGAAGACCTCGCGGTTGCGGAGCAGGACGTCGGCGCGCGTCTCGAGGTAGTAGCGCTTGCGGATGCCGCGCCGCTCGACCGCGTCCGCGATCGCGAGCCCGTGCTCGGGGCGGATGAAGGCGACGTCGTCGACGATGAAGACGTTCGGCTCGGAGATGCGGGCCAGATCCTCGACCGCGGCCTCGGGCGACAGCATGCGGTAGCTCCGCCCGTAGAAGGTCCACGCGCTGCAGAAAACGCAGTCCCAGGGGCAGCCGCGCGTGAACTCGATCGAGGCGCACGGGTCGAGCTCGCCGATGAAGTACCGTCGCCGCCGGCGCGCGAGCTGGCGGGCTGGGGGATGCGCGGCCAGGTCGGGCACCAGGAGCGGCGCCGCCCCGGCGCCGGCGGCGGTGACGACCCCCGACAGCGAGGCGAGCGGCGGGCCGCCGGCGAAGGCCTCGAGCACGTGGGGGGCGACCGCCTCACCCTCGCCGCGCACCACGCAGTCGATCGCCCCGTCGGCGTGCGCCAGCAGCTCCCCGGCGACGAAGGATGCGCTGTGGCCGCCCACCAGCACCCGGCAGTCGGGCAGGACGTCCTTCGCCTCGCGCGCGAGGTCGACGACCTCGGGGACGTTGGCCAGGTAGTTGAGGGAGAAGCCGACCACCTCGGGCCGCCAGGTGCGGAGCGCCCGGCGATAGTCGCCGTGCCGGAAGACCTGGAGGTCGAGCAGCCGGACCTCGTGCCCCGCCGCCGCGAGCGCCGCCCCGACCCGCTCGACCCCGAGGGGCTCGAGCCGGAGGTAGATCTCGGAGAAGAGGAGCGGGCTCGGGTGCACGAGAAGGACGCGCATGGGACCCTCCTGGCGGCTCGGTCGGGCGGCGAGTTCGAACTTCTACTGCGAAGCCGACGAGCAGAACAAGACGAGCTGACCGTGGACCCCGGGGGGGCGCACGACGCTGGTCGGTGGCGCGGCAGCCGTGCTAGGAGGCGGTCTGGTCGCGAGCATGACGCGGAACGCCCTCGTCCTCCTGCTCGTCCTTGCGCTCGCCGCGCCCGCGGGGGCGGACCTCTGCACGGCCAACGATCCGCACATGGGGGATCAGGCGGAGCTGTTCCGCACCTTCGCCTACAAGCCGATGGTGCTCCGGTGAAGGGGGGAGGCGGCGAGCGCGCCAAGGGCTACCGCATCGGCGTCGACGTGGGCGGCACCTTCACGGACCTGGTCCTCGTCACGCCGGCCGGGAAGCTCGTCCTCGACAAGCACCCGACCACCCCGCACGACCAGTCCGAGGGCGTGCTGGGGGGCATGGCGCTGCTCGCTGCGCGCGAGGGCCTCGGGCGCGAGGCGCTCCTCAGCGCGACGGACCTCGTCGTGCACGGCACCACCACCGCCGACAACACCATGATCGAGATG
>Ga0209266_1000567_pt1 | contig 28188 bp, 26 predicted proteins | sample GraSoiAngelo_132_FD_185889 | JGI IMG/M metagenome (GOLD analysis project Ga0209266, IMG submission 185889) | Grasslands soil microbial communities from the Angelo Coastal Reserve, California, USA - 14_0929_02_40cm (SPAdes) (version 2) | ecosystem: Environmental > Terrestrial > Soil > Grasslands ...
AGTTGCAGCGGGCTGACCTGCAGCTTCACCGATCAGAGCACCGACCCTGACGGCTCGGTGACCAACTGGCTCTGGAATTTCGGCGACGGCGCGACCTCGAACAGCCGGAACCCGTCACACCCGTATTCAGCCGGTGGGACCTACAACGTCACCCTCACGGTGACCGACAACCAGGGCGCGACCGACCAGGTGACCAACCCCGTGTCGCCCAGCGCGCCGAACCAGCCGCCTAGCGTGAGTGCCGGTGGGGAGCAAACCGTGTTGGTCGGTGCGCTGTTTACGCTGGACGGGGCGTCGTTCAACGACCCGGACCACGATGCTCCGTGGACCGTCACCATCGACTGGGGTGACGGGACGTCGACAAGGTTCCCGACCTCGAATGAGGGGTCGATCAACGGGAACCACTCGTATCCCATAACTATTCTGCCGGCCGACTACACGCTCCGCGTGACCGTGACAGACAGCCACAACGCTAGCGGCTCGGCCCAAAAGCCAGTTCACGTGGTGGTGGGGTTGTGAGCGCGGGGGCGGCGAAGGGTGCGATCGGTGCCGCCCGTTCCCATCCTGAAGGATGGGCTCGGCGAGTTAACAGGATGACGAAGAACCATAGAGAGTCGCGCCGGATGTTCCCACGCTGAAGCGTGGGCTCGGCAATACACTGTGCTGAAGCACACTACGCTTCAGCGTTGTGCCTGGCCGAGCCCATCCTTCAGGATGGGGAACTCCGACGCCCAACCCCGTTTCTCAGCACCCTGTTAAAGACACGCAACAGCTGATCACAGCAGCCCCCCGCGCCGCAGCTTCCCCAGCTGGTCATAGCGCGTGTCGTGCGCCGCCAGCACTTCGGCGGGGGACACGGTCGCGACGCCCGACTTGCCGACCTCGACGCCCGCCGCGTAGTTCGCCACCTGCGCCGCCTCGCGCACCGATGCCCCCGCCGCGAGCGCCGTGCCGACCCACGCCGTCACCGTGTCGCCCGCGCCTGAGACGTCGAACACCTCACGCGCCATCGTCGGGATGCGGTGCACCTGCTTGTCCTTCGTGAACAGCGCCATCCCCTCGGCGCCGAGCGTGAGCAGCAGGTTGTCCACGCCCAGCTTGTCGAGCGACATGGGTAGCGCGTCGGGGTGCTCGAGGTCGAGCGTCGCCCCCATCGCCTGCTCCAGCTCGCGCCGGTTGGGCTTGAACACGGTGGCGCCGGGGTAGGCGAAGAAGTTCTTGAACTTGGGGTCCACCACGGTCGGGACGCTGCGCTTCTTGGCGAGCGACATCGCCAGCTCGATCACCACCGGCGTGAGCGTCCCCTTGTTGTAGTCCTCGATCAGCAGCGCATCGGCGTCAGCCATGGCGCGCTGCAGCCGGGCGGCGAGCTGCTCTTCGGCGCGCGGCGAGATCGGGTCCTCCACTTCTTCGTCGATCCGCACCACCTGCTGGCCGCGCGCCGTGACGCGCGTCTTGGACGTGGTGGGTCGCGCGGCCGCGACCACGATGTGCTGGTCCACCAGGCGGTTCTGCGCCAGCTCCGCGCGAAACGAGTCGCCCCGCGCGTCGTCGCCGATCACCGCGACGAGCCGGCACTCGGCACCGATCGCCGCCACGTTCGCCGCCACGTTGGCCGCGCCGCCCAGCGCGGTGCGGCGCGCGCGCACCGTGACCACCGGCACCGGCGCCTCGGGTGAGATGCGCTCGGCGTCCCCCGACAGATAGACGTCGAGCATCGCGTCGCCGACGACGACGATGCGCCGGGCCGCCATCTTCTGGAACAGGCCCGCCAGGTAGTCGCGGGTGAGGCGGGGGTCGGGCGTAACCGTCATCTGGTCCCCCCCTTCAGGGCAGCGCCGCGCCGAGCACACCCTTCAGGGTGTGAAACAAAACGCTCGACGTCCGTCCTGAGAGGTCCCGAGCGTGTCACGGCAGCCCGCCTTGCCATCCGAACCGATACGTCACGCTCACCGACCCGACGAACTTGGTTCGCGTCTGTCCCGTCACGTGCCCGTAGTCGCTGATGTGATGCACCCCCGCGTCGAATCTCAGGCCCAGATGCGCGTCCGGTGTGTAGCTCCCCGATAGGGCCGCGCGCAGCGTGCGCTCCACAACCCCCGAGAGGATCGTCGCCGTGGTGCCGTACGCCGATCTGGGAGGGTAGGGCAGCCGAAAGTCGCCCTCCCCCTGACGCAGCAGCGTCACTTCGGGGGACACGAGCAGCTGCGGCGCGGCGAGGATCGTGGCGCTCACAGTGGCCTGATCGTAGTCGCTGAAGTTGCGCCCCAGGCCCACGAAGCGCCGCTCGACGGCCTCTGCCGGATTGGGCGTGCGATAAGTCAGATTCGCGACCCGGGTGTAGTACGCTTTCCAGCTGGCACTGTGCACCGCCCCCTGCGCGCCGAGCGTGAGCCCGTATGAAGGAGGCTCGCTGTCTGCCTGGGTGCGCCGGTCGATCTGGAGGTCGTCGATCAGCAGTTGGCCGAACAGCGTGAGGGCCGAGAGCCGCATCTCGAAGTCTGCGCCGAGCAGGCTGTTCACCGACACATTCTGGTCGTACTCCACCAGCAGGCCGAGGTTGAGCACGTTGGCAAACCAGGGCTCGAGCGTGCGTCCCGGGCCGGAGGCGACTTCCCCTTCCCACACGGCGACGCTGGTGTGGTCTCCCGGCCGGGCTAACAGCCGGTGCGCGATGAAGTAGCGGTGATTGAGAGTGCCGACTGTGTCCACGCCGTCGTCCAGTTGAGTGACGAGTGCCTGCAGCTGTAGCCGCGGCGTCCCCACGAGGAGGCCGAGGTGATCATAGCTGTAGGGGCTGGGCGACACGATCAGGCTCGCCACTTGGGGCGGGCCCCAGTTGCGGTCGAGCGAGCCGAAGAACAGCTCGGCGTAGCGCCAGTGGGCGTCGAGATACGCTTCGGCGTTGCGGCCCGCGACGACGCGATTCTTCTTGCCGAAGTAGTCTGGGTCGTACTTGAGGCGGGTGTCGAAATAGGGATGTGTGACAGCGACGAGCGCGCCGAGCCGCAGCTGCACCGCCAGGCCGCCGTTCACGAAGCCCCGGTCGGCCCCGGGCGCGCGGGGAGGCTGGCCCCGGCCAATCTCCAGAGGGTCGCGCAGCGGGTGCGTCGCGGCGGCAACGCCGGCGTTCCCGTCGATCCGGTAGCGGGGCCCGCTCTGCTCACCGCCCAACGCCGCCAGCAGGCGGCGCACTGTCCGGGTGACTGTGGGGCTGGTGGCGAGGGTGTCGACATCGCGCAGCGCGCGCACCACGTCGGCTTCGCGCAGCGGCCGCGTGAGCGGCGCGGGGTCGGCGATCACGCCCGCGGCGATCAGGTGCTCGACGTACGGTGTCGCCCAGTGATCGCGCGGCAGGTACGCCGACGCCTGCTGGGCCGCGAGCGGCGCGGCGCAGAACCAGACGATCAGGAGGGCGCGCATAGCGAGCGCGCAAATTGAACGTGCCTGACCCTGCCTCGCAACTCGCGTCGTCAGGGCAGCACGTTTTCGTAGGATACGCGGTAGGTAACGCCGATCGAGCCGACCCAACGCGTGTCGCTCGTCCCGCTCACGTGCCCGACGTTGTGGATCAGGTGCACGCCACCGTTGCCGGACAGTTGGAATCCGCCGAGCTGCCAGCTCCCACCCAGGGCGACGCGCAGCGTGCGCTCCACAACGCCTTGGAACAGCGTCGCCGTGCTCGGATAATTGGGGATGAGGGGGTGCGGCTGGCGGGGGTCGCCCTCGCCTTGCCGCAACAGCGTCAGCTCCGGCTCGAGCAAGAGCGACGGACGGGGCAGCACGCTCAGCTTGAGCGTCGCCTGGTCGTAGTCAGCGAAGTTCCGCCCGGTGCCCAGTAAATGATACAGCGGAACCTGGAGGTTGTCCTCGTTGCGGTAGGTGAGATTCGCGACTTGCGTGTAGAACAGTTGCCAGCCGACTGGCGCACGGCGCACCCGGCCCTTCGCGCCGACTGTGAACGCGTAGCTCGTCGGCTTGAGATCGGTCGCAGTCTTGCGCGATACCTGGATGTCGTCGAGCATGAACTGACCGAACAGCGTAGTCGTCGCTCGCCGCTCGAAGTCGATGCCCCAGAATCCGTTGACGTTCGCTCCGGTACTGGTCTGCCGCAACGTGCTGAGCGTGGCGATGTTGAGATACCAGGGCTCGAGCTGGCGGCCGACGCCCGACAAGACCGACGCTTCCCAGAACGCCGCCGTCCACCGCCCGCCCGGACGGATCCACAGCCGGTGGTACACCATGTAGCGATTGACCGTGTCCCCGGTCGCGCGCGTGCGAGTATCGAGCTGAGTGGCGATCGCCTCGACGTGGACCCGCGAAGTGCCGAAGGTGATGTAGAGGTGGTCGAGGCTATAGGGATCATTGGACAGCAACACGCCTTGAGTGCCGCTCGGTCCCCAGTTTCGGTCGAGGATCCCGAAGAACAGCGCGGCGTGACGCCATTGGGCACTCACGTACCCTTCCTCGAACCGGGTCGCGTTATCCGAGGTGCCGTACCAATCGGGGTCATACTGTAAGCGCGTGTCGACCTTCGGGTGCGTGACGCCGACGACCGGCCCGAACAGCATCTGGACCTCGGTGCCGGCACTTGCGAACGCGCGCCGATCGAGCGGTCGTGCCGGGACGCCTCTGCCGAGCTCCAACGGGTCTCGCAACGCCTGCGTGGCCGCCGCCGCGCCGACAGCTCCCTCGATTCGGAACGCCGGCGCCGGCCGGTGTCCGGCGAGCTCCGCGAGCAGCCGGCGCAGGGTGGCTCGCGCGGCGGGACCGAGCCTGGTCGAGTCGGCGGCCTGGAGCGCATGCACCAGGTCCGATCGCTTGAGCGGCCGGGTGAGCGGCGTGGGATCGGCAATCACAGCGGTCGTGATCAGGTGCTCGACGTACGGCATCGCCCAGTGCTGCAGCGGTACGTAGGGGGAGGCATCCTGCGCGGCGAGCATCGCCCCGCCCGTGAGGGCGGGGATCACGTGCAGCGCTGTCATGATGACGAGTGAGGGGAGGGAGCGCATGGAGTGGCCGAATCTGTGTGCGCACCGGGAGTCTCGCAACGGCGCGCGCGAAGCGATGCTTGCTCGAGTCGGCTGACCCCGGGCCGACGGCCCGGGGTGATTCAATGTCGCGGACGCTGGGTTGATTGACCCGGGGGCGGTGCCCCGGGGGCGGTGCCCCGGGGTTACGTTCACGGGTGTGTCTTGACCCCGGGGCATCGCCCCGGGGTCAGCCCACCCGGACGCTCATTCCATTAAGTTGTCCCCGCCCATGTCCCCGCTGCTGGTCCTGATAGTCGCCGTTCTGGCCACCACCTACGCCGGCCCGATCGTGCGGTTCGCCACGGCCCCGGCGGTCGCGATCGCATTCTGGCGCCTGGTGCTGGTGCTGCCGGTGACGTTCGGACTCGCGACGCGCGAGCGGCAGCGCACCAGCGTCATGCGCGAAGCGTTCCCGCTCATGCTGCTCGCCGGTGTGCTGCTCGCCGTGCATTTCTGGACCTGGATCGCGTCGCTGCGGTTCACCACCGTGGCGAGCTCGGTGGTGCTCGTGTCGCTGAAGCCGATCTTCGCCTGGGGCATCGCGGCGCTGTGGCTCGGCGAGCATCCCGCTCCCACCGAGCGTTGGGGCATCGCGCTCGCGGTGGCCGGGGCCACATTGATCGGTCTCGGGGACGCGCGGCTCTCGCTCGGCGCGCTGGGCGGCGACGTGCTGGCACTCGCGGGCGCGCTCACCGGCGCCGGCTACTACGTGATCGGGCGCCGCGTGCGCCGCACCGTGGGCATCTGGAGCTACGCCTCGGCGGTGTACGCGGTCGCTGCGCTGCTCCTCGGCTTCAGCGCGGCGCTGCGGGGCGCCCCGCTCACCGGCTTCGGCGGCCGCGACTGGACGGTGTTCGGCGCGATGGCAGCGGGGCCGATGCTGCTCGGCCACACGGGAATGAACTACGCGCTCAAGCATTACCGCGCGACCACCGTGAACGTGGCCGCGCTGGGGGAGCCGGTGGGGGCGAGCCTGATCGCCTGGCTGGTGCCTTCCATACACGAGGTGCCCCCGCCGGCCGCGTTGCTCGGGGGGATTCTGGTGCTGTTGGGAATTGCGATGTCGTTGGGAGGTGAAAGTGTGTCTTCGGCGTCGGAGGTTCCCATCCTGAAGGATGGGCTCGGCGAGGCACAACGCTGAAGCGTGGTGTGCTTCAGCACAGTGCCCCGCCGAGCCCACGCTTCAGCGTGGGAAAGGAGGCGATGGAGTGAGAGTTGAGCAGCTGCGCGGCGGAGTGGTGGAAGCCTGGCACGACCTCCACATCGCCGTCGTTGATGGGACGGGGAGGCTCGTCGCCAAGGTCGGAGATCCCGACCTCGCCACTTACTGGCGATCGGCGGCGAAGCCATTCCAGGGGCTGCCGCTGGTGACGGACGGGGCGGTCGACCGGTTCGGGCTCACGACCGAGGAGCTCGCGCTGTGCTGCGCGTCGCATTCGAGCGAGCCGGGGCAGGTGGCGATCGTCCGCGACTTCCTCACGAAGATCGAGTGCGCCGAGCGCGATCTGCTGTGCGGTCCACACCCCCCGCTCTCCGAGCGCGTCGCCCAAGACTACGCCACCCGCGGCGTGCGGCTCACGGCCGTCTACTCGAACTGCTCGGGAAAGCACGCCGGTATGCTCGCGCTGGCACGGCATCACGGCTGGCCCACCGCATTCTACACGCGGCTCGAGCATCCCGTGCAGCAGCGCTGCCTCGAGGAAGTGAGCCGGTGGACGGACCTGCCGATACCGGAGATCAAGACAGCGGTCGACGGCTGTGGCGTGGTGTGCTACGGGCTGCCGCTGCGGCAAATGGCGCTCGCCTATGCGAGACTGCCGAGTGCGGAGTTCGGAATGCGGAGTGCGGAGTTTCACGTCCGGGGTCGTGCCGCGAATGGCCCTGCACAGCAACTCCGCACTCCCCACTCCGCACTCCGCATTGTAGAGGCCATGCTCCGCCACCCCGAGCTCATCGCCGGCGAAGGCCGCCCGTGCACGGACCTGATGCGCGCCCATCCCGGTCGCGTGCTCGCAAAGGTGGGTGCCGAAGGGGTGTACTGCGCGCTGCTGGTGCGCGAAGGGCTCGGCATCGCGCTCAAGGTGCAGGACGGCCATGGCGTCGCCGCCGCGTTGGCCCTCGCCGCGGTGCTGGAGGAGCTAGGCCTCCGGCCGCGCCCGGCGACGCTCATCGCCCGGCCGAACGTGAACACCCGCGGCGAGACAGTCGGCGAATTGCGCGTAAATGGGGGGTTGGAGAAATGAAAGGATGAGGGAACGGGGAAGCGGGACTGGTAATATGGGCGAGGACGGCTTACCCCGGGGCGGCGGCCCGGGGTCACGCGGCGCGCAGCCCCTCGATCCCCGCACGGTCGCCCTCGTGCAGGTAGCGGCGGCCCTCGCCGAAGGGAAGGCGCCCGCGCTGCGTCAGCGGCTGGTTGCGGCGCGCGCGGCGGCCGTGCCCGACATCTGGATCGAGGAGCTGTTACTCCAGAGCCTGCTCGTCGTGGGCTACCCGCTCGCGCTGGTCGCGTTCGGCGTATGGCGTGAGATCACGGGCCCGGCGTCCGCCCGGGGGGACGGTGGCGGGAGCGGGGGCGGGGAGGGGGAGGAGCTGGCGCACGCAGACTGGGAGTCGTGGGCGAAGCGCGGCGCCGCGGTGTGCGCGGCGGTGTACGGGCGCGCCTACCACAAGCTGCTCCTCAACCTGCGGGGGCTGCACCCGGCGCTCGAGGATCTCGTGCTGGTGGACGCGTACGGCAAGGTGATCGGCCGGCCGGGGCTCGATCTCAAGCGCCGCGAGCTGTGCACCGTAGCGGAGATCGCCGTGCTCGGCACCGCTGAGCAGCTGCACTCCCACCTGCGGGGTGCGCTGAACACCGGGGCGACGCGGGCGGAGGTGGAGGGGGTGCTGGCGCTGATCGACGGGGACCTGGACGCGGAGCGGCGGCGGAGCGCGCGGGAGCAGTGGGAAGATGTGCGACAAAGAAAGCTGTGAAGTGCGGAGTGCGGAATGCGGAGTGCGGAGTGTAAAGGCGGGGGCGTGACGCGAGCTCGCCTTGCGGTACGCACGCAGGCATTCGCATCAGCGGTGGTTCGCCTAGTTGAGGGTCTGCCACAGGTGCGCACCGCCGATGTCATCGGCCTTCAGCTCCTGCGGGCCGGCACGTCGGTTGGGGCTAATTATCGCGCTGCATGCCGAGCACGGTCGCGGAAGGAATTCATCGCGAAGATGGGCATCGTTGAAGAAGAGGCCGACGAATCTCAGTTCTGGATTGATCTTCTGAATGAGCGGGGCGTTGTCGACGCCACACGTCTGTCGTCTCTGGGCGAAGAGGCAGGCCAAATCGTAGCGATGGTGGTCTCGTCAATCAGAACGGCGCGCGGAGCTCCCCGTTCAACTCCGCACTCCGCACTCCGCATTCCGCACTCCGATCCGCAATGTTCATAGACCGCGCCCTGGTTCACGTCCTCGGCGGCGCCGGCGGCGCCGGTGCCTCATCTTTCCGCCGCGAAAAATTTGTTCCCAAGGGCGGCCCCGATGGCGGCGACGGCGGCCCCGGCGGCTCGGTCTACGTGCGCGCCGATCCGAACCTCGCCACCCTGCTCGACTACCGGTACCGCACCCACTGGAAGGCCGAGCGCGGCCAGCATGGCAAGGGCAAGAACATGACCGGAAAGACGGGGAAGGATCTGTACCTGCCCGTGCCGCCCGGGACCGAGGTGCACGATGCCGACGCCGGCACCATGCTCGGAGAGCTATTGAGCGCCGGGGACACGCTGCTCGTCGCGCAAGGGGGCCGCGGCGGGCGCGGCAACGCGCGCTTCGCAACCCCCACGCACCAGAGCCCGCGCGAATGGGAACCGGGAGAGTTCGGGGAGGAGCGCAACGTCGAGCTGGTGCTCAAGCTCATTGCCGACGTGGGTCTGTTGGGCGAACCCAACGCCGGGAAGAGCACGCTGCTCTCGGTAATCTCGGCCGCGCGACCCCGCATCGCCGACTACCCCTTCACCACGCTCGAGCCCCATCTGGGGGTCGTGGCACTCTCGGACGGCCGCGCCCTGGTCGTCGCCGACATCCCGGGGATCATCGAGGGCGCGCACGCGGGGAAAGGGCTCGGTCTCCGGTTCCTCCAGCACGTCGAGCGGACCCGGCTGATGGCCGTGCTCGTCCCCGTGGACAGCCACGACCCGCAGGCGGCCTACGAGCTGCTGCTGCGGGAAGCGGCGCTGTATTCAGCCGACCTGGCGGCGAAGCCGCACGTCGCAGTGCTCTCGAAGCTCGACTTACTTCCTCCCGGCTCCCGCCTCCCGAGCATCCAGACGCACGGCGGCGCTCCCGTGGTCGCGATCTCGGCCGTTACCGGCGCGGGGCTACCGGAGCTGTTGGAGACCCTGTGGCAGTCGCTCCCGCTGCGAGCCGCGACGAGCTAGCCGCCTACCTGGCGCTCGCGCAGGTGCCTGGCATCGGAGCCGCACGACTGCGCACGCTCACGGCCGCCTTCGAGAGCGCCGGGGCGGCGCTGCAGGCGCCCCACGGCGCCATCGCCGCGCTCCCTGGGTTCGGCCGGGCCGGCGCCACCGCCGTGCGGGCCGCGTCGCTGCGGGCGGCGCACGCGCTGCTCCAGCAGCTCGACCGCATGGGAGCGACCGTCCTCCTCAACGAGGATGACCCGTTTCCGCCACTGCTGCGCGACATTCCCGAGCCGCCGGCGCTGTTGTACGCGTGGGGGGATGTTGGCCTGCTCGCGCGTCCCGCCGCGGGGGTGGTCGGCAGCCGGAACCACACCGCCTACGGCGCGGCGGCGGCGCAGATCCTCGCCGCCGGAGTCGCGCGGGCGGGCGTCGTCGTCGTGAGCGGCATGGCCCGCGGCATCGACGCGACCGCGCACGCGGCGGCCTTGGACTCGGGAGGCGCGTCCGTCGGCGTGCTGGGGAACGGCTTTGGCGTCGTCTACCCCGCAGCGAACCGCGCGCTGTATGAGCGGATGATCGCGTGCGGCTGCCTCGTCACCGAGCTGCCGCCCGGCGAGCGGCCCCATGCCCATACATTCCCCCGCCGCAACCGCCTCATCAGCGGTCTCGCCGGCGTCACTGTCGTCGTCGAGGCAGCGGCCGGCTCGGGCGCGCTCATCACCGCCGATTGCGCGCTCGACCAGGGCCGCACCGTCCTCGCCGTCCCGGGACCGATCACCAGCCCGACCTCGCTCGGCTGCAACAAGCTCATCCAGCAGGGCGCGAAACCGGCGCTGTGCGCGGGGGATATCCTGGAGGAGTTGGGGCTGCCGGGGACGGCTGACCCCGGGCCGATGGCCCGGGGACAGACCCCCGAGCGGACGTCCGCGAGCCCCGGGGCGCCCCGGGGTCAGCCACCCGATCTGACGGAGCTGCAACGCTCTCTCTGGGACGCCCTGGCGTCCGAACCGAAGCACGTCGACGCACTCGTCGCGGCCGCCCGCGCGGAGACGAGCGCAGTGCTGACGGCGCTGACGGAGCTGGAAATGCGCGGCCTGGTGAAGCAGGAGCCGGGGATGCGGTTTGGGATCACCTGAAGTGCGGAATGCGGACTGGGGAATGCGGAGTGTCAATGGAGACTTCAGGGCGCGAGCGACACTCCACTTCAATTACGCACTCCGCACTCCACATTCCGCATTAGCTTTTCATCATGCCCCACCTCTACGTCCACGTCCCCTTCTGCGTGCGCCGCTGCTCCTATTGCGATTTTTCGATCGCGGTGCGGAAGCGCATCCCGGCTGGCGAATACGTGGACGCGGTGCTCTGGGAACTGGAGATGGTCCGCGCAGCTGACCCCGGGGCGGTGCCCCGGGGCACACCAGATGACGCTCTCGACACCCTGTACTTGGGTGGCGGTACCCCGTCGCTGCTTCCGCCAGATGCGCTGGCAACGCTGGTCACGTCTCTGCGTGACGCCTTTGGCGCGACGTCTTCGCGTGACGCCGTTGAAGTAACGGTGGAGGCCAACCCCGAGGACGTGGAGCCCGAACATGCACGTGCCTGGCGTCGTGCTGGCGTGAACCGCGTATCGTTGGGCGCCCAGTCGTTCGATGACCGTGTGTTGACCTGGATGCATCGCTCCCACGACGCGGCGCGGATCGGCGCCGCAGTGCGGACCCTGCGGGGGGCGGGGATCGACAACATCTCGCTCGACCTCATCTTCGCCTTGCCGGCAGAGCTCAAGCGCGACTGGGAGCGGGACTTGGAGATGGCCGTGTCGCTGCGTCCCGAGCACCTGTCCCTGTACGGGCTGACAGTCGAGGAGCGGACGCCTCTCGCCCGCTGGATCTCGCGCGGGGCCATCGTTCCTCCTGAAGAGGACGAGTACGCAGCAGAGTATTTGGTTGCGCACGCGCGGCTCGCGGCTTGCGGCTATCGGTTCTACGAGGTCTCCAACGCATGTCACGACGGGTTCCGCTCCCGCCACAACTCGGCGTATTGGTCCGGTCGGCCGTACCTCGGGCTCGGCCCTGCGGCGCACAGCTACGACGGCCGGGCGCGGCGCTGGAATGTCCCGGCGTGGCACGGGTACGCCCGCGCCATCGCTGCCGGCCGCTCCCCGGTCGAGTCCGAAGAGATCCTCACCCCCGAGCAACGGGAACTGGAGCGCGTTTATTTGTCGCTGCGCACAGATGCGGGACTGTCGCTCAACAGCCTCCACCGCCCCCCCCCGCCCTTCACCGCCTGGTTGGCAGCGGGGTGGGTGCAGTTGCAGGGGGAGCGCCTGACATGCACTTCCCAGGGTTGGCTCCGCCTCGATGCGCTGGTCGGCGACTTGACCGGGGCCGGCGCCGTCGGCTAAATTGTTAGTAGTTAAGAGGTTGGGTGACATGCCGAAGTCCCTCACAGAACGCGAACGGCAGGTGCTCGAGGCGGTGATCGAGACCTACGTCGAGACCGCCGAGCCGGCGGGGAGCCGGACTATCTCCAAGCGCTTCGGCATGGCCCTATCCTCGGCGACGATCCGCAACACGATGAGCGACCTCGAGGAGAAGGGGTACCTGTACCATCCCCACACCTCCGCCGGTCGCATCCCGACCGACCTCGCCTATCGAGTATACGTGGATTCGTTGATGCGGCTCCGGCAGGTGTCGGCGTCGGAGTCGGATCAGATCCGCGAAGAGTTGACGGGGGAGCGCACGGCGGTGGACTGGATCCTCGAGCGCGCCGCGCAGGTGCTGGGCGTGCTCACTAAGGAGCTGGGGGTCGCCGTAGGACCGTCGCTCGACGACGCCGTGCTCGAGCGGCTCGAGCTGCTCCAGGTCTCCTCGGAGCGGCTACTGCTGGTGCTGTCGCTCAAGAGCGGCCTCGTCCGAACCATCTTCGTCGAGGTGACGTCGCGCATGGCGGCCGAGGCGATCGCCCAGGTCGCCGTCGTGCTGAACGAGCGGCTCGGCGGGCTCACGCTGCGTCAGATCCGCAGCACGCTGTCCGATCGGTTGCGCGACGCGGCGAGCGATTCCCCCTCGGGCGAGCTGCTCAACATCTTCATTCAGGAGGCGGACGAGCTGTTCGACGTGCCGGCCACGGGCGCCGCGGCGGCGGGCGTCGTGCTCGGCAGCGCCCAGCTGCTCGCCGGCCAGCCGGAGTTCGCCACCAAGGAGCGGCTGCAGGGGCTGCTCGCAGTCACGGAGCGGCGCGATCTGCTGCGTGAGGCGCTCGCCAAACAGCTGGGGCACGGCCTCACGATCACGATCGGTGGCGAGCACCAGGATTCCCGACTCTCGCCCTTCACGCTCGTCACCGCCTCGTATCGGCTGGGCGCGCTGTCGGGCGTCATCGGCGTGCTGGGTCCCACGCGGATGCCGTACGACAAGATCGTGGCGCTGGTCGATCATACCAGCCGCCTCGTAGGCGAGCTGCTCGAGTGAGCCGGCCGACCGACTACTACGCCCTGCTGGGCGTCGCGCGCGACGCGGGTGAGGCGGACATCAAGAAGGCGTACCGCCGCCTGGCGATGCAGTACCATCCCGACCGCGTCGCCGCCGGGGAGAAGGCCGCCGCCGAGGAGAAATTCAAGGAGATCACGGAAGCCTACGAGGTGCTGCGCGATCCCGAGAAGCGCGCGGCCTATGACCGCTACGGCGTGGCGGGCGTGCGCGGCGGAGCAGCGGGAGGGTTCGACTTCGCGCACTTCGACCTCTCCGAGGCGCTCAACATCTTCATGCGCGACTTCGGCGGCCTGGGTGGTTTCGACGCCTTCTTCGGCGGCGGCGAGCGCGCCCGGCGCGAGCGCCAGCGGGGCCAGGACCTGAAGGTCACGCTCGAGCTGACGCTCGACGAGGTCGCGAAGGGCGCCGTGAAGACGGTGCGGTTGCGCACCCTGGATCGCTGCACCGCGTGCAGCGGGACCGGCGGGCAGGACGGCGCGCGCCCCACGACCTGCGGCACCTGCGGCGGGACCGGCGAGATGCGACGCGCAGCGCGCTCGATATTCGGGCAGTTCGTATCCGTCTCGCCGTGCCCGAGCTGCGCGGGTGAGGGCACGGTGGTCCGCCAGCCCTGCCCCAAGTGCCAGGGCGATGGCCGGGTGCGGGCCGAAAAGACGATCCAGATCGACGTCCCCGCGGGTGTGCAGGAGCACCACTACCTGACGATGCGCGGCCAGGGCGTGCCGGGCCCCCGCAACACCCCCCCCGGAGACCTGATCGCAGTGCTCGAGATCGCGGACGATTCCCGCTTCGAGCGTCATGGCGACGACCTGGTGTACGACCTGCCCGTCTCGTTCGCGCAGGCGGCGCTGGGCGCCGAAGTCGCGATTCCCACGCCGTACGGCGATGCCACGCTCAAGGTGCAACCGGGGACGCAGACCGGCGCCGTGTACCGCGTGAAGGGAAAGGGGCTGCCGCGGCTGGGCGAAGGCGGCCGCGGCGACCTGCATGTGCGGGTCCACGTCTGGACGCCCACCAAGCTCACGCCGGAGCAGCGCGCCGTGCTCGAGCGGCTGGCGAAGGTCGAGACCGCGCCACCGGCGGAGGACCGCGTGGGCCGGAAGCTCTGGGAGCAGCTGCGGCAGGCGTTCGGAAGTCGCTGAGCAGGGGGGACTCATGGCCGGGTGCATCTTCTGCAAGATCGCGGCGGGCGAGATCCCGGCGACCATCCTCAAGCGGGCCGACGGCATGATGGCCTTCCAGGATCTGAACCCGCAGGCGCCCACCCACCTGCTGGTGATTCCGACGGACCATCTCGCGTCGCTGAACGACGCCAAAGATCCCCAGCTGCTGGGACGGCTGCTCGGGTTCGCGCGCGACCTGGCGCGCGATGCCGGGATTGCGCAGCGCGGCTACCGCGTAGTGGTGAACACCAACCCGGACGGCGGCCAGACGGTGTTCCACCTGCACCTGCATCTCTTGGGCGGGCGACCGATGACGTGGCCGCCCGGCTAGCCCGGCCGAGAGCGCGGGGTTCAGGGTTGCACGAGGGTCCGTCCTGGGCTAAGTTTTTGCGTCGATCACAGTTAGCGAATGGCCATGCCGGAAGTCATCATTCATGATGACGAGAGCTTCGAACGGGCGCTGAAGCGCTTCAAGAAGAAATGCGAGAAGGCGGGGATCCTCTCCGACCTACGCAAACACCGTCATTACGAGAAGCCGAGTGAAAGAAAGAAGCGCAAGATGAACGCCGCGCGCCGCAAGAACCGGCGCACGCGGCCGGTCTGACCGTGGCCGATTTGCCCGAGCGGCTGCGCGCCGCGATGAACGAAGCCCGCAAACGACGCGATCAGGCGCGCACCCTTCTCCTCTCCACGATCCTCGCAGACCTCAAGAACCGCGAACTCGAGCTTCACCATCCCCCCTCCGACGACGAGGCCGCCGAGGTGCTGCGCCGCGGTATCAAACGGCGCCGCGAGGCGGCGGAGCAGTACGGCGCTGCCGCGCGGCAGGAGCTGGCCGACCGCGAGCTCGCCGAAGTGCAAATGCTCGAGGCGTTCCTCCCCGCCGCCGTCGACCCGGAGGAGATCCGCCGCGCGGTGCGCACAGCCATCGCCGCGGGAGCGAAAGACCTGGGCAAGCTGATGGGGCAGGTGATGCCGCAATTCAAAGGCCGGGCGGACGGTAAGCTGGTGAACCAGATCGCCCGCGAGGAGCTAGCGGCGACCGTATGAGCGTCGCGGGAGGGGTCGCCCCCTCCGTGCTGGACACACTCGAATTCCCAGCCGCGCTGGAGCGCGTCGCGGCGCATGCCGCCGGACCGCTCGGCGCCGCGCGCGTGCGCGGCCGCGCGCCCGCGACCGATCCGGAGCCGATCCGGGCGGCGCTGGCGCAGGTCGCCGAGCTGGCCGCGCTCCTGCTCCACGATGACGCGATCAGCGCGGAGCCGGTGCCCGATATCGGGCCGGCACTCGAGCTGCTGGCCGTGCCGGGCAGCGCCCTCGAAGGCCTCCAGCTGGCCGCGCTCGGGCGGGGGCTTGGCGCCGCCCGCCTCACCGCGGCAACGCTGGTGCGTATTGCCCGCGACGCCCCGCGCACCGCGGCGCTGCGGGTCGAGCCTCCGCCCAAGGAGCTCGAACAACGACTGATGCAGTCGCTCGACGCAGAGGGCGCCGTGCTCGACGCGGCGTCGCGGGCGCTGGCCCGCGCGCGCCAGCACGTGCGTGAGGCGCGCCAGCGCCTCGTCGCCAAGCTCGAGGCGATGCTCGGCGCCCTCGACCCGACCGACCGCGCGCCCGACGCCGCCGTGACGCTGCGGGGCGGCCGCTACGTCATCCCCATCCGCTCGACCGCCCGCAGCCGCGTGGGCGGCATCGTCCACGACGAGTCGGCGACCCGATCCACCGTGTTCGTCGAGCCCGCCGAGGTCATCGAGCTCGGCAACGCGCTGCGCGCCGCTGAGGCGGAGCAGCAACGCGAAGTGCTCCGCGTGCTGCGCGAGCTGACCGACCTGTTGCGCCCGCGGCGCGACGCCCTGGCCGCTGCGTGGGAGATGTGCATCGCGTTCGATGACTTGTGCGCCCGGGCGCGCTACGCCGTCGAGGTGAACGGCTTCGCGCCCGCGATCGGCGCGGGCCCGCTCACGATCCGCAACGGCCGCCACCCATTGCTCGTTCCCCCTCTCCGCACCGCGGAGAGGGGGCCAGGGGGTGAGGACCACACCGTGGAGAGGGGGTCAGGGGGTGAGGACCGCAGCGGGGAGAGGGGGGCGGGGGGTGAGGTCGTGCCGTTCGACCTCATCCTCGCGCCCGACGAGGTCACGGTGCTCGTTTCCGGTCCGAACACCGGCGGCAAGACGGTGCTCATCAAAGCCGTGGGGCTACTCTGCCTGATGGCACAGAGCGGCATCATTCCGCCGCTCGGTCCCCAGTCGGCGCTCCCGATGTTCGGCGCCGTGTTCGCGGATATTGGGGACCGGCAGTCGATCGCCGCGAGCCTCTCGACGTTCTCGGCCCACGTCGCCGCGCTGCGCGACATCCTGGAGCATGCGGGGCCGGGTGCCCTGGTGCTGCTCGACGAGATCGGGAGCGGCACTGACCCGGCGGAGGGCGGAGCGCTCGCGGCAGCGGTGCTGCGCACGCTGACGCGCCGCCGCGTCGTGACGCTCGCCACCACCCACCTCGGCGCGCTGAAGCAGCTGGCGGCCGAGACGGTGGGCATCGTCAACGCCTCGCTCCAGTTCGAGGCCGAGACGCTGACGCCGACCTATCGCTTGCTGAAGGGCGTCCCCGGCCGGTCGTACGGGCTCGCCATCGCGCGCCGGCTCGGGATCGCGGCCGACGTCCTGGCAATGGCGGAGCGCGCCGTGCCGGACGCCGAGCGCGCGCTCGACGCGTTGCTCGCGACGGTGGAAGCGCGCGCCCGGGAGCTCGAGACGCAGGCCCAGGAGCTGGCCGCGCGCGACGCGGCGCTGCGCGAGGATGCCGCGAAGCTCGACGCGCGCGGCGACGCAGTCGCCACCCGCGAGCGCGAAGTGCGAGCCCGTGCCCTGGCGCTCGAGCGCGAGGCTCGCGAGCAGGCGCGGGCCTACCTGCTCGAGGCACGTCGCAAGGTCGAAGCCGCTTTGGGACGGGCGCGCGCCGCAGTGGACGAAGCGACGGCGCGGCAGGCGCGGCGGCTGGTCGAGCAGGCGATCGAAGCAACGACCGAAGAAACGGCCGATGACAAGGCCGAGCAAGCCGCGGAAGGGGGAAAGGGGAAGGCGTGGGTGTCGCTCGAGGACCTGAAGCGGACGCGCGGCAAACCGTCGCAGATCGCCCGACCGCCCGACCGCCTGCCCGCCGCCGTTGCCACCGCTGAGATCTCGCTGCGGGGGCTGCGGGTCGACGAGGCAGAGACACAGCTCGTCAAAGCGCTCGATGAAGCCGTGCTCGCCGATCTCCCCTACCTCCGGGTGATCCACGGCAAAGGGACGGGAGTGATCCGCAAACTGGTGCACGACCTCCTCTCCGCCGACTCCCGCGTGAAGCGGTTCGGCTTCGCGCCCGCCAACCAGGGCGGCCACGGGGTGACGATCGTGGAGTTTACGGCATGAGTCTGATCCCCGACGACGTGATCGAGCAGGTTCGTGAGGCCGCGGACCTGGTCGGGATCATCGGGGAGCAGGTCGAGCTCAAGCGCACCGGCGCCGACTACCGCGGCCCCTGCCCGTTCCACGGCGGCACCCATCGCAACTTCGCCGTCATCCCGAAGAAAGGGATGTTTTACTGCTTCGTGTGCCACGAAGCCGGCGACGTCTTCACCTTCTTCATGAAGCGCCTGGGCATGGACTATCCGACCGCCGTGCGCGAAGTCGCCCGCCGGGTCGGGATCACGATCCCCGAGCGCGGTCCGGGCGGGGGGGGAGGCCCCGATCCCCACGAGCCGCTCTACGATGCCGTGGCCACGGCCGCCGACTGGTTCGGCCGCCAGTTGGGGGAAGGCCCCGAAGCCGAGGTGGCACGGGATTACCTCGGCTCCCGGCACGTCGAGCTGGAAACGGCGCTCCCCCTCGGCCTGGGCTACGCGCCCCGGGGAAAGGCGTTCCTCGACGCGATGAAAGGATTGGGGCTGCGTGACGAGGTGTTGCTCGAGGCGGGGCTCGTAGTTAAACGGGAGGACGGCACGCTGGCTCCGCGGTTCCGCGGCCGGCTGCTGTTCCCGATCCACGAGCAGCGCGCCCGCATCGTGGGGTTCGGCGGCCGCATCCTGGGCGAAGGAGAGCCCAAGTATCTCAACTCCCCGGACACCCCGATCTTTCACAAGGGGCGGCTGCTCTACAACCTGCACGCAGCGAAGCACGCCATTCGCAAGGCGGAACGGGCGATTCTCGTGGAGGGCTATTTCGACGTGCTCCGGCTCTCGCTCGCGGGCGTGGAGGAGGTAGTGGCCCCGCTCGGCACCGGCCTCACCTCCGACCAGGCCCAGCTGCTCCAGCGCCACGCTCCGCACGTGATCCTGCTGTACGACTCCGACGAGGCCGGGTTGCGCGCCACCTTCCGCGCCGGGGATGAGCTGCTGCGCGAGCGACTGCGCGTGAGCGTCGCGAGCTTGCCGGCGGGCGAGGACCCCGACACGCTGGTGCAGCGCCGGGGCGCTGCCGGTCTCGAGCCGGTCCTCAAGGATGCCGTGGATGTATTCGAGCGGAAGATCCAGATCCTCGATCGCAAAGGCTTCTTCGGCACCCTGCCCGGCCGGCGACGGGCGCTCGACCGGCTCCTGCCGACCATTCGCGCGGCGGCGGACCTTATTACGCGGGAGCTGTACATCTCGCGGGCAGCGGAGGTGGCCGGTGTCCGAAAGGATGTCCTGGAGCGGGAGGTCGCCAACGCGGGCGGCGGGAGACGGGAGCAGGGCGAGACGCCGCCTCCCGACTCCCGCCTCCCGTCTCCCCCGCTCCCGGCCAGCGCCGAAAAGACGCTCCTGCTGCTGATGCTGGAGGGAGAGCCGTGGCGCTCCCGCGTCACCGATGCGGTCGACGCCGAAGAGTTCGAGTTCGTCCCCTACCGCGAGGTGTTCGAAGCGATCGTCGACGACGCGGTGCTCTCGCTCAGCGAGATCTCCGCGCGCGCCTATGAGGAGCTCAAAGCCGAAGGGCTGGGCGATCGCGATGCGAACACTCTGTACGAGCGAGCGGTGAACTGGATCGAGGCGCGCCGGCTGGAGCGGCAACTGGAGGAGCTCGACCGGCGCCTCCCGTTCGAGAGCCCCGAGGTGCAGGCGTCGCTGATCGCGGAAAAGCGTCGCGTGTTCGACGAGCTGCGCAAACGGTATCCGCGTTACAAGATCGCTATGAGGAGGCGAGGTGCATCCGGAACTTGAGGCGTTGCTGGCGCTGCAGCAGAAGGACCAGGCGGTCACGGCGACCGACGAGGCGCTCGCGGCGCTCGCACCCGCGGCCCAGGCGCTGGACGAAGCGCAGGCCACGGCGGAGCGGGCGCTCGCCACGGCGCGGGCGGGGATTCAGGCCGCCCTCGACCGGCGCGACGAGCTGGAGGGGAAGATCGCCAACTACCGCAACATGCAGGAGCAGCGCCGGCAACGGCTCGAGTGGGTGCGAGGCGCGAAGGAGGCGTCGACGCTCATGGCCGAGCTCGATCTCGCGCGCTCGGTGCTGGCGAAGGAGGAAGCCGAGTTCATGCGCTCGGGCGACGCCGTGACGGAAGCCGAGCGGCGCGCCGCGGAGGCCGAGAAGGCGTCGCACGAGCTGCGGGCGCGGCAGGCGGCCGAGCGCGAGGCGCTCGCCGGACGACGCGACCAGATCGCGGGCGAGCGGGAGCGCGCGGTCGCCGAGCGGGAGGAGGCGGCCGCCCGCGTGAGCGCCACGATGCTGGCGCGCTACGAGCGCATCCGCCGCGGTAAGGCGCCGCTCGCGCTCTACTCCCTGCACGCCGATGCCTGTGGTCACTGCTTCACCGCGGTCCCGACGCAGCGCCGCGCGCTGATCCAACGCGGTGTGTCGATCGAGGGCTGCGAGGCCTGCGGCGTGCTGCTGTACGCCAAAGAATGATCCCCGCCCGCTGGGCAGTCGCCGCGCCGCCTGATCCCGGCCTCACGACCGCGCTCGCCGACCAGCTGCATATCCCTGAGCCGCTGGCCGCCATCCTGGTGCAGCGCGGGCTCACGGCTCCCGAGCGCGCCAAGGCGTTCCTCCGGCCCGGCCTCGAGCGCCTCTCCGACCCCCTCGCCTGGCTCGACATGCAGCACGCGGTCGAGCTCGTGGCGCGCGCCGTGCGCGCCGCAACGCCGATCCTGGTGCACGGCGACTACGATGTGGACGGCCAATGCGCGGCGGCGCTGCTCACCCGCGTGCTGCGCAGCGTGGGCGCGCAGGTCCAGGCGTTCGTGCCGCATCGCCTGCGGGACGGTTACGATTTCGGCGCGGCCGGCCTGCGGGAGGCCCAACGCATGCGCGCCGGGCTGGTCATCACGTGCGACTGCGGGATTACCGCCGTGGCGGCGGTGCGCGCGGCGCGGGAGGCCGGGATCGACGTCATCGTGACCGACCACCACCTCCCCGGCGACGAGCTGCCGCCCGCCTCCGCCGTGCTCGACCCGCGCCGCCCTGCCTGTCCCTCCCAGGACAAGGACTTGTGTGGCGCGGGGGTCGCCTTCAAGCTCGCCCAAGCGCTCATGCCGGCGCTCGGCCAATCGTCCAATCTGCCGCTTCACTTCCTCGATTACGTGGCGCTCGCGACCGTGGCGGATGTGGTCCCCCTCACCGGTGAGAACCGCATCCTCGTGCGCCACGGCCTGAAGATGCTCGCCGATTCGCGTTGGACGGGCCTGCGGGCGCTGGTCGAGGCGGCGGGGCTCGCCGGGCGGCCGATCAAGGCGGGGCATGTGGGGTTCATCCTCGCCCCCCGTTTGAACGCCGCCGGCCGCATCGGCGAGCCGGCCGAAGGGCTGCGCCTGCTGCTCGCCGATGACCCCACCGAGGCGGCGGCGATCGCCCGCGAGCTCGAGACCCTGAACGCGCGCCGCCAGGAGCTGGACCAGCGGATCCTCGACGACGCGGTGGAGCTGGCCGAGGCGACGCTCCGGCCCGAGGACCGGGCGCTGGTGCTCGCGGCCGACGGCTGGCATCCCGGGGTCATCGGGATCGTGGCCTCGCGTCTGGTGGAGCGCTACGGACGCCCGACCTTCCTGATCGGCTGGGAGGAGGGAGGCGACACGGGCCGGGGCTCCGGCCGGAGCATCGTGGGCTTCGACCTGCACGAGGCGCTGCGCAGGGTCGGGGCTCACCTCGAGAAGTACGGCGGCCACACGATGGCGGCCGGGCTCACGATCCGGCGGCAGCGCTACGAAGCGTTCCGTGTTGCGTTTCTGGACGTGGCGGGCGAGCTTCTTGGCCCCGACGACCTGGTGCCCGCCCAGCGCGTAGACCTGGAGCTGCCGTTGGGATTGGTGAGCGCCGAGCTGGAGCGGCTGATGCGCTACCTGGAGCCCTGCGGTCCCGGGAATCCCGCGCCCGTCTTCGGAGTGCGCGGCGCGCGCGCGGTCGGCGCCCGGCGGGTGGGGGCGAACCACCTGCGTTTCACCCTCGACGACGGCTCCGGGGTGCTGCCGGCCATCGGGTTCCGGTGGGCTGACGTCGTGCCGGATGCCTGGCTGGCGCACCCGCTCGACGTGGCGTTCCGGCTGGAGCGGGACGAGTGGGAGGGGAGAACGACGCTGCAGGCGCGGGTGGCATCCTTGGCACCGAGTGCGTGACGGCAATTGCGGATTGCGGATTTCGGATTGCGGATTGGCCGCACGACCTTCCAGTGCCAATCCGCAATCGGCGATCCACAATCCGCAATCGGGGAGGGGCAGGGCACGGGATGATCCGCATCATCGCCGGCGAGTTCAAGGGTCGCCGCCTGAAGACTCCCGCGGGCGATGCCGTGCGGCCCACCGCCGACCGGGTACGCGAGGCGTGGTTCAGCATCCTGCAACGCGCGATGCGCGGCGCCCGTGTGCTCGATCTGTTCGCGGGGTCGGGGGCGCTCGGCCTCGAGTCGCTGTCGCGCGGCGCGGCGACAGCCGAGTTCGTCGAGCTGAATCGCTTCGCGCTATCGGCCCTCAAGGCGAATATCAAGACGCTCCACGTGGACGACCGCGCCATGGTCCGCCGTCTGGACGCGCTCAAGTTCGCCGAGCGGCTCCACCCTGGGCAGTATGACGTCGCCTTCGCCGATCCGCCGTACGCGGGCGACCAAGCGGCGCGCCTCGTGGCCATGTTTCGGGTGAACGCCTTCGCGCGCATCTTCACGATCGAGCACCCCGCGGACCGGCCCATCCCGGGCGACGACACGCGCCGTTACGGGGACACCGCCGTCACCTTCATCTACGCCCCATGAGCAGTCCGCGCATCGCCGTCTATCCCGGGTCGTTCGATCCGATCACGCGGGGCCACGAAGACCTGATCCGGCGCGCGTTCACGTTCGCCGACCGCGTCGTGGTCGCCGTGGCCGTGAACGTCACGAAGCAGCCCCTGTTCACGCTCGCTGAGCGGGTAGCGCTCATCCAGCAGGCGGTCGCGACTCCCGACGTCGATGTCCGCTCGTTCGAGGGGCTCCTCGCCGAGTTCGCCCGCTCGGTCGGCGCGTCCGTGATCGTGCGCGGCCTGCGCGCGGTGAGCGACTTCGAATACGAGTTCCAGATGGCGCTGATGAACCGCAACCTCGCCCCAGGGATCGAGACGGTGTTCCTCGTTCCCGCGTTCGATCTCACCTACCTCTCGTCGAGCCTGGTGCGCGAAGTGGCGCGGTTCGGCGGCGACGTGTCGCAGCTCGTCCATCCGGCCGTCCGCCAGGCGTTGCACCAGAAGTTCGGCCGGTGAGCTTCCGCGACCGCGTCTATGAACGGGCGCGCCGCGCGCGGAAGCACATCGTGCTCCCCGAGGGCGACGACCCGCGGGTGCGCGCGGCGGCGACGCAGCTGGAGGCGAGTGGTTTCGGGGTAGTCGAAGTGTTGGGGCGGCCCCTGCCCCCGTCCCCCATCCCCGGCCTCATACAGCATCTCCGCGCCCGCCGGCCGGACAGGTTTCCCACCGACGACGCGGCGCGCGCCGCGCTCGAGCACCCGCTCACGTTCGGAGCGTGCCTCGTGGGCGCGGGGCTCGCGGACGTGATGGTCGGGGGGGCCACCTTTCCGAGCGGCGACACGATCCGGGCCGCGCTCTGGGCGGTCGGCACCGCGCCTGGGATCGCGACCGTCAGCGGCGCCTTCTACATGGTGCGGGACGAAACGGTGCTGACCTTCACCGACTGCGCCGTCGTGCCGGAGCCGACCGCGGAGCAGCTCGCGGACGCCGGCGCCGCCGCGGCGCGGGACCGCCGGCGGATCGTGGGCGACGAGCCCGTGGTCGCGTTCCTCTCGTACAGCACGCGGGGCAGCGCCGCGGGGGGGCGGGTCGAACGCGTGCGGCAGGCGGTGTCCCTCCTCCAGGCGCGCCGCCCCGACTTCGTGTGCGACGGCGAGCTGCAGGGCGACGCGGCGCTGGTCGCCGAGGTGGCCACCCGCAAGGCGCCGGGCTCGCCCGTGGCGGGGCGCGCCAACGTGTTGGTGTTCCCGGATCTTGACAGCGGCAACATCGCCTACAAACTGGTGCAGCGGCTCGGCGGGTGGGAGGCGATCGGGCCCATCCTCCAGGGGCTGGCGCGGCCCGTCGCCGACCTGTCGCGCGGCGCGACGGCCGATGATATTGTGGACACGGCGGTGGTCGCGGTGTTGCAGGCCGACGGCTGATGGTATGCGCGAGTGAACTCGCGGCTCGGCATCTGCCCGTGAACGGGCGCAACGCCGCTTCAGCAGCACGGCCGAGCCGCGGCTTCGGCCGCGAACAGGAGGAGCGATGACCTTCAGCTTAACCAAGAGCAAGAACGGCGTCGTCGTCGTGGGCGTGGATGGGCAATTGATCGTCGGGAACCGCCAGGACCTGAAACAGAAGGTGCTCGACGCCCTCGAGGCCGGGGCTCGCAAGTTCGTCATCGACTTCACCAAGACCGGCTACATCGACTCCTCGGGGTTGGGCGTGCTGGTCTCGCTCTCGAAGAAGATCCGCGAGCAGGGCGGGGACCTGCGCCTCGCGGGCCTGAACGAGGACCTGCAAACGCTGTTCGAGCTCACCAAGCTGGACACGCTGTTCTCCATCACCAGCACGCCCGCGGAGGCGCTCGCCGCCTTCTAGCCGTGACGACGCCGCTGCGCCTCGACGTCCGCCGCTCGGCGAGGGGAGGTGAGTCCGACTTCGAGCTGTCGCTCGACGTCCCGAGCGACCTGGGCTACGTCGGTCCCGCGGTGGAGCTCATCGCCCAGCGGTTCACGCGCGGCGTGCTGTCGCCCCGTCGGGTCCGCTTCAACCTGCGCACCGCGCTCGCGGAAGCGCTCGCCAACGCCATCGCCTACGGCAACCGCCACGATCCCCGCCGGGTGGTGCACGTACGGGTGGAGGCGGGGCGCGACGCCGTGCACATTCACGTGACCGACGCCGGGCAGGGCTTCGACCCCGCCGCCGTGCCCGATCCCACACTCCCGGGCCGACTCGAGCGCGAGGACGGGCGCGGCCTGTTCGTGCTGCGGAGTCTCGTGGACCACGTCGCGTTCAGCGCCGCCGGGAACTCCATCTGCCTGACATTGCGAGCGGGTTGATCCGCTTGGAGCGGATGCTGGCGGCGCTCGAGCAGCTGTCGGGCGCCCGGCTCGCCCTGTGGCACGTCGACGGACGGCGCGTCCCGGCGGGCGCCGGAGCACCGGACGAGGACGACTGGGCGCCGCCGCTCGCGGGCCGGTCCGCCGGCCACGCGATCGACACGCCACGCGGGCCGGCCTGGTTTGAGCCCGTGCCGGACGTGGACGGCGTGTGGCTGGAAATCCGGGGCCCGGGCGACGGGCCGCGGGCTCCCGGAACGCTGGCCGCGATCGTGGGTGCCGCGCTCGGCGCCGAACGCGACGCCGCGCAAGTGGCGGCGGAGCTGTCAGAGCGGTACGAAGAGATCGACCTGATCTATACCATCAGCGAGATCCTCGGCCAGACCATCCGGCTCGACGAGGCCGCGGACCGCATCCTGCGGGAGGTCGCCGGCGTCGTGCGGGCCGGGCGCGCCACCCTGCTGGTGCACGATCGGGAGCGCGGCCTGCTGCGCATCGTGGCCGCGCAGGGGATGAACGTGCAGGACGTCGAGCCGATCGAGGTCGACGACCCCTGCTCGGTCTCCGCGCGGGTGTTCCGCGACATGCGCATCGTGAGCTACGACCCCACCGATGCCCAGGCGGTGAACCCCGGCTCCCCCGAGGGCCGCAGCTACAAAGGAAAAGCGTTCCTCTCCGTGCCCGTGTTGTACGCGACGCCCGGGGAGCGCGCCAAGCCGATCGGCGTCATCAACTTGACGGACCGGCTCGGCGCCGATGCGTTCACCGCGGGCGACCGCAAGCTCGTCGCCGCCATCGCCAATCAGATCGGCGCCGCGATCGAGAACGCGACCCTGGTCGCCAAGGACTTGAGCCAGCAGCGGGTACGGCGCGAGCTGGAGTTGGCGCATGACCTGCAGCTGAAGCTGCTCCCCTCGCCCCTCGTCATCGCGGCCCGCGTGGACGTCGCCGCCCGCTGCCGCCAGGCCGAGTCGGTGGGCGGGGATTTTTACAACCTGCTCAACCTCCCCGAGGACCGCGTCGGCGTGATCATCGGCGACGTCACGAGCCACGGCTTCGGCGCGGCGCTGATTATGGCGCTCGTGATGGCCGTCTCGGGCATCCATGCCCAATCGGCCGCGACCCCGACGGAGGTGCTCCAGCGGATCGAGCAGTCGCTCGTCGAAGAGCTGGGGCGGACGGAGATGTTTCTCAGCCTGTGCTACGCGGTGGTCGACCCGCGCGCGGGGCGGCTCACCTACGCCAACGCCGGGCACCCGCACGCGTTTCTTGTGGATCGCCGGACCGGTCAGGCGACCCGGCTCGAGGCGACGCGGCCGCCGCTCGGCGCCGCTACGACTCCCGGCCAGGACGGGGTGCTGCGGTGGCGGCCGCGTGAGGGCGTGGTCTGCCTCTTCACCGATGGCGTGGCCGAAGCGGAAGCCGACCGCGAGCGCGGGGACCGCTTCGGCGAAGCGCGGGTGCTGGGGCACGTCGCCCGGCTCACCGACCGCCCCGCCCGCGACATCCTCGAGGCCGTGTACGCCGACCTCGCCGGCTTCACCGGCGGCGGTCCCGCCGCCGACGATCGCACCCTCGTCGTCCTCAAGGTGTGATTCCGCAGCAGCGACAGAAGCGACTCGGGCAGCACTTCTTGAGCGACCCGAGGCTGCTCACCAAGATCGTCGACGCCCTCGATCCCACGCCCGGCGACGTGGTGGTCGAGATCGGAGCGGGGCGCGGGAGCCTGACCGAGCAACTGCTCGCCCGCGGGCTGCAGGTCATTGCGATCGAGAAGGACCGGCGGCTGGCCGCCCAGGGCGGAGTGCGGAATGCGGAGTGCGGAGTCGGCAAGCTGACCGTCGTGCAAGGGGACGCCCTTCGGGTCGATTGGCATGCCCTCGTCACTCCGCAATCCGCACTCCTCACTCCGCACTTCAAAGTCATCGGCAACATCCCCTACGCCATCACCTCTCCCCTCATCGACAAGGCCCTCACCCCGCCGCTTCCCGAGCGCATCGTGTTTCTGGTGCAGCGGGAGGTCGCCGAGCGCCTGGCGGCACGGCCCGGCTCGAGGGACTACGGGGCGCTGAGCGTCGGCGTGCAGGCGACGTGTCGCGTGGAGCAGCTGTTCGTCGTGAAGCCCGGCGCGTTTCATCCTGCTCCCAAGGTCCAGAGCGCGCTGGTCCGACTGACGCCCCGGCAGGACCCGCTCGTCGCCGTCGAGCAGCTCGGCGCGTTCCGCGCGTTCGTCACCGCCTGCTTCACGCGTCGCCGCAAGCAGCTCCGCAACGTGGTCATGGCCGCGACCGGCCGGCCGGCGGCCGCCGTGCTCAGGGGATTGCAGCAGCTCGGCCTCGATCCGGCGGCGCGGCCCGAGACGTTGCACCCCGAGGCGTTCGCGCGGCTCTTGCGCTGGACGGGCTGATTGTGAAATCATTCACAATATGCGGAAGATTTCCGGGAGCACAGTGCGGCGGCTCTCGCTGTACCTGCGGTTCCTCGAGCAGTTCGACGCACTGGGCAAGACCACCATCTCCTCCGCCGAGCTCGCCCGCCGCGGCGCGACCACGTCGGCGCAGGTGCGTAAGGATCTCTCGTTCTTCGGCTCGTTCGGCAAGCGGGGGCTCGGCTACTCCGTCCCCGAGCTCACCGCGCGCTTGCGCGACATCCTGGGGCTGAAGCGGACGTACCGCGTCGTGCTCGTCGGGGCGGGACGCATCGGCGGGGCGCTGGTGCAGTACCCGGGGTTTCGGCAGCGCGGCTTCCACGTCGCGGCGATTTACGACAGGGACCCGCGCAAGGTCGGCTCGCGCTGGAACGGTCTCGTAGTCCGCGACGTGCGCCACATCGCGAGCGACCTGAAGAAGGAGCCGACCGACATCGCGATCGTCGTGACCCCCGCCGACGCGGCGCAGGACGTGACCGACCAGCTCGTCCAGGGGGGAGTGAAAGCGATCCTCAACTTCGCGCCGATTCGGCTCGCCGTCCCGGCCGACGTGGTCGTGAAGTCCGTCAACATGGCGCTCGAGCTCGAGACGCTGAGTTTCGCGCTGGCGAACCGCTAGAACGACTAGTGCGGAGTGCGGAATTCGGAGTGCGGAGTTGAAATGGGAGGTCGCTCGGCGAGCGATGCATGCGCCGACATTCCGCACTCCGCACTCCACATCCCGCACTCGCTTGCTGGAGCAACATAACGTCGCCCTTCGCAGTTACTTAGCCGGCGAGCGGATGCCCGGTTAGATTCCCCCCCCATGGCCCGCGTCCGCGTCACCTCCGAGATCGGCCCGCTGCGGGCCGTGCTCGTGCATACGCCCGGTCCCGAGCTGCTCGCCGTCACGCCCGGCAATCGCGAAGACTACCTCTACGACGACATCATCGACCTCGAGCTGGCCCAACGCGAGCACCGGCGCTTCGTCGCGGTGCTGGAGCGCTTCGCCCAGGTGTACGAGGTGCGCGCGCTCCTGACCGAGCTCGTCACCCGCCCGGATGTGCGGGAATTCCTCGTCACCCGGGCGCTGGAGGTGGTGCCCTCGGACGCCCTCGCGAAAAGGCTGGGGGAGCTCCCGGCCGAGCAGCTCGTCGGCCTGATGATCGAGGGTGCGCTGGAAGACGCCGGGCCTATCGCCCGCGCGCTCA